>ENA-OVNE01000036-OVNE01000036.1-marine-sediment-metagenome-genome-assembly--contig:-NODE-36-length-11272-cov-2.519607_pt1 | contig 11272 bp, 11 predicted proteins | sample MGYA00250109_ERZ650190 | MGnify/ENA primary metagenome ERZ650190 (study PRJEB26730, sample SAMN04396784) | marine sediment metagenome | isolation source: Baltic marine sediment | place: Denmark...
TTTTCCAACTGTCGACCGGCATCTGTCTGGGCGTCGGTTCTTTTGCCACGGCGGTTCCTTTCTTTCATATCCCATTTTTTTTAATATTATCAGATACCCGGGCAGGCGGCAAGGGGACATTTTCAACCATTTGGCGAAGAGCGTTAGGCATTTTAAAGGCTCATCGGGGTACAGAGGATCCCCCGTCTCCCTTCCCCTGTTTTCCTTCAATGGGAGCTCTGAAAATCCCCGTTAATTTAGCCCTTTAAATTTGCCTTGACTTTCTTCCTCGACTGGAGTAAATCTCAGAAAAATTTAGGTAAGATTTCTGCCAGTCCCTAATGAACCTAACAACCTAACCTTTAACCATCTGGCTCACATGAATTTGGCCTTTAGCCTTATCGAGATGATAATGAAAAGAGGTTTTCAGAAGATTGGTTGGTCAATCTTGGGCTGGCGAAAATATTTTGCGCTTGAACGTCGCCGACAAGCTCGTTATCCAATAGCCATCGACGTAGAATTCTATGTCTTTGATGAGGTAACCAAGAACCCCCTTACAGCAAAAGCTACCGGACGCCTCGTTAATATCTCCAGTAAAGGTGCCCGTCTGCAAACCAATACTGTCCGTATTGGATACCATCATCTCGTCATAAGTAGTAGCCCGGAAGGGGAAACTCCTCTCATTCTTGAATTCCCACCATCCTCGGAAGGGATCCCTTTGACATTAAAGGCCCAAATATCTTGGTATAATACGATTGGCGCGGGAAGTGAATTCAAATTTGAATTTGGGATAAGGTTTGTTGACATCCCTCCAACCCAACAGAAACGTCTCGAGTCTTTAATAAAATCTTATTAGGGGCCACTTATGGGGTACTAAGCATGAGTTTTAGCATGGTTTATGGTATCGTGAAGCTGCCAAACTTTGCCCCTGGAGCATTGGCAATGCGGGGGATGTATGCGCATTTTGTACTTTGGGTATACTGAGTTTTTTTAAAGAAATGTGATGGAGGAAACCGATGAACGTGATGAACGTTTTGACCTACCTATGTCCAACAAAGATCTATATGGGTATCAATGCCCATAAAAAGCTAAAAGAGATTATCGCTGAACAGAAGGTGAAACACTTGTTTTTGATGTGTGATCCGGGTGTGGTTTCTGGCGAAATTTATCAATTCGTAGAAAACATCCTCAAAGATAATCATGTAACCTTCGACGTCTTCACCGAAATCGAGCCCGATCCGAGTACCAAAACCGTAGAGAAGGCCTATGAGATTTGTCGAACCACGCGACCTTCTATTTTATTGGCCCTTGGCGGCGGAAGCACCATGGATGCAGCGAAAGCTGCGGGTATCCTCGCCACCAATGGAGGACGGATTCAAGATTACGAGGGCAATGACAAGTTCAAAAATCCCCCCTTGCCACTCATTGCCATACCGACAACGGCAGGTACTGGCTCAGAGGTTTCGTATGTTTGCGTAATTACCGATACCGAACGAGCTACCAAAATGCCAATAAGAAGTGCCGCATTGAATCGTGCCCAAATTGCCATCTTAGATCCAGTGGCCCTTACGTCATTGCCAGAGAAGGCTGCCGCCCATGCTGCGATGGATGCCTTCGTTCATGCCCTCGAATCCTATGTCTCCTTAAATGCCAATCCCATCACTGATGCGGTGAATCTGCATGCCATCGAATTAATAGCTCAAAACGTTAGATCCTTTGTGTCAAACAGAAACCATCTTGAAGCGGGATTTCATATGCTCTGTGCGGCTACGCTTGCTGGCATGGGTTTCAGCAATACCGGCCTTGGAAATATCCATTGTATGGCAAGACTTGTTGGTGCCTTTTTCCATGTACCTCACGGCCTCTCGAACGCAGTCTGCCTTCCCTATGTGGCAGAATTTAATCTGGTGGCTAACCCAGAAAAATTTGCAAGAGTAGCCTTAGCGATGGGAGAAAAGATCCAAGGTCTAACAGGTTTAGAAGCAGGAAGAAAGGCCATTGAAGCGATTAAACAAATGAATAGAGATTGGGATATACCGATGAAGTTGAGAGAAATTGGTGTTACGGCAGATAGGCTACCAGAGATGGCACGCCTTGCATTTGAATCCAATTATAATCGTTGGAATCCTCGATACACAACGGTTGAAGATTTCCGTTCCCTGTTTGAGAAGGCTTTTTAAAACTTTCTAACCATGATTGTTAGAAAAAATTTTGGAAAAAAGGGCATTTTCTGAAACCATTTCGTAACATAGGATTTTAATAGATTGAGGCTTTGTTCAATCGATGGGGAGGAATGGCAATGGACCAAGGCAGAAAGATCCACAAACTGATGGCATCCCCGCAAACCGTGCACACAGGATTTTTTGATGCAACCCTCCCCCCCGTTCTCGCCATCGAATCTGGGGACACCGTGGTTATGAGCTCGTTGATGCTGATGGATGGCCAACTTCGTTGCGGGATGACCCTTGAAGAATTAATTGCCACCCGCCAGGCCTATACTGATCGTCATATTGGGTCACATACCCTAACCGGCCCGATTTTCGTTAAAGGGGCCGAGCCGGGAGACGCACTGGAAGTACGTATCCAAAAATTGGTGCTTGCCGACTGCGGGGTGAATTACCACTGGCCGGGAAGATTTGATAGGGGCGGGCTCCCAGAAGATTTTCCAGACGGACAAATCAAGACATTGAAATTGGACTTGGAGAAAATGGAGACCACTTTCGCTCCCGGAGTGGTCATCCCCCTGAAACCTTTCTTCGGGGTAATGGGGGTCGCGCCCCGAGCGGGAGAAAAAAGGCCTTCCTCCATTCCGGATTATTTCGGTGGGAACATGGACAATAAAGAACTCGTCCCGGGAACGACTCTTTTTCTACCGGTCATTGTGCCCGGCGCTCTTTTTTCTGCCGGGGATGCTCATGCCGTTCAAGGAGATGGGGAGGTAAATGTTACCGCCATTGAGACCGCTATGATGGAAGCCGTACTGCAATTTTTCGTGCGCAAAGATATGAAAATTGAGAGACCCATGGCGGAGACGCCCAACCATTGGATCACCATGGGGTTCCATGAGGACCTGGATGAGGCCGTCAAGATTGCCTTGCGGGATGCAATTCAATTCATATCCAAAACAAAAGGATTAACCTTGGATGACTCCTATGCCCTATGCAGTCTGGCGGTTGATTTACGAGTCACCCAAATCGTCGACGGCAATAAAGGAATTCATGCCATGATCCCGAAGGCAATTTTCAAGAAATAAGGAAAGGGATCAGGTATAAGTAACTAAGTAAATGAGGTCAAGTGCGGTGGGGAATTCAACCCTGGTTTGCCTTCAGCCGAGCCCTACCTGAGGAAATAACTGCCTACCTCCTTCATAAAGCCTATCCCCTCGCTGCTCTTCAGGATAGAGGATTGAAAAGGCGGTTTGTTGAGGGAGATATTTGCGCAAATAATATTATTCATTAAGGGCGGGGTTGATGGGAATTTAGCAAAGAAATCAGAAAGGAGGAGAATAAAATGAAGGTTGTTGCTTTTAACGGGAGCCCTCGAAAGGACGGCAATACATCTATCCTTATCCAACATGTTTTCAACGAACTCGCAAAACAAGGTATGGAAACCGAATTGGTGCAACTGTCGGAAAAGGAACTCCGGGGCTGCATCGCCTGTTACAAGTGTATTGAAAATAAGGACCAACATTGTGCGGTAAAAAGTGACGCAGCGAACGAGTATATCGAGAAGATGCTCGGGGCAGAGGGGATTATCCTGGGTTCGCCCGTCTATTTCAATGATGTTACGTCTGAAATGAAGGCCCTTATTGATCGTGCCGGTTTTGTGTCGAGGGCCAACGGGAGAATGTTTAAGAACAAGGTCGGTGCTGCAGTAGCTGCAGTACGTCGGGCAGGCGCAGTTCACACTCTTGACACCATGAATCATTTTTTCCTTAGTGGAGAGATGATCATTGTTGGTCGGAGTATCGGTATTGGCAGGGAAAAGGGAGAAGTGGAAAAGGATGAAGAGGGTATGCAGCTTGTGAAATCACTCGGGCAAAGGATGGGCTGGTTGCTAAAAAAAATCCATGGGTAATTGCGGGATTCTGGCAAAAAAGAGAAGGTTGAGAACCGAAACTTTAAAGCGAGGGTCGAAAAGCTTATTTTACAGGTAAGCAAGAGCCAAGAGCAGAATTGAGCCCTTGATATGACTAAAGCAACTTGTCAATAGACCGGAGGTTTCTGAGGAATGGCTGGATGTGAAGAACTATATTAAATTCCTTCAGAACCCCCGTCCCCTCTAACCAGCGGACTATTTGGCCCTTTGTAGGAAAATTATAGAGAGGGAGTAACAAAAAAGAAAGGAGCATAATATGGCCTGGCCTGAAAAGGGAGAAGAGGATTTAAAAAGAGAACACGGAGAGCAAAAAATTATGGAATACAAAAAGGCCCTTTTTGAAAGCGGCCTATTAGAAAGAATTGAAAAAAAGAGATTAGAAATAGAAAAAAAGGAGATTTTACATCAATTTGACCTATATCCTCGGCTCGCTTATGAAAGCAATAGAGATTCTGACCATTTTCTTAAAGAGCTTTCATTCTTACACACGGAATATAGTGTCAAGCATTCGGGTTGGTATTCTTCTTTTTGTATTGAAGTGACAGCAGATGGCATTTATTGGAAATCAGGCAAAAAAACAAAAAAATTGAAATTAGAAAAAATTTCTGATCAAGAAATCCATGATTGGTTTGCTCTCTTAGCCAAGAAGTAACGCATAGAAGGAAATTAACATGGATAGAAAACGACGGTTAGGCCCAGACCTTCCCATGTATCCCCATTGAAAAAGTCGTTCAATTCACCCAACAACGCGTTAAAAAATATTTGCGAAAATAGTATGGTTTATGAGTATACTATATTCACAACTCGTTTGGGGACGACTGACTTTCAAAATCGATACCCATTCTTTAAAAAACCTTACAAGATAGGAGACAAGAGCCATGGCCGCATGGGAAACTTACCTGCTTCAACAAAAGGAACGATTCCTTGACGAATTGATGGAATTTCTGCGCATCCCCAGTATATCCGCTTTGCCTGTGCATAGGGCCGATGTCCAGCGGGCGGCGCATTGGCTGGAAGCGAAAATGAAAGCAGCCGGGATTGAATCGGTCCGGCTCATGCCCACCGGCGGCCATCCGGTGGTCTATGGAGAGTGGCTTCATGCTCCCGGGAAGCCGACCCTGTTGATTTACGGTCATTTCGATACCCAGCCCGTAGACCCCCTGAATTTATGGGATCATCCTCCGTTTGAACCGCATATCAAGGATGGCCGGATTTATGCCCGGGGAGCAACGGATGACAAGGGCAACCTGTTCATTCCCCTCATGGTCGTTGAGTCCATGTTGAAAACCGGCGGAAGATTACCCATCAACCTCAAGTTCCTGTTCGAAGGCCAGGAAGAAATCGGGAGCCCCCAGTTACCGGATTTCATAGCGACCCATAAGGATCTTTTGTTGTGCGAAATGGTATTGAGTGCCGATGGAGGCCAGTGGGACGAGGACTACCCGGCTCTCATCTTGGGGACCCGAGGGCTAGCAGCTGTTTTCATTGATGTCCAAGGCCCGGATCATGATCTGCATTCCGGAACCTACGGCGGCACGATCGTGAACCCTATCCACGCCCTGGTCCAGATTTTAGACTCCATGCACGATACGGACGGGCGGATCACGGTGGATGGTTTCTACAATGACGTGCGGCGGCTGAGCGATGAAGAACAAGCCCAAATGGCCCAGGTGCCTTTTGCCGAAGCGGAATACCTGGGCGAGACCGGATCGACCTCTATTTTTGGCGAGCCTGGATTCACCACCTACGAGCGGGCCTGGGCCCGGCCGACTCTGGAAGTCAATGGCCTATACGGCGGCTTCCAGGGAGAGGGCTTGAAAACCGTTTTGCCCAGTACGGCCCATGCCAAAATTTCCTGCCGCCTGGTGGCCGACCAGGATCCTTCCCAAATCGCCGATCTCGTCGTGCGCCATGTGAGTAAAGTCACCCCGCGGGGAGTAAAAGTTGCGACCACCAAGCGTAATAGCGGAGCCATTCCCTACCTCATTCCCCCGGATCACCGCGGTCTTCAAGTTGCCGCGTCGGTCCTGAAGGATCTTTATGGCAAGGAACCCTACCGGATTCGCATGGGCGGGACCATCCCGGCCAATGCTTTGTTCCTCCAGCTCCTTGGAGCTTACACCATCGTCTTTGCCTTTGGCCTGCAGGACGAGCTTCAGCACTCGCCCAATGAATTCTTTCGGCTGTCCAGCTATGAGCGGGGCCAGAAGGCTTATGGAATGCTCCTGAATCAGTTGGGAGAAAAACTCGGCTAAGGTTTTCACGCTTCATCATATCACCTCCTGGTAAAGTTTATTAGTCTCGATGATATATAATTGCTCAAGAAAAGTCGAAAAACCATTACAGGCTGGGAAGCAGCAAGAGGTGTTTGGAAAGGAGCAGCCATGAAATACGATTTGCTTCTCAAAGGCGGAAAGATTGTGGATAAGGCCTCCCTTATCGATCGCGGTATGGATATAGGAGTGACAGGAGGGATCATCGCCGAGGTGAGGCCTGATCTAAACCCGTTAGAAGCCCGCCAGATGGTTGACATTAGCGGTTTCATCGTCGCTCCGGGCCTCATTGATTTCCATGCCCATGCTTTTCTGGAAGCGAGGGAGTTAGGGTTAGAGACCGACTCGACCTGTCTTTCTTCAGGAGTCACGACCCTGGTGGATGGAGGAAGTTCGGGGGCGGCTACCTTCGAGGGGTTTAAAGAGTTTTTAATTGATCGGGCGGAGACACGAATACTGGCCTTCCTGCATATTTCCTCCATTGGGCTGGCCGATTTACTTACCGGAGAGTCAACCTATCTTCCTTTGCTGAATCCTCAGAGGACTGCAGAATTGGCCAGAAAATATCCCGGACTGATTCTGGGCATAAAAGTCCGCCAACAGAAGGAGACGGTAGGGAACAACGGCATAGAGCCGCTCAGGCTGGCAAAGCAGGCTGCGTCCCTTGCCGGCGGTCTCCCCACCATGGTTCATGTAACCAACCCGCCGGTGCCATTAAGCCAAATCCTCGATTTGTTAGAACCCGGGGACATCGTTACTCATTTTCTACACGGCCGGGGGATGGGCATTCTGAATGGTGATAAACGGGTTTCCGCTTCTGCCCGGGAGGCTAAGCAGAGGGGCATCATCTTTGATGTGGGACACGGCCGCAATCACCTGAACTTCCCTGTGGCCCGTAGAGCCTTGGATGAAGGCTTTCTCCCTGACACGATTTCCACTGATTTGACCCGGGGAGGAAAAGCGGGGGTGGTACGGAATCTTCTCCACTGCTTGTCAAAGTTCTTAAGCCTGGGAATGGATCTTCCATCGGTTCTTGCTTGCGCTACCACCAATCCGGCTCGCATCATGAAGATGGAGGGCGTCATCGGTACACTCAAAGAAGGGGCATGTGCCGATATCTCGGTTTTGTCTCTTGAGTCGGGTGATTTCGTCTTTGAGGATTGCGATGGGAATACCATCAGAGGCCAACGTCGTCTTATGCCCCAATATACCATCCGTCAGGGTAAACTGATATGGCAACATGAATGAAGATATGCTGAAATTCTTGCGGGTCGGACCGAGATAAGCTGTTGATTTTTTAAAAAAATCCCTTCCGATAATAGGCTTTTTCATTGTTTAAATTGCTTTTTTCAGTGGTAGAATCAGGGTCATTAAGGAGCTTTCCCCCCTTCATTTCCCTTGGCCTGACCCCGCTCTAAACCGCTATGAGCGGGACCAGAAGACTTATAGTTGAAAGTTGGATCACCCTTTGTCGGGAATTCGTAAGTCTATTTTGGGCTTGGCCAATTAGGACTGTCAGTAAAAAAAGGAGGAAAGAGAGATGTTCGATCGAGAAAAACTAAGAGCTCAGCTGCGCCTTTCAGAAAAAAGGCTCGATGAGATCAATGCTATGCTCCTTGACCCGGAATGCAAGGTGGTGAACGATTTCCTGGATGTGATGGCTAAGTACGGCACTCCGGAAGAGATCAACGCCAAAGCCGCTGAGGCCGGCAAGTTGGAGAACCTGCTTTCCCGGTTGGAAAAAGAAAAATCACCTTACCTGGCCGATATCCAATGGCTGATGGCCCAACGGGATGCCGGCGTTTTTATTTCTATAGCGGATTACCGGCGGGCCGTCTTGGGTGCGCAGGTCGACAAAATGTCCTTCCAGGATGATTTTGCCGTCATCCTGGAGATCAGCGCTGCTCAGTATTTTCCGTGGGTAATTGAAGAGGCCAAACAGGCCATCGCCAAAAGGGAGCTTATGCCCGGCCGTTTCATCCGGGTGCGCAAGATGAAAGAGCAGGAAAAGGACAACGGCGACATCCTGGCTTTCGCCGCCGCCATGCAGGTCATGGGCGCCAGTTACGTCGAAACGCTGGACACCAAGGGAACTGACGGGTCGAACGTGCACCTGGGTGGGCCCGCAACCATCACTGGGTACTTCGGGGGGATCGGCCAGCCCAACGACTACCCCCTGCGCTGGATGGATGAATTTCTCTACTATTACACCAAATATGGTATCCGCCAGGTTTTGAACATCAACCCGGGAACGGTATTATTGGGTTACATGTTGCGCAAGTTGGGGATTCAGAATGAGTTCAAAATCTCGGTTTTCATGGGAAACGACAACCCCTATGCGGCCTTATGGACATTAATCGGCGCGAAGCTATTCTCGGGGGAGGATGGCTCTTGCCCGCTCATTGGCTTTAACTTGAGCAATTCCGTGAACAACGAAACCATCGAAATCATCGGCCAATTCCGCAGAGAACTCGGTTTCGAAAGTATGGTCCGCATCGAGCATCATATCACCGAGACCTGGAAAAGTATTGTTAGACAGCCCTACAATCGTCGGGACGAATTGGTGGCGCTCGCTGACCATGTAGCCAATATCGCGGCCAAGCATGAAGGGGGTGAAGTTGATACCGAACAGAAACGGCAACATCCTTCTGACATTTTCGATTATTTCCGGGATAAGACGGAGATCGAAGCTTCCGGTGAAATGTCCGTCCTGCTGCAAAATTACCTGGACAAGCATGAGTCCGTGAATGTTACAGCCCGAGCCCTCACCGAAAAGGGATTGAGCTTCATAGCCGCACCGAACCTCCATCATCGGGGATAAACTGACGACCCGAGAGGGGAGGCCTCTATTAACACCAAAAACAGCTTGCCCCTTGACACCCAAGGCGAACTCGTGATAAGGGAAACCAACTTCCCATAAATCGAAGGCTGATAACATTCCTAAAATTATCGTTCCCCAAACGTACGGCGGTTCAATAAAATACGAGGAAAAGGGGAAAAAAATAGAGGGAGGAAGGGAGAAAACGGATGGCCAAAGTAGCTCTGGTCAAAGGCGATGACCGCAAGGCGAACATCCGGCGAGCCCTGGAGCTGATCGCCGATGACATTAACCTCCAAGGACGGCGGCCGGTGATCAAGGTCAACTTCGTTTCGGTCTACAAACCTCTCAGTGCCACCCATCCGGACGCCGTGCGAGCGGTGGTGGAGTTTTTCCAAGACAGGGGAGAAAAATCCATTGCGGTGGCTGAGGGCGCAACGTTGGGGACCACGGCGAGAGGTTTCAAGGAATATGGGTACTATGCCTTGGCCGAGGAGTACGGTCTCGAGCTGATTGATCTGAACGATCCCGAATCCTGGAAAGTCGTATATGTGATCCATCCAGACATGAAACCCCATCCCGTAAAGCTTGCCCAGACCATGGTAGACCCGAATCATTACATTATTTCTCTCACGAGGATGAAAAGTCACCTCCAGGTGGGGGTTACGCTTACCGCCAAAAACGTGATTATGGGTTCCATCATGATCATGGATAAAAATCGTTTGCACCCGACCGAAGCTGGAACCCAAGTGCTGGACTATAACCTTTTTACGGTCATGCAACACCTGCACATCGACCTCGGAATCCTCGATGGGTTCGAAGGAATGGAGGGCAATGGCCCTATAGGCGGCGAGCCTGTGGATCACCGTGTGGCCATCGCAGGAACGGACTATCTTGCGGTAGACCGCGTGGGTACAGAAGTCATGGGGGCAGACTTCGATAACATTCGCTATCTTAATTTTCTATGGGATGGGGGCTTCGGGGAGGGCGACCTGGGCAAAATTCAGGTCATTGGCGAAACGATAGAGAGTTGCCGGAAACCGTACAGGATGGCGCCCCGATTCCTTAGGATGCGGCGGCAGGAGAAGAAAATCTGAAAAAACCGCTGGCACTTTTTTTCAGAAGCCATTCCAGATTCTCCTGGGGTAGCCCTGACGCTCTCAGCCACTTGAGTTCCCTGTCCCAAGCATAAGGAATATTCGGGAAATCAGATCCATATATGATCCGGTCGATCCTGAAGCGATCCAGTTCGATGGTGCCTTCTATAGGAAAGTAACCCGCTAGCATCATGGTCGTATCCAACCAGAGGTTGTCATATTTCTCAATCAGTTTCTTGTAAGCCGGTATCTCGTCAAATCCAAAATGGGGCACACAAATTCTTAGAGTGGGAAAGTTCTGCAAGACCCTCTCCAACTTCTCCGCGCTACAAATTTTATAGGGATCGCAATGGTAAGCGGAACTTTTCGGCTCTCTGCCGACGTGCATGATGATTGGCTTGTTATGGGATTGGCAAATGTCATATAGCAGATTCATGTCATCAGCGTTCATGTCAAAACACTGCACGTGAGCGTGGAGTTTCAGGCCCCCAAGACCGAGCGCAAATGCTTCTTGAAGAATACCGTGGGCGTTGTTTTCACCTGGAAATATTGTGGCCATACCTGTAATTTGATTCGGGTATTCCTGGCATTTCCTCGCCATGTATCGATTTAATTGGCCCGCTAACCCCGGTTTATGTGCATATTGGAGAGCGACGATATGGTTAACCCCGCGAGAGAACAGGAAAGCAAATATCTGCGACGTCCTTAGTTGATATCGAATGTGCCAGGCATGTTCATCGAACCATTGCCAAATCGATGAGAAAATTTCGTGGGGAAAGATATGAACATGGGCATCAACGACTTCGGGAAGGCCTATCGGAACGGTAGAGCCTTCCTTATCGGTAATCGAGGGGAGATGCGGTCTCAGCATTTAAGACGCCTGCAAGATGATTCAATTTCGTAGTACGCAATGATTCCCACAGTGTGCCCCATCAACAGAGCGCAGGATACTGATGCGATTCTTGCTTGGGAAGAGGGGACGTTGCTCAAAAGCATCAAAATCGTTT
>ENA-OVNE01000037-OVNE01000037.1-marine-sediment-metagenome-genome-assembly--contig:-NODE-37-length-11178-cov-2.759841_pt1 | contig 11178 bp, 7 predicted proteins | sample MGYA00250109_ERZ650190 | MGnify/ENA primary metagenome ERZ650190 (study PRJEB26730, sample SAMN04396784) | marine sediment metagenome | isolation source: Baltic marine sediment | place: Denmark...
TGTGGGTACTTTGGGGTATAAGGGCTTCTTTTGATCCGAGGCTACTCCCAGAACTTTCATGTCCCCTGCATCAACAAAAGCTTTCACTGCTACCATGGGGGCAAAGTTTGAATCTACATGGCGTCCGGCAAGGGCTGCGACTGCCGGAGCATCTCCGGCATAAGGAACATGGGTGAGCTTGATGCCGGCTGCCTTCTGGAACGCTGCCGCAAATAGGTGATCACTCGTCCCTGTGCCACTGGCACCATTATTAATTTTCCCGGGATTTGCTTTGGCATACTCCACAAATTCTTTCACGCTATTCCAAGGCGCCTTGGAATGGACCGTGAGCAAACCTGGACTGGAGAGAAGCTGGGCTACCGGGACATAATCCTTAAGATTCGTTGGCGTCGGGACAGTATATTGGGTCAAGATCATGGAGATGGATATAAGACTTATCGTATACCCGTCAGGTTTGGCCATGGCTACTTCTTTTGCCCCAACGACTCCCCCGGCACCGGGCTTGTTAACCACCACCACCGGCTGACCCAATATCTTTTCCAATGCCGGAGCAAAAATCCTCGACACTGTGTCGGTCCTTCCCCCTGCCGGCCAGGTAACCACCCAGGTGATGGGTCTCTCCGGATAGGCAGCCAGGGCACCTTCAACCATGAGGCTCAGGGATATGGCCAACAAAAAGACCAACAAAAGTTTTTTTCTTTGCATTTTCCCCTCCTTAAGAAGTTTTTCCCTGTTTCATCTTATTCTTTGACTTACTTAAACTTCATTTTATTCCTCTTCCCACCCCCTTTCCACCCACTTGTTTTTTTATCGTCTTTTCGATTCGCTGGCCCATCTCATCCGTTTTTATCTCAATGAGAATTAAGATAGTTTTAAAAATACCCTAACCTCTGACCTGCAAGCTGACCGCTCCCGGAACCGGGCAGACGCAGGTGCAAATGCCGCAGCCCCGGCATTCCTCACGAATGGTCACCTGTCCGTCTTTCAATTTGATCACGTTGTAAAAGCAGGAGCGGATGCAGCGCTGGCAATCGGTGCAGACCTCCCGGTTGATCACGGCGTGTTCCTTCGGGAGCGATTCCATCTCTTCGTAGCTCATGGCGGCCTTGGCGGCCACGCCGATGATCTCCTTAGCCGTTTTATACCCTTTGCGGTTTAAGAAATCATCCAGCCCCTTGATTACCTCGGATAGGTAGCTGTATCCTTTGAGCATGACCACTGAACAGAGCTGCACAATCGTCGCCCCGGACATTATGAATTCCACTACGTCTTTCCAATCATAGGCTCCGTTAGTCCCGGTGATGGGAATATCCACCCCGGTGTAAACTTTGGACACCCAGCGTAAAGTCAAAGGTTTTACCCACGGCCCGCCCACTCCGGCCCAGCCATGGATGTAAGGTTTACCCGTTTCGATATCCAGGCAGAAGCCCACAAAACGGTTGATGATGGTCACGGCCGATGCCCCTGCCGATTTTACGGCTCTCACCATTTCCACCACGTCGGCCACTTGAGGGGTGAGTTTGACGATCACCGGAACCCTTACGGCCCGCACCACCGCCCGGGTAATTTCCGCCGCCGCATTCTTATCCTGGCCTACCAGCATGCCCGTTTGCGCCCCTTTCATTTCTGAAGGATGAGGGCATCCAAAATTCAGTTCGATGAGTTTGATCCCCGTGTCCTCCACCATCTTGGAAAGGGTGGCCCAATTCTCCGGAACAGTCCCTCCAATACTGCCGATGAGGACACAGTCATTCGCCAGCGCAGCGGCCTGAGCTTCTTTGAGCTCTTCCATCCACTCTCCCGGTTCTTCCTCAGCCAATCCGCTTCGGCCATAGAAAGTGAAAAGTCTGGGCACCTTCCCCCGGCATACATTGTGCTGCTCATCCAGGTAGCGCCATTTGGACATTTTGGTCAACCGGCGCATGGCTTCGGAGTCCGTAACGGTTTTGGCCACCAGGCCCCCAGCCCCGGTCTCGATCACCCGTTTCATATTCTCGGCGGAGAGGGTCGGCTCGGCGGATGCAGCCAAAACCGGGTTCTTGAATCTCACGCCGCAAAATTCGGTTCTCAAATCTGCCATAACAACCTCCCCTTCATTAAATACAGCAGAGAGCAAAGGGCAGGGAGCAAACTTCAGTTCGAAGTTCGGAGTAATTAGTTCGGAGTATTTATTTCATTTTTTTATGCTTCGAGCTCCGAACTCTGAACCCCGAACTCTTAATTAAGCTCTTAGCTCCATGCTCTATGCTTTTAAATAGGCTCCTTCATGGGCTGAAGATACGATCTTGGTATATAGCGCCATGAATCCCTTTTCTTTTTTCGGCCTGGGCGGAACCCATTGACTCCGCCTAACTTTTAATTCTTCCTCCGCAAGGAGGAGATCTAACTTCCGTTGGGGAATATCAATCCGGATCAAATCTCCGTCCCGCAACAGAGCGATTGGACCTCCTTCCACAGCTTCAGGAGAAACATGGCCAATCGCTGCTCCCCGGATCGTCCCCGAAAGCCTCCCGTCCGTAATCAGGGCCACGCTTGTCTCCAACCCCTTGCTCTTGAGCAGCCACAGGGACCCGTAAAGGCAGGGCATTCCTGGCCCGCCTTTGGGGCCGGCGTAGCGAACGACAATCACATCCCCCGGGAAGATTTTACCCTGAAGAATGGCTTCGCCGGCCGTCTCCTCGGAATCGAAGACCCGGGCCGGACCCTGATGAACCATCATCTCCGGCAATACGGCCACATGCTTGACGATAGCGCTCTGGGGAGCCAAGCTGCCCCGGAGAATGGCCATTCCCCCCTCAGCATGCACAGGGTCCCCAAGGGGCCGAATCACTTCCCGATCTAAAACTCGCGCCGATTGCAAATTTTCCCGCAAGGTCTTTCCCGTGATGGTTAGCGTGTTCAGGTTTAACAGGGGAGAAAGTTCTTTCATCACGGCAGGGATTCCACCCGCATCGTCCAGGCGTTTCACGGGATGAACGCCGCTGGGTTGGACATTGCAGAGGAAAGGAGTAGATCGGCTAAACTCTTCAAAAGTGGAAAGATCGAACGGAATCCCAGCTTCGTGGGCCAGGGCAATGGTATGAAAGATGGCACAGGTGGACCCGCCCACGGTGAGGATGACCCGGAGGGCATTTTCGAAAGCGGGACGGGTCATGATATCCAAGGGCTTGACATTTTTTTTCAGGAGTTCCATCACCTGGATCCCCGATTGATAAGCCATCTTTTCCAGGTTCGGGTCCACCCCAGCCCGGGTGCCGTTGCCCGGAAAGGTCATCCCGATCGCCTCGGCAAAAGCTTGCATGGTATTGCCCGTACCCATCACGCCGCAGGCTCCAGCTCCTGAGCAGCAGATATCCTCCACGCGCTGATATTCTTCTTCCCTGATCTTCCCGCTTTTCAGGTCGGCAAAAGCCGCGGTCATGTCCCCCGCCCAGAGGTTCCGACCTTCATCCCTGACGGAAAGCATCGTGCCGCCGCAGACCACAATCGAGGGCAGATTCAACCGGGCGGCAGCCATCAAGTGGGCGGGCACCACTTCATCGCAGACGGGCAGGAAGACCAACCCGTCAAACTGATTGGCTTCTGCCACCGTCTCGATGTAGGCAACGGCGATGTCCCTCCAGGCCATATTATAGATGTTTGCCCCCGGAGCCCCGCCACAGGTCCCGTCACAAAGACCGGAGAGGACAAATTCCACCGGAGTTCCGCCCGCAACCTTAATCCCTTCCTTGGCCGCTCTGGTTAAAACCTGCATGTGCTTGGTCGCTGGGCTGATCTCGCCCCAACTGTTGACCACCCCGATGAAGGGGCGGTCGAGGGCATCGCGAGTAAAGCCCGCTCCCCTAAAGAGAGCTCGCCGAAAACCCATCAGGTAATCAGGCGTCTGGGCATCCCTTTTCTTCATCTATTTTCCTTCTTCCTCAGCCCCTCAAGAATCTTCTCTGGAGTTATGGGGAGATCTTTGACCCTAACTCCTACGGCGGCATAGATCGCGTTGGCGATGGCCGCCGCCGTTGGGGCGAGGGCCGGTTCTCCCAATCCTTTAGCCCCATAAGGGCCTTGCGCATGAAGTTCTTCCACGATAATGGGAATCATCTCCGGGGCATCCAGGGCTGAAGGGAGTTTATATTCGGCAAAGCTAGGGTTCTTCACTCTCCCCTTTTCTAATTCCATCTCTTCCCAAAGGGCCGTCCCCACCCCCATGACCAGGGCGCCCTGGATCTGTCCCTCAATCGCTACGGGATGGATCGATTTTCCCACGTCATGGGCTGAGGAAATCCGCAAAACCTTTACCCGACCTGAGCGCGGATCCACCTCAACTTCCGCCGCCTGGGTGGCATACATCCAGAAGGCACTGGGGTTCTTCCCCTGGCCTGTCTCCCGGTCCAGGGGAGTCGCATCCTCCACCGTGAAAGACCCGCGGCCCAGAACTGGCCTGCCCCTTCCTCGACCCTTGGCGCCCACATAGAAGGCCTCTCCCAGGGGGAGTTCGGCAATGGGGATGGCTTTTTCGGGTACGCCGCGAACCATGACCTTGCCCGCCTCGATCACCAGGTCTTGGGGATTCGCTTCCAGGATCTCGGCGGCGATTTGGAGAAGCTGCTCCCGGGCATCGGCTGCCGCCCGGCGAACGGCATTCCCTACAAAAAAAGTAGAACGGCTGGAGACCGAGGCCATGTCGTAGGGCGTCACATCGGTATCCGGACGGACCATTGAGATCTTTTCCACCGGAATGCCCAACTCTTCCGAGGCAATCTGGGCGAGGATCGTTGAGGACCCCTGCCCCATCTCTACCGCACTGCACAATAAGGTGACGGAAGCATCCTCGTTCAGTTTCACAAAAGCCGCTGAAGAGGAAGGGGTAACCGTAGATTTGTGCATACAGGCAATCCCTTTGCCTCGGTAGGGCCCCGAAGTTTTCCTCCAACCGATCTTCTCCGCAGCCTGGCGGAGGGTTTCCTTCAACCCCACGCTATGGAGCACCTGGCCGGTCACTGAGAGCGATCCTTCCTCCACGGCATTCTTCAAACGCACCTCGACCGGATCGAGGCCCAGCTTCTCGGCCATCACATCCAGGTGGGATTCAATCGCCCAAGACACCTGGGGAATTCCAAAACCACGAAAAGCCCCGCCGATAGGGTGATTGGTGTAGACGCAATAAGAATCGATCCGCACGTTGGGAACCTGATAAGGACCCGCTGCCGAGAACCCGGCATTGCGGCAAACCCGCGGGCCGATGTCGGCGTAAGCGCCCGTATCGAAGATGAGCTCGGTCTCCTGAGCCAACCAGGTGCCGTCCTTCTTCATCCCCGTCTTACAGCGGATGATGGTGGGATGGCGCACCGGCGCCACTCCAAATTCCTCCTCCCGGGTGAAAACCAATTTCACCGGTCGCCCCTTGCTCTTCAGAGCCAAGGCCACGCAGATGGGCTCGGCTTTTAGATAACTTTTCCCTCCAAATCCGCCGCCGAGGGTGGTGACCATGACTCGAACTTGGTTCAAAGGAAGGTTCAGACTTTTGGCCAGAGCTTTACGGTTAAAATAGGGGGTCTGCGTGTTCGACCAAATCAGAATCTTTCCGGAAGAATCCACCTGGGCGATGGCAGCGTGCGTTTCCAAGTGGGCATGCTGCACCATGTGAGACCTGTAGGTATCTTCCAGCACGAGATCGGATTCATTAAAGCCTCGCTCCGGGTCCCCCTTGCGCAACTTGAAGTGGTTGCAGATATTGGTCCCGGGAACGGGGAAAATTCCTGGAGCCACAGCATATTGAGAGAGATTTTCATGAATCAAGACCTCCCTCGATTTCATGGCTTCCACGGGGTCGAAGAGCGCGGGTAACAGTTCGTATTCCACGTGGATCAACGAGAGAGCCTCTTCTGCCGTATCCAGATTGACAGCAGCAACGGCGGCCACCGCATCCCCCACGAAACGCACCTTATCCCCGGCCAGAAAACTCTGGTCCTGCACCGTGGCTCCCAAGGAGCCGGGAAAATCCTTCCCGGTCACCACGGCTACAACGCCCGGCAGGCTCCGGGCTTTGGTCGCATCGATGTGCAGGATGCGGGCATGGGGATGGGGGCTGCGCAACACCTTGGCGTAAAGCATTCCGGCCATTTTCAAATCCACGGCATATAGAGTCCTGCCGGTCACCTTCTCCCGGGCATCCAGCCGGACGGGGGATTGTCCAATCGATTCTAATTTTCTCTCTTTATTGCTCATGATGGGGATCTTCTCCATGCTTCCTCCAAGGCTTCTTCCGTGAGGATGGAAACAAGGGTTCTCCGATAATCAGCCCGGGACCTGGGAGACGCCTCTACGGCGGCGACCTCTCCGGCCTGGCGGAAGGTTTCCCGATTTAAAATTTTTCCTTGGAGAAAGGATTCGGTCTTTTTACATCGGAGGGGAACGGGGGCCACTGAACTCAGAGCCACCGCTGCGCCCAAACACGTTTTCTGAACCGGGTCCCCAAGAAGCCAAACGCTTACTCCCACTAAGGTTTCATCCACCGCCGTGCGCTTGGGCACCCAGACATAGGCCCCGCTTCCTTGGGGAATGGGAGAGACCGCGATCTCCACGATCAGTTCCTCTCCCTCCCGATGGGTGCAAAAAGGACCCACGCAGAATTCATCCAGCCCCACAACCCTCTCCCGCCCTTTCTTTCGCAGCTTCACTTTCGCTCCCAGGGTCAGGAGGGCAGGAGGCATATCGGCCGAAGGGGAGGCATTGGCAATATTTCCCCCCAGCGTGGCTACATTCCGGATTTGTACGTCCGCCACCGCCAGGGCTGCTTCACGCAAGAGGGCAAGCCGACCGGAGAAGGCAGGGTGCGTGGCGATCCGGCTCAACGGGGTCAGAGGGCCCATCCGGATCTCCGAATCGACTTTGATGAAATTCAGCTCCTGAAGCCGGCCCAGACTGATGACCACTTCAGGGGTTACCTTTTTCTGTTTCATCTGGACGACCAAGTCTGTACCTCCAGCCAAAACCTTGGCTCGCTCCCCATATTGGTGGAGGAGATCCAGGACTTCTTCCAGGGTTGCAGGTTCAAAGTAAGCGAAAGGTTTCATCCTAATCTCATGAAAGTTCAGAGTCCGGAGCTCGGAGTTCGTAGCTAAAAAACGCCCAAAATAAATACTCCATCTCATTACTCCGAACTAAGGCTTGCTCCATGTTCTAAGCTCTTTGCTCTTTGCTGCTTACGGACAGAATGGCCTCCACAATCTTCTGGTACCCCGTGCAGCGGCAGAGGTTTCCCGCGATCGCCTGTCTGACTTCTATCTCCGTAGGCCGGGGATTCTCGTCCAAGAGGGCTTTAGCTGAAAGAACCATTCCAGGTGTACAAAATCCGCACTGGATGGCCCCGTGATCGATAAAAGCTTGCTGGATCGGATGAAGGGTCCCGTCGGATTTTTCTAATCCTTCAATGGTGGTCACCTCACGCCCGTTGGCTTGAACGGCCAAGGTAATACAGGATTTGATAGGCTTCCCGTCAAGCAAAACCGTACAGGTCCCGCACTCCCCCAGGCTGCACCCTTCCTTGGTCCCGGTCAGCTCTAAGTCCTCCCGGATGAGCTCCAAGAGAGTCCGGCGGGGCTCCACTTCCAGGTCATAATCGTATCCGTTCACTTTCAGGTGAACTTTGGCTTTCATCGTTCCTCCAGGGAAAGAGTGTCAGTTATTTTTTCTTCGCCAGTGCCGCTAAGACTTTCTGGGGCGTAATGGGCAAGTCTTTGATGCGTACCCCTATGGCATCGTAAATGGCGTTGGCGATCGCCGGTGCAGTCGGGGTCATGGCCGGCTCGGCCACCCCTTTCGCTCCAAACGGACCTGGGTCAACGGTCTTCACCAAGAACGTTTTCATGGGGGGCGCGTCCAGAGAAGTGGGAATGCGGTAGTAAAGAAAATTGGGCGTCAACATGACCCCTTGTTCATACTGCACTTCTTCTGCAAGGGCATAACCCATCCCCTGAACGGTCGCTCCTTCGATCTGGCCCTCGGTCGTGGTAATATTGATCGCCTGGCCCACATCATGGGCCGCAGCAATTTGCAGGATCCGTACCTCCCCCGTTTCTTCATTTACTTCAACTTCTGCAGTTTGCGCTCCAAAGGCGTAGGTTCCGGAAATATTACCGTACCGCGTCTCGTCCGCTAATTCGGAGGCGGGGATGAAGGTGCCTTTGCCCATGACCGGAGACCCTCCCCGGCGGTATACGGCAGCACTCGCCACTTCCTCAAAAAGGATAGATTTATGGGGAGATCCCTTGACGAAAACCTTTCCTTCTTGGCAATCCAGATCGGAGACATTGGCCTCGAGCATCTCGGCACCTACCTCCAGGATCTGCTTTTTGGCATCGGCCGCAGCCAGTTTAACCGCGCTCCCGCCGATGAAGGTTCCCCGGTCACCCCAAGTTCCCAATCCGAAGGGAGCGATATCGGTATCGGGTGGTTCCACGGTGACCTCACTGATAGGAATTCCCATCTCTTCGGCGCAGATGGCGGCATAAGCGGTAAGCAGTCCCTGCCCGACTTCCACCTCCCCGGTTAAGATTTTAACTTGTCCGCCCTCATCCACCCGGGCGTAGGCCGTGGCCCCGTCAAAAAGGGGGAAGAAAGAACGGTTGCCGCAGACGTGACTGGTGGCCGAAATCCCCACGCCGCGGCGGATATTTTTCCCACCTCTCTTCGACTCCCAGCCAATGGCCTCAGCGGTCTTCTGCAAACATTCTTTCAGCCCACAGCTCACGTATTGGAACCCGTGGGCCGTGACGTCGCCAGCTTCAGCGGCATTGTGCATCCTCAATTCCAGGGCATCCATCCCGATCCCTTCAGCCAGCTGATCAAGCATCGACTCGACGGCAAAGGTGATTTGGGGGTTGCCGAAGCCCCGAAAGGCGGAAGTTGGAACCTTGTTCGTGTATACCAAATAATTTTCATTCCGGATGTTTTGTAGCCGGTAAAGACCATCTACCCGGTAGGTGCCCAAGTTGAGCACGGCCGTCGCATATTTGGTATAAGCTCCGTTGTCGGCGTAAATCCGGTGTTCCTTAGCCGTAAGGAGTCCCTTCTTTTTCACCCCCATCTTCAGATAGATGACCATGGGAACGCGGGGCATGGAGGTCTGGAACTCCTCATCCCGGCTGTTTACGATCTTCACCGGCCTCCTCGCTTTTCGGGCTAAGATGGCGGCAATGAGATATTGCTTCTGTTCTAACTTGCCCCCAAAAGCTCCTCCGATGAAAGTCTGAACCACTCGCAGTTTTCCCATGGGGACATCCAAGGCTTCCGCGTAAATAAAGCGAGACCAGGAAGGATTCTGCGAGGGGGCCCAGAGGGTCAATTTGCCATTCGAATCCCAGGCCGCGATGCAGCCCACCGGCTCCAGGTAGGCATGAATTTGCAAAGGAGTCTCAAATCGATCCTCTAAGATGAGGTCGGCCTCCTTAAATCCTTTCTCGATATCCCCCCGTAAAGTGACCGCATGGGAGACAATATTGTTCTCCACCTCATCGTGAACCTTGGGGGCTCCGGGTTTGATCGCTTCTTCCGGGTGGAAGACCCCCGGCAATTCTTCGTATTCGACTCGGATCAGGGATAGAGCTTCGTAGGCAGTCTCCTCATCAATGGCTGCAACCGCCGCCACTTCATCACCCACATACCGCACTTTCTCTTGGGCAAAGATCAGCTCGTCCTTCACCCCTGAACGGTAAGAACCATATTTTTTCTTGGGGGTGTCCTCCACGGTGGCCACGGCCCGTACCCCGATCAATTTTTCTGCCCGGGTGGTGTCGATGTGGACGATCCGGGCATGGAAGTATGGGCTACGTAAAATCTTTCCATAAAGCATTCCGGGGAAGTTCAGGTCATTAATGTACTTGGCCCTGCCGGTGGCTTTATCTTTGCCATCGATCCTTCCATACCGGGTTCCCACAATGGAGAAATCTGCCATCTTTAATCCTTTCCGGACAAACCTTAAGCCGCCCAGGCCTTTTTAAGACCTTGATAGACGAGGCTGGTAATCATGGTTTTGGTAAAAGCATCCATTCTCCCCGATTGGGCCATCTGCCAAGCTTCTTCCGGCGCTTGGCGCGAACATTCTCGGAGAATTGGGTCCATGATTTTCTTCCCTTCCAAGGCTCCTTCCACCTGAGCCAGACGTAAAGGTCGGGGAGCTACCGCCCCCAGAACGACCCTAACTTCCGTGCAAATTCCTTCCCTTTGGGTGAGGCAGATGGCCACCGAGGCCGAAGGGAAATCAAGGGCCTGGCGTAAGCTAAACCGCAGGTACACAGAGCGAATCCCCTTCTCCGGAAGGGGCAGAAAAATCTCCCCCACCATTTCTTCTGGAGAAAGCGACAGCGGTCGAATCCCATTCCCCGTATACAGGGCATCGAGGGGAAGAATCTTTTCCCCCTTAAGGGAAAGGATCTTCGCCTTGGCCTGTAGGGCGATCAGGATCGGAATGGTGTCCGCAGCCAGAGAAGCATGGCAGGTCTTTCCGTCCGGAACGACATAACATCTTTTTCCGCCTCTTTTGAAGCAGGGAGCAAGTGCCCGTTCCCAAGTTTGTACCTGATCTCCGTAGATGCACTTGGTATCCAGGCAGACATTTCCCCCCACCGTGCCCGCGTTGCGGATGGCCGGGACAGCCAAATGGCGGACGGCCTCATGCAAGCCTGGATAGCGGGAAGCGATAAAAGGGCTCCGCTCCAGGACTCCCAGGGGCACCAGGGCTCCCATACTGAGCCCTTCCGGTCCTTCCTTCATCTCCCTCAGGCCAGGAACTCCGGATAGATTAATGATAACTTCCGGTGAGGTCAGGCCGCGTTTCATCTGTGGGACTAAGTCCGTTCCCCCGGCTAAAATTTTCGCCCGGCCCTTATGTTCCGCCAAAAGAGTCAGGGCCGCTTGGATTTTTTCGGGTTCAAAATAGGAAAATTTATTCATCCTTTCTTCTCCACCTTCCCCATCATTTCATCATTCCCAGGGTCCTGGGCAGCCAGAGGCTGATGCTCGGAACATAGGTGACGATGGCCAGGGCAATCATGGAAATCGCGATAAAAACGGCAACCCCCCGGATGATCAGCGAAATGCTGGCCCCTTCTTTGGGCACGACCGTGGCCACGAATAAATTCAGGCCGAAGGGAGGAGTGAACATGCCGATGGAAAGGTTTACCG
>ENA-OVNE01000038-OVNE01000038.1-marine-sediment-metagenome-genome-assembly--contig:-NODE-38-length-11131-cov-2.191605_pt1 | contig 11131 bp, 9 predicted proteins | sample MGYA00250109_ERZ650190 | MGnify/ENA primary metagenome ERZ650190 (study PRJEB26730, sample SAMN04396784) | marine sediment metagenome | isolation source: Baltic marine sediment | place: Denmark...
GAGCATGAGAATCGATGAGCATAAAAATCCTATTCGAATGCGGATTGCGGAATGCAGAATGCGGAATTTGAAATATTGTAACAGTTAGCCCTTTGAAAAATTTGGCTAAACTTCAATGCAAAATGCAAAAGTTAAATTGCCAATTTCAAAATGATTAGGATTTTACAGAAAAAGATAACCCTTTCCATATCCTCTTCCCTTAGCGAGGGGGTGAGGGTGGGGGAAAAATTAAAGGAGGCTTATGATGTTAAAGGAGCATCTGGAATTCTTTACCTTAGACCTTTCGTCCGGTTGGGAGACTCCCCCGGGTTATCCTCAGGGAATCGAGCAAAAAATTATCACGGGTTACCTGGATGAGGAAAAAAGGAAGGGATCTCGTACCCGCTTGCTTCGGTTTAAACCGGGGGCCTTTACAACTGAACCATTTGAACATGATTATTGGGAAGAAGTTTTTCAGGTCTCGGGAGATTTAACCGTGGGGGGGAAAACTTTCGGTCCTATGACTTATGCCTGCCGCCCACCCCATGCTCCCCATGGACCCTTCAGCAGCAAAGGGGGCTGCTTGCTTCTGGAAATCCATTATTTCCATCCTGATAGCTGAGGGGCAGGAGTCTATGCCCTAAGATGGGGCAAAAAAAATTCAGGATATTTTTTAAATGAAGGGGGAAAAGCCTACTTGCTCTGAGTAGCTGATTAAAGGGAGACTAAGCAATGGGGGAAGATTTCAGGGGTTTTTTGAAGGAAATGGAAGAGACCAAAGAAGGAGGGTTCATTCGCATAAACAAAGAAGTTGATACCCAGTACGAAGTTTCTGCCATTGTCACTAAACTGGAGCAGGCCCGGCAGGTTCCCCTCCTCTGGTTTGAAAAGGTGAGAGGCCACACCATGTCCGTCGTCGCCAACTGCTATGCCGATCGGGGTCGAGTGGCCAGGGCCCTTGGAGTTTCCAAACGTGAATTAAACCAAAGGGTCGCCCAGGCCTATCAATACCCCATCCCTCCGGTCGAAGTTTCCAGGGCTCCCGTACAAGAGGTCGTCATTCAGGACATGGAAGTTGACTTAAAGAAACTTCCGACCATGATGTACCACAACACCGATGGGGGGTTTTACATTACAGCGGGAATTGTCTTGGCCAAAGATCCTGATACGGGAGATTGCAACCTCAGCTACAACCGCCTGATGGTCAAGGGGAAGAACCGCCTGGGAATCTTCATGACCGTGGGGAAACACCTCAATGCCATTTATTCCAAAATGGAGGAGCGGGGAAAGCCCCTGGAAGTTGCCGTATCCATCGGCAATCACCCGGCCTGGGCGATCGGCGCTTTGGCCATCGGGCCTTATCATGAAAACGAAATAGGGATTATCGGCGGTCTCAAGGGAAGCCCTCTGGAAATAGTCCGGTGTAAAACTGTGGACTTATTAGTTCCTGCCGGAGCTGAAATCATCCTCGAAGGTGAAATCGAACCCTATGTGCGGGAAGAAGAAGGGCCCTTCGGTGAGTTTACCGGCTATGCCATCCGTTCGGCCAAGAACCCGGTAATGCGGGTGAAGGCCATCACCCATCGCCATAACCCCATCTATCAGGATATTTGCGGCGGGCAACACCGGGAACACCTGACCATGGCGACCATTCCCATGGAGGCCAACTATTTTCGGGTGATCAACGGAGCCGTTCCGGAAGTAGAAGCGGTGCACATGGCCGCCCCTTTTACCTTGATCATCTCCATGAGAAAGAAATATGAAGGACAGGCCCGCTCGGCCTTGCTGGCCGCCTTCAGTGCCGACCTTTATCTAAAGCATGCCATTGTGGTCGATCACGACATCGATATAGCGGACCTGCAGCGCGTTTTCTGGGCTATGGCCACGAGAGTCCAGGCTTCGCGGGACCTATTCATCATCCCCCGGGCTCGTGGTTCCTCCCTGGATCCATCTGCCGAACCATTGGGAGTGGTGGATAAAATGGGCATCGACGCCACCGCCAAACCATCCCTGGAACGGTTTTCTCCCCTCAACACAGTCCCGCAGGAAGTCATGGACCGGATTAAGTTGGAGGACTACATTAAAAATTTTCCGTTACCCTCCCAAGGAACCAGAGATTAAATAGGAAATCCCCCCCTCACTCCCGTAGAAGCGACCGGCTGGTCGCCCTTACGGAGAAGAGGTGAGATGGCTACGAGGTGAAGGGAGGAGAGGAAAAACTACGGACGTCTGGCCCGCAGCTCCGCTGCTCGCAGCACCGATTCAATGATCTGTTCATAACCGGTGCAGCGGCATAAATTCCCCTCGAATTGATCTTTGATTTCTTCCACTGTCGGCCGTGGGTTTTCATCTAACAAGGCTTTGGCAGTGAGGATCATGCCGGGGGTGCAAAAACCACACTGGAAGCCATATTTCTCCATGAAGGCCTCTTGGATCTCGCTTAGCTGGCCTGGTTGCCCCAGACCTTCAACCGTGGTAACTTCATCCCCTTCGCGCATCTGCACCGCCAAGAGCAGGCAGGACCGCACTGGTTTTCCGTTCAGCAGGATCGTACAAGCTCCGCAGTCCCCCTCATCGCACCCTTTTTTCACGCTGGTTACATTTATTTTTTCCCGCAGAAAATCCAACAAGGTCTCATTCGCTTCCGTCTCTTCGGCTATATTCCTGCCGTTCAATTTAAATTGGACTTGCATTTTATCCCCTTCCACCGACCTGTTCGAGAATTCTCTTGGTCAATACATAAGACATATCTTTTCGGTATTCCGCCGAGGCGCGCACATCGGTTATGGGGCTCACTTCCTCCCGGACGCGCTCTGCGGCCTGGACGATCTTCTGTTCGTTGACCTCGCTCCCTTTTAAGGCCTCCTCGACCTTGCGGCCGCGCATCGGGATGGGGGCTACTGCCCCTAAAGCCACCCGCACCTCCTCGAATTTTCCCTTCCGGGTCCGGGCAAAGGCAGCGGCCGAGACCACCGCCAGGGTGAAGGCCTTTCGCCGGCCCAGCTTCATAAAAGCCGAGTTGCCCTCCTGGACGGGAATGATCACTTCCGTCAGGATCTCATCCGGCCGCTTAACCGTTTTCTCCGGTCCCAGGAAAAATTCGGCAAGAGGAACGATACGCTCTCCCCGGATGCTCTCCATCTTCACGAGCGCATCCAGGACCAGGAGTGGGGGAGCGGTATCCGCAGCCGGCGAGGCGGTGCATAGATTCCCCGCGATGGTGGCTCGGTTCCGAATGGGAGGTGAAGCCATCAGGCCGATGGCCTGAGCCAGGGCCGGTGCTTTTTCTTTGACCAAAGGCGATTCCTTGATCTCGGCCAAGCGCGTGAGCCCTCGAATATGCAGGCGATCCCCCCGGATCTCGATCCCCGATAGTCCCGGGATGCGGTTTAAATCGATGATGATCTCTGCGGTAATGGCTCTCTTTTTCATTTTGGGAATCAAATCGGTCCCGCCGGCCAAAAGCCTTGCTTTGCTCTGGTATTCTTTTAATAGATGGCAGGCCTCCTTCAGCGAAGAAGGAGCCATATATTCCACCTTCGGCAATGGTCTAACTTCTGCTTCCATGGTTCTTTTTCTCCCTTATGGCAAAATAGATTTTTTCCGTATCCAGCGGCATATCATAAAAACGGATACCCACCGCCTGATAAAGCGCGTTGGCAATCGCTAAGGGGGTGGCAATAAAGGCAATCTCCCCCACCCCCTTGGCTCCGAAACCCGAATACTTGTATTCGTCTTCCACCACCACCAGTTCTGCCATCTCCGGCATATCTTTGATCGTCGGGATCAAATAATCCGTATACGAAGGGTTGAGCATCCTTCCGTCTTTACGCACCACTTTCTCCGTCAAGGCATAGCCCAACCCTAACATGCCGCACCCGTACACCTGACCTTTGACTACGGCCGGCTGGATGATCTTGCCAGCCGCCACACCCGGAATCAGCCGGAGAACATCCACCTGCCCGGTCTCCAGGTCCACTTCCACTTCGGCAATGGTACATCCGAAGGTGTAAGCGGCATAAGGATCTCCCTGTCCCGTCTCCGGGTCAGGATATCCTCTCCTGGCTTTGATGAACCCATACTCGGCCGGAGGGATCCCTTTCATGTACATTTCATAAGCCAAGTCTTGGAAGGTGATCCTCTGCGAGGGGCTTTTGAGATTGTAACTCTCTCCATTGGCGAAGGCCACATCGTCTTCGCTACATTCCCAGAGTTCGGCGGCGAGCTTGTTCATCCTCTTGCGGATCTTCAGAGCGGCATCCACCGCCGCTGTCCCTCCGATGATCGTCCCTCTCTGGGCATGGGTCTCTCCGCTGTCCGGCATGGTTCCGGTATTATTGACACCGACCTTGACCCGTTCAAAGGGAACGCCCAGAACTTCGGCAACCATCATGGCATGGGAAGTGGTCGTTCCCTGACCAATCTCTACAATTCCCGTCGAATAGCTCACGCTTCCATCGGGGTTAACGATGACCGAGGCCCCGGCCCAATCGCGTTTGAATCCCGTGGTACCACAGCCATGCCAGCTGCACCCCACGCCAATTCCGCGCCGTTTCGTTCCTTTCTGCCCGCTGGCATACTGTACCCGCTTGCCGCTCCATTCTGCTTTTTCGGCGACCTTTTGGATCAGCTCTTTGATCCCCACGGCGTGATCGAGGAGCTGGTTCGTCCCGGTTCGCGAGCCGGGGACCAGAGCGTTTTTCAGGCGGAATTCCACCGGATCCATATTCAGCGCTTCCGCCATGGCGTCCATTTGGGACTCGGCGGCAAAGAGCATTTGGGGATTGCCGAAGCCGTTAAAGGCCGCGTTGGGAAGGTTATTGGTGTAAACGGCCACGCCCTCCACTTTGACGTTTTCCACTTCGTAAACCCCGGTGGCATGGTAGGCAGCTCTTTTGGTAAAGCCCACGGACCAGGTGGCATATCCCCCAGCATCTACGACGTAATCGACCTGGATGGCCTTAACTTTGCCATCCTTGGTAGCACCCGTCTTGTAGCGGATCTCAAAAGGACCTCGTTTGAAACGGTAGGCGAAAGATTCGTACCGGGGAAAGACGATCATGGCCGGCCGGCCGAGTTTGACCGCAGCCAAGGCAGCCAGGCTGCAAATCAGCGGGCCATAGGTATCTTTTCCCCCGAATCCCCCGCCAATATAAGGCGTCATGATCATTACTTCCGAATCTTTCCATCCTAAGACGCGCGCCACAGTATGTCGGGTCCGGAAGGGATTCTGGGTGGTTCCGATCACGGTGACGCTCCTCACTCCAGTGGGAATGGCCACCGCGGCTTCGGGCTCCAGATAGGCGTGATCCTGCGAGCCTGCCCGATAGGTCCTCTCCACGATCACATCGCACTGACGAAAGGCCTCTTCCACGTTTCCTTTAAGGATCTTCACATCGGTAGCGAGTTTGCTGTGTTCATGAATTCTGATATCGCTGGGCAAAGCCTCGCGGGGATCAAAGATGGCCGGCAGTTCTTCGTACTCCACCCGCAACTGGTCGGCCCCTTCCCAAGCGGCTCTATCATTCCGAGCTACCACCAAAGCGACAATGTCCCCGATGTATCTGGCTTTGGTGGTAAGGATGGGCTGATCGTCCACCAGGTAGCCGATTTGATTCTCCCCCGGCACATCCTCCGCGGTGAGCACCGCCTCCACCCCCGGGATCTTCAGGGTGTTGGCCCTATCGACCCTTTTAACGAGAGCGTGGGCATACGGACTGCGGACGGTTTTCACGTGCAAAGCTTTCTCCATCATATAATCGGCGGCATATTTAGCCATTCCGGTTACCTTTTCGACGGCGTCCACCCTCTGCATGTCTTTTCCTACTACGTTGTAACTCTGGCCATGCAGTAGCTTTTTAACTTCCTCTAAATACTCCAACTCCATACCAACCCCCTTGATCGGCAACCTCACGTTGCTCAATAATAGCTGAAAAAAATCTTGCTTAATCCGGCACTCCCTCACCTTTATCCTCTCTCCCTTCAAGAAAGAGAGGATCGGTGAGGATGGCCGCGAGAACATTTTCCGGAGATAAAGGCAGCTTCTTTATCCGCACTCCGATGGCGTCAAAGACGGCGTTGGCCAGGGCCGCTGCGGTGGGAGGGGCAGCGACTTCGGCCACTCCCTTGGCTCCGAACGGGCCCGCAGGATCATAGGTTCGGGTGAAATAAACGTGCAGGGGCGGCGCATCAAAAGGCCCGGGCGTACCCGTGGTCATGAAATCCGGATTCAGGAGATGGCCATTCCGATAGATCATCTCTTCCGTTTTGGCAAACCCCAAGCCCTGGAGGACCTGGCCCTCGATCTGCCCTTCCGCCCCAATAGGATTAATTATATTTCCGCCATCATTGGCCGTCCAGACCTTGACGACCTTGACCTCGCCGGTCTTTTCGTCCACTTCTACCTCGACTGCCTGACAGGCAAAGGAATAAGTCGAGCAAGGGCTGGTCTGTTGGGACGGATCCATCTTAGTCGTAGCCGGTTCGTCCTGGCCGCTGCCCCGGATGCGCTTCCCTTCCTTGCGGAAGAGGGCAAAATGGGCCACTTCGGCCACAGCGGCTCTGGGTTGGGAGATCCCCTTGATAAAGATCTTCCCATCCCGGATGCTCAAATCCGCCGGATTGGCTTCCAGCATGTCTCCAGCTTCTTTCAAGAGGATGCGTTTGGCCTCTTCGGCAGCCCGGACTACGGCGATTCCGCCGGAATAAGTTACCCGGGATCCCCAAGGCCCTAAGGAATAAGGGGTGATATCCGTATCCGGCAGAAGGATGCGGACGGATTCCAAAGGCAAGCCGAGGACTTCAGCCGTCAATTGGCAAAAAGTTGTGTCTCGCCCCTGCCCGTACTCTCCCTCGCCAGAGTAAATCACCACTTCACCATCCTGCAGGATTTCCACGTAGGCATTGCTCCCGGCAAACCCGTCAGAATGGCGATCGTCTACTTCGTGAATCGTGCAGGCCATCCCAATTCCCTGCCTGAGGTGCCGTCTCTTTGCTCGCTTCTCCTTCCAGCCAGAAGTTTTCACAACGTGTTCGATGGCCTCCGCAAGGCCACAACTGGTAATCTTCCAGCCATGGACGGTGACGTCGCCTGAGCGAGTGGCGTTCTTCAGCCTCAACTCGGCGGGGTCCATTCCCAGCTCTTCGGCGATCATATCCAGTTGGGAATCGAAGGCAAAGGTGTTTTGGGGATTTCCATAGCCCCGATAAGCCCCCACTGGACTCTTGTTGGTGTAGACCAGTTTGGCATCGGTCCGAATGGCCGGAATGCGGTAGACACTGTCGTTTCTGTGGGAGCAGACGATGATCATGGCCGCCGCCATGTCGCAATAGGCCCCGGCATCGTAATAAAAATTTAGTTCTCGACCCAAGATCGTTCCGTCTTTCTTAACCGCCGTCTTCACATAATATCGGCCGGCATAACGGGGCCGACTAGCAAAGTATTCTTCTTCTCTGGTATAAACCATTTTAACCGGCCGCCTGGTTTTTTTACTCAAAACCGCTGAGGCCGGATAGATGGAGTTGAGGACCACTTTGCTGCCAAATGACCCGCCGGTGTGGCCCTGAATCACCCGGATCCGGCCTACAGGCACCTTAAGCACACGGGACAGCATGATCTGGATCCCCGAGGCGTTCATGGTTCCGGTGTAAACGGTGATCTTGTCGGTCGCGTCCCAGTCCACCAAACAGGCGTAGGGCTCCGCATAAGATTGGTGGACCCGCTGGGTATCAAACCGATCCTCCCGCACTAAATAGGCTTCGGCCAAGGCCCGATCCATATCTCCCTTATTGATCTGAATACGGACCCCGATATTATGGGGGGAATCCTCGTGGAGTTGAGGAGCGCTTTCTTGGACTGCCTCCTCCGGATCGAAGACGGCAGGGAGGTCTTCATATTCCACAAAGATGCGCTCCAGGGCCTCCGTGGCCGCGTCCTCATCCGTGGCCGCTACGGCAGCGATTTCATCTCCCTTATACCGGACCCGGTCTGTGGCGAAGACGGTCATATCCGCCCGCCGCTCCCCAAAGCCATAGACTACGGGCGGCATATCTTGCGCCGTGATGATGGCCTTTACGCCAGGAACCTTTAAGGCTGGGGAGACGTCCAGGCTTAGGATCCGGGCATGGTGTCGGGTGCTCCTCAGGATTTTTCCGATCAGCATCGCGGGCAGGGCGAGATCGGAAGTATACTTGGCTTGCCCGGTAACTTTGGAGATGGCATCGGGACGATTCACTCTTTTTCCTATGACGTTAAACTCGGGCATACCCTTCCTCGACATGATTACATAGGCTGCTTCAAACGGGCCATGATTTCGGTCAATTTCGCCTCCATGACCTGCTTCTTGAATTCCAACGAACCCCGGACGAAGGATACCAGGTTAAACTCTTTTACCGCCTCTTGGGCGATAACGTTAGTATTTATTTCTCCCTGGTCTAATAAAGCTTCCGCTTGGCGGGCCCGGAGCGGACGGCTGGCTACACAGGCCGCCACAATGCGAGATCCGGCTCCCTTCCAGGGTATAATCACAGAAAGGGTGAAAGTAGCAAAATCAAGATTGTTCTGGGGGCGGAATTTAACAAAAGCCCCCCTTCCCACGGGGGCCGGAAGAAGAATCTCGGTCAGCACCTCGCCGGGGCGGAGGGCCAGGTAGTGCATTCCGTCACCCAGAAAAATTTTTTCCATCCCTATAATCCGTTCTTCTTCATCTGAGACCAGGCGCAAGGCAGCGCCCAGGGCCACCAAAGGGCCAACGGTATCGCCAGACTGGAGGGCGAAGCAGCCTTGGCGGCTGCGGGGCGTCACATAGCATTGGCTCCCTCCCGAGGCTTTGCGGCAATGGGGGTATTCGGCTCGCCAGAAAGGAGAACGGTTGTAAAACCAGCATCGACTATTCAGGCAGATATTACCGCCCATCGTAGCTTTGTATCGAATCTGTGGCGAGGCCACAGCCAACGCAGCTTGGGCCAGCATCGGGTAATTCCGGTTGAGGCCCGGATGGCGCCCAACCGCATCCAGGGTGGCCAAAGCTCCGATGATGAAGCCCCCTTTTCCATCGGGACGGATTTCGGCCAATCCGGGAATCCGTTTTAGATAAACAATGGACCGGGGATTGACGAGCTTCAGCTTCTTCAACACCAGGAGATCTGTTCCTCCGGCCATCAAAACTGCCTGCGATACCGGCCATTCCTTGGTCAGGCGGCTGGCTTCCTTCACGTTGGGAGCGGGGAAAAATCGAACTTCATCCATTTTTGCTAACCCCGGCTGAAGCCCGTTGAACCGCGTCAATGATTTTGTAATAGCCGGTGCAGCGGCACATGACTCCTTTAATCGCTTCCCGGATCTCATTTTCATCGGGATGAGGACTCTCCTTCAAAAGGCAGTAAATAGCCATGATCATGCCTGGGGTGCAATAACCGCACTGGATGGCCCCGGCTTTCACGTAGGCTTCTTGAATGGGGTGGAGACGATCTCCTTGCGCTAACCCCTCAATGGTCAGGATCTCACCACCCTCCGCTTCCAAAGCCAGAGTCAGGCAGCTGTGGATGGCCTTGCCGTTTAAAATAACCGTACAGTGGCCGCATTGGCCTTCACCGCATCCTCGCTTGGTTCCAGTCAAGAGGAGTCGATCTCTAAGGACATCCAGGAGCGTTTCGTCGTCCTTAACCAAGAGATGAACGGGCTCACCGTTAACCCGTAGCTTTAATGGGGTCATCTTTCACCCTTTCGGTTACTTCATCATCCCCCCGCCTCACCCCGTCTCCTCCAGGGGAGGAAACGGAAGGGTGAGGGCTCATTTTAACCTTCCTACCTTTTTTAGTCTTGCGGCGACTTCACCCAGCCCTAGTTCCTCCAAACCCTTCCATGTTGGCCAGCCGGTTTTTTTATCCCAGCCATTCAATTCATAGAATCGATCCAGCATTTCATCCCATCTTTCTTTATCGCACCTTGACCCGGCATGGGGGCCCGATTGGACTGATTCCTCCATGTACCTCCGGGGAGGATAATCGTCTGTGCGATCGAATCCTGCATGGAGGGAGGGTATTAAAGGCCTTCTCGAGGTTAACCCCTTTCCGAGCAATTTTCATCAGATCTTTTTCAATTAAATCAATGCCCAGGGCTGAGGACATGAGTTCGGTATAGTCAGAAACTTCCAGGGCATGCGCTCCGCTCCAGGTGCCCACAAAAATGCAGAACCCGGCCATATCTTCTATCTCTTTTGCCTGGGACTGCCAATAGACTGCTTCCGGGATATTTTCGTAAGCAGCGGGGGACCATTTAAGCCCTTTTGGCCCTGTGACTTCTGGTGCACTGACGGCGCCGCGAAGATGTCTTCCTCCGACGGGGGAAATGGCCACCCCAAACCCCCAACCTTTGGCCGCCCGGTAAGGGTCCACGGAATCTTGCCCTTTTATATGGGTAGCCCAGAATTCTGAGCCCTTCCCCAGCTTCCGCGCTGACTCTTTCACTCCATCCGCCAAAAAATCGCCAATCCCTTCCCGGTAGGCCAGCTTCTGCTGCATAGCCAATATAGCCTCGCCATCACCCCAACGAAGATTTAGCCCGTCACAATCCCCCTTGCTCAGCAAGCCTTTTTCGAAGCACTCAAAGGCCCAGGCCAAGGAGGTTGAACACATGTCGCCATCCAACCCCAGTTCGTTGAGCATCAGGTGATACCGGATCGAGGCTGCCGGATCATCCAGATCCAGTTTGGTAGAGTAGGTCGCCGAGTTGATCCAGTATCCGACACCTTTTGTCCCTTTATACTTGCCTTCCCCGATCTCGGAATAGGGTAAACAGCCTATGGGGCAACCAAAGCAAGCCATGATTCTTTTTTTAAAGCGGGGAACCCCGCTCTCTAAGCCAACCAGCTTGGCCCGTTTCTCCAGCGGCCAGAACTCATCCTGCCCGTTCCGAGGAGAAGCAAAGAAGTTCCAAGCAGGCGAATGGGGAAGAAATTTGGCTTCAATAATTCCCCGCCGCCATCCCTGAGCATACGGCGAAGCTTGAATCTTGGCCAGGGATCGATTCACCGCGGCCATGAATCTTTGCGGCTCCGCCACTCTGACCGATCCATGCCCGCGCACCGCAATCGCCTTCAGCTTTTTGGCGCCCATTACCCAGCCGACCCCGGACCCGCCGGCAGCTTTTCCC
>ENA-OVNE01000039-OVNE01000039.1-marine-sediment-metagenome-genome-assembly--contig:-NODE-39-length-11030-cov-2.658724_pt1 | contig 11030 bp, 8 predicted proteins | sample MGYA00250109_ERZ650190 | MGnify/ENA primary metagenome ERZ650190 (study PRJEB26730, sample SAMN04396784) | marine sediment metagenome | isolation source: Baltic marine sediment | place: Denmark...
GCGGACTGCTTTCGCAGGAGTGACGGCTTTTCTGACTTTTTACGAGATCATCAAAGATGATTAGCGATGAGACTTTATATTCAAGAGGGCAAAAAGATGGGCAAGAAGCAGGAAGTAAAAAAGACAGGTGTACCCATCGCTTTTGGGATGTCTTGACTGATTCTTTCCCTCCGCCATCCCGAAAGCCATGGGGAATCACCCATGGCTTTTTTATTTGTAGGAGAGGCAGAGGGAAAAAGAATCCAGGAAAAACTCGAACAGGAAATATTTTTTAAAAAAATTTGGATCTTTGATGCAAAAAAGAAAATTCCTTTTAGTGGACACAGATGACCGCAAAAATTCGCTAAGCGCTTAGCGCTATGCGCATAGCGTCTTAAATTTTTTGTATCTGCGCCAATCTGCGTCCTAATTAATTTCATAGAGGAGGAAATATGCAACCCAAAACTTGGGCCGGATGTCACGTTCCACTGATTACGCCGTTTAAAGATGACTATTCCCTCGATGAGGCAGGACTTAAGAGACTGATCGATTATTTCATCGAGGAGGAAAAGTGTGACGGGCTGGTCCCATGCGGAACGACCGGTGAGTCGCCCACCCTGAACAACGAGGAGCATGATAAAGTCATAGAAATCGTAGTCAAAGAGGCTCGGGGGCGTGTGCCAGTTATGGCCGGAACGGGGTCTAACAGCACCGAGGAAGCGATTGCGAGGACCAAACATGCCGAACACGTTGGCGCCGCCGCCAGCCTGCAGGTCTGCCCCTACTACAATCGGCCTACCCAAGATGGAATTTTAGCTCACTTTGAGGCGATCGCCAAGGCCACCAAACTACCCCTTTTCATCTATAACATCCCGTCGCGAACCGGCAGGTTAATCGAAACCAAGACCATGATCGAACTTTCCAAGATCGACAACATCATCGGAATGAAGGATGCCTGCGGGGATATGATGATTACCATGGATATTATGCGGGGAACGAGGGGAGGGCCGAAGAAATTCTACGTTCTCTGTGGGGAAGATGCCCTCACCTTTCCCATGATGGCTCTGGGCGGCGATGGGGGGATTATGGCCGTGGCCAACGTAATCGGTAAGGAATATTACCAAATGATTCATCTGATGCTGGCTGGGAAAATCGAAGAGGCCCGAGAGATTCAATACAAAACCTTACCTATCGTTCGAGCTCTGTTCATCGAATCGAACCCGGCCCCGGCCAAAGAAGCGATGAACATGATGGGCCTGCCTGCTGGGAAGTTGCGCCTGCCGCTGGTTCCTCTCCGACCCGAAAACCGGGAGACCCTGCGTAAAGCCCTCATTCAGGTCGGGCGACTCAAAGGGTGAGGCATTGAAAGATCCCGCGTTCCAGGTTCGTTCCAAGGTATGGGTGGAGGTTCGGGGGCTGCTGGCCATCGTGGCCGGAGTACTTCTTCTTTGGTCTTGGCCATGGATGGCCTCCGCGGAAGACCTGCTCATCTTTGCCGGGGCTGCCAGCAAGCCTCCGGCCGAGAAGGCGGCCAAACTCTTCAGCCAGCAAAATCACCTGGCGGTGAGGATCACTTTCGGCGGGTCAGGATTTGTTCTCTCCCAGATGAAATTGTCGCGCCAAGGGGATGTTTATTTTCCGGGTTCCTCAGATTTTATGGAAAAGGCCAAGCGGGAAAACCTTGTCTACCCAGAAACAGAAAAAATCGTCGCTTACCTTATTCCGGCGATCAACGTGCAGAAGGGCAACCCGCGGAATATTCATTCTCTTAGGGATCTGTTAAAACCTGGGTTACGGTTGGCCATTGCCGACCCCGAAAGTGTATGTGTGGGGACCTATGCGGTCGAAGTCATCGAGAAGAATCTTCAGCCGGAAGAAAAAGAACAATTTCGCAAAAACCTGGTGAACACCGTGGAAAGTTGCGAGAAGACTGCGAACGTGATTTCTCTCAAGGGAGTGGATGCCGTGATCGGCTGGCATGTTTTCGGAAACTGGGATGCGGAGCGGATTGAGACCGTCCTGCTGAAGCCGGAGGAAGTGCCGCGCATTGGCTATATTCCAGCAGCCGTTTCCAGGTTCACCCGCCATAGGGTCCTGGCCAAACAGTTTGTTGACTTTCTCGTAGCTCCACCCTCCCAGTCTATGTTTCGCCAATACGGCTACTTGATGAGCCTTCAAGAAGCCCGGCGGTATACTCTTCCGGACACTCCCGTAGGGGGCGAGTATACGCTCCCCGCAGCCTGGAAACGGAAAGGTGGTTTATGAATTTTGGGAAAACAGCGATATATGCAGCCTTGGCGCTCTTCCTTTTCTATGCTGTTCTGATCCTTTCCCTCTTATCCTTTTTTGAAGGCAAGAATTTCTTGACAGTTCTCCTGGCCCCGGATGTACTTTTTTCCATCCAGGTCAGCGTGCTGGCGGCCACTGTGGCCATGTTCCTGGCGATAGCCATCGGGCTGCCGGCTGCCTATGCTCTTTCCCGGTTGAACTTCCCTGGGAAGAAGGTGGTAGATACTTTCCTGGAGCTGCCCATGATCATGTCCCCCATCGCTTTGGGGGCGGCTTTGCTCATCTTCTTCAATACTCGCGTGGGATCCACCATCCAGGAAAAAGGGATCCTTTTTGTCTTCGAATTCCCCGGGATTGTGCTGGCGCAGTTCGCCACCATCGCCGGCTTAGCTACCCGGCTGATGAAGACGGCTCTGGATGAAATCTCGCCGCGCTACGAAGCAGTGGCCCGTTCGCTCGGCTCAAGTGCCTGGGATGCTTTCTGGAAGATTACTTTTCCTCTCTCTTTGCGGGGACTGCTCAGCGCCATGATCCTCTGCTGGGCCAAAGCGGTGGGGGAATTTGGAGCTACCGTCACTTTGGCAGGAACCATGGCCTTCAAGACGGAAACCATGCCCACCGCCATTTTTATGGCTCTGGCCTCAGCCGACATCCCTAAAACCATCACCTTAATCTTGATCCTGGCCGGAATCGGCCTTACCGCCCTCTATGCGGTGCGGCTTGTGGAAAAGAGGCCACCGGGGCGATGATTACCCTGCAGAATCTATATCTCAGGGTGGGAACCTTCCGCATTGATAACCTGAACCTTGACCTGCAAGAAAAACAGATTCATGTTCTCCTGGGACCTACCGGGAGCGGCAAGACACTGGTTTTGGAATCAATCATCGGGCTGAGGCGATTTCAGGGCGGAAGGATTCTGATCGGGGGCAAAGAAGTCCAGAAGCTGCCACCGGAGAAAAGGGAAATTTCTTACGTTCCCCAGGACCTGGCGCTCTTTCCTCATCTCACCGTGCGGGAGAACCTTCTCTACGGCCTGCGGGCGCAGAACAAGGCGCGGAACGGAACCGACTCTCACCTGAACCGCTTGATCGATACCTTAAGGATCGGACACCTGCTGGCGCGTTATCCTCATGGGTTGAGCGGGGGCGAGAAACAACGAGTCGCCCTGGGGCGGGCCCTGGCCCCTGCTCCCAAGTTGCTCCTTTTAGATGAACCGCTTGCGGCTCTGGACCCGGCCCTGAAAAGCGAAATCCAGCAACTTCTTCTTTCCCTCCATCGATCCCTGCAATTCACAGCCCTGCACGTTACCCATGACCTGGACGAAGCCTACCTTTTAGGGGATGCCGTCACGGTGCTCATCGAGGGAAAAGTGGAACAAGAGGGGAGGAAAGAGGAAGTGTTTCTCCGTCCCCATACAGTCCCGGTGGCTCAATTTCTGGGACTGCGGAACTTAGTGCCGGGGAGAGTTTTAAAAATCGACGAAAGGGAAAGGCGCATCAGCGTCAGTTTTTGGGGGGGAGAAATAACCATTCCCGCGGATCATGCCGCCAGAAATCTAATTTACGGAGAGGAGGTCATCCTTTACCTGCGCCCTGAGGAGGTGCTGATCCTCCGCGAAGGGAAGCCGATAAAAGAATCTTTGCGCCAGAATATTTTAACCGGAGAAGTTGTCAGAATCCTTGACCGGGGAACCCAGCACTGGGTGTTTTTCCGGCCCCTGGGCGTAGACAGCCAGCTGGAAATCCACCTCCCCAATTATGTTTTCAGAAATTTGGCTCTCCAGGAAGGACAGAAAATTCAGGTAGCCATGAGAAAAGAGTCCTTCTGGGTGATCCCCGTTCTCATCCCTAAACCTCCTGCGCAAGGAAATTTTTAAATAAAGAAAATGTTTTCTAAAGACTCGGTTTGGAGTATAATTTGTTGGAAAGGTAATTACCGGCAGAAGATTTTTCAGCCCATTTTCTTCGAGGAAGGAAGCGAAGCTCTTTTTTTCAACCCCATCCGGTCAGCTCAAAAAGATGATGAATTAAAGGTGACCGCAAAAAATAAAATAATAAATTCGGTCGGTTATATATACATGTAATCGAGAGGGCGGAGCTATATTCTTCTCATCCCCCACTTTCTCTATAGGAAGAAGAATGAGGTGGCATTTTTCGGCGCCAAGATCGCTTGAGAATGTTATTTTAAGACGGCCGATTGTTTGTAAGGGAAAAAAGTTGAGCATATCAAAGGGAATTATCTTGCATTAAGGAGGGCTAAAGATGGGGAACAAAACTTTTTTAAAAATCTTTACCTATTTTCTCTGCGTCGCTCTTTTCGACCTGATGGGCGGGTTCTCAACAGTCCTGGCAGGGTCAAGAGGAAAAAACCTACCTATCGGTGAGATGGTTTCCATGGGTGAGGTCAAGTTTGAAGCCAGGGAGAAGGTCTGGAAAGATGTGGAACCATCCCACTTCCCGGTCTTTCAGGGAGTCAAGATAAAAACCGGGAAGGGTACGGCCGTCATTTCTCTGCCAAATCATCATCAGGTTGAAGTCGCTCAAAACAGCATTCTTTCTTTTGAAAAGGATCGACTCTACCTATTCCAAGGGCGGGTGGATTTTCGAATCTCCCCCCGGGCAGATTTGAGCTTGAAGGTGGGAAACTTGACTGTGATCAAAACCCTCTCTCTTCAGGCCGCTCAAAGCCCCGGGCTGTTTTCTCCAAAAGGTGAAGAAGCCATCGGCTCTTTATCCATCCATCCCAATGGTTCAGTAACCGTCAAAAGCACTCAGGGGCAGCTTGCCGTCATGAACCAGGACCGAAAGGTCATGGCTGCTCTTTCCGGCAAAGATACATTGACGCTTCCTTCACTCCTCGTCCAAAAGCCAGGTGGAGAAAAGATTTCCCCCGTTATGATTGCTCAAGCCGGAGATGATGATGTCCCAAAACCCAGTGATGATAGATGGGTAGAAACCGTTGAAGAGGGGAAATACCTGGGACTTACGGCAAAGACCTGGGGAGTTATTGGCCTGGCAGCCCTCGGTGCAGGCGGGATTGTTGCCCTAGCGGCTGGGGGGGGAGGTGGCGGGGGCGGCGGCCCTGTCTGTCCCTAAAAGGATTCGTCCAATAACCCAATTACTTAATGACCTATTGACTTAATGTCCCCTGGCCTATATTCCTTTACCTATCGCTTATCGCCCATAGCCTATAGCCTAATAAATCTCCAAATGGATAAACGGTGTAAGTGGTTTTTCTTCTTTTTTTCCTTTTTCTTTTTGTCTTCCTGCGCCTCGGCACCTCCGCAGAAAAAAGAGAGTCCTTTTCCCGCGCTCCAGATGAAAGAGATCGAATCTTCCCGGCAGGTGAAAGCGATGAACGAAAAGCTCCTCATGAGCACCCTGGCCGGGAGAAAAACATCCCAGCGGGACTACAAGATAGGGCCAGAAGACCTTCTGGAAATATCCGTCTTTGAAGAGGAGAAATTAAACAAGACCGTCAGGGTGAGTTCCCAGGGAAATATCAGCCTTCCTCTGCTCGGGGTGTTGCGGGTCAAAGGCCTTACGGCCAATGAACTGGAAAAAGAGGTTAGAGACCTGCTCGCGGAAAAATACCTTCAGAACCCTCAGGTAAGCATATTTATCAAAGAGTTCCGCAACCAGCGGATTTCCGTGATCGGGATGGTGGAAAAACCCGGCGTGTTTGAAGTGACGGGCCAGAAAACGGTTTTGGATATGCTGGCCATGGCCGGAGGCCTGAAGGAAGACGCCGGGCAATTCCTTTTTCTCATTCGCCCGCCCAACTTGGAAGAAGATACCCCGCGAGAAAAAAAAGAAACTGTCGAACAATATCCCCAAACTTTTATTATCGACCTCGATGAATTACTCATCAAAGGGGACATAACTATCAATTTGCCCATGCTCCATGGGGACATCATCAACGTTCCGGCTTCGGGCAAGGTCTTTGTAGGTGGGGAAGTATTCAGACCCGGCGGTTATCCTTTCAAGGGAAAGAGAGTGACCCTGGCGCAAGCTATCGCCCTGGCCGAAGGGTTGAGACCGGAAGGGAATGGGGCCGAGGCCAAGATCTTCCGCTACACCGGAAAAGGAAATGAAAAAGAGATCATCACCGTCGACATTTACGCCATCCAAAACGGTCAGGCCGAAGACCTGTATTTAAAAGAGAACGACATCCTCTTCATTCCCAAAAGCGGCGTGAAAAATTTCTTGATCGGCCTTCGGGATACGATCAAGGGCTTATTCGGAATCGGATTTACCCGTGGCTTTTAATTCCACCCTTTCCCAACCCTTCTCCTTACTATGCTCCCTTACCCAATCCTTATCCCTCATCGGGACTGTGTTTTGGTCCTCCCGACCGGGCCTCGCGATTTCTAAAATTGCGACCCAGCCTCATCGGAGGGAGAGGACAAAGGTGAGGAGGGAGATGTTCCGAACTTCTATGACGAATTTATGTCGGAGAATTACATGAGACAACTCCCAGGGGAGAAGTATTACCAGCTTCCCCCACCGGAATATTTGCAACCCGTTCCCCAGGAAGAAAAAGAAGTCAATCTTCGGGACTACTGGAAAGTTATCCAGAAGAGGCGGTGGACGATCCTGGCTTTTTTTCTCATCGTGGTGGTTAGCACGGCCATCGGGACCTTCACCATGCGACCCATCTACCGGGGCACAACCACCATCCTGATCAACAAAGAAAACCCCCAGATCGTCGACTTCAAAGAAGTCTTCACCGTCAACACCATGGACCTGGACTATTACCAGACCCAGTACAAGATCCTCGAAAGCCGTACCCTGGCCAAAAGGGTGACCCAAACTCTTCACCTTGGTGAACACCCCGAGTTTCTCCCGCAGCCGGAGACTTCCCCCTTCCAGGCCTGGAAAGCAAACGCCCAGGCTTTCCTGACCAGCTGGTTGGCTTTTTTGAGCCCGAGCTCCCAAGAGCGTTCTGAAAGCGAAAAGGAGACTGCCAGAGAAACCAACCGCGTCAACGAATTTCTGGCCAAGATCAAGATTGAACCCATCCGCAATTCCCGCCTGGTAAAAATTCATTTCGACTCCCACTACCCGGAACTTTCCACCCAGGTTCCCAACACCCTGGCGGCTACCTACATTCAGCAGAATCTGGAGAATCGGTTTACGTCGACCGAACAGGCCAAAGAATGGCTGACCCGGCAGCTCGACGACCTTAAAGGCAAAGTGGAGCGAGCGGATGAAACACTTCAGGCTTTCGGCTCCAAGCATGACATCATTTCCCTTGAGGAGAAAGAAAACATCACCATGCAGCGCCTGACCGAGCTGAATGAGGCCCTGGCCAAGGCCGAGTCCGAGCGGATGACCAAAGAGGCTATGTACAACCAAAATCAGGAGCGCAACTTCGACTCCCTCCCCTCCATCCTGGAAAATAAGCTTATCCAGGATCTGAAGCAGACCTTCATCCAGCTGGAGGCCCAGTACATGAAACTTTTGGAAAATTACAAACCGGATTATCCGGAGATGAAGCGCCTCAAGAATCAAATGGAGACCATTCAGAAACGCCTCAATGCGGAAATCAATAAGATCATCGCTGGTATCAAGGCCGAATATGAGGCGAGTTTGCGGAAAGAATCCCTCCTGCGGGCGGCCTTTGAAGAGCAGAAAGTCAAAGCCAAGGAGATGAAACAGAAGGCCATCCAGTATAACATTCTCAAGCGCGAATCCGACACCAACAAGGAGCTCTACAAAGGCCTGCTGCAGCGAATGAAAGAGGCGGGGGTTTCCGCCGGCATCACCGCCAGCAACATCCAGGTGGTCGACCAGGCCGAGATGCTATCCAAGCCATACCGGCCCAACAAACAACTCAACTTATTGCTGGCGGCAGTGGTCGGTCTTTTCCTCGGAGTCGGCTTGGCCTTTTTCTTTGAATATCTGGACAACACGGTAAAAACCCCGGAAGATGTGGAAGTCTTGGTGCACTTGCCCTCTTTCGGGATGGTCCCAGAAATTTCTTCCGAAAGGCGTAAACTCCTGGATTCTGGGAAGTCCAACCCAGTTGAACTGGTCACCTACGACTATCCCAAATCGATGCTCTCCGAAGCTTACCGGAACATCCGCACCTCCATCCTTCTTTCCTTTTCCGAGAAGCCGCCCAAAACCATGGTCATCTCCAGCCCGAATCCAGCCGAGGGAAAGACTACCACGGCGGTCAACACGGCGATTGCCCTCTCTCAGACCGGCGCCCGGGTGATCATCATCGATGCCGACATGAGAAAACCGCGGATTCATAAGATCTTCGCCAGAGAGAATGGGATAGGGCTCTCCAACTTCCTTTCCGGCAATACCCAGTTGGAGTCGATCATTAAAAGTTCTAAAGTTCCCAACCTTTCTTACATCCCCTCCGGCCCTATCCCTCCCAACCCTTCAGAGCTTTTAGGGTCGACCCCCTTTAAGAAAATGATCCTGTCTCTGGGAGACCGGTTTGACCACATGTTGTTTGATTCTCCCCCGGTGCTCGGCTTTGCCGATTCCACCATCCTTTCCACGCTGGTGGACGGGGTCATCTTAGTGGTGCTTGGAGGCAAGACTCCAAAAGAAACCCTCCAGCGGGCGAAAGAGATGCTCCTCCAGGTGGACGCCAGGATCCTCGGGGTGGTCATCAACCGGGTGGATATTCGCCGCAGCGATTATGGATCTTACTACTACCGTTATCATTACTATTACGGACGGGAAAAGAAGAAGAAAGAGCTTCCCCCTTCCACAGAAGAAAAAAACGCCCTTTGAGCCATAGCGCTTTGGCCCTTCCATGAAAAGAATTCTGGGGATTTTATTGGTCCTGACCGTATGTGGGGTAGCAAGCTTTTACATCCTCTCCGCCTGGAGGGGGTTTTACCCCTACCGGCCGAATCTGTCTCTGGAGGGATTTCTCAGGGCCGTTCAACTGGATTCTTCCAATCCCGACCCCTTTTACCGGTTAGGTATCTTCCATCAATGGGAAATCCATAATATCGACCTGAAAAAGTCACTCCTATACCTCGGGGAAGCAATTAAACGAAACCCCCTCGAGCAGGAATACTGGCTCAGCCTGGCCAAGGTTTTGCAAAGAATGGGGGAAGTGGAAGCATCTGAAAAATCCTTGCAGAAGGCCGTCATGGTTTTTCCCACCGGCTATCAGGGCAGATGGACGGCCGGGAATCTTCTTCTGCAACAGGGGGAATATGAAAAGGCTCTTCCCCATTTTTCTTACATCCTGGCTCATTACCCCAATCAGAGCACTCTGGTGTACGAAATCTGGGAAAAGGTGGAAAAGGATCCTGATGATCTCCTTGAAAACCTCGTTCCCCAAGACTCCTTTTCACTCACCCAGTACCTTTCCTATCTCTACGATATTGGTGATCAGGAAAGGGTCAAAAAGGTCTGGAAGAAAAGAGCGTCCCTGGGTTATCAAGCAGATCGGGCCGAAACTGTTCGCCATGTCGATTTTCTTATTTCCCGCGGCGATCTCACCGAGGCCTATCGTATTTTTACAGCCAGGCTTCGAGAAGAAAAGTTGCCCACCCCCTCCGATAAAAATTTGGTCATCAACGGCGGGTTTGAGGAAAAGGCAGTCCTGGGCGGTAGCTTTGACTGGAAAATTGGATCCGTTCCCGGAGCCAAAGTCTCTTTCGACCAAGTAGAGACCTATGAAGGGCAAAGATCACTACAAATTTCCTTCGCCGGGAAAGAGAATGTGGATTTCCACCACGTCTATCAGTACGTGGCCTTAAAGCCTAATCAAGAATACTTGCTCAGGGCCCAGGTAAAAACGAAAGCCATTACCACCAAGAGCGGGATCAAGTTGGAAGTCACGGGGATCGGTCCGGCTTTTCACGGAACTTCGGAAACCTTGATAGGGGATAATGACTGGAAGGAGATGAATGTATCCTTTCGCACCCCCAATCAATCTCAGGGAGGGGTCGTTCGGTTGAGAAGAGAGAGAACCGATAAGTTCGACCGCTTCATCTCCGGAACGGTATGGATTGACAACGTCCAACTGGTAGAAAAAAGCAAGTCATTAAGTCATTAAGTTATAAAGTTATGGAGTCATTACGTCGAAAAGTTAGTGAAGCTTTTTTTAACGCAACCAAAGCAATAACGCCATGATCACAAAGAACACTATAAACGCAAGAAACGCAATAAACCTAATAACCTAATGACCCAATGACTCAATGACCGGTTCCATGAAAAACTACTACGCAATTCTGGGTATTGAAGAAGAGGCCACGCAGGAGGAAATCCGGGCTCGTTGGGCTGAATTGACGAAGCTATACCACCCCGATGTGCTGCAGAGCCCAGAAGTCGATGATCACATCAAAGAGATTAACGAGGCGTATCAGGTTTTGAAGGATTATTCTACAAGGCTTGAATACGACCTTGAAAGGGCACTCAGAAGGTCGATCCTCAAGAAGTCCGAAGAGAGGAAAAGAAGAAGCGTACGTTTGCAAAAGATCCTGCTCCCTGTAGGCCTTGCGGCCATTTTAGTCGTTATCGGTGCATTTGTCTTCTTTTCTAAAAGGCCTCAGGTTTTTCAGGGACCGATTAAGGTGACCATTCCAGAGACTGCCAGAGTCGGCGAACCCGATGCACCCAAGAAACTGGAGGAACCAGAGAAACCGAAGAAACCCGAAAAACTTGAGGAACCCGGGAAACCAGTGGAGATAGCCAGGGTCGTTCCCCGGGAGCCTGCCAGGGTCGTTGTTCCCGAACCCCCTAAAGTTGTTGAACCCAAGAAACCGGAAAAAACCAAAAAAC
>ENA-OVNE01000040-OVNE01000040.1-marine-sediment-metagenome-genome-assembly--contig:-NODE-40-length-10912-cov-2.538256_pt1 | contig 10912 bp, 10 predicted proteins | sample MGYA00250109_ERZ650190 | MGnify/ENA primary metagenome ERZ650190 (study PRJEB26730, sample SAMN04396784) | marine sediment metagenome | isolation source: Baltic marine sediment | place: Denmark...
GATGACGAGGTCGATGGCTTTATGGTCCAGCGCCGCCCGGGCACAGCAAAACGCTTTTTCTTTAGAATTTGAAGGCTTCAACCTACCGCTTCTGCATCCTTCGTATGATAGAGTTTATTCCTGTAAATAAATTCTTCTACCGCGTGAGGCAGGAGATATTTCACCGAACGCCCTTTTTGGAAATTTTCCCGGATTTTTGTAGAGGAAATATCCAAAGCCGTAATCTCCTTCGGAAATACACCATATCCGGAACGGTGGATGTATCCAGTTTTCTGCTCATCATAACAAAAATATCTTGTCAATTCAACCGGAAGATGCTCCGCCGAGAATTTTTTTTCAAAGCCCGGCCGGGTCATAATGATGAAATGGCATAGTTCAAAAAGGTCGGTGTATTGTTTCCAGGTATTGACCTCCAGGAAAGCATCCAAGCCGAGAATAAAATAGAGATCCGTTTGCGGTCCGAATTGCTGGCGGAAATGGCCAACCGTCTCCACTGAATAAGATTTCCCCTGCCGATTGAGTTCCACCTCCGAGAGGAAAAAGTGCGCATTGCCCGCAAGGGCCAACTGAGCCATTTCCACTCGTAAGGAAGCAGAAAGAATCTCATCTGTCTTTTTGTGCGGAGGATAGGCTGAAGGAATAAAAATGATCCGGTCGAGTTGAAATGACTCGTAAATCTCCTCGGCCGAACGAAGGTGGCCAAAATGAATGGGGTTGAAGGTTCCTCCGAAAAGCCCGATTTTCTTCATAGGCGGATCTGCCCGGACCCGTAAACAATAAATTTCGAGGTGGTCAAGTCCTCCACCCCCATAGGACCGAAGGCGTGAAGTTTCGTGGTACTGATCCCAATCTCCGCCCCCAATCCCAGCTGGTATCCATCGCTGAAGCGAGTGGAAGCATTGACCAACACTGTCGAAGATGGAACCTCTTGGATAAACCTCTGGGAGTTGGAGTAATCCTGAGTAACGATGGAATCCGTATGGGAAGAACCGTATTGAATAATGTGGCCGATGGCTTCATCCAGCCCAGCCACTACCCGCACGGCCAGGATTAAATCCAGGAACTCCTTACCCCAATCGCCCTTTCTGGCCGCTTTTATAGAAGGAAGAAAACGCTTTGCCTCGGGACATCCCCGAAGTTCCACACCAGCAGTTATGAACTTTTCAGCCATCATGGGCAGGAATTGCGGGGCAATATCCCTGTGAACCAAAAGCGTTTCCATAGCGTTGCAGACACCCGGACGCTGGACTTTGGCGTTGAAACAGATGGACTCAGCCATGGCCAGGTCGGCAGAAGCATCCACAAATATATGGCAAACGCCTTTGTAATGTTTGATCACCGGGATTTTGGAATGGGAGACGACAAAACGAATCAGGTCTTCCCCGCCCCGCGGAATGATCAGGTCGATGTATTCTTCTAGCTGGAGCATCTCTTCTACGGCTCGGCGGGAAACGGTGGGGATTATCTGGATGGCTGCGGGGGGGATTCCATGGTGTTTCCCGACGGCCTGCAGGATTGCGGCGATGGCCAAGTTGGAGTGAATGGCTTCGGAACCGCCCCGCAGGATGACGGCATTGCCAGCCTTCAGGCAAAGACCGGCGGCATCCGAGGTAACGTTCGGTCGGGATTCGTAAATGATCCCAATGACTCCTAGGGGGATCCGCATCTTTCCCACCCAGAGGCCATTGGGTCGCTTCCACATCTTGCTCACTTGGCCGACCGGATCTGGAAGCAGAGCCACTTCCTGCAAGCTTTCAGCCATTTCTTGGATGACCCCATCACTGAGGGTCAAACGGTCAATCAGCGCTGAAGAAAGCCCGGCTTTCCGGGCAGAAGTTAAATCGCTGGCGTTGGCCTTTTTCAATTGGGGAGCTGAGCAGATCAACTCTTCCGCCATCTCTTTCAGGGCCGAATTCTTGGCCGAAGTGGAAAGGTTGGCCAATAAATGACTGGCTTCCCGGGCTTGCCGGGCCATCTCGCGCATTTCATCTTTCAAAGCCATTCTTTACTCCGTAAAATCTGCAATCAGAGATCTGCAATCCGCAATTCGTTAAAGTACCACCAGGTCATCCCGATGGATGATCTCGTCGCCGTATTTATAGCCGAGCTTGTTTTCTACCTCGGTGGTTTTTAATCCTTTGATCTTGTTAATTTCAGCGGATCCATAGTTGGATAATCCTTTGGCAAACTCCTGTTTCTGAAGGTCGACGAGGACGACCGGATCCCCCAGGCTAAATTCCCCTTCCGCTGCCAGGACTCCGGAAGGAAGTAAACTCTTCCCTTTTTGCAGGATGGCTTTCTTGGCGCCGTCGTCCACAATGATCCTTCCTTGCGGCTCCAAAGTGAAAGCGATCCAATGTTTACGGCTGTTAAGTTTATTGACTTCGGAGGTAAATAGGGTTCCCACGTCTTCGGCCTGAAAGATCCTTTCCAGGATCCCCTCCACCATGCCGTTGGCTAAAATCATTGGAACGCCGAAGAGAGCGGCCTTGCGAGCCGCCTGTAATTTGGTCACCATGCCGCCAATGCTGATGGGACTCAGGGTTCCGGAGGCCTTCTTTTCCATTTCCGTCGTGACTTGACGAACCAAGGGAATGAGTTTGGCGTTCTTAGACAGGCGCGGATCCCGGTCGTAGAGGCCGTCAATATCGCTTAAGATAATCAGCAGGTCGGCGTTGACCAGGCTGGTCACCAATGCCGAGAGGTTATCATTGTCCCCGAATTTAATTTCCTCCACAACGACGGTATCATTTTCGTTGATGATCGGAATCACCCCCAACCCTAAGAGGGTAAGAAGAGTATTGCGGGCGTTCAGGTAGCGTCTCCGGTTGGAAAGGTCATCGCGGGTGAGGAGAACCTGGGCCACTTTTTCTCCATAGCACGTAAAAGCGCGTTCATAATTCCACATCAGGGCACTTTGGCCGATGGCCGCCGCAGCCTGTTTCTGGGGGATGGTTTTGGGTTTTTCCAGGAGCCCGAGTCGGGCCATACCGGCGGCGATCGCTCCGGAAGAAACGATAACCATTTCGTAACCCTTTTTTTTCGCGGCACTGAGTTCCCGGGCCAACCGATCGAAAACGGCCTGGCTAAGGGATCTTCCCTTGGCCGTGAGAACCTGGCTACCCACTTTTAGAACGATCCGGTGAACCTTGTTCATTATGGTTTTACGGGTCATTCTTGCTTATCCTCTTTTAACCGTTGGGTGAGAGCCTTGGATAAAGATGCCAGGAGCCTGGGCAGGCCTTCTCCAGTCAAGGCAGAGATGGGATGAACTTCCTTTTTGATCTTTTTAAAGTAACGTCGGACCTCTATAAGATTCTGGCGGGCTTCGGGTACATCAATTTTATTCAAGGCGACAACTTGTGGTTTAGCCGCCAGCCTCGGGCTAAAAAGGGAAAGTTCCTGATTCAGGGCCAAATAATCCTCTAGGGGGTTACGCTGGCTAGTGCCGGAGATGTCTAATAAGTGGAGGAGAAGAGATGTTCGTTCTATATGGCGGAGAAACCTCAAACCCAAACCTGCCCCTTCGTGGGCCCCGGTGATAATCCCGGGGATGTCCGCCACTACCATGGGCTTATGATCGCCGAAAGTGACCACTCCTAAATGGGGAACCAGAGTCGTGAAGGGATAATCGGCAATTTTGGGGCGGACGGCAGATATCTTAGAAATGAGGGTAGACTTCCCCGCATTGGGGAAGCCGACGATGCCCACATCGGCCATCAATTTCAATTCAAGAAGGAGCCATCGTTCTTCCCCCGTTTGCCCGAGTTCAGCGTGGCGGGGAGCTTGAAGGGTAGGGGTAGCAAAATGCGCATTGCCCCGGCCACCCCAACCCCCTGGGGCCACAATAAAGGTTTCTCCCTTTTTTGTAAAATCGCTGAGGATTTCTCCGCTGGCGGCATCGCGGACGATTGTTCCTACTGGAACGGGAAGGATGAGGGGAGGAGCGCTGCGCCCTTCCTGATTTTTTCCTTTACCGTGCTGGCCACGTTTGGCGTGGTAATGCTGCTGGTAGCGAAAATCGAGAAGCGTGGTGATCTGGCTATCAGCCTTTAAGATCACGTCTCCGCCTTTTCCCCCGTCGCCGCCGTTGGGTCCTCCACGGGGGACATGTTTTTCACGGCGAAAGCTAAGGCAACCGTTTCCTCCGTCTCCAGCTTTGACGAAGATTTTCGCTTCATCAACAAATTTGATCGGTCAAACTCCCAAGACACGTAACACCCGTTAAATTTCCCCTGCCAGCAAAGTTACCTTATACTTGGATCCCTTCGGCCGGGAGGGCGTATACGCTGACTTTCTTTCGTTCTCTATCGAGTCGCTCAAAGGTGACAACGCCATCAATCTTCGCGAAAAGGGTGAAATCTTTCCCCATCCCCACATTGACACCCGGATGGATACGGGTACCGTGTTGCCGAACCAGGATCGATCCGGCATGAACTTTTTGTCCGCCGAAACGTTTCACTCCTAACCTTTGACTGGCGCTGTCTCTCCCGTTCCTTGAGCTTCCCTGTCCTTTTTTATGAGCCATGCTTCCTCCAAGAAACCCTTGCCCTCCAAGGGTTACTGCACATTGATTTCTTTAATTTTCAGGGTAGTGAAGGATTGACGATGCCCTTTTCTCCGGGCATATCCTTTACGGCGTTTCATCTTGAAGACGATCACTTTCTTGGCTCTTTGCTGTCCCAGTATCTCCCCAACAATTTTGACGTTGGGAAGTAAAGGTTTCCCGGCAAAGACTTTCTCTCCTTCCGCGTACCAAAGAACGTCTTTGAGTTCCACTGCATCGCCAGCCTTACCTTCCATTTTTTCCACCCGGATCGTATCACCCGGGGAAATTTTGTACTGCTTACCACCCGTACGGATTATTGCGTACACAGGATCCTCCAAATTTTTGAATTCATTCAGGCACCAATGGCTCTCAACTGTAAATCAAAAAAATATGTATCCCTTACCGCTTAGATCGTTGGTTCCATTGCCGAAATCAAAAATCTAAACGGGCTTAGCCGTCCCTATGAGCTTGCTGCTTTTAAGAGCATAAAAATTGAATTTTATATTATAAAATTTCTGATTCCTTTTTGTCAAAGGAAAACTGCCCATTGCTGCTGTTAATTTCAAATTGTTCCAGGTGATAGTCGCTTTTGCCTCTGACAACGATTCTTTTGCTAAATCGCTTTTCTATTTTTTCGATCTCACAACGGGCCTCATCATACATGAAATTAGCTACATTGGGGTGAACATTTACCAGAATATTCTCCCCGCGCAGGTCGCGAATATCCCGCTGAATTTCCCGAAGAATCTCCTGGCAGATGGTCGAGCGAGATTTAAGGAAACCCCGACCTTCGCAGTAAAAGCATCTCTCGCTGAGAATCCGTCCCAAGCTTTCCCGGGTGCGTTTACGGGTCATTTCCACCAGTCCCAGTTCGGAGATTTTCAGAATATTGGTTTTACTCTTGTCTTTTTTTAGGGCCTCCATAAGAGCCTGAAAAACCTTCTCCCGACTGGACTCTTTTTCCATATCGATGAAATCAATGATGATGATTCCGCCGATGTTGCGCAACCGAAGCTGGTAAGCAATCTCTTTAACCGCTTCCATGTTGGTTTTTAGGATCGTATCCTCTAAATTCCTTTTGCCCACATAACGCCCGGTATTCACGTCGATAACGGTCAAAGCTTCGGTCATTTCGATGACGATATAACCGCCAGATTTAAGCCAGACTCTTCGGCCCAAGGCCCGGCTGATTTCCATTTCGATCCCAAAAAAATCGAAGAGGGGCTCTTCCTTATCGTAGAGTTCAATGGAAGATTTCAGTTGGGGCATGAAAGTCTCGCAAAAACCCTGGATTTCTCGGAATTCCTCTTCCGAATCGATTACGGCACGCTCCACATCCAGGGTGAATAAATCCCGGATGACCCGCAGCGTAATATCCAGGTCTTTGTGCAGCAGGCTAGGCACTGGGCTCGTGGCTTTGCGTTTCTGGATGTTGTTCCACATTTTCAGGAGAAAATCCATATCCTGGCGCAGTTCAGCCTCCCCTTTCCCTTCGGAAGCCGTGCGCACGATTAATCCGCAACCGGCGGGTTTAATGCGCTGGATAATCTCCCGGAGGCGTCGCCGTTCGGCTTCGTTTTCGATCCGGCGGGATACGCCAACTTGGTCCACCATGGGCATAAGAACCAAATGGCGCCCAGGAAGGGAAATGTGGGAAGTAATCCGGGCTCCCTTCGAGCCTAAAGGCTCTTTGGAAACTTGGACAAGAACTTCTTGCCCTTCATGCAATAGGTCTTCAATTTGGAACGGAGTGTTCAGGTCCAATATATCTTCGTCTTCACTGCTCGGAATTCCGTTGGCGTCGTCCTCTTGGGCCCGCATCATGAGTTCCAAATCGTCGAAGCCCTGATGGACGTCGGTGACGTACAGGAAGGCCGCTTTATCCAATTCGATATCCACAAAGGCCGCTTGCATGCCTGGAAGCACTCGGACGACCCGGCCTTTGTAAATGTTCCCGCTAATCCCTTGATCCGAGTTGCGCTCCAGATACATTTCTACGAGAACGCCGTTCTCTAAAAGGGCAACTCGAGTTTCCCCAGAATTAACATTGATCAGAATTTCGTTAGCCATGGGTCTGATTCCCTGAACTCTGCTTGGAGTTTTTGTACGATCATTGTAGGCCTCTTCTCTTTAGGCCACCCGAAGATAAAATCCAGAATTTTCTCCGGTCGGATCGTTCCCCCTTCCCCAGAACGAATCCTCATCTGCAAAGTAACCTTATCCACCCAATCGATGGATTCCACCAACTTTTTCAGGTCGAAAGATTTGTTTTTTTGGGCCTCCCAAGCCACTATTTTTTCTTTCCGGTGAAAGAGTTCAATTTTTTCTTCCCGAAGCTCACCAGGATCTGAAAAGCGGATTAAGTACAAATTATTAATAATACTAACAAAAACAGAAGGAGATTTCAATAAAATTTCTTTCGTTTCTAAGAATTTAATGCCAGGCGGGAGGACATTGTTCATGCGTAAAGTAATCTCCTGGGGATGGATGTTGCCCTGAATTTGGAAATCCAAAAATTCCGCCCAACTTTCATACCCGACCGAGAGGGGAGGGCCAAAAGAAACCCGGGGTAAGGGATGGAATCCCTGAGAAAAGGCCAATGGAATCCGGGCCCGGCGGAAAGCTCGGGTCAACAACCGAGTGAGATCGAGATGGCCCAAAAACTTCATTGCACCAAATTTAGCATAATGCGAGCGAAAGCGGTGAATCGGGGGGGGAGGGTTTTTTGTTTTTTGGGCTCGAAAAGCTTCTTGAGATCGATCCTCATTCTTATCGGCTAAGCGGTTATGGAAAAGTTCAACTCCATAGCAAACCCCGCAGCCGGTGCAAGAGGCCTCACGACAATCAACAGTGGCTACCCCCTGAAAGGCTTTGTGGCGTTCTTCCCGAAGAAACCGCTTACTCACTCTCGAATCCAGATGGTCCCAGGGCAAAATTTCATCCAATTCCCGCAGGCGCTGGGCGAAAAAGGAGGGCTCGAGGTTAGTCCGGGCAAAAGCTTTTTCCCACCGTTCCCAACAAAAATGATCTCCCCAACCATCCAATCGACAACCCAATTGGTAAGCCATTTCCAGAGTACGCCCCAACCTGCGGTCGCCACGAGCAAAGACTCCTTCCAGTAGGCTCAAGGGAGGATCCACCCATTTTAAACGTAGTCCATGCCGCTCCAAGTTTTTCCGCAAAAATTTCTGCTTCTGCGCGATTTCGGTCATAGATAGCTGAGGTTCCCATTGGAAGGGGGTATGGGCTTTGGGAATGAAAGTGGATATGCTGATGTTAATTCGCGCAGAACCCTTGGCGCGTCGCGCCTCTGCCAGAGCCCTGCGGCATAGAGCAACGATTCCCTGCAGGTCTTCCTCTGTTTCCGTAGGAAGGCCGATCATAAAATAAAGTTTCACTAACTGCCAGTTGGCCGAAAAAATAGCATGGATACTGGCCAGGAGGTCTTCCTCTGTGTTGCCCTTGTTGATAACTTGGCGAAGGCGGGTTGTTCCGGCTTCGGGAGCCAAGGTAAATCCAGTCTTGCGTACTTCCCTAATTTTTTGGATAAGAGAAGGCTTGAGGGTTTCTACTCGGAGGGAGGGAAGGGAAACAGCCACCCGCTCATTACGGTATTGATCGATAACGTTCGTGAGCAAAGGCTCGAGGCAGGAATAATCTCCTGTGCTCAGGGAAAGGAGAGAGACTTCATCATGGCCGGTGTTTTTCAGACCTTCTTCAATGAGTTGGCAAATTTTTTGGAAGGAACGCTCTCTCACGGGGCGGTAGATCATGCCAGCCTGGCAGAAACGGCACCCGCGAGTGCAGCCTCGGGCAATTTCGATGTTCAGGCGATCGTGGATAATTTCCATGAAAGGCAGAATGGGATGCTGAGGAAAATCCCCCTTATTCAAATCTGGAAGGATGCGACGGGAAACCGTTGCATAATTCTCTGCCAGCGGGATGATGCGCTCGACCCTCCCATCTGAACGGTATTCCACCCGGAAAAAAGAAGGGATGTAAACCGACTCAATCCGGGAGAGCCTGGTCAAAAGGTTGGTCCGGGATTCAGCCTTCTCGCGGGAAGAGATAATTGCGCGGCTGATTTCTAAGACCACTTCTTCCCCATCCCCCAGGACAAAGGCATCAAAAAAATCGGCCAACGGTTCCGGATTCAGGGCGCAGGGCCCCCCTCCGATAATGAGCGGGTCTTTTTCTCCCCGTTCAGTAGAGCGGAGAGGGATTCCAGAGAGGTCTAAAATGTTTAAGACACCGGTATAGTTGAGCTCGTACTGTAAGGAGAAGCCGATAACGTCAAACTCCTTCAAGGGAACAGAGGATTCCAGGGATGTTAAAGGAAGGTCCTTATCCCGGAGAAGCTTTTCCATATCAGGCCAGGGAGCAAAAACCCGCTCACAGGCAATCTCTGGGTCCTGGTTGAGGATGTGATAAAGGATCTGAAAACCGAGGTGGGACATGCCGACTTCATAAACATCCGGGAAGGCCAAGGCAAACTTCAGCCGGGTGCTGTCCAGATCTTTGACCACGGAATTGATTTCCCCGCCTATATAGCGAGAGGGTTTGGAAACGGAAAGCAGGTCTTCTTTGATCATGATAAAAATATTAACATTCCCCTACGGAGGTGGCAAATGGTTTGTCTTATGCTAAAATTCTTAAAAGCAGTCCCACCCGTGATTGGTTGCGGCTGTCTTACCGCACTTCCCCCTTGGCGGTAAATAAATGATTCAGAAAATGGAGATAAGATGCTGAACGATGAAGACTTGCGAAAAATATTACGCTGGATTGTTAGGCTCGGATATAAGGCCTACAAAGATATCGAAGGGGCGTACGACTTTGGCGAATTTTTGTTGATCATCGACCCTGTACAGGGTGACCCTTTTGCTTCGCATGAGAACCCTGAAAGTAAAGACAGAGGAGAGTAAAAAAAGAGGAGTGACCAGTGAACAGTGACCAGTGAACAGTAACCAGTGACTCAATGACTTAATGACTGTCTTGGTTTGCCTGCATTAAATCCTTGAAGTAAGCAAGGAGCTTGTGTTACAAAAAAGATCATCTCTAAAAAAGAAAGGGAAACCCATGAACCTCAGAGCCAAGGTCTACATCGAAAATCAAAAGAAGGATGCCGAAGCCAAGCTCGCTGCCCGCTTGACCTTCCTTAAAGAAAAGGGCTTGAGTCCTGAAGTAATAAAGAAGGATGCTACCTTTCGCCAGATCAAAGCGATCGTCCGTAAAGCCGAGACGCGATTGGCCGCGATCAGAGCCTCAGAAAAATTGAACCAGGAGCGGGCTCAGGCCAAAGCGGAAAAACTGGCGGCAAAGCAGGCGCCCCAGGAAATGGCTACTGCAGAACCTGCCGAAGAAGTTTCGGAGAAAAAACCAAAAAAGGGAAAAAAAGAAAAAGCAGGAAAAGAAGTAAAGCCAGAGAAAAAGAAGGAGAAGAAAGAAAAAAAGGCTGAACCGGAAGATAAAAAATAAAAAATCTGGCGTTTAAAGATCGTTCTTTACTCTTTCCTTGGAATTTGCTTCGGCAAAAAGGCTCAGAAGGAAGAGGATGGTTCCGGCGCAGCATGCCAGAAATAACCAGGCGTAGCCATAGACTCCCGTCCGGTCTATCAGATAGCCGAAGAAAGGGGGGCAGAGTAGGCTTCCCAAAAAACCGAAAAAATAACCTGCGCCCGTTGCCAGCCCAATGGACTCCTTGCCCATTGCCTCTCCCAAAATCGTAAGGTAAATGGCGTTCCAACCGATACCGCTGATTCCGAAGGCTAAAATAACGGGTAAAAGGAATTTGGCCAGAGAGGGGAAAAAAGAAATTAGGCTCAGGGCCAGGGATGAAAGGAGCATGATGAAGGTAATCAGAAACAAAATCCCCTTTCTCCGCCCTTCAAAAAGATAATCGCTCAACAAGCTCCAGAAGACCCGACCGGCGGCTCCGATGAAATAAGAGAGAGCAAAGTAGTGCCCCGCTTGCCGGATCGAATAATCCAGTTCCTTGGTCAAAAAAAGAGTCAAGTAAGCCGAGAAACAAAACTGGCTGGCTATAAAGCCGAATCCGATTCCTCCCAAAATTAGCATATCCCGGTGCAGAGCAATGTGAAAAATTTTTCGCCAAGCGAGGGACGATTGGGGTACCGGAGTTTTGACCGGAGATTCCTTGGCGAATTTATAGATGAAGACTGCGCAGGCCATTTCGACCAAGCCCACAGTGAAGAGACTTTGTCGCCATGAGAAATACAACACAAAGAAGGGGAAGATGATCCCGGCAAGGATACCCCCGAAGTTTACGCCGGTTTGCTTTATGCCCATGGCCGTAGCTCGGCCAACGGCGGGGAACCAGTCCAGGACACTTTTGCTGGTGGTGGG
>ENA-OVNE01000041-OVNE01000041.1-marine-sediment-metagenome-genome-assembly--contig:-NODE-41-length-10621-cov-4.166445_pt1 | contig 10621 bp, 13 predicted proteins | sample MGYA00250109_ERZ650190 | MGnify/ENA primary metagenome ERZ650190 (study PRJEB26730, sample SAMN04396784) | marine sediment metagenome | isolation source: Baltic marine sediment | place: Denmark...
CGCCCAGGGCGGCCTCAGCGCGGAGATCGTCGTTGGCACTACACCTGGCGGCGAGCTGGGCGGGACCTGGCCCAGCCCCACGGTGGACGCCGTGCACTCCGGGTCGGCGCACCACGCCGAGGCCCACGGAGCGGCTCAGCATAGCGCCGAGAGTGACGCCGCTGCCATCCACGACAATGTAGCCGCTGAGATTAGCGTTATCACAGAGAAGGTGACGCCGGTTGCCGCTGACTTGCTTCTTATTGAGGACTCGGCGGCGGCCAACGTCAAGAAGCGGGTGCAGGTGGGGAACCTGCCCGGCGGCGGCGTCACCTACGGTATACCGGCCATCGTGCTGGGTACGGCGGCAGCCGCAGGTGTCATCGCCGAAGCAATCCGCAGGGACTCAACGATTGTCGCCTTCGATGCCACGGTCCCTGTAACACAGGCCTTCGGTGACACGGCAGCTGTGGGCGTGGCAGCGGTAGCCACTAGGCGCGACCACAAACACGGGATGCCTGCCGATCCCGTGACCGCCCACGAGGCCGCCGCCGACCCGCACACGGGGTATCAGAAGGAGTCCGAGAAGGCAGCCGCCAACGGCTACGCGGGGCTCGACGCTGGCGCGACCGTCCCCGATGCTCAACTGCCTGCCGGACTGACTCGTGACGCCGAGCATGGGGACTTCACGCCGACAGGCCACTCCAGCCTAATCGAGCACGCCGACATCGCTCCTACCGAGGGCTTCGTCCGCAAGACGGGAGCAGGAACGTACACGGCCCACAAGTCAAACCTTGGAGCAACCACCAACCCCGGCGTCACCGATGACTCTGCGGCGGGCTACTCCATCGGCTCAGTGTGGATAAACGTCACGCTGGACGTGGTGTGGCAGTGTGTGGATGCTACGGCTGCCGCCGCCGTCTGGAAGGACTTGAGTACGCAGGGCGCAGGTGGCGGCGCGGTCGCTACCGATGTCATCTGGGACGTGAAGGGCGACCTCGCGGTTGCGACGGGCGCGGACGCCGCCGTTAGGCTCGCTGCGGGCGCGGACAATGCCGTCCTGCAAACGCTGGCTTCGGAGGCGACAGGGCTTATCTGGCGTACTGCCCCTTGGATAGCCAACATCGCTGACACGGGCGGAACGAACCGGATAACCCTGTCAGCTTCTTCGCCTGAAGTCTCCATCACCGGCGACCTCGACATCTCCGACCAGTTGGCGGTTGGGAGTCAGGCCAGCATCACGGCCAACAGCGCGTTCACCCTCTCGGAGAACTTTACGTTGGGGCTTTTCGGGGTGGGCGCTGGTCTGAAAGGCACCATTAAGGCAATTGGAACGGGGGCTAATACCTTCGGCCCCCGTGCTTTTGACTTGATTGCCTCCGCCGAGCAGACGGGAGGAAACTGCCTGACCGTGACGGGGATGCAGTTTATAGCCAAGCATAACCAAGCCTACCCCACTACGACACTGCGGGCCTTCGAGCTAGCTTGTCAGACTTTGGGTGCGGGGGTTCTAGATGATATGCAGGCGCTCCGCGTTAGTATCGGTGGAGCGGGTGACGCCCCAGACACCGCTTACCACATCAACATCCTTGCCTCAATCGTTGCTGCTACTACCATGTGGGGAATCAACATCGGAAACATCTCCACAGCGGGCCAGACCACTTGCGTTGGCGTGGATATAGCGGCGATGACCGGCGCAACCACGAACATCGGAATAAGGAACGCATCGCCCACTGTCTTCACCCCATCAGCGGCCCAGAACGTGACTGCGGTAGGGTACACCATCCTTGCCAACGCGACGGTCGTACAGTTGACCGCCGATGCCAGTTACACCTTGACCTCTGCTCCGACCATCGCCAACGGTCAAGATGGGCAGGTGGTGACCATCATCAACGTGGACACGGCGGACACCATCACTCTTCAGGATCAGGGTACGCTCGCTAACTCTAACCTGCGGCTGGTGACAACCACGGTCGCTCTTGGCCCCCGTGACAGCATTCAACTCACTTACAATTCAACCATCGGAGACTGGGTGCAGACCGCGCCGGTCACGAACGTAATCTAGGAGGACTACCGTGCGGAAGCTCAACAGCCTGACCAACGCTGTCACAGGACTGGACGGCCAGCCGATAGTGAACCAGGTTGGGGTGAACCCCGACGGCGCACCTATCCTAGTGCCTGAGACTGTGGGCCGGATGATGGCGAACGTCCTCGCACGGGGCCAGTCCGCCGACTCTGTGAAGGCGATGATGATAGCGATGCAGATTCACGGGTCCACGTCTGTAGAGCTAGAGGACGCCGACTTTGCGCTGGTGCAGGAGGCGGTAGCCAAGGACCAGATGCTCACCAATCTGGGGAAGGCGGCGCTGCTGACTGCGCTGAACGGGGCGCAGGAGAAGAAGGCAGGCTGATGCCTTTCCAAACAGCTTTCCAGCCGGACACCTTCCAAACCGCTCCTTTAGCCTTCCAGGTAGATAAGCCTAGGGAGGATGAGGACAAAGACAAGGATGGCGGTGCAGCTAAATTGGGGGTAAAGCCCTCAGAGGGGACTGCACAAGCAGAGGAGTAGTTACATGGCGGTCAATCTTAGGTTCGTCGTCGAAGATGTGGCAACCCAACTCCTTACCTACGACCGTATAAATGTGTACCGGGCTCCTACGCTAACTGGGACTTATTCCTCCATAGGTACAGTAGCCCTCGTCGCTGGAACCTTCTACTACAGCTTTAGCGACTCAGGTGGAGACCTCAACAAGTGGTATAAGTATTCATTTAGGCTCGGAGCAGGCCCACCTGAGTCCGACCTATCCGCTCCGTTCAGAGTTGATGGAGTTACTAGACTTAGGGCTAGGCAGGCTGCCCTAGCCAAGTACGGAGCAGGGATAGTAGTAGTAAATACTGGCACGGCCGCCGGCAACATCGTTACCTCTGACTACCGAGTCAAGACCTCACTATTCAGGGCTGACAGAGGCAAGGGTACCTGGCTGCTTCCTACTACTGGGACTAATCAGGGCGCTCCTCGAATAGTATCTGCAACAGACCCTTCTACAGGTACTATGACCGTGCTTCCTGCCTGGGGTGCAGCAATGGCTAACGGCGACGAGGTGGAGTGGCATTGGCTGGCTGACCCTACAGTGTGGGACGACGCTCTCAATAGGGCAATGCCTCGCTACTGGTACGTTGAGAGAGTTCCTATAGTTGGTGTGGCTGGTAAGGAAGAGTATGACCTGTCTGTGCTACCTTTCCTTCGTGACCATGAACAGGTGCATGATGTGAGATGGTATCCTACCTCAGGGCTGGACGTAGATGAGCCATTCGGTGTGAATGGCAGATGGTGGAGGGTAAGGCAGGATGTAGACAAGCTGACTCTGGTAATAAGCCCCTCTATTGGAGCTACTAACACTCTCTACCTAGAGACTTCCCGTCCTATGCAGCCGCTATACACAGATGCGTCTGCTGCTCCTCCTATCGCTGCCGAGGACCTAGTAGCTGCCCTTGTCTATGATGAGGTACTAGCCTATCTCAGCAGACCTGGCCGAGGGGCGGCCGATGAGAGAGCAACTTGGCGTAAGGCGAGGGCTGCTCATGCTGACGAGTTGCATAGGCTCCTAGTACGCTACAGGCCTAAGCCTAAGCGGGGGCCACCTCAGTTGGAGTTCCCAGCCGTAGTCCCTCAGCCCTGGAGTGCTAGGTGATGGTTAGCCGAGTAAAGCACATCGGGACTGTCAAGCTGGGAGCCGAGTCGTACCTGCTTGCTGAGACTGAAGGTAAGCAGGCCTGGCAAAAGCAGTTCCTACATGAGCCCCCTTGGTCTGAGGGCCTGCCATCTATGCTGTCTGAGCCCTCAGATACCTGGCATCTTGGAGGCCTAAAGTCAAAGCAGGGTGTTCCAGGTACGTCTGAATACGGACAGAATACAGATGCAAGGTTTCCGTTTAGGCTACTGCCTGGGCCTGAGATTGTAGCATTGGGTGTTGCTGAGGCTGACACAAGCCCTGTAACAAGTGTCTTTGAGGCTCTAGGCTATATATGGTTTACGTCTGGCCGTTTCGTGTATAGAGTAAATCCTGCCACGGATGCTATAACTACATCTAAGGACTTCGGTGCTTCGGTTAACTCTATAACGGGTATCCGCTCAGAGAACAATACAGGCTTGGTAACTACTGACGCTGCTGACCAATCATTATGGGAGGTTAGCGCTATAGGGACACCTGATACCTGGACACAGGCGGCAGTAGGCGTCAAGCCTTATCGCTTGGCAAAAGGAATAGACCGTCTGTTCGGTGTCCAGGCTAATGGCCTTCTTAGGAACGTAGTGTCTGGCCTGAGTCCTCTAACGGCTATCAACTGGGCTGATAGAATTCAGTGCGGTGAGACCACTACTAAGCCTACAGGGCTCCTTGCGTTTGAGAAGACCGTCCTTGTAGGCAAGCCAGAAGGCTTGTTTGGAGTAAGTCCGGAAGGCAAGGGTGTATCCCTTATCTCACGGATAGCAAGAGATGATAACAACTTTAGCGGAATGATACTGATGGAGCCCTACGCTATACTACCTCATAGTCGAGGAGCCTACCGCTTCCTACCTGGCTTGGTGGAAAGTATTGGGTTGGAGCGTGAAACTATGAATGAAGGGCCTGTCAGGGGGAGGTTCAGGGCTTATGCCGTAGATGGCCCCTGGCTACTAGGATTCCTAGATGTAGGGAATTCCTCCTATCTGATGGTAGCCAGAGAGCGTAGGTCGGGCGAGCCTGGGTTTGGGCCTCTTGTTTGGGATACTTGGGCCTACAGCCCCGTTTACCAGGAGCAGGCTATGCTAATATCCTTTGCAACAAGTCCTCCTAGGATATGGTTTGGACAAAGGAATCCTCTTCTAGGAACTACAAACAAGCTCTCCTATATCAAACTGTCCGACTCTGCTGGGGCTCCTGATGTAGATGACTCCGCCTATAGATTCGCACTTTCTGGAGTACGGTACTCTAATAAATATAGGTTTGGGGACTGGGGTTCTAAGGACTATCCTAAAGTAGACTTGGTAGGTAAGAACCTGACCTCAGTTAGGTACTGGGAACTATACTTTAGTGTCGATGGAGGCGCCTTCTCTAACCTCGATGTCAATGGCGTCGCTATGAGGATTAACAGCAATGGCCGCAAGACCTTCTTCCTGCCGCTGACTGCTGTAGGTAGAGAGATACAGTACCGCTTCAACTACACTGGTGATGTCAATACTACAGCGGGAGAGCTAAACTATTTCGAGCCGTTTGCTGTGCCTCAGAGCCGTAAGTTGCCTGTCCATGTTATCCAGCTTCACCTGGCTAGAGACTCCAGCCTGGATATAGGCATAGAGCACCGTGCCGCCTCAGAGCAGCTAAGCGACCTGGCTACACTCAATGAGAGTGCTGCTCCTATCAAGGCCAGTGGCCCCTGGGGTGAGGATAAGGACATGGTGGTGCGGTCACTACAGCTTGTTCAGGTGATGCAGGAGCCTGACGTGGAAGCGGAATACCTAGTGGAGGTTGGGCTACAGGAGAGGGAAGTGGCCTAAATGGCTGAGATAGACCAGAAGGTTGCTGCTCTTGAGAGACGTATGAAGGAACTAGAGAGGCTGCTCAAGCTAGGTCTAGTTAGCGGTGACAGTGATATTAGGTCTAGAGTAGAGCAGCAAGGTGCTTTGTTGGGGCGTCTTATAGGAGATGACACATTAGGAGGTACTCTATTAGGTCCCTTCCCTGGCGCTGACTCGTCTATGTCAGTACGAAGGGCCGATAGCGACTTTTATATTGGCGGTGTGCTGAATACCTCGATAGTGGCAACATCAGTAACTATGAACGCCGATAGGATTTGGTTAATACCATTCTATCTGCCTGGGGAACCAAACATAATAGGTAGCCTAAGTTGCAGAGTGTTCGGAGCAGGCGGGGCTGGTAGCAAGGCTAGATTGGGCCTTTATGCAGATGGCAACAATAGATACCCTGCACATCTATTGAAGGATGCTGGAGAGGTAGCCTGTGATACAACAGGGATAAAGACTATATCCCTAAGACAAGGATTGCCACGAGGTTTAATCTGGATTGCCATTGCAGTAAACTCAATTGCACCCTTGCCTGCGTTTGATGCTGTCAATAAGGCTTCAAGTCCTTCATGGGCTGTATTAGGCTACAATACAACAAATCTTTCAGGCTTTACAGCTTGGACAGTAACCTCTACCTATGGCCCTTTGCCTAATCCCTACCCCACAGGTGCTGTAAAGGCCTCAGACAATTTTCTCCAATTCCACATTATCTTCCTGGAGAAGTAGGATGCCACGCATTGATAAGGACGAGACTTGGGATACAGATGGCAATCTAATTTCCTCAGTTCCTAGGGTAGTTACTGATAAGGAGCTTGAGCAAATGATGGCGTATGAAAGGCTAAGAGCCGTCCCTAGTTCTGACCTAAAAGGCACTCCTTGGGGGCCAATCATTGCGGATATTCTTATGGTTCTAGGATACAGGTAGGGTACAGTATGCCTGACGAGAACGGCAAACTAATACGTGAAATGCATGGGAACGTCCAGGTCCTCATCTTCACAGTAGAAGAGTGTAGGAAAGAGTTATCCGCCCAGAACTCCAGTATCCGTAGCCTCAACAAGTTCAAGATTCAGGTACAGGCAGTCTTTGCCTTCACGTCATTCGTCCTAGCTATAGGCGGAGGCACCCTTATTGCCCTCATACTGGGGGTGTCATGATACTCCTCGACCTGGCTGTTATGTTCCTGAACGCCCTAGTGAGGCTAGTCCTTGAACTACTCTCTTGGTTCTCAATAGGAGGCAAGCCATGAACCTACTAGAACTACTCTTAGGCGTCAAGTGTAGGGGCTGTGGTAAGCGTAAGTCCTTGGAACAGTTCCATGGCTGTGCAAAGTGTGGCAAGCCCTACTGCAAACTCTGTACCTCTGGTGGACTAGATAGTCGCATCTGTAGCCCTTGCGAGGGGGGCAGTCATGCCTGAAACGTGGCTCGCCTCAGTTGTCGTCCGTGACCCAGGCCCGCTTGCAAACCTAGACCAGTATGCCCTAGCACCTGGCAACAATCCGTACGGAAACGAGATGCGGTTCATTGTCAACCATTCGGCTGAGGGCTACTTTGGTACGCAGTCGCCATCTAGTGTGATGCGGGCTAGGGGTAACTCCTGGCATATCACTATCTATCAGAACGGGCACACGGTACAGAGCTATCCGCTAGAGGCTGTCTGCTGGCACTCAGGGCCGAAGGGAAACTTTGGGGGCATTGGTATCGAGCACGAGGGGAAAGCTGGCGAGGCTTTGACGCCTGCCCAGTTAGCCTCAACTATACGTGTCCAGTCGGAGATAGCTCGACTGCGGGGCTGGGCCGCAGTTATACGCAATCAGACAGGCTTCGAGCACAACCAGTTTATGGCTACCTCGTGTCCTAGCGGCAGGATACCTTGGGCAGCAATTGAGGCCGGGACTAAGGTTCCTGCTCCTGTGCTTCCTGTTGGCATCTGGCCTGATGTTCAGCAGGTTAGCCTTAATGTCCACCTCTACCAGAATACCAACCTGGTCAGGCTGCCTGATAACATCTTTGTGAAGGCATTGCTGGCAGGAACAGACCTGGTAGTTAAAGGCATCTGGAGAGGCTCCCACTACTTGACGGCCTACTCGTTTGACAATAGGATACCTAATGGGTTTGCCGTGTCTGCAACTGTAGCACCTGCTCCTCCGCCTGTGCCGCCACCTGCTCCTGTTGACCCTTGTGCTGACCTACGAGCACAGGTCAGTAGCCTTCAAGGCCAGCTTGCAGACCAGAAGGCAGCCAGTGATGCTACGATACAGAGCCTTGAGAACAAGATTGCAGCAGCCAAGGCATCACTCCAAGACCTGCTGGCATCGCTCTGAGCCTGATAGGACAGGAGAGCCCTGTGCTCGATGCGATTATGACCTTCGCCGCAATCGTGCTAATGCTCTTAGGAACCGGCTATACCGTTTGCTCCGCAATAGAAGAGGAAAGGAGAAGAAGTGAAGAAGTTTCTGAGGTCAAGAACCCTATGGGTGATGGGCATCGCGTTCGTCGCCGCTATCGTTCAGGAGGCGACAGGTGAGGAGTTGTTCTCGCCTGAGCTACAGCTTGCCATCGTTGCTGCTGTAGGCATTGTGCTCCGGATGGTAACTAAAGAGCCGTTGAACTGGAGCTTATAACCCTAAAGCCAGTTAGACCCTTTCACGACCTTGAACGGGGTATGAATCCCTGAGTGTATGTGAGCTAGGCTGTCAGGGAACTCTACATCTCCGTCGGCTAGTATCTCGTCATGCACCTGAAGTGCCTCATCCATGCCTAGGCGTTCGCACAGGAGCATAGCTCGCTTAACTACCTCAGCAGCGCTACTTTGCGGAGGGTAGTTGAGTCGGCACTTGTAGATGTGGGCAGGAGTGTGGTAAACCTCTGCCGGTAGGCGGCATCTCCTGCCAAACACATTCTCGATGTAATCCCATGGGCCTTCCTTCTGTGCTTCTATCCAGGCCGCTCCTACTGGGTACTTGGCTCTCCAGACTTCTATGTAGGATTTACAGACCTCAAATGGTAACTTAGTGCTGGCAGAGACAACCTTAGGGTCGCCTCCATATATCCCTCCAGCAAAGTTAAAGACTTTAGCACGGACACGGATTTGTTTGTCCTCAAGGTCGGAGCCTGGCCATAGAAATCCCTGAGTAATGGCGTGGAGGTCTAGGCCAAGCCTATATGCCTCAAGCATCACAGGGTCTTTGGTTATGTAGGCGAATATCCTAAGCTCTATCTGGTCAAAGTCGGCATCGCTCCAAGTGCCTGAGTCAGGAGCAAATATCTCACGGATGCCCGGAGGGATGTTTTGTAGGTTGCGGTCGTAGGATGCAAGCCGAGCCGTGCTCAGGTCGATGCGGAAGTGGGTCGTTGCCCTATCCTCACCCAGCCACGGCTCTAGGTATGTGCTCTTGAGCTTGGCGTACTCACGGTGCTTGAGCACTACAGTTGCCATAGGGTCTGTTAGGCTGCTCAGGGTTTCCTCATCGGTAGCCAACTGCTTCTTAGACTTAGTGAATGGGAGGAAGCTACCCCTAGCTGCAAGCGTATACCCTACCTGCTGTGGGCTTGCGGGGTTAAACCCCTCCTGGTTACAGATGTCCTCAAAGAACAGCTTAGACTCGCTGGTACGGATGTACCAGTCCTTTACTAGCTCAGGACGTAGGGCTATGCCTCGCCGCGACATACGCATAAGGAGAGGTATCAGCTTCATATCGACCTGATAGCAGTCCTTCATACCTGGAGTTACAGCGTAGCTGGTAGGCTCTAGTGGGTCGCAGCCCTCATACCAGTTTGGCTCGTAGGTCCAGGTATGGCTATCGGGGCTCCACCACTGGTCGCCTCCCATCTTGTAGTAGAGGCGCAGCGTGGCTAGACAGTCTCTCATACACTTGAAGGCTACGTCCTCCATGGGCAGGTCTAGCATGGTCTTGCGGGCTGGTAGTATGTCCTGAACCGAATCTATCTTCATGCCTATGTAGGCTCTAGCCATCTCAGCTAAGGCGTTGTTAGGGAGTGCCTGCACATGAGCCATTGCTGAGGTATCGGCTAGTCTTGCATGGCCCAGGAAGTCAGTGAGTCGGGCAGTCTGCACGGACGCCCCACGCCAAGCTATGTCTAGAGGCGTTCTCCACGTGCCTACTAAGTCTGTATGCAGTTTGTCGTGGCAACGCGAGCAGGCAGTTAAAAGGTTGGAGGGAGTGTCGTCCCAAGGGTTCCCGTCAATGTGGTGTAGTACTAGCTCCTTAGTTGTCCCACAAAACCTACAGTTGCGTTTCTTGTGTTGCTTAACAACCTCTAACCAGTCTCCCGACCTGAGCCTAGGTTGGTATGCTTCCCTACTGCTTTCACTATCTGCTAGGTACTCAGTCAGAGCATATAGGTCATAAAGCGCATTATGGAATACCTTAGTAGCAGGACTAGCCAGCAGCTTCCAGGCTAGACTGAGATACTTAGACGGGTCAGGCCAGATAGGAAAGTAGACAGCCTCGCGCTGGTTGAGTCCTATGCCTAGCCCAATGATAGCTCGGTCTTTTAGGGAAATAGTTTCGGTGTCAACGGACAGGATTGTAGGAGACTCGTTCTTGAGGCGCTCAACAAGGCTGTCCTCAGTATAGTCCTGAGGGCCTAGGTATGCAATGTCAGGCACTCTCTATCCATCTCTTATCTTTTCTCACCTGTTCATGCTCATTGCAGGGGCGCCTATAGATAAAGGAGTAGAAGACCTCATCACCAATTACAGCCCCTATAGCCTGGGCTCTGGCATGGAGTCTCCTACACTTTCCACCACACGTAGAAGGGCCTAGAGTGATAGACTGTTCAGGCCAGCCATTATCCTCTATATACACCTTGACTAATTGTAGGATACTCATTTACTGTTCAGGCCCTTTGGAGAGCCATTACCTCCTAACAAAAATCAAAATGTCTTCATCTGAAATAGTCTTGAAACCTCGAGCTTCGGCCGGTGCCCTATAAGACGACAAAGGCTGTTCCCACTTGTGCCACTCCTCCAACTCGAACTTCTGCTTGGCAGCCTGCCTGATAATCTTCTCCGATAGCATGAGGCGCTTGCCCATCCTCATAGCGTCCTTGCTA
>ENA-OVNE01000042-OVNE01000042.1-marine-sediment-metagenome-genome-assembly--contig:-NODE-42-length-10569-cov-2.645825_pt1 | contig 10569 bp, 8 predicted proteins | sample MGYA00250109_ERZ650190 | MGnify/ENA primary metagenome ERZ650190 (study PRJEB26730, sample SAMN04396784) | marine sediment metagenome | isolation source: Baltic marine sediment | place: Denmark...
TCTGTGTACATCCGTGTCCAAAAAGGAAATTCCTATACAATTAAGTTAAATTTTTTATCGGTTGATGTTCGAGTATTTCCCCTTGATTCTTTCCGCCCGGACTTCCTCCGGGTTGGGAGCACCTTTGATTTCTTTTAACGATTGGCCTTGCGAAATCCCAATTGATCTAAGGCGATGATGGTCTTCTGGATGTTGGCCGTTCCTTCGACAATGGCAATGGATTTAGCGTCCCGGTAATAACGGGCTACAGGATACTCCGTGGAGTATCCATAAGCACTGAGAATCCTCATGGCAAAGTCTGCGGCTTTCCCGGCCACTTCGCCGGCAAAATATTTGGCCATGGAAGTTTCCAGCACATTGTTCAAAGACCCCTCATCTTTCTGGACAGCCGCGCGGTAAACCAGAAAACGGGCAGCTTCCAGTTCCGTGGCCATGATGGCTATCATATCTTGATTCATTTGAAACTGACCAATCTGTTGCCCGAATTGCACGCGCTCATTGCAATACTTGACCGACGCGTCGAGGCAGGCCTGGGCAATCCCTAACCCTCCGGCGGCACAGGAAAGGCGGGTCTGGTTCAGGGACCCGAAGACATGCTTTACGCCATCCCCCAGGGAGCCCAGCAAGGCATCCTTAGGAAGTTTGACGTCCTCGAGGATAATTTCTCCTGTAGGCGCGGAGTGCAGACCCAGCTTATCCAAAGGGCGAGTGGTGATCCCGGGAAGGTGCATGTCCAACAAAAATGTAGAGAGTCCTTTGCTCTTGGCCGCTGGGTCATGGTAAGCATAAAGGATACAGAGATCGGCCACTTGGGCGTTGGAAATCCAGGTCTTTGCTCCATTGATCAAAAAATAATCTCCCTTAGGGATTGCCGTGGTCTTCAGGGACATGACATCCGAGCCGGCGTTGGGTTCGGTGATGCCGAAGCAGCTGATCTGTTCTGTGGAGACCAAGTGGGGAATATATTTTTTCTTTTGCTCTTCCGTGCCATACCGCAGGATGGAAAAGGCCGGGCCAAAGGTCTGCATATTAAAAGTAACCCGCAAAGAAGCGCTGGCCCGGGCGATCTCTTCCGTAATGATCGTCCCGGCCAAAAAACCCATTCCATTTCCTCCGTATTCTTCGGGAATAATGGTCCCGTAAAAACCCAAGTCAGCCATTTTCTTGATAACCTCTCGGGGGAAATAATGTTCCGAGTCCCATTTGTCCGCAAAGGGAGCGATTTCCTTTTCGGCAAAGTCCCGGGCCGTCTCCCGAATGGCTTGTAATTCTTCACTCAATTTGAAATCCATTTTTCCTTTCCTCCTTATGAGCCAATCGCTCAAAGCTAACGGCTGGCGGCTCATAGCGGATAGCTGAGAGCTAAGAACGATGAGCTAATTCCTTTGAACCAACTTGCTATTTTATTCGATAATCATCATGACCATATCGGTTTCACAAGTCTGGCCGACGGAGACCCGAATTTCCTTCACCACACCGGATATCGGGGCCACGATGGGCATCTCCATTTTCATGGCCTCCAGAACGGCCACCTCGTCATCTTCTTGCACCCGGTCGCCTACTTTCACCTTAATGTCTACGATTTTTCCCACCATAGGGGCTGTTACATTTTGAGCCATAAAAAAGTCTCCTTTCTTTTTACTCCTCATTATTTTTTCGAGAATGTCTTTCAGTTGACATTCTACCCAAAAACCGCTATTGCCAGCAAAGAAATCTTAGGCTTTGCTTCTGCCCCTCAAAACTTCATGATTTCTTGCTGGCAAGAACAGGTTTTTAAGCCGCAAGACGAAAGAACTATTCACCTATACCCCATGGGTATTATTTTGTCAACCTCTATGAGAGGCGCAAGGCGCAAGGTGTAAGGCAATAGGCGATAGGCTATTGGCAAGAGGGAAAAGGTAGTACCCATAGCCTATCGCTTTAATTCTTAGCAGGTAATCCTTCGGTTATGGGGGGTTAAAAAAATACTTACGTTCCGAATCTTCGTGTGATAAGCATGGGATATGGGCGAGGTAATCAGGTATCGGGGCCGATGGTTTACGGCCAAGGAGATTGATGAGGTTCGGGGAATCATTGCCGCCCATCCCGACAAGAGCCGTTGGTTTCTATCGCGGGAATTTTGTCGTCGGTGGGGATGGACCCAGCCCAATGGGGTACTCAAAGACATGGTCTGTCGGGGGTTATTGTTACGGTTAGCTTCCGCCGGATTCATCGAGTTACCTGCTTGTCGCCGAGAGACCCCTTATCGGTTAGCCCATCGGAAAAAGCCTGTCCAGGTTCAAATTGAGCAGACTCCCCTTCAGAGTTCCCTGGCAGATCTAAAGCCCATCGAGCTGGTGCCAGTGCGAAGAACTGTTTGGGAGGATCTTTACCGGGGTCTGATTGAGCAGTATCACTATTTGGGATATACCCGGCCGGTGGGTGAGCATCTGGAGTATATGGCCTTCTCTCAGGGTCGGGTTTTGGCCTGTTTGGGGTTTTGCTCTGCGCCTCGGCATATTGGGTGTCGGGATCGGTATTTGGGGTGGACGAAGGAGCAGCGGGTTCGCAATCTTTGTCGAGTCGTCATCAATACCCGGTTTCTCATTTTGCCGTGGGTGAGAGTCCCTCCTTTGGCTTCGCATCTTTTAGGGTTGATGGCCCGCAGGGTTTCTTCTGATTGGCAGCGGGTGTATCATCATGAGGTGGTTTGGTTAGAGACTTTTGTGGACCCGGCCCTGGGGTTTAAGGGGACCTGTTATAAGGCGGCCAATTGGATCTATTTTTAAAAACCTCCTCGATGAGATCGCTAAAAATCCTAAGGTCCCAATTGCCCCCCTTTTCCCCGAATCAAAAGCCCACCCCCCATAACTGAGGGATTACCTTAGCAGTTTCTTTTTTATTGACTTTTGACCTATGGGCTATCTATAGTTGATCGAGCAGGGCTTAGGAGATTTGACTTCAATTGTAGATCAAACTCAATTCGAGACGAATTGCATCGGCAATGTTGTTTAAACTTAATTTCTTGCCAAGGGGGGCCAAAACCTTAAACTTATGGTTGGCCCGTTTTATTCCCCACTCCTTTCTCTTTGTCATCCTATTTACCTTTATTGCCTATTTGATGGGGATCTTCGGCGCCTATAAGGGTCCCTTTGACATGGTTAAGTTCTGGGTCAATGGATTTTGGAACTTCCTTGCCTTTGCTATGCAAATGGCCCTGATGGTGTTAACGGGTTTTAGCGTAGCCAGCGTTCCCCTCGGCCAAAAAATTTTGCGGTATTTGGCGTTAGTTCCCAAGACCCCCCGGGGAGCCATTATGTTCCTGACGGGAATAATTGCCGCCATCTCCTGGCTTCATTGGGGTATCGGGATTGTCGCTGGAGCGTTCTTAGCACGGGAGATGGGGAGGAGAATCCCGAAGATCGATTACTCCCTGCTTGTGGCCAGTGCTTACATCGGGATGGGCGCAGGAACTTTCGGTGTGTTTTCTTGGGAACCCCTAGCCGTTAGCAAAGCAGGACATTTTTTTGAAAAAGCCATTGGCATCATTCCCCTGAGCCAAACCTCTTTTAGCACCATGGCCCTGTTAGGAGTTGGTTTGGGAACCCTTGCGGTAATAGTGCTGATGGGCCTGATCTGCCCCAAAGACGAAGATGCTGTCCCTCCCGCAGCAGAAATTTTAAAGCGTTTTGAGGAAGAGGACACCTTGGAAGTTGCTTCTACCGTCGCCGAGAAGGAGCTGAAAAAGAGAGGGGAAATGTCCTTTGGCGTTTGGTTGGAGCACAGCCGGTGGCCGGTTTGGTTAATCTCCATCATGGGATTTTCTTATATCGTATATTGGTTCTACGGGCGAGGGTTTGACCTCAACTTAAATATTCTGAATTTTGTCCTTCTTTTTTTGGCTCTTTCCCTCCATGATACTCCCATGCGTTTTTTGAAATCCATGGAAAGGTCAGCCCGCCCTGCTTATGGGATTATTGTTCAGTTTCCTTTCTATGCCGGAATTCAAGGAATGCTGTCGTCATCGGGGCTGGCGACCATCCTATTTCAGTGGCTCGTGGCAACTTCTTCGGCAGCGACTTATCCTCTCTGGGTTTACCTCGATGCGGCTGTGGTCAATCTTTTCGTGCCGACATCAGAAGGTATCTGGGAAATTCAGGGTTCACTGGTTATAAAAACGGCCCAAGGTCTAAGCGCAAGCATTCCCCGAGCGATCAGCGCTTTTACTGCCGGGGAGATCATTGGGAATCTCATCCAACCCTTTTGGGCTATCCCTTTGCTGGGAATTTGCGGTCTTTCCATGCGCGATATTATGGGCTATTGTCTTTTGGCTTTTATCCTCCTTTCTTTGCTCTGGATTCTCGGCGTAACCTTTTTACCATTATAAAAAAAGCATAGCGCCTAGAGTAAAAAAATGCTCGGCTACAGTTTTTCATCGATCTGCCCTATGCGCTAAGCGCAATACGTTCTTTATCGGAGGGAGCCAAATGGCTGAGATTACCGGGAGAGATAGGATTCGGGCTTGTATGAAGCGGTCGATCGCGGACCGAATTCCTGTTGGTTTAATTTTGGGCCCTTTCAAGGCGCGGGTGCTGGGATGCTCTTTAAAAGATTATTGGACCGACGGAAAAAAATTGGCCGAAGCCACGGTGGCCTGTTATGAACTTTTCCAACACGATAGCTTGGATATCTCCTGGGATATCGTCATGGAAGCAGAAACGGCAGGGGCACCTTTAGAATTTCCCGACGACAGCGTGCCGCGGGTGCAGCATTATATTCTTTCTCGAAAATCCGCTTTGGCTTCGTTGAGGCTTCCCGATCCTGATCGCAGTGGCAGATTTCCCCTATATATAGAAGCCTGTCGGACAATAGCCAACACCCTGCAAGGACCTTCCTTATCGGGAACGATCACCGGGCCGTGGACCATCGCTGCCGGCCTGAGGGGGGCACAGGAATTGATTTACGACACAGCAGATGATCCCTCTTTTGTAGAAGACTTGATGAAGTTTACCACCGAGGTTACAAAAATACTCGGCTCACGGGTCATCGGAACGGGTCTTTCCTTGACGATGGGGGAGGCTGCTTCTTCCTGCAGCCTGATCTCCCCGGCGATTTACCGACGGTTCATCAAGCCCTGTCATCAAGAAATCGTTCAATTTTTCCGGGAGAGAAAAGCGGGCTTATCCTTGCACGTCTGCGGTTACATTGACCCCATCATGGAAGACCTGGTTGATTTGGGTATCGTCGCCTTGAGTTTAGACAGCCCTTCATCTTTAAGAAGAATGGTGGAAGTTTCCCATAAGAAGATCATATTGGTGGGAAACGTGGCCACGTCTCTCTTTGTCAATGGGACAAGGGAGGAAATAGAATCTTCTGTGCAAGAATGCATCCGCGTAGCCGCTGCAGGAGGGGCCTACATCGTTTCCTCCGGTTGCGAGCTTCCTTACAATGCCACGCGGGAAAAGGTCCAGTTCTTCATCCAAGCAGCGCGGGAATATGGGAAAGCCGAGAGGATTCTGGCAGGGTGAATGGAGAAAAAATCGTAGTTTGAGGAAAATTTTTTATGAACCACCTTCAGGAAGTGCATGAGGGGGTTTACTTGGTGGGGTCCCCAAATCTTACCGCCCCCGAGGATTGTTGTGTTTACCTTCTTGATTTAGGCGACTTGGTAATGATTGACGCCGGCGCTGGGAAAAGTGTAACCGCTCTGTTGGAGAATATCGAGTCCCTCGGATTGGGCCACCGGCCCATTGCGGCAATCGTAGCCACGCACTGCCATGTTGATCATGTCGGGGGGATCCCACTATTGCGGGAGCGCACCGGATGTCAGGTTATCGCCCATGAGCGAGATGCGATGGCCATGGAGATCGGAGATTCCCTAAAGACGGCAGCAGCATGGTATAATGTCATCTACCCGCCCACACCTGTGGATTATAAATTGAGCGAAGTACGGGAGGTGTTAAAATTCGAGAAAGGGGAAATTTTGTGCCTGCATACCCCCGGCCATACTCCCGGATCGATTTCGATCATCCTGGATCATAATGGCAAGAGGGTACTTTTTGGACAGGATATTCATGGACCTTTTGCGGATGCTTTCGGGTCTGACCTGGCAGCTTGGAGGAAGTCAATGGAAGTTCTTTTGGGATTGAAAGCGGACATCCTCTGTGAAGGTCATTTCGGAGTCTATCGGCCGGAAGAGGAAGTGGAGCGGTATATTCGTAATTATCTGAATATGTATGGGAAGGATAAAAAATAAAAGGCCTTTTGCCACAGAGGATACAGAGGCCACTGAGAATGAAAGACGAAATATCTTGGCCTTGCAAGAATCAAAAGTTCCGCATTATGAACGAACCAATAATCATGACGGAGAATAATTAATAAATATTTCTTCATTGTTTACGATCTTCTGCATTACGATCTCTCTGTGCTCTCTGAGGCCTCTGTGGCAGAAATAAATCGTCCTAAGAAGCAGAAATTGAGAAAAAAACCATCTGGGATTGTTACCCTGATTACCGACTTCGGCCTGATGGGTGAGTACGCCGGAGCGATGAAGGGGGCTATCTTGAATGTCAATCCCCGCTGTCAAGTGGTGGACATTACCCATCAAGTCGCGGCGCAGGATGTGCTCCAGGCCTCTTTCATCCTTAAAAATACGTATCCCTATTATCCGGTTGGAACGGTCCATATCGTGATTGTTGACCCCGGAGTCGGCACTCAGCGCAAGCCAGTTGTTTTAAAAAAAGAAGGACATTTTTTTGTTGGGCCGGATAACGGGGTCTTTACTTTTGTCCTGTCGGGGGGAAAAAACGATGGCTATGAGATAACTCGGCAAAAATTATTTCTTTCCCCTCTTAGCCCTACTTTCCATGGGAGGGACATTTTTGCTCCCGTAGCCGGCCACCTATCACTCGGAATGGACGCCAGGCGATTGGGACCGCGGCTTAAGGAGTTTATACGGGTCGAGTGGCCTCGACCCGAGATCAAAGGGAAACAATTGGTGGGCCGGATTCTCTTCGCTGATGCCTTCGGTAATTTGATTACGAATATATCCCGTGGAGAATACGGACCCCAGATCGGAGATCGGCCTTGGCAAATCAAAGGAAAAAGCTGGCGCATCGATCGGCTCCAGGAAACTTACCCTGATGTTCATCCCGGTCAGCCCCTGGCTCTCTTCGGGAGCGCGGGGTTGCTGGAGATCGCCGTCAATCGCGGCAACGCCCAATTGACTCTGGGCCTAAAACCAGGAGACTTGATCTCCATAAACCGATTGTGAAAAACCCCAAACAACTATCTTTTGCTTCCATTATCCTTTTATTGATCCTTGGCTTTTTACTCCCATGGAACGCCTTCCCCCCCGTTGCGACCAGCGGGACCCCTGACCAAGAATGGGGAAATGCTCTCGCTCTCTATAAGAAAAAAGAATACCTTCAAGCCTTACCCATCCTCCAAAGACTGGAAGAAAATTATCCCCACCATTCTTTCCAGGCGGATGCGATTTTTATGCAGGCCCAGGTACTACGGGCTCTGCATCGCTGGCCGGAAGCCGCACAAGTTTTTGCCCGGGCGAGGGAGGTCCATGCCAAACTTGCGGATTATGCTCTCTATTACCAGGGAGAGGCTTGGCAAATGGCCAAGGAAGGCAAGAAGAGTTTAGAAGTTTTTCAACGCCTCATCAACCAATACCCAGCAAGCCTCACGGTTCCGTCAGCTGAGCTGAAGATGGCGGAAATTTATTGGCAGTTCGGTGAGTATCTCCGGTGTGCAGAAATTTGCGAGAATCTTTTGAAAAAAAATTCGCGGCAAGGGGTTTCCGCCCAAGCATTGATTTTTTTAGGGCAAACCCAGGAAGGCCTCCGGCAATGGGCCCGTGCCATCGAAACCTATCAAGAGGTTTGGTTGCAATATCCTCTTCTCCCTTTAGCCAAAAATGCCAAGAGCAAATGGGAGTCTTTAGCCAAAAGAAAAAACCTCCTCGTAAAAAAAATTCCTTCCCCAGCGCTCTGGCGCCGAGCCTTATATTTCTACCAGGCCCGCCTCTATGAAGTGGCGTTGAGTGAGATGGAACGGATCGAAGGCTTTCCTCTCCAGGACTATCCGCAAAACTACGCCGGTGAATTCTGGATCGATGAACTCTACTTTCACCGGGGGATGTGCCTTTTCTTCCTGAAGCAATATTCGCGAGCCATCGAGGCCTTTCATTTAGTGGTTGGCCATTCCCGGAATGAGGAGATGGCTGAACGATCCCTTTTTGAGACTACCCGAGCGCTTTTTCGATTGGGGCGCAAAGAAGAGGCCCTCAATACCTTTTCCCTTTTTCAAAAGACTTATCCGCAAAGCCCCTTCATGGACCGGGCCCTTTACTTGAAAGCCCAGATTTTCGAGGAGCGGGGAGATATCCCCCAAGCCATAGCGCTTTACCGGGAATTGGCGGAAAGTTTTCCCCAGAGCTCCCTACGATTCCAAGCCATGTGGCAATCGGGATGGCTCTTCTTTAAAAACCAAGACTTGCGAGAGGCCATCCAAGCTTGGGATTTCTTGCAAACCCTGCATCCTCATTCTCCCTGGCCAGAGCAGGTGTTGTATTGGAAGGGCAAAGCTTTACTGGCGATGGAGCGCCCTCAGGAAGCCGAAGAAAATTTTCAGAAACTTCTTAAAAACTACCCAACTTCTTATTACAGCCAGTTAGCTGCAAACCGGGGCGAATCTTTCCAGACCGCGAAAGGATTTTCAGCCCCCCTGCAAGACCAACCTTTGGGGCTCCTCATCGAGGGAAAGAGCCCGTCTCCCGGATATGAAAGTGGGCACTTAGAAAAGGGCAGAATTCTGGCGCGTTTGGGATTATTACCGCAAGCCATAGAGGAACTTGAAGTTGCCGAGGAGGAAGGGAAAAAGGCTGAGGGAATCCAGAAGGAAATTTCCCGCCTCTACCGCGAAGCGGGTGAATATCATCGTTCCGCTCTTTTGGTGCGCAGGAACTTCAGCCTCAAACCCCTGACCGGCCGCCCTTTAAAGGAGGATCAGGACCTTTATCTCTTGGCGTACCCACTGGGCAAGCCTTCTTGGGTCAACCCGTACGCCCAGAACCAAAACCTGGACCCGGCACTGCTAAGTGCAGTCATTTTGGAAGAAAGCCGGTTTAACCCACAAGCTCTTTCCGTGGCCGGCGCTCGAGGGTTGATGCAGATCCTTCCCCGCACCGGACAACAGATTGCCCGGCAGTTAAGACTTCAGCCTTTTTCCGAAAGGCTCCTTTTTGAACCCGAAATGAACTTGCGCCTTGGAAGTTGGTACCTTTCCCATTTGCTGCAAGAATTCGGAGGGAAAGAAGTGTTAGCGCTGGCGGCTTACAACGCCGGCCCGCAGGCAGTCCGTGAATGGGTAACCCAAAAAAACCCGCTTAGGGAAGATGAATTCATCGAAAATATTCCTTATCGGGAAACGAGAAATTATGTAATTCGTGTGCTCAGCAGTGCCCGGGTTTACCGGGTGCTTTACGGGTTCCCCTCCAAAAAGAGCGACTCCTGAAAAGTCCTTCAAAACAAGACTTTGCGCTCATGGCCAGCCAAGTAATTTAGCGGATCCACCGCAGCCCAGGCAGCCCGCTTCATGGAAATGAGGTGAGAAATGGAAAAAGTATTCCGCAAGATGGCAGCCACTCCTTCCCAGCCGATCTGGGACCAGGCATAGCCCGCTTTGTAAAGCTCGGTAAACTCCCGGTAAAAATCGTCCAGCTTGAGCTTGGTAGGAAGAACTGCGTGGACGTAATCGAAGAGCTCATAATTGGTGGTGACCAGTTTCTCTTTGAGGCGGGCAAACAGTTCCGTGCCGGGTAGCGGGGTGAGGATGGTCAAGGAGGGAGAGTAAAGCTTTCGGTCGAGAATGTACTGACGCAGTCGCCGGAAGTCATTTTCCTGGAAAGAGGGGTCGATGATGAAAGCGGCGATGACTTCCATTCCATGGGCCCGGAGGATCTTCAGGGCCTCCTCGTTGTTCTGGACTGAGTTGTGCTTGTTCAGCCGGCCAAGATCCTCTTCATCGATCTTCTCAAATCCAATGTAAACCTTCCAGAACCCGGCCTTTCTCAGAAGAGGAATGACCTCGGGGTGCTGGACGATCGCGTCGCTGCGCGCCTGGAACATGAAGCGCTTCTTGATCCTGTTCCCGATGAGTAGCTCAGCGATGCGCTTGGCTCGGGGCACGCTGATGAGGAAGTTGTCATCCGCCAGGAAGATGTACTTATCCCGAATGGTTTTAATCTCCTCCAGGACGCGCTCCGGACTCATCATCCGACATTTTCCCTGGAAGAATTTCCAGACGCTGCAGAAATCGCAGCGGTAAGGGCAGCCGCGGGCCGTCTCCATGATGGAGAAGGGTTTTTGAAAACCCAGGTGGTAATGATACCGATATTGCTGGGTGAGGTGGCGCGCGGGCATGGGAAGCTCGTCGAGGTTGGCGATCAAAGGACGGGCGGGTGTATGGTGAAGACCCGATGGTTGGTTCAAGACTAGCCCTGGAATGGTCTGAAGGTCTTCTCCGCTCTTCAATGCCCGGACGAGGTCAGGGGTGGTATTTTCTCCTTCGCCGAAAACC
>ENA-OVNE01000043-OVNE01000043.1-marine-sediment-metagenome-genome-assembly--contig:-NODE-43-length-10500-cov-2.530653_pt1 | contig 10500 bp, 8 predicted proteins | sample MGYA00250109_ERZ650190 | MGnify/ENA primary metagenome ERZ650190 (study PRJEB26730, sample SAMN04396784) | marine sediment metagenome | isolation source: Baltic marine sediment | place: Denmark...
CCCACCACCAGCGGGGTGGCGAAGTCGGCAAAGGTCCAGATAAAAACCAAAAGTGCCCCCGAGACATATCCCGGCGTGGTGAGCGGAAAAGTAATGTCCCAGAACTTCCGCAGGCCCCGCGACCCCACGCTCTCCGCCGCTTCATCCAGCGAAAGGTCGATCTTGCCCAGAGCGTCGACGATGGACAGGGTCATAAGAGGAAAAAGGTGGAGGGTTTCTACCAGCAGGACCCCCTGGATCCCGTACATGAAATTAACCGGTTTGGTAAACCCCAAATAGTCCATAAGAATCACGTTTACCGTCCCGGCTCGGCCCATGATGAACACGAACCCCATGACTCCGACCAAGGGAGGCATGATCATGGGGAGGATGGAAAGGTAAGAAAAAAGATTCCTCCCCGGAAATTCATAACGCAGGAGGAGGTAAGCAATGGTGATCCCGATAATCGAAGTGGTGATCACGGTCGCCCCTCCAAGAAGGAGAGAATTTACCAGGGCTTTCAAATAGTAGGAGTCGGTAAAAAACTGATGGAAGTTTAGCAGAGTGAAGGACCCTTCATCGGTCGTAAAGGCATCATAGAAGAGACGTATAAGGGGGTAGATCAGAAAGATACTAAAGAAGGCCCAGATCGATGCATATCCAATCAATCCGCCGATTTTCATTTGGGGGCCGGCACTCGCCTGACCGATGGCCATGGTCGTTCCGTTCTGGGAGCTCACCGCAAAGCCTTATTCTACCGAATCGGAATTCCTAAAGTGATCTTTTGGGGAAAACTGATATACACCTTCTCACCCAGGGAGAAGGGCTGATGGTACCACGGGTTCTGAATATCTACTTTGAAAAGCAGGCCACTTTTGATCTCTACATCATAGCGGATCGTGTTCCCGATGTAGGAAGCGAAATTTACCAGCCCGCTGATCATATTTGAATCCTTGGGGATATCTTCTGACTGGTTGATCGAGGCAGTCTCTGGCCGCACGCTGATTATACATCGATCCTCTGGTTTAAACTGCTCGTCGCCGATGCAAATGAGGGGACCGACCTCAGTCTGAACTTTCATCCAGCTCTCGGCGGCGCGGACCTCCTTAACCTCGCCGGGGATCAAATTGTTAATCCCGATAAAGTCGGCCACGAAGGGATTTTGAGGTTTCGCATAAAGATCCCGAGGAGACCCGATTTGTTGTAATTTACCATGATTGATCACGGCGATCCGGTCGGAAAGGGTAAGGGCTTCCTCCTGGTCATGGGTTACATAAATGGTGGTAATGGCCAATTCTTTCTGGAGCTTGCGAATCTCGGCCCTCACTTGGATGCGAATCTTGGCGTCCAAGTTGCTTAATGGTTCATCCAGCAAGAGTACATCCGGATTTAGGACCAGGGCCCGAGCTAAAGCCACGCGCTGCTGTTGGCCTCCGGATAATTGGCCGGGATAGCGTTTTTCCAGTCCGGTTAGATTGACCAATTTTAGGACCTGCAGGACTTGGGAAGAGATTTCTCCTCTGGGTAACTTCTTGAGTTTGAGGCCGTAGGCAATGTTGTCGAAAATAGTCATATGGGGCCAGAGAGCATAGTTTTGAAAAACCATCCCAATATTCCGCTCGTAAGGGGGGATGGGTGAGACCGCCTTTTGGCCAAAATAGATTTCTCCCATATCGGGTTTGTGAAACCCACCGATTAATCGTAGAAGGGTTGTCTTCCCGCAACCCGATGGGCCCAGGAGGGTGAAGAGTTCACCGTCCTTAATCTCCAGGGAAACATGGCTCACGGCCTCGAGCGTGCCAAATCTTTTCACGACGTCTTGCAGCTGGATGTTCATAATGGTAAATGGGTAGGTTTTTTTAAACTGGATTCAAAAATGGATCCTTCCGGCAGAAAAACTCCTCGAGGGCTAACCCCCCTCAAAGAGTTTTTCTGTAATGCGGTAATGAAAGAAAATTTGAATCTCACTTTTCCTTAACAAGGTCCTTGTGTTTCTCAGCTATTTCCTTCCGGAAATAGGAGTTCACTTCCTCAATCCGTTTCTTAGGACCGGCAATTTTGTCATCGTAAACATTCCCAACTGGAATATCGAAGAAGGACCGCATTCCACCGGTGAATTTCACCGACATTTCTTGTTTTGAGCCGGGAGGGCCCTGGACTTTGTATTTGGAAGTAATGGGGTAAAGGCCCAGCTCAGAGAAAAGTTTCTGGCCTTCTTCGGTAAGTATGAATTCAATGAAGGCATGGGCTGCATTGGGATGGGGTGCGCCTTTCAGCACAGCCATCGGCTCCGGGGTGACATAAGCATTCTTAGGATAAACGAACATAATATCGTATCCCCCCAAAACTTCTGCAAAGGCCATATAGCTGGGTACGGCAACCCCGACAGCAAATTCTCCTTTGGCCACCACGCTGGGAACGTCTCGAGAGCGGGCCGTAAAAATTCCGGTGTTGGCAGCTAATTTTTTTAACCACTCCCACCCTTTCTCCCAGCCGTAACTTTGGAGAATAACTTCATAGGAAGCATGGCTGGAGCTGGAACGGTCGGGCGTGCATTGAGCAATCTGCCCCTTCAGTTTCGGGTTGAGCAGATCATCCCAGTCCCTGATCTCAACCCCCAAGCGTTTTAATAACTTCGGCTGGTAGATCAAGCCATAGGGTTCCAAGGTAGTCCCTACCCAGAATTTTTCCGGGTCTTTCAAGGGTAATCCCACTGGTTTCCCTATGGTGGCCGGGATCTCATCCCACAATTTTTTCGGAATTTTTGTCGCCTCCAGAAGGCCTTCCGCTGCCAAGTTATCGAAAAGGGTTCCTTCCCCTCCCCAGAAGATGTCCGCTTGGGGTCTGCCTTTCCATTCGAGGATTTGCCCGTAAGCCACCGGCGTCCCTTTAGGCATGGCGCTGGTTTTAACGTCAATGTTCCATTTTTTCTTGGCATAGGCAGCGAAGGCCTTTAATGCCGGATCATGGACATCTTTGGACACAGGCGTAATTAAGTATAGTTCATTCTCGATCGCTTGCGCTTCGGCAGGAGAGGAAGGCAAAAATAAAAAAGAAGAAAACAGCAAGAGAAATCCTATAACCCATTTGCGTCTCATAGCCTCAGTCCTCCTTTTACGATAGAATAGTAGATACCTTTATATGTTGGAAAGTTCTAAATGGAGTAAAAATAGCTTAGGGAGGATCGAATGTCAATAATAATGTCTTTGAACCGCCCCTTAAAAGTAAGGATTTTTATCATTGACAATAAGGGCCTTGCCCACATAAATTGGTAAAGCCCTCGGAGGAAGGCTTTCAGGCGAATAAAAAAGCCAAAACGATATTTTTCCATCTAAAAGCAGAAAGCCGGCACATAATTTCTATAGATGAAAGGGTTTTTCATGGGGGCCCTTAATTTTTCTGGCTACATTTTTGATCTCGACGGCACGATTTATCGAGGAGAAAAGCTCATTCCCGGAGCCCGGGAAACTATCGAAAAATTAAAATCATTGGCCAAAAAAATCGTATATCTTTCCAACAAGCCTTTGCAGACTCGGGAAGATTATGCGGCCAAACTGACCCGCCTGGGTATCCCAACTGAACCTGCAGAAGTAATTAATTCTTCCTTCGTCATGGCCCGCTGGCTCTCCCAGCGGGCACCGGGGGCTACGGTCTTTATCATTGGAGAACCCCCCCTTATGGAAGAGATGACCCGCGGCGGGTTCCACCTTAGCGAGAATCCGGAAGAAGTGCAATATGTTATCGCCTCCTTTGACCGGAGTTTTGATTACCAAAAATTGAACATCGCCCTCCAAGCCATTAAAAAAGGAGCTCATTTCGTGGCCACCAACCCGGACCGCACTTGCCCGGTGGAAGGGGGGGAAATACCGGATTGTGCGGCCATGATCGGGGCCGTAGAAGGGGCAACCGGCAAGAAGGTGGAAGTCATCGTAGGTAAACCGTCGGACATCATGATTCAGGTCGCTGGGGAGGCTATGGACTTGAACCCGCAGGATTGCCTCCTTGTGGGTGACAGGCTGGAAACGGACATGATCATGGGGGAAAAGGCGGGGATGGCCACGGCTTTGGTGCTCACAGGGGTCACGACCCGGAAAGCCTTATGGCAATCGCCCCTACAACCCGACTATATCTGGGAGAGTGTTGCGGAAATAATAAAATAGCAGTAAGCTGTCAGCTGTCAGAAAAAAATAGTATGGCTTAATTGCTGTTAGCTGATTGCTGAGGGCTAATTTATTATGAAAACTGAAGTTGTGGTGATCGGTGGTGGAGCTACGGGAGCGGGAGTTCTCCGCGATCTTGCCCTCAGGGGAATCGATGCCGTTCTCCTGGAGAAGGAAGAGCTCACCAGCGGCACCTCGGGAAGAAACCATGGCCTCTTGCACAGCGGGGCCAGGTATGCGGTGAATGATCCCGATTCGGCCCGGGAGTGCCTTGCCGAAAACAAAATATTAAAAAAGATCGCTTCCCCTTGCATCGAACCGACCGGGGGATTTTTTCTTGCTCTGCCCCAGGACCCTCCGGATTATGCGGATGACCTTCTCAGGGCTTGTGCCAGCCTTGACCTCCCGGCAGAAGAAGTTTCCCCGGCGGAAGTTTTGCAGAAGGAGCCTGCTCTTTCTCCCAAGATAAATAGAGCTATTTATGTACCCGATGCTTCCATAGACCCCTTCCGTTTGATCCGTTCCAATGTGGAGGAGGCCGAACGACTGGGAGCACAATTCTTTCCTCATCGTCGGGTTGTAGCCATCTTCACCGCGGATGGAACCATTCATGGCTTGCAGGCCATTGACGCCAAGACAGGAGAAGAGTTTCGCATTACCTGCCGCTTTATCATCAATGCCGCGGGGGTTTGGGCCGGAAGAGTTGCCCGGATGGCCGGAGCTCCGCTGGATATCCTTTTCTCCAAAGGAAGCCTGGTGGTGTTGAATCGGCGCCTGGTAAATTCCGTAATCAACCGCTGCCGCCCTCCCTCCAACGGCGATATCCTCGTCCCCCATGGACCAGCCCTGATCATCGGGACAACTTCGCAGACTGTTACCGAAATCGAAGATCCATCCCCGGAGGAAGAGGAAGTGGACCTTCTTCTCTCTGAAGGGGAGACCATTCTTCCGGAGGTCAGTTCTACCAGGGCCATCCGGGCCTACGCTGGCGTCAGGCCGCTAATGGGAGCCCGGGAGGCAGGCGAAGATAGTCGGAAGATCAGTCGTGATTTCCTTCTGCTGGACCACGGAGAAGCTGACCAGATCAAGGGGCTGTTTTCGATCGTCGGGGGCAAGCTGACCACCTACCGCCTGATGGCTGAACGGACTGTGGATGTAATCGTCAAAGCAATGGGAAGGAAAACTTCTTGCACCACCGCGGAAAAACCCCTGCCTTTTCCGGAGGAATATACCTTCCATGATTTAGGGTCAAAACTCCGGAAGATTGGACTTCCACAATCTTTCCAGGAAACTGGGGAGATTCTTTGCGAGTGCGAACTCGTATCCAGAGGAGAAATTGTCCAGGAGATCCGGAATCAACCTTATCCCAGTTTGAAAGAAATCCAGGAAAGAACAAGGGCCGGTATGGGTCCCTGTCAGGGTGGATTTTGCTCTCCCCGTTTGACTGCGCTATTATCAGAAGGAGGAAAAATCCCTCCGGGAACGTCCCTCCCCATCTTAAAACGCTTCCTGGAAGAACGTTGGAAAGGAACCCGACCTGTGATGTGGGGACCTCAGCTTAGAGAAGAACAGTTAATCCAGGCTTTGTATACCGAGCTCTTTAACCTGGACCATTTTTAATTATGTTTTACGATGTTATTGTCATTGGTGCTGGGCTGGCAGGGCTCATGGCTGCAGAGGCTGCCCAAAGCCAGGGAGCCCGTGTTTTGGTTTTAGCTCGAGGCATGGGCTCATTACCCTTGACCACTGGATGTATCGACGGCCTGGGATATTTCCCGAGGACCACAAATATTCCTCTTTCCTCTCCTCTAAGTGCTTTACCCCAACTGAAGGAGGACCATCCTTATCATCCCTATGCCATTGTAGGCCAGGAAAAGATCATGCTCGCGATGGCCCATTTCCAGGAACTTGGTCAGGTTATCGGGTTGCCCTATTATGGAACTTTTGCTTCTACCCTGCTGATTCCCACCCCGCTGGGCACGTACCATCCGACCTGTTTGGTTCCGGAAACGATGAACCAAGGAAACCTTTCTATTCCTGGCCCTGTTCTCCTCCTCGGTTTTAGGGGCCTTAAAGACTTCTTTCCATTTTTAGCCGCTGAAAATCTAAATATTTTGCATTCTCAGGGGAAAATCGCCTCCTCTTTTAGGGCTGAGGTCCTGGAAAAGTTGGATCTGGGTGGAAAAGCGATGAACGGACTTAACCTGGCCAGGGCTTTTGACGGCGAAGATTTCCGCAATGCGTTCATAAAAATTGTCCGACCCCTTCTAAAATCTGGGGATAGCATAGCCCTCTCTACGGGATACCTGGCAGGGAAACTGGCTGCTGGATTTGCCGGCAAAAATAAATTCACCACAGAGAACACAGAGATCACAGAGATGGGATTAAAACCGAAAGATTAAAATGCTAAATAACTATCAAAAAAATGAATTTTTGGATTTTTCCTTTGTGCCCTCGGTGATCTCTGTGGCAAAACATTTCGTTCTATGAAATCCGACATCGATCAGTGTATCAAATGCTCCATCTGCAACGCCTATTGTCCAGTGTTGAAGGCCACAGGCCTTTTTCCAGGCCCTAAACTCGCCGGTCCCGATGCTGAACGTTTCCGCCTTGAGGGAAAAAACATTCCTGCGGAATGGCTCGAATTCTGCGATTACTGCAAAATTTGCGAACAGGTCTGCCCCCATAATGTACCCATTCCAGAGCTGCATGTTCGTTCCCGCCTAACCTTAGGTAAAACCCAGAAGCCTTCTTTCAGGGACTGGCTCCTTGGCCATGCTTATCTCCTGGAAAAGTTAGGAAGCTGGGGGGCACCCCTTTCTAATTGGATCAATGGGTGGGCTTTTTTCCGCTGGCTTTTGGACCGCGGCCTGGGAATTGATCGCCGGGCAAAAATGCCATCCTTCCATCACCAGACCTTTGCCCAATGGTTCCATTCAAGGAAGCTGGTAAAAGGGAAGCCCCTTGCTTATTTCTACGGCTGCTATACCAATTATATCGAACCTTCCCTGGGGCGGAGCGTAGTAGAAATTCTGGAAAAGAACGGTTTCCAAGTCTTCCTGCCTCAGCAAGAATGTTGTGGGCTTCCCTTGATCAGTAATGGGTTTTTTACTTTGGCCGCCAGAATGGGGGAGAAAAATCTAAAGGCTTTGCAGAAAACGGTCGAAGATGGGGTAGAGATTGTCTTTTCTTCGCCAAGTTGCGGCATGACTTTAAGCCAGGAATATAAAGACATCCTGCACCTCCCAGGGGCATCCGCCGTGGCTGAAAATCTTTATGAAATATCCCAATTCTTGCTCCAATTGCATGAAGATGGCCAACTGAAGACAGACTTTCGGGAAATAAAGGAGACCTATTATTACCATGTCCCCTGTCATCTTCGCGCCTTACAAGTAGGTCTGCCGGCCTTAGAACTGCTCTCCCTCATTCCCGGTCTGAAAGTCATGGAACTCCCTGAAGGGTGTTGTGGTTTGGCGGGAACGTACGGGTTGAAGCGGGAAAAATACGCGGTGGCCCGGGAAGTGGGGGAGGAAATTTTCCAGGTGATCCGCCAATGGAATGTCCAAAAGGTTATTTCAGATTGTGAAGCGTGCCGCTTGCAGATTGGGAGTCAAACCGGCGTGCAAACCTTTCATCCTGCGCAGATCCTCCGCCAGGCTTACGGAGAGTAAAATTTTGGAAGCCCACGCTCTGATCATCGTTTTTGGGTTGATTGCCATTATTCTTTTTTTCGAATTCAGCAACGGGCTGAACGACTCGGCCACTCTGGTGGTCACCTCGGTCATCACTGGGGCCATGGGGCCTCGCAAAGTTCTCTTGATCATAGCTTTCTTCGAATTAATCGGGGCATTGTTTTTGGGAACGGCCGTTGCCCACACTTTAGGCAAGGGGATCGTAAGTCCCCAAGACATTTCCCTGGCCGCCATATTCTCCGCTATTATTGGGGCCATTCTATGGAACTTGGGAAATTGGTTTTTTGGAATGCCTTCTAGTTCCTCTCATGCCCTGATTGGCGGACTTATAGGGGCCGTGGCGATTGGCTCCGGTCTTCATATGATCCATTGGGGTAAGGTTTTGGAGGTTTTGGGAATCCTCATCCTCACCCCCGTTTTGGGATTAATTGCCGGTCATTACGTGACCAAAAAAATTCTCGATCTTTTCGAAAATTTCAAACCCACCAAAGCCAACTACCTCCTTAAAAGATTGCAAATTCTGACCTCGATCACCTTAGGCTTGAGTCACGGATCCAACGACGCCCAAAAGGGCATGGGGATTATTAGTCTTGCTCTCATTATCTTCCACAAAATTTCCCCGGAGACGATCAGTAAAATATACCAGCCATTGCCAGGGTATGCTTTCTATGTACCTTTATGGGTCATCCTGGCTTGCTCCCTGGCCCTTGCCTTAGGGGTGAGCTCGGGAGGCTGGCGGATCATGAAAACTCTGGGAACGAAGCTTTATAAGGTGAGGCCTATCCATGGATTCAGTGCCCAAGCTTGTTCTTCGGTAATCATTTACCTCTCCTCTATCTTTGGTTTTCCGGTGAGCACCACCCAGATTGTCTCTTCCTCAATCCTGGGAGCAGGGTCTGCTCAAGGTCTCGGGTCCGTACGTTGGGGGGTTGGCCGACAAATCTTTTTCACCTGGATCATAACCATACCTGGGGCAGCTATCCTATCAGCTTTGATTCTTATCTTTATTAGAAGATGGATATAAAATATTCTGGACAGGTTACGCATCTCAGCCTACAATATCATTCAGGAAATAATCCAAGAAAAGGAATCTGAAATGCCGTGGTTTCGGAAAAAGAAATGTGACTTTTGTGTGCTCCTCCACGCTCAAGCCGATAAGGTCCTGGAAGGGCTCGATGCTCTTTACGTTTGGGCTGAAGGAGCTGATGGGGAAAAAAGGGGGAAAGTGAAGGAAATTGAGCAGGAGGCCGATGAACTGCGGCGTATCCTCATTGAGGAACTCAACCAAACCTTCGTTACCCCCTTTGATCGGGAAGATATCTTTTCCCTTTCCCGGGCCATTGATGACGTTATGGATTATGCCGATCGAACCGTGGACGAAATGGAAATTTACGAGGTGAACCCGAATCCTTTCATCGTTGAGATGATTGACATTCTCCGCAAAGCCGCTCGGGAGCTGAAGGATGCCATCCGCTTAATCCAGAAATACCCCAATATTGCTTTAGAGCATGCCACCAAGGCGAAAGCCTACGAGAATGAAATGGAGAAAGCCTATCATCGGGCCCTGGCCAACCTTTTCAAGGGCACCGACACGGTTTACATGCTCAAGATGCGCGAAATCTACCGCCATCTTTCCAATGCCGCCGACCGCGGCGACGAAGCGGCCAACCTGATTGGCGACATCGTCGTCAAAATAACTTGAAGTCTTTACTTCCCGCGTCGTTTCTCTTCCCTGGGAAGATTGCCTGTAAGAATTGGCCCTATTGCCAGCCTTCCCAAGCTGCGGAAAGGAATTTATTCCCTTACCCAATGGCGAATTTTAACGGGGATAAAACAAAACCGAAAACGGGGGAAATATTTCCCCCAACTTGACATTGAGCCTTAAAATGCTAATATTCATTCAAAAGGAGATTGCCAAGGATTTATGGTTAAAAGAGACTATTACGAAATCCTGGGAGTGCCACGGAATGCCCAGGAGGCCGAGATTAAAAAAGCCTATCGCCAGATAGCCCTTCAGTATCATCCTGATCGAAACCCAGGAAGTAAGGAGGCCGAGGAAAAGTTCAAAGAAGCTTCAGAGGCCTATGAGGTTCTTCATGACCCAGAGAAAAGAGATCTCTACGGTCGTTATGGCCACGAAGGTGTCCGGCGGATGGGATTTTCCGGGTTTACCGGTTTTGAAGACATCTTCACCAGTTTCAGCGATATTTTCGAGGATTTTTTCGGCTTTGGTACAGGGCATCGCCGATCCGCCGGCCCCCGGAAAGGGCCGGACTTTCGTTACGATTTAACGATTTCCTTTATGGATGCAGCCCTGGGTAAAGAGACGGAAATTCAAATCGAACGCCCCGAATCTTGTAATACCTGCAAAGGAACGGGTATCCAGCCGGGAACCAAGAAAGAGACTTGCGCGGCTTGTCATGGAAGTGGACAAATTACCCATTCCCAAGGTTTTTTTACCCTTCGCACCACTTGCTCACGCTGCCGCGGTCAGGGATTTTTCATTCCCCACCCGTGTTCAGAGTGCCGGGGTACCGGCAAGGTCAAAAAATCTCAAAAAATACCCATCAAAATCCCTGCTGGCGTAGATACAGGGAGTCGCTTTAAGGTTTCCGGAGAAGGGGGAGAAGGCGAACGGGGCGGGCGGCGGGGGGACCTCTACGTAGTGT
>ENA-OVNE01000044-OVNE01000044.1-marine-sediment-metagenome-genome-assembly--contig:-NODE-44-length-10425-cov-2.797642_pt1 | contig 10425 bp, 5 predicted proteins | sample MGYA00250109_ERZ650190 | MGnify/ENA primary metagenome ERZ650190 (study PRJEB26730, sample SAMN04396784) | marine sediment metagenome | isolation source: Baltic marine sediment | place: Denmark...
GGTTTTTCTTCGCCGGCAAGAGCAAATACCGCCACCCCGCCCCTTTCAGGAAAAAGCAAGTCAGCTGGCCGGCTATCGCCGGAATGAAAAACAAAAAATTGACTGATTGCAGAGCTGCCCAGAGGGCGTTGAAATCAATTTTTCTTAGGGAAAGGTAGATAGCCGCAGCACTGATAATTAATCCGATAAAAAATTGAAGATGCGTTCGCAGGTTAAAGGCCATCCGGTTTTAAGCCCTTCTTTTCCGCTGGCTCTGGGGAAGCAAGGCGCGGATCTTTTCCATCACCTCTTCCGCCTTAATGGCTTGCATACAATTCGGGGCAACCTCGCAGCTTCTCCGGTAACAGGGCGCGCAAGGAAGAGAAGTAATCATTTTCTCCCCCCTCCCGTAAAGCTCAATCTCCTGGGCGCAGGTTGGCCCAAAAATGGCCACGACTTTTTTCTTCAAAGCGATGGCAATGTGGAGAGCAGTGGTATCACCCGTAACCACCACGTCGCAAAGATTGACCAGGGCAGCGAATTGTCCGAGGGTATTCTCGCAACCCGAGTCGGTAATCGCCCCTTTGGCTTTCCGCAAAATTTTGGCATTGCGTTCTTTTTCCTTGGGCCCGCCCAGAAGGAGAAGGCGGGTTGGGGATTCTTTTTTTAGCTGGCTAATGAGCTGGATGTATCCTGCCACTGTCCAGGCTTTGTTAGCGAAAACCTCCCCGGCTCCGGTGTTCAACCCGACGACCCCTTCCCCTTTCTTCAAGCCTATCCGCTTGGCAAAATTTTCGGCGAAAGTGATATCTTCAGGCCATAAACCAAAGAAATATTCATCCTGCTGATAATCCAGATCCGCAATTTCGAAGATCAATTCCGGATAAGTCTTTTTGTTCCGGAAGAATTTCAGTTCATCCGAGAGCCCAAGAAGATAAGCATACTCGGTGGCGCGATTGAGGGGACGGACATTCCCTTCCGGTCCGAGCCCAAAACCTTTCTTTTTTTTCCCCCTGAATTTTGATACTAAGGCAGCACCCCGAGGCTCTTTCTCCAGCCCGATGATCAGGTCAAAGGTTTCCAGCTCTAACGGCAGGAGGGAGGAAAAATCAAAAGGCAAAAGTCGGTCGATGAGGGGAATATTTTTCAAAAGAGGATACGCCTCTTTGTCCACAACCCAGGTAATATGACTCTGCGGATGGGCGCGCTTTAACCCGGAGAGCAAAGGGGTGGTACGCAGGACATCCCCGCTGGCCGCCAGCTTAACGATCAGGATACGTTGGCCCATCGGGCTATATTCTTTGCATCCCGGACAGGACCGTTTGAACTTGCAGGGCCGATCGCCGAGGAAATACCGGCAATCCAATCTCCAGGAGTTCATAATCAAGCTTTTTCGTCAGGCGTAAGTTTCAAGGCGCGAGAGCGCAAGGGGTAAATAAATGAAAAAATACTTTAAACGCCCTAACGCCTCGCGACTTGCGCCTTACGGTAGTTTATTTTTTCTTGTCGGGTACCCAGTCAAAATTGTGGAATTGCATGGTAAAGGTTCCTCGCCCCTGGCTCAACGAGCGCAAGTTTGTGGAATAGCCAAACATCTCCCTCAGAGGAACCAAGGCATCCACTACGCTAACTTTTCCTTTCGGCTGAATCTGCTCGATTCGCCCTTTGCGGGCGCTCAAATCCCCGATGACCTCTCCCAAGAATTCCTCCGGCACGACCACTTCGGCCTTCATGATCGGTTCGAGTAAAACCGGCTGAGCTTTCCGGCAACCTTCCCGAAAAGCCATAGCAGCGGCCACCTGGAAAGCCAAAGGCGTGGATTGAGCCTCGCGGAACGTTCCGCCTAAAAGGTTGATTCGCAAATCCACCATAGGATACCCAGTCACCACACCGTTCATGGTGGATTCTCTGACTCCGGTTTCGATGCTGGGGAAGAACTCTTCGGGAATGGTCCCGTCAGCAGAAGCCCGGCTGAATTCGATCCCTGTATCCCGCGGTCGAGGCTCCATCTGCAGGCGCACATGCCCGAAATGCCACACCCCTTCAATTTCCCTTTCGAACTTTCCTTCCCCTTCCGCGGTCTGGGTGATGGTCTCCCGGTAAACCACTTGGGGCTTGCCTACGTTTACCGCAACGTTGAAATCTTCCCGAAGCCTTCTGACAATCACTTCCAGGTGCAACTCACCCATCCCTGAGATGACGGTTTGTCCCGTGTCCTCATCGAACTTCACTCGAAAGGTAGGATCCTCGTCAACAAGCTTTTGCAGAAAGAAATCCAGTTTCTCCTGTTCGGGCCGGGATTTCGGTTCAATGGCCACCGAGGTAACCGGTTCACAGAAATCGATCCGTTCCAGAGTAATCGGACGGGATTCATCGCAGAGCGTATCTCCTGTGCCTGTTTCTTTTAAACCAGCCGCGGCCACAATGTCCCCCGCCCGGACTTCCGAGATTCTTTCCTTCTTATTGGCATGCATGCGGAAGATGCGGGCCACCCGCTCCCGTTTCCCCTTAGTGGAGTTGTACACATCCTGCTCGGCCCGCAAGACTCCGGAGTAAACCCGGATATAGGTCAGCTTCCTTCCTTCATCGGTAATGATCTTGAAGGCCAGGGCCGCAAAAGGCTCCTGGTCGAGGCTGCGGCGGGTTTCGGGCTGGCCGGTTTGGGGATTGAACCCGGCGACCGGGGGGACGTCCACGGGGGCCGGGAGAAAATCCACGACCGCGTCCAGAAGCGGCTGGATGCCCTTGTTGCGTAGGGCCGCCCCGCAGAGGATGGGCACGAGGTCGAATTTCAGCGTGGCTTCCCGCAAAACGGCTTTGATCTCCCCGGGGAAAATTTCCTGCCCGGACAGATACTTCTCCAGGAGAGGATCGCTCCTCTCAGCCAGGGTTTCCAAAAGCCTATCCCGGTACTTCCGAGCATCGGGAAGAAACTCCGCCGGGATTTCCATCTCCTGAAAAGTGGCCCCCAGCGCCTCCTCGTCCCAGACGATTGCTTTCATTTTAATCAGGTCGATGACCCCCTGAAAGCGTTCTTCGGCTCCCAAGGGAAGCTGGATGATGGCGGGGTGAGTCCCCAGCTTCTCCTTCATCGTCTCCACGGACCAGAAAAAGTTAGCCCCTACCCGATCCATTTTGTTGATGAAGGTCAACCGGGGGACGCGGTATTTATCCGCTTGGTGCCAGACCGTTTCGGATTGAGGCTCCACTCCGCTCACCGCGTCAAAAATAGCCACGGCCCCATCCAACACCCGCAGGCTCCGTTCCACCTCGATGGTGAAATCCACATGGCCGGGTGTATCGATGATGTGAACTTCGTACCCTTTCCAGGGGCAGTGGGTCACCGCGGACGTGATCGTGATGCCCCGCTCCTGCTCCTGAGGCATCCAGTCCATTACCGCCTCTCCGTTGTGGACCTCGCCCATTTTGTGGGACCGCCCCGTGTAGTAGAGGATGCGCTCGGTAACCGTGGTCTTTCCGGCATCGATGTGGGCCATGATCCCGATGTTGCGAATTCGATTTAACCGACCTTTAGGTGCAGCCATTGTTTTTATTAATTATTCACCGCAGAGAACGCAAAATTTTAAAGACATCGTATGCCACAGAGGTCACCGAGAGCACAGAGAAAGGAAATCAAATATGGAAAAACCCAAATCGAAGTTTTTGTTTTAATCTGTAAAAATTTATTTGTCTCTGTGGCCTCTGTGTTCTCTGTGGCTAAAGAATCTTAAAAATACTTTTCCCTCATTCGCCTTGAAAGTTCAGCCAGGAGGCCCATGGCTTTTTCCGAATCTTCCACGGACATCAGCCCCATCCCGCAACTGGCCGTAAGCAGGGTTCTTTCCCGCAAAATTTCTGCACTGATTCCCTTGCCGCTCAGTTCACGAAACCATCTCTCCAGCTTTTCCCTAAGGGCCTCAACCGTTTCCTGCCCCGTGAACTCCGCTGTAGGGACAATCCCCCACGCCAAAACACCATGGCGAGAAAGAAAATCATTTAGCGCCTCGGGGTAGAGGGATAAGCGTTCAAAAAATCCCCAGGCATCGAAATTGATGATGTCCGCCTTTGTCCTCAGGAGTAAGGACCAATCCGTATTCCCGCAGCAGTGCACCCCTACCCAGACGCCCTGGGCCTGAAATTCTTCGATCATTTCATTCAACCGCCCGGTAATGGTTGAAGCATCCACGCTAAAAAACGCCGACCCATAGCCTGATAGTCCTGGTTCATCAATGAAGAGGATAACTTCTTCTGCAATCGTTTTCATCCTTTGGATGATCCATCGGCCCCGCAGCAACAAGCCTTTCATCACGGCATCAAAGACGACCTCATTGTGGATGATGTCTTTCCCGTCATTGGCCTGGATCGACAAACCAAAGGTAATCGGTCCGACGATCTGTCCTTTGAAAAATCGTAAGGGTAAATGTTGATTTTCTTTAAGATATCGCATCATCCCTTCCAGGCCGCCCGCATAGGCCGGCGGAATAGGGTAAGAGTTCGTGTCACCGGTTAAATAAAAATTATAAACCTTTTCTAATTCCCGGGCCTTATCAAGAGTGGTATCGAAAAAAACCTTTCCTTTCTCTTCTTCAACCTTCAAGAAAGGAAGCCCGGGACTGACCTGAATGGTCATACTCTCCAGAAAACTGTGCTCAGGGAGCTGGGGCCAGAAGGGAATTTGGGGCATGGTCCGGGCAATGAGCGCGCAGGCCCTTGGCACATCGGCATGGGGTAAACTCCCAACTCCTGTGGCCAGAAAGCAGGGCAGGAATCTTTTTTTGTCGTCCCTTTTCATAAAAATATGGGAAACACATTGATTTGTTTTGAAAATTTATAGTAGGAAATTCCACTTGCCTTGTCAAGACAAAACCAGGTTTTTACGTAACCCATCCGGTTTATTTACTTGCGTAAATATTGCAAACCCATTAAAATTTTTCTGATTTCATTCTTCGGGGCCGGCAAGCGGCTGGAGAGGATGTTTCCTTGAAGAGAGAGCAGCGCATACGGGCCCTCAAAGAAAGTGGAAAGTTTGAGGAAGCCGAAAAAGAAATCCAGGAAGGCCTGCGGCAGAACCCAGATCACACCCTGCTCAAGACCAGTCTGGCCGACCTGCACTTGCGCCAGGGTCATCTGGCCGAGGGGAGAATTTTAGCCGAGGAAGTCCTGGCGCATGATCCCCAGCATCCGCAAGCCCTGTCTGTCCTCGGTGATTTTTTTTTAAAGGAACACTCCCCCCACCAAGCTTGGGAGTGCTTCCGGCAAGCCTTTTTTCGCGACCCCAGGCCTTACCTAATCCTCAAAACCGCCCGTGCTCTCAAGGAAATGGGAAATTTCGCAGAGGCCTTGCAGGAACTGGAAAAAGTCCTCGTTGTCCAGCGGGAAAACTTTCCGTTCCTGAAAGAGAAGGCTTTGATTCTCAACCGCATGAAAAAGTTTGACCAGGCCCTGGACTGTTACGAAAAAATAAAGGAACTTCGACCCGATGACCGCTTTGTCCAGAAGGAGATCCTGCGCCTGCGGTCGCGCACCCGGCCGCAACCCCAGGTCCTTAAAGAACTCGAAGCGGTCGCCCGCATGGACTCGAAGAAAGGCGATCCTCAAATTCACGGCCTTCTGGCCCAGAAGCTAAAAGATGCCGGAATGATCCGGGAGGCCGTGGCCGAATACGGGGCGGCTTCGGCCCTGGAACCTAATAATCTTTTTTTCCTCAAACAGCAGGGGTTCTGCCACTACCGCCTGAAGGATTATGCCCAGGCCATTCATTGCTTGACTGAAGCCCTCCACCGGGACCCCCAAGATATCGCGGTCCGGAAAACTCTGGAAAAAAGCTTTGAAGCCCAGGGAAACCTGGCGGATTTTCTGAACCTCTTGGAGGAAACCTTCCGGCAGCACCCTGGAAGCAAGTTCCTTCTGGGGACGATCAAAAAAATTCGCCGGAATTTTAAATTAGCCACAGAGGGCACAGAGATCACAGAGTTTTAAAACCATTATTACGAAAAAGTAAAGGATAAGGGTCAAGGGTCAAAAGTGATCCCGTTGCAGGGAAAACTAAACTTGAAAAAAGGAATTTCCTATACAATGAACCTAAAATATTCTGATGAGGCCGGATGAAATCGCCAAGGCCTTTCGAACCGGCAGACGGGGAAGAGCGTTTCCTTCAGGCGCAATCCCTCATGGAGAGGGTCTTCGGCTTCCGGGATTTTCGCCCCGGGCAGGAAGAGATTCTCGAGGTTATTCTTGCGGGCGAGGATACGCTGGTGGTCATGCCTACCGGAGGGGGGAAATCGCTCTGCTACCAGCTGCCGGCCTTGGTCCTGCCCGGCGTGTCCCTGGTCATATCCCCCCTCATCGCCCTGATGAAGGACCAGGTGGATACTTTACGCGTCCGGGAACTTCCGGCCGTCTCCATCCATAGCCTTATGAGCATCGAAGAACAGGAAGAGGTCTTGGAAAAGATCCCCCTGGGAGCTTACAAGATTATCTACGTCTCCCCAGAACGTCTGCGGAACGGCCCGTTCATAAGCGCCCTGAAGAAACAGCCTGTATCGATGGTGGCCGTAGACGAAGCGCACTGCATCTCCGAGTGGGGGCATGATTTCCGACCGGATTATCTGCGGATCGGCCAGGCCCTCGACTGGCTGGGCCGGCCGCAGACCATTGCCCTCACCGCTACAGCGACTGCGAGGGTCCGGGAAGATATCATCACCCAGCTGAAGCTCCGGGCTCCACGGCAGTTTATCACGGGCTTCGACCGGGAGAACCTCTTCTGGGAGGTCTCACCCTTAAGGGGGGCCAAAGAAAAGCTGTCCTTGCTTACCCGGCGGCTGCAAAGCTTTTCCGGTGGGGCAATCGTTTACACGGGAACGCGGAAGAGCGTGGAATCCATCGTCGGCCACATGAGGAACCAGGAAGTTACCGCAGAGGGATATCACGCCGGGATGGAAGATGAAGAACGCACCCGGGTGCAGGAAGAATTTTTAGAAGGCCGCCTGAACCTCATCGTGGCCACCAACGCTTTCGGCATGGGGATCGACCGCTCGGACATCCGCATGGTCATCCACCATCAAATACCGGGAAGCATCGAGTCCTATTATCAGGAATCCGGACGGGCCGGCCGTGACGGTGAGCGGTCCGCCTGCCTTCTTCTTTTCTCGCCGGCAGACCGCCGTCTCCAGGAGTTCTTCATCGAAGCCAGCTATCCCGCCCCGGAAGTTATCCTGGCGGTTCACCGCACGCTGCTGCAGAGGCCGGAAGACATGATCTGGCTGACCTACCGGGAAATCGGAATGCTCTGCCAGCCGCCAGTGGCTGACGTGGCCGTGGCTTCCGTCCTCAAGATCCTGGAAGAGGCGGGGGTGATTCACCGCCTCCATCGGTATGAGAACCGGGCCGAGCTTTATCTCCGGGTCCGGCCGGCAGCCATCCTCCAATTCCTGCCGAAAAAATTTTCGGCCAAAGCGGCTTTTCTCAAGATCCTCGGCGACCACTACACGGATGAAGAATTGCTGGAAGGAATTCAATTTCTCCCGGACGAGATGGCCGCCAAAGCCGGCTTTGCCAAAGAGGCTTTTCGGAGATTGATGACGGACCTGGAAGAAAGGGAGGAGGGAACGTATATTCCCCCTTTCCGGGGAAGGGGCCTCCGTATGCTTTTACGCCTGCCCTCTGCCGAGCTGAAAATTGATTTCCAGAAATTGCAGCTCCGCAAAGCCCACCAGCTGGAAAAGCTGGACCAGATGATGGCTTATGGAACGTCGACCCGTTGCCGCCGGGCCTTCCTCCTTGATTACTTCGGGGACCGCTTTTCCTCCACTGACTGTGGCCGTTGTGACGTCTGCCAGCAGCGCCGGAGGGCGCCCGCAGCTGTCCCGAGAGGAATGGACCCCATCTTAGCCGTCAAGATCCTGAGCGGAGTAGCCCGCCTGCAGGGTCGCTTCGGACAGTCCATGGCCGTAAAAATGCTGGCCGGGTCTAAAGACAGCAAGGTCGAACAATTCCGGCTGCACCGCCTTTCCACCTATGGGCTTCTGGCCGAATTCAGTCAAAGCCAAGTTGAGAAGTGGGTTCAGGAACTTTTGGCCAACGGATGTCTGATGCAGCACCGCATCGTCATGGGCGGCAAGCCCTACCCTGTCCTTCTCCTTACTCCCCGGGGCAGGGAGGTGATGAAAGGGCAGGAACAGGTTTCCCTTTCCCCGGCCCCCACTGAAATAAAGATCGCCGCTCCAACGGGAATGGAAGAATTCTGCGAAGACCTCTTTGAGGAACTGAGAAAGTCGCGCTTACATTTGGCCCGGAGGGAAAACCTGCCCCCTTACTGCATCTTTCATGACCGCACTTTGCGCGAGATGGCCCGGGACCTTCCCGATTCTCCCGCGAAGATGATGGCCATTGCGGGGGTGGGGGAGATTACTTTCCGGAAGTATGGCCGGCATTTTCTTGACTTGATTTCTTCTTACCTATCCCGGAAAAAGCAAGCGGGTATGGAGGTAGGGCCTTGATGCGGATTGGAGATTTAATCGAAGTCCCGGAGATCAAAACGGTCATTCAGCTCAAAGACCTTCAGGATTCCCATCTGCAGCAGATGATCCTGCACTCCTTCGTAGTCACCGGGGAAGTGCAGGACAGCCTGGAGAGAATTCTGACTTCTTTCAGCCAGCCGGAAGGGCGGGGAGTATTTCTAAAAGGGCATTTCGGCTCGGGCAAGTCTCATTTCCTCAGCATGCTTAGCCTTCTTCTGCGCCATGCGGAGTCCTGGAAGGTCCTCCTGGATCAGGCCCCGTCATTGGAAAATCTCCGGAAAAATCTCCGCTCCCGCCGGTTTCTCGTGGCGGAAATTTCCCTCATCCAGCACCGGTCCACGGAATTCTTAGAGGACATCTTCCTGCCAGAGATTTTCCGTGAACTTTCCGCGCAACTCCACGAGCCCTTTGAAGGGACCGACTCCCGTCAGGGAACCTTCGCGAAAATCCAGAAGACCTTGCGGGATCTGGATTTTTCGGGAATGGTCCTGCTGGTGGATGAGCTCTCCGAGTTTCTCCGCTCCAAGACCGACCCCCATGCTTACAATGAAGATATCCGTTTTCTTCAATACCTGGGAGAGGAGGCCTCTTCTTTCCCTCTCTGGGTCGTCGCTTCCCTGCAGGAATGGATCGAGGAGACCGGAGAGATCAACCAGGATACTTTCAATAAGATCAAAGACCGCTACCCCCTGCGCATCAGCCTGGGGCGCTCGCACATCGAAGAACTGGTTTCCCACCGCCTCATCCGCCACCGGGAAGGGTGCGAAGGCCATATTCACGAAATTTTCCAATCGCTGCGGAGCTATTTTCCTTCTTTTCCGGTTGAGGAAGCGCGGTTTTCCCAGCTCTACCCGATCCATCCGGCCACCATCACTCTCCTGGACCGCCTCAAGCCCCTTTTTTCCGAACATCGGGGCATCGTGGATTTCATCCACTACCGGCTGAAAGGGGATACGGAGCGCGGAATTCCCTCCTTCCTGGACAGACCAGCCCAGGAGCTTTTAAGCCCGGCGGTTCTCTTCGATCATTTCGTCCACCGCATCCGGGAGATGGCCGAAACCCAGCCTTTCGTGGAAAAAGTATTCCACTATTACCAGGATGAAATCCCGCAGATCTTCAAAGACCCTGATCAGCAGAAAGTGGCTCTGGACGCTGTAAAGCTGCTGATCCTTTTTGCTATCTCCCCCGTGCGCACCCGGTACACGGCCCGCCACATGGCCGAGATGATCCTCTTCCGGGTGACGAACCTGGAAGCGCATATCAATTACCAGTACTTCCGTGATATCATCGAGCGCCTCGTCAAGGGAAGTTCTTACCTGGCCGTATCCCCGGGAAAAGATCCGTTGGATGACCAGTTCGCCATCGACCTCCGGGCCGACATTCCTGGTATCATCCGGCGCAAAATCCGGCAGGGGGTCCCCGAAATCAACCCCGGTGACCGCCGCCTTTTTGAGCGCCTGATTCCGCTGGCAGAATCGATTCACCTTCCTTTTGCCGGATGGGCGGAACAGAGACAGCAGCGGGTCTCGGTTTTATGGGAATACACCCGCCGCAGCGGCTTAGTCCTACTCCGTCAGATCGACGAGATTCCCCTGGCCGAAGCCGAAAGGCTGGCGGAAGAATGGAAGCGGGCAGAGGAAGACTTCTTCCTGGTGGTGGGCACAACTCACGGCGCGGACCGGCAGTACCAGCACCTGCGCCAGGTCCTGCTGCCCTGGTTACGGGAGAAACTTCCAGGCACTTTTCTCTTCTGGGTCCCCGCCCCGGTAACCGGGGAGGAGGAAGAATGGCAGAGAGAGTTCCTGGCGGCCCTGCTCCTCCTGGAACGCTACCGGGAAGACTCCTCTGAGAGCGACCAAAGGGCCAGGGAATACCTTCAGGGTTTTTTAAACAGCGGGAAGAAGAGACTGGGGGAGATTCTGACCGG
>ENA-OVNE01000046-OVNE01000046.1-marine-sediment-metagenome-genome-assembly--contig:-NODE-46-length-10248-cov-2.297218_pt1 | contig 10248 bp, 9 predicted proteins | sample MGYA00250109_ERZ650190 | MGnify/ENA primary metagenome ERZ650190 (study PRJEB26730, sample SAMN04396784) | marine sediment metagenome | isolation source: Baltic marine sediment | place: Denmark...
TGCTTGGGTTTATTGGGTTAGTTGGGTTTATTGGGTTTATTGGGTTTGAAGATACCAACTGATTGTTTTTTTGAGACCTTCTTCGAAATTTGTCTTTGCTTTAAAGCCGAATTCTTTTTCGGCTTTCGAAGTATCCAGATATCGACGAGGCTGACCATCAGGCTTCGAGGTATCCCAGATGATCTCACCTTTGAAACCGGTAAGTTTGGTGATTAATTCTACCAAATCCTTTATGGTGATCTCAAAGCCTGCCCCAAGATTTACAGGGTCGGGTTTATTGTATTTTTCAGCAGCGAGAAGAATTCCTTCGGCTGCATCCTCGACGTAAAGGAATTCTCTGGAAGCTTTTCCTGTGCCCCAGACCACCACCGCAGGTGGTGAGTCTGAAGTAGGCAGTACGCAGTCGGCAGTATTACTGCTTACTGCCTTCTGCTTACTTTTTGCTATATTCTTAGCGTCTATGAATTTTTTGATAAGAGCGGGGATTACGTGGGAGGATTCAGGGTCGAAGTTATCACCAGGGCCGTACAGATTTACCGGTAAAAGATAAATGGAATTAAAGCCGTATTGTTGCCGATAAGCCTGGGACTGAACTAAAAGCATCTTCTTGGCCAGCCCGTACGGGGCATTGGTTTCTTCCGGATATCCATTCCAAAGATATTCCTCTTTGAAAGGGACAGGGGTAAATTTGGGATAAGCACAGATAGTGCCGAGGGCCACAAATTTCTCCAGTCCTACCTGCCTCCCTACTTCCATCATCTGCACACCCACCATCAGGTTGTCGTAAAAAAACTTCCCCGGGTTGACACGGTTGGCTCCTATTCCACCAACGACGGCAGCGAGGTGGATAACAATATCTGGCTCGGCATTTCGGTATAAGCGCCTGACAGCCTCCATCTCAACCAGATCGTAATCCTTACTACGGGGAATAAAAATATCTTTACAACCACGTTCCCGCAGTTTCTCCACTACAAAAGAACCGAGGAATCCTGCACCACCGGTTACTAAAACACGTCGCTTGGGCCAAAAGGAATGAGCAGTCATTGGGTCATTGGGTCATTAGGTTACTTTTAGAAACTGTGGGTAAATTCGAGGCCGAAAAGATGATGGGTATTATTTCCGCCGGCGATGGAGCTTGGGTCTCTAAATTTTTCCAGAATATACCGCCCTTTCAGGTTCATCCGGTCATTGATCAAATAATCAAGGTCGGCACCCCATTGATAGTTGTTGGTCTTAACATTAAGTCTTCTCCCTTGAGTTTCAGCATCAAAATCGATACCCAACAAAAGCTTCGGCGATAAGTAGATAGTTAAACGGCCAAAATATTCCTCTCCGTCACTCCCTACATGATGTCCAAAAATGCGGTCATGATAGATGGGCGGATAAGATCCATGCTGATACCAGGCATTGGGGACGCTTTTAGGAGAAGTATTGGCGTATTCCAAACGCAGATCCATCCTCCCGAAAAGAAGGATATCATTTAAAGTAACCCCGAATAAGTATGCCCGGCGGTCGGGGGGGTTGCCTGTATCTTCGGCTCCCAATTCCCCGTAAAATTTAAGGGAACGGGCAATGGGTAAAATTTTATCAAAGTTCGGCCAGCGCAAAACAAAATCAACCGCAACCTGTTGGTTGCTGTCCGATTTAGTCCCGTCCCTGTTTTTATTGGAGTATAAAATTTTAAAGTAATCACCGAAGCTCAAATCCCCCTTTCCTTCCCCGGCGAATATGGCTATTTGAGAAAATCCCAGCTCAAAAATCGGAAAGGGTTTAAAATTTAAACGCAACCCATAAAGCAAGGGTTTGGGAACGGATGGCTCCCCATAATCAAGCCGGGATACGAAGATGTTAAATTTGAAGGGCCCCAGAACAGGCAAAAGAAAAGGTTGTGAGTTAGAAATCTTAATCAGGTCAAAGGGACGGGCATTATTGGTCATCAACAAAGCACCGTGATAACCGGGACCCCACCAGAGGGAATCCCGCCCGACTTCCAGCTCAATTTTGGCCCCCTCAGCTTTAAGGTACCCTTTTTCCAACTCTACCTTGGGGTCTTCACCCGCGAAGGTATTCAGGATCGGGCGGTAGTAAAGGGAAAAATGATTCCAGAGCCTGCCCTCACCCTGGATCTCTGCCGAAAAATTATTATGCTTTTGATAGACAATTCCATCGTTGTTGTAAATGGGATAAATTGTATGTTGGGGAGGGTTGGCGTTTTGCGGGCGGATAACCGGATTATCCGTCTGATATATATATTTAAAAACAACCTCGTCAACCGGCTTTAAATAGGTGGGGGCATGCGCACCTTCCTCAAACCCCAATTCAACCAACTCCACTTTGAATTCTTTCTTAAGCCTTCGGAGCAAGGAAGGAATCAGCTCTTTTTCGGCAAAATCCGAGGACATTTTCTGGGGTCGGCGTTCTTCCCATTTTTTCTGCGCTTCAGCCATTAGCCGGGCAGCCTCCAGCCGGGAATAAGGTTTTGTGCCGGAAAGGGCGCTGTCGAGCAGTCCATAGCCTTCAAGCCTGTCCAAAGCATTATAGACCCAGCTATCAAGAGGTACGTTTACGGAAGAAATCGCCCATGCAGAAAAAGGAATAATAAGAAATATTAACAGAAAAAGACAAAAAATTCTTTTTAATAAGATTAAAATTCGAATTTCAAGACCTCCCTCACCCTAACCCTCTCCCCCCTTGGGGAGAGGGGGGGCTGCTTCATATGCCTGAGGTGGATTCAAGATGACTGAATCTTTCATGAGCATGGGTTTCATTCTTTGAAATCCCCCCGCCCTTTCCCTCCACTCTAAAGAGAAGGGTTAGGAAGGGGGCAAAGGCTGGGATGGGGATTTTTGGCGGGCCAGGTATTCGAGGAAAAAGGCGAGGAATACTCCCAGGAAAAGGGAAACCACGCCCGCAAGCAGAACATTCGTCCTTCTACTCGGTTTGATGCGTTTTTCTGGGGGGATGGCCGGGTCGATGATCTGGAAAGTGATATCGTCCTTGGCTTCCTCGATTTTGGCCAGCTCGAGTTGCTGGGTAAGGAGCTCGAAGACTTTTTGTTGGATCAGGGCATCCCGCCTCAGGCGGCCATACTCCAGCCCAACGGTGGGGGCATCAGATAAAGTAATAAAAGCCCCGATTGATTCTTTCTTTTCGGGGTTTTTTGTCCCCTCCTCCAGTCGTTTCAACTGCTGGCTTAATTCCCTGAGTTCATCCTCAAGTCTTTTAACGTCAGGATGTTCCTTCGTGGCAATTTCGCGGAAGGCACCCAACTGGACTTCCCGGCTGATGATCTGGGCTTTCAGCTCGGCCAGGGCCCTGATGGCTGCCTCGGCCTGGGCATCGAGGACGGAGATTTTCTTGCTGGTTTGAAAGTCCTTCAAAGATTCTTCCGCTTCTTTCAGGTCTTTCTTGGTAACCCCGATTTGCTTCTCCAGGAAAATGCGGTTCCTTTTGGCCAGGGAGATGGCCGAAGTACTCAAAAAGCGCTGCAAAGCATCCATGTATTCGTTGGCGATATTAGCTGCCAATTCTGGATTTTTGTATTCCACGGAGATGGAGATCAATCCCTTGCGGTCATCGGCAATCTTGACCATGCTTGTTTGCAGCAAATTTACAGTATCCTGAAGAGTAGGTGGCCTTTTTATCTTCCAGCGGTTATTTTTTACGTCCCAGGCATCCTTGAAGAGAATCGGCATCAGTTTCAGGGATTTGATAACATCCTCGGCCACAGTGCGGCTTTTCATGAGGCTGATCAGTTTATCCGTGGCTGTTTTTCCCAGGGCTCCCCCCACGGCCCCTCCAACAAAAGGAAGGTTTTGCAATGATCCGAGGGCTGCTGAAAACTTGCCCTGGGAAGACTCCACGGGCATGAGGGTGGCCTTAGCCTGAAAGATCGGGGTCATGAGGAGACTGATAATGGCCGCCGAGACTACCGAAGCGAAAAAGAGGAGAAGGATGACTTTGCGGCGCTTCTTGATTACACGCCAGTAGTCGAGAAGATTAATCTCGTCCATCTGGTCTATTTGGTCTTTTTGGTCCATATAGTCTCTTTAATTATAGGTCATTGGGTTATTAAGTAAATAAGTCATTAGGTCAATGGGTAATTGGGAAATCAGGTTGCTGAAAAACTCTTTCAAAGTTATTGCGAGGAGTCCGCCTTAGGCGGACGACGAAGCAATCTTATAACTTATTGGAATCTTTAAAGACGAGATTGCTTCGCTACGCTCGCAAAGACTCGATCTGGGGTTTTTCCGCAAACTGCTAATGACTAAATGACCAAATAACCTTTTTTAATATAATGCGGCGATGACGCCGGCGGCTACGGCGAGCTGGAAGAGGATCTGGGTCCAATCCTTAATTTCCTTCGTCCAATAAACCCTCTCAAACTTCTCGGGGACCAAGATTGTATCCCCCGGATCTATCCGGGTGGCCATGAATCCTCCGGAAACCCAGCGGTTGGAATCCGGATCCCAGCGGAATCCAAAAAAGCTTTTCTGGGTGCGGCTCAATACCGAGCCATCAGCTTTGACTAAGTAGATTCTTTTCTCGTCGGCATTTTCCGCCGGCCCCCCGACTTTATTCAGGTAGTATTCGAGAGCCCTATCCTTTAAATAAAGAATGGCGTTGGGGTTGTAAACCCGCCCCATGACCATGACCGACGAAGGAATCATGGGGATATGGATTATGTCGCCATCTTCCAACTCCAGGTCATACTCCGAACCTTTCAATTTTTCCAAAGGTGTTATTTTGAGGACCACCCGGCCAGTAGTGATGGTGACTTTCAGGCGGGTTATGAGTTCCCTTCTCTGGGCCAGAGCCATTTGCCGCTGCTCGGCGTCTTCCTTGGAAAGAGATCCCTCGATCAAGCGGGCCCCTTCTTTGATGATTTCCGCCTCCTGCTCCTCGATGAATTCCCGGATGCGTTTCTCCTGCACCTTGCGCACGGATTCCCGGGTGAAAAACGCAGCAGGAAGGTATGCTTCCGGCATAAATCCCCCAGCCCTTTCCAGGACCGAACTCAGGCGCTCGCCTTTGTGAAAAGCATAAGTCCCGGGGAATTTGACCTCGCCTGTAACAGAAATGGTTTTATCGACATACCATTTGGGGATCTGACGAACAAACAGATAATCATCTTCTTCAAGGAGAATATTATGTTGGGGATTATCTTTCAAGGCCTCATTGAGGTTAATGTTCAGGATTTTGGAAATAACTTCTTTCTCCGTTTTGATCAAACGAGTTATCTCGGCTTCTTGAAGGTAAGCGCTGCGTTTAAGATTTCCTGCCTTGTAGATCAGATCTTTCACCCTCATTTTTTCCGCAAGCCTGTATTTCCCCGGCGCTTGAACTTCCCCGCTTATGCTCACATCAGGTAACTCTTTTAGACTCGATTGGGCAAATATGATAACCCGGTCTTGATTCTGGAGGGAAAGATTATGCTGTTCATCCCCGTGCAATAATTTGCCAAGGTTGAAAGAAATTGTTTGCGACTTTCGGTCTGGGGAAAGTAGCCGCTGGATCTCCGCGTGTTCCAGATATGGTTCAGGAAGTAAAACTTCGAAAGAGGGGATAATGTCGGATAATCTCATCCCCGGTTTCAGTTCAAAGTTCCCTGGTCTTTTCACATGGCCTTCCAGAAAGACAATATTTTCAGGTTGATGATAAATGGGAAATATCTTGACAAAATCGCCATCTTTTAGGAGGGTGGACAAGGGAGGAGAGGGTAGCTTTCCTTCCGGGGAAATGTCAAAATCCGCTACCACCTTTTTCTGGTGAGCTTCGACCCTCTCTACCTCGATTCGCTGGAGGTATCCCTGGAAGGAGACCCCCCCAGCCATCTCGATAAATTCTTGAAGAGGCATAGGATCTTTTAGCTCATAAATGGCTGGCCTTTTCACACTTCCGGATATTCCAACCGTAGGTCCAATAATGGGTATGAAAACCGTATCTCCGGATTGCAATCTTACGTCCTTGCTTCGATCCCCTCTCAGAAAGAAATCATAGAGATCGATGGTTTCTATGACTTTTCCATTGCGCAGCAGCTGAATGTTGCGCATGGAGCCCTTTTTAGAAGGTCCGCCGGCAGCAATCAAGGCATGGTAAACGGTGGAAAGAGAGCTTAGGACATAATTCCCTGGAGACTGCGCTTCTCCTACGACGAAGACACGAATGGTCCTAAGTTTTTCCATCGTAACGTTCATTTGAAAATCTTTGTAATACTTGGATATTTGTTCGAGGAGAAATTTTTGAAGCTGGGAGAAGGTTAGGCCCCAAACTTTCAAAGTACCAACCTTGGGAAGGGAGATTTCTCCATTTTGATCAACTCCGACAGGATAAGAAGCTTCTATCCTTCCCCAAAGGGTAATAGTAAAATCATCCCCGGGGCCAATAACATAATCAGGCCCTACCGGGGCATCGCCAATGGGGGCAAAAGAACTAATTTGGGAAAGAAAAAAATCGTACCCGAACTGCCTCATTTCTCTGGAGACGGCTTGCGGTATTTTCTCCTCGAAGAAACTTCTTTCGATCGAAGAAAAAAGATCTTTCTCTTCTTTAGGCATTGCAAAAACTTCTTTGGAAAGTTCACTCAATTCTCGCATTTTTGTATAGGCCTGAACAGAAAAGAAATAGGTGGAATAATTGCTCAATTCCCGGATTCGGTATTTGGTTACCTTTCCAACGTCGACTCTATTAGAATAGTTCTTTGAGTCTTTGCCAAAATGGATGATATATCCAGCAATCTCTTTTTCCTCGGGAATTTTTTCTTTTGTTTTCTGTAATTCCTCACTCTTGAGTTTAGTCCTTTCTTCAGGTTTCAATTTTACGGCTTTTTCGAATCCGGGTGTTAGAGTCAATTGTTTCTCTTTTAAAGAAATCGACTCTTCTACCCTATCTTCCAATAATTTTTCTATTACCATTGGGCGAGAAGGCTTTCTCGTTTCTTCTTTCCAGAAAGGTACCCACTTTAAATCTACGAATGTATCCCCAGGTGTGGCTGTTATGTCCGTGAGAAAAGGAAATGTTCCCGTAGGCAAAAAAGGTAGTTGAGTACCGATTTGAGGGGCCGCCATACCCGGGGGAGAAATAGGCTGTGGTTGAGGAAAGGTTTGTGGGGCCGCCATACCCGTGGGGGAAAAAGTCTGCTGCGCAAAAGATGGAATGCTTTGAATAAGTGAGCTCCAGAGGAAAAAGAGAATTATGGCCTTGGTACAAATTTTCCAGAAATTATTGTTTTTTATTCGCACGATTCATCCCCCCAAAAATGGTTATTAGGTCATTGAGTCAATAATTGACAGGCTATGGGTAATGGGCAATAGGTTATAGGCAATAGGCAAAAAAAGTAAACGAGTCATTGGGTTATTGGGCGATTTGTTACTTTTAAAACTAAGGCCCAGAGAAATGTGAATAAAAAGGCATTAGCTGGAACCTGGATATTTCTTTCTACCATACTATGGAACATCAGGGCCAGAATGCCCACCAGGCCTCCGATGGCGATGTATCTTCCAGGCTCTCTGGACGAAAGGGAATGAATCTTAGAGATGGCCTTGATGAAAAGGAAGAGGAAAAGGGCGAACAATATTCCTATTCCGATGATGCCGGTGTCGGAAGCAAGTTGTAAAAAATCATTTTCGGCATGGGTAACGAAACCACGGATGGGAAAAGAGCGATACATGGGGAAGATCTGGGCGAAGGTCCCCAGGCCAGAGCCGAACAGGGGAAAGTCCTTGAAGATCTGGAAGGTGTTCACCCAGAACAGCCAGCGCATCTGGAAATCTTCGGAAGTGGTGAAGAAACGGCTGATTACGGCATCCAGGCCGATCCAGGCAGCCCACAACAAAGCCAGGCTAAAAATTAAAACCGTAGTTTTAGAAAACTTATGGCCCCGGTCATGACTCCTAAAAAGAAAACTGATCAGGGAGAAGGAGAGGAGAAGGCTGACGATCCCCATGCGGGATGCGGAAAAGAGGAGTCCAAGAATCATCAATATCGCACCGAACCCGAGGAGGACCGTCTTGCCGTCGAGAGAAGCAAGCCGATGGCGCCAACCTTTGAAGCGGATTCTCTGGCTAACTTCGCGAAAAAAAAAGAAGCCCACGCTCAAAGGAATGACCATGAGGAGGTAGCCGGCAAAGGTATTCCGATTGATGAAAGTCCCCGTGACCGAGGACATCCACCCCGACCCTTCCAGATAAAGGATATGGCGGTGGCCGCTGAAAAATTCAACCATCCCATAGAAGGATTCGATGACGCCCACCAGCATGATGACGATAATGAAGTGTTTCGTGGCCCGCTGCCCGTTGGCCAAAAGTTTCCACTGCAGGAGAAAAAAGAATAGCCCGATGAGGGTGAACCATTTGAAGAATTCAATTTTGGTGGCAAAAGGGAAGAAAGAAAGAGGGAATAGGCTATGGGGAATAGGCGTAAGGCCAGAGGCAATGGGCGATGGGTTATTGGTCACTGAGTTACTGGTCATTGAGTAATTGGTCATTAGGTCATTAGTCACTGAGTCATTAGTAATTAGGTCATTGGTCATTAAGTTATTGCGGAGGTTGTAGGTTTGGGGAGAAATGACTTTTACCATTGCAGCCGGCAGAGGGATCATCTGGAAAAGGATGAGGGCGAGGAAAAGAAAACATAATACAAATGCGGATTGCGGAGTGCGGATTGCGGAGTGCGGATTACGGATTAGAAATTCTTGGATGACGTAAAGAGCAATGATCAAAAGGATGCCCAGTTCCATCAAGGAAAAAGCCCAGATTTCCACCGAACCGAGGGCCAGGGGGGTGAAAATGATTAAAGAAATAAGGATGAATTTAATTAGGTTATTCAACATAAAAGGCGGCTATGGGATGTTGGGTATTTGGCCATTGAGGATAGCCTGAGGATATTCGGTCACCATCTTGTGGGCTTCCTCTTCTCCCACAATTCTGGCCGCAGCCCGGACTGCGGAAGAAAGAATGGGCGGTCTACTATTTTGGGAATGGGCATCGGAAGCAATGATGTGGACTAACCTGGCCTTGAGTAATTTTTCGGCAACCCTCTTTACATCTCCCCCAAATCCTCCGGTTAAACTCATGGCTGTTACCTGACCGAAGCAACCCACTTTGATCATTTCGAAGTATCGTTGGGGTTTGAGGGTGATTTCAAGATTCCTCTCCGGATGGCTGATGATGGGTGTTATCCCCCTGATCATCAACTGGAAAAGAACTTCCTCGACCCCATAAGGAATCCCCTGAACAGGAAATTCAAGGAGAAGATATCTCCCCCCATCGCCAATGGTTAAGGCCTTTCCTTCGTCGATTTCATTCAGGAGTTCTGTGGAAAAATGAACATCAGCGCCGGGAAGAACAGTTAAAGAGATTGCGGAATGCGGATTGCGGAATGCGGATTTAGGATCAACCACATTGGAATGAGAATTAACAATTGCGGATTGCGGATTGCAGATTGCAGATTGGGTCTCTTGAACTCCAAGCTGTTTAATTGCCGAATTTAATTCTTGGACTTTGGCGAGGATGGTTGACCGGTCATTCTGGTATACCCCGTTTAAGGTATGAGGGGTGGCCACAACGGTTCTTATCCCGTCCTTAAAGCCGATTAAACCCATCTCTATGGATTCTTGTAAAGTTTTGGCCCCGTCGTCCAATCCAGGCAGTATGTGGGAATGAAGGTCGATCACGTGGGAATAACTATTTCTGGTGTTGATAATCGAGGGAAAGAATTTTTAACACTCCGTCTTCTCTAACCAAAACCCAGCGAGCCTGTCCCCTCCAAACTTTCTTTCCCCCTCCCTCCTTCAACACCTGATTCAATTCGTAACGAGCTTTAACTTCCAGGCCATTGGGGTAGGGTTCCACCTGCATATTTCTTATTTGATACTGGAGCTCCTGGCTCTGGTCGAAAAAATTGGCATAAATCTTCCTGATCCTATCCATCCTATCCTTTTGATTCTGGATTGCTCTGGAAGAGAAGAAAGAGAGAAATCCTTTGACGTCCCCATGGTTATATCTGTCGATGTATCCGGCAAAAAAATTCCTTACCTCTTCCTCTCTGGAAAGCGGCGGTTTTTCGGTTTTTTCCGGTTTCTTGGGTTCAACAACTTTAGGGGGTTCAGGAACAACGACCCTGGCAGGCTCCCGGGGAACGACCCTGGCTATCTCCACTGGTTTCTCCGGTTTCTTAAGTTTTTCGGGTTTCTTCGGTTTCTCTGGTTTCTTTGGTTCTTCGGGTTTCTTGGGTTCAACAACTTTAGGG
>ENA-OVNE01000047-OVNE01000047.1-marine-sediment-metagenome-genome-assembly--contig:-NODE-47-length-10193-cov-2.668051_pt1 | contig 10193 bp, 10 predicted proteins | sample MGYA00250109_ERZ650190 | MGnify/ENA primary metagenome ERZ650190 (study PRJEB26730, sample SAMN04396784) | marine sediment metagenome | isolation source: Baltic marine sediment | place: Denmark...
GTATTTGCGTAGAACCGCTGCTTGCATTGAAATTCTCTCCTTTATCCTTTATCCTGACCCTTTGATAAGACCTGGCAACCAGAGGCTCAACTGGGGAAAGCGCAGGATGATAGCCAGGACGATGACCCACATCCAAATGAAGAAAAAGCAACCTTTGAAGATATCCCATAGATCGATCAAATCACCCAAAGCCCCTTTCAGGGCGTATACCGTGATCCCGAAGGGGGGGGTAATGGAGGCGATCTCGATATAGATCGTCATGATGACCCCGAACCAAACCAGGTTGATCTTCATTGCGACCAACAGTGGGTAGATAATCGGGAGCGTGATGATCATCATGGAAATGCTGTCCAGGAAGCATCCCAGGATGATATAAAAGACCGACATGACGAGCAACATCCCCATGGGGGATAGGTTCAAGTTTACGAGGACCGTTCCCAAGGAGGTGATCACCCCCGTGCGGGTCAAGAAGACATTGAAGATCGAAGCCATTCCGATAATCATAAAGATCGTGGAGCAAACAATGACGGAATCATAAAGAGATTGCTTAATTTCATTCCAGCCCAGCCTTCTGCGGGCAATTCCTAAAGCCAACGTGCCAAAGGCCCCGAAACCGGCGGCCTCCGTGGGAGTCGCCAAGCCGAGATAGATCGATCCGATGACGACAAAGAACAAGAATAAAATCCCCCAGATTTTGCGCAGCTCCTTGAACCGCACAGTCCAGGAAATCTCTCCAGGATAGGGCGGAGCCAGGGATGGATTGCGCCAGGTCCGCAAAGTGATCCCGGCAATAAAAACCAACGTGGCGACGATGCCGGGAATGATTCCAGCGATCAACAGCCTGGCGATGGAGGTTTCCGTGAGAATGCCGAAAATAATCATGGTGATGCTGGGGGGAATGAGCACCGCCAGGGGGGTAGCCGCGGCGACGACCCCCGTGGCCAGCCCTCGATCGTATTTATTCTCAAGCATTTCCGGTACCGCAATGCGCCCCAGGGCGGCCGCCGCTGGGATTCCCGTTCCCGAGCAGGCGGCAAATAAAGCACTGGCGACGACGACTGCCGAAGCCAGTCCGCCTGGTATTTTACTCAACCACACGCGGGCAGTGGTAAAAGCGTCCTTGGTTAAATCCGAGTAGAGGGCAAAATAACCCATCAGAACAAACAGGGGGATCGCCGTAAAGGTGAAGCTGGCCAGAAAGTCGTGGATTCTCCGCAGGGAGAAGGTAAGCGCGGCTTCATAACCGAAGATGTACGTCAACCCTGAAAAACCGACGATTCCCAAAGAATAGCCGATAGGGATGCCAAGGAAAAAACAGACGACAAGGGCAACGCTGCCTATGATACCCGCATTTAAAGGATCCATTTAGAAGCCCTCTTTTTTTAGGTTGGGTGAGGGGATCCGGACTTTCAGATAGAGCCCATTCTGCCGGCCTCTCCGCATACGGACCCCCCGGAAATTCTTGCCTTCCTTTCCTTTTCAGGAGCTTTGCTGTTTGAAGTCCCTGACCAAACTGATGATCATTTGGGCGACGAATACCGACAATCCGATCGCAATGGCCACGCGAAAGGGCCAGATCGGAAAGTCAATGATTCCCTGCCTGTATTCCCCCATGATAAAGTTTTTCCAGGCCACTTGCCAGGCTCTCCAGGTGATAGGGGCGAAGAGAATGAGCCCAACGATATGGGTCACGCTTCCCAGAATGGCCTGAACTTTTTCCGAAAGGGTCCTGATGACCAGCTCGAAGAGAATATGGTTTTTCCGGAGGCCCACTTCAGCCAGCGGGAAGGAAAAAACGACCACCATCAATTGCTCCGACGCCTCAAAGGCCCCTGGGACCGGGTGACCCACCTTTCGTCCTAAAATATGGGCCGTCATCATCGCCATCATAGCAAACAAGGAAATCCCTGCGGCCGTGGTCATTCCTCTGGCAAAGGGATCAAATGTCCTCCCCAGCCAAGGGCCGGATCGATCAGGTGGCTTGGACTGAATTTCATATTTTTCGTTCAAAGCAACCTCCTCTCCAAGACGCCGAGTTATGCCCGCTGCCCGGTTATTTCCATGGGTATCCCTTTTGGGCCACCTCTGCTTCAAGCTTGTCCACGTCACTCCACAGCGTTTCCAACACTTTTACCGTTCTGCCCGGTGTTTTCATTCTTTCATCTTGCTTCTTGGCTAAATCTATAGCGGCATCTCTGGCGATTTTTTTCATGTTGGCCAAGTCTTTGGCCGTCGGATATACCACCGAAATTCCCCTTTTCTTCCATTCTTCTACCAAAGTGGTTTCCTTTTCATGAATGGCTCTGGCAATCATGTTTTCACCCCACTCCACTCCCGTATCAATAATAATCTTTTGGTCTTTTGGGGATAGGGAATTGAACTTTTTCAGGTTCATGATGGTATAGGAAGACATCACCGTACCACTATTGGCCATGACCAGAGTATTAATCACTTCGTAGAGTTTGAGATCGTTAGACAGGTTCAAGGTGTTTTCAAAACCCCAAAGGGCTCCCCTCTCTACGGCCTCGTAGACGTCTGTAATCGCCATGAATACAGGTTTCATGCCCATCTTTTCATACCACACTGCTCGGCCTCCCCCCATCGTTCGGCCGACCTTCCCCTTGAAATCCTCCGGGCTGTTCCATTTTCCTTTCAAATACCATTGGAATCTACCACTGGTATAAGGAGCGGCCCGCTTAACGCCATTGCTTTCAAATTCCATCTCCATATGGGGGTTTTTTTTGAACACCTGGCTCTGGGCCCTCATCCCTGCCCAGAGGTCAGAAGAATTGTAGGCGTGTTCAAGCGCTAAAACTGTGGGAAGCTGGGTTGGGAAATATGCTCCGGAGGCAACCCCGAAATCAGCCACTCCGGCAGCTACACTCGGCAGCGCCTCGGTCATTGAAAATAGGCTGTTTGACCAGAACCATTTAATTTTGATCCTGCCTTCTGTACGTTTTTCGATGAGCTCCCCCCATTTTTTATATTCCTCAGTCATAAGACCGACTGAGGGCAGGAAGTGATTGAAGGTCAGTTCAATTGGCTTTGGGGTTTGCGGTAAGGCATTGCCCACTGAAAGCAGGCTCAACATAAAAAATACGGCTGTTCCAAACCATACAGTTTTTCTTTTCATTGCTCTCCTCCTTAAATTTTTTTTCCAACTTTCTCCCGTATTCCATCCTGTTGAAGATCATTCGGTCAACGTGGGGGGGTCTTCAGACTCCCCAATCGCCCCCCCTTCGTTGCACTTCCTCTGCCACAAATCCCGGTAGGACTACCGCAGAGGATGGTCGGCAGTCCTTACCTTTGGCTGGTTTCATCAGCCGTTTCCGGGGTTTTAGGCGTGCTCCAGGAGGCGCTCCTCAAAGGGGAACCTGCTGATCACGTCAAAGCCGGTCTCGGTCACAACAATGTTGTCTTCCAGTCTGACTCCCCCTATTCCCGGTTCGCCAAAGTAGGGCTCGATAGAAAAGACCATTCCGGGCTCCAGGACATAGGCTTTATCCCGCGGGATCATATCTTCGCTGGCCACATAGGGAGGTTCAGCGGCGGCCAGCCCCAGACCGTGCCCCAGGATGCCGCCCAAAATGGCCGGCCCCGCGGCATTGTAAACATCCGTGGTCAAGGCCCCGGGCTTGATGGCCGCTTCCGCAGCGCGCTGGGCCTCGTAGGCCTTCATATGGACCTTTACCTGCTCCTTGGTAGGTTTGGCTCCCTTCCCGCAGATCCAGGTTCTGGTAAAGTCCCCATAATAACCGTTGATCCTGGCGCCGATATCGATAACCACCATGTCTCCATATTCAATCAGGCGATCTGAGGTAAAACGGCGATAGGGGGCCGTATAGGGACCGGAACAAACGATGTTGGCACATTGCGTCCATTCACTTCCCAGAGCTGTAAAAGTCCGCCAAGCTTCGGCCAAAACCTCACACTCCTTACGTCCCGGCCGCATAAATTCCAGGGCAGCCGCCATGCCCGCAGCCGTGACCGAATAAGCCAACTTGAGGGTGTTAACCTCGTCAATGGTCTTGATCTTTCTGGCTTCCAGCATGATCTTCTGGCCATCCACCAATTTGGTTTTGGGGAAGAGCTGGGGAAGCCCTTCCACCAAAGCCTGGTTCCAGGCATCCACCCCGATCACGCTCGGCTGCTTAATTCCTGCCTGGGCCATGAGTTCTTTGGCCTTGTTGACCCAGTTACGCACCCCATCCTCCGTTTCCAGACCCCCGCCGGGCATCTCGAAAGTCCGGTCGGCAACCCAGGGCATCCGCAGCTTGGCGTGATCCACGTCCATGGTAAAAATATAAGGATCCTTGCCGTTGATCAACAGGGCCGAAGCCAAGCCAAAGAAAATCATCGGCCAGTCATGCACCCGGTACCCGCTGATGTATTTCACGTTCTCCAGCCTGAAGAGGAGCAGGGCATCCGCTCCGCTCGCTTTCAAGGCGGCCTTGGCTTTGTCCAGCCTTTCACTGCGCATACGCTTTACATCTATGCGCTCCTCCCAGTCAACGGTTATCAACCCCAGGCCAGGGTTATCATATGGGTACTTAAACTCCCGACCCTCATAGCCTCTCCCCAGATCGAAACGATCCCTTAAATCTTTTATAGCCATTTTGTATTACCTCCTTGATTGAAGTTCTCCCCCCAAAGGGTTGTTTAATCCACAAATCCTTGCCCGATTGGCAATAAAATCTACCACCTTTTTTAACCTTGTCTTAAATTTTTTGGTTAGCGAATCGCTCACCCCCTTTCTATTTGGGGACAATATTTGCCCCGAACCATACCCGTTTCGATGCGGGGTCCTTAAAAACCATTCCGATGCAGCCAACTCCCTTCCGGCCGATGAAATTTTTTTACCGGTTCTTCGGCCGGAACCCCGATGGAAAGGGCGGCGGCCAGCTTGAATTCCTCCGGGACATGCAGAAGTTGGTTAATTTCTCCAATGGCCTTTCCCCAGAAAGTAGCGATGCGCGATCCGAGTCCCTCAGCAACGGCAGCCAAGGACATATTCTCGATGCCAAGCCAGGCGCTCGCATCCTGGAATCGACCTTTCTTGCGGTGATAGATCATGACCAGGCTGGCGTTGGCAAAAGATTCCCTCTGTGCCGGCCCCTGGCTGGCAGTAATCTGTTCTGGCGACTGGCACTTTTCAATGTCGGGAAATTTATATACAATGTTTAACTTGTATTTTATTGCACTGACCTTTTGGATGAGGCCCGGATCATCAATAATGATGAATTCCCAGCTTTGCCGGTTGCCCGCTGAAGGAGCCTGGGTACCCGCAGCGATGATACGGTTTAACTGTTCCTCCGTAGCTGGGCCTTTAAATTTCCGGATCGTCCTCCGCTTTCTCATGGCCTCGTAAAGATCCACGATTCCACCCCCTTTATCGAATTTTCTTTAACAGTCGAATCATTTCGGGCAACGATTGCATAAGCTAAAGGAGAAGATTCACCATCTTCAAATGGTTCTCCTTCCCGTATTCCTGACCATCCCTAAAAATGCGGGGGACGGTAGCCCATTTGGTAGCAGGCCACGGGTTTATCCGTAAGGCATAGATTACAGTTGAGGCAAGTTGACCTTTCTACGAGGCCCCGGCGGATTAAATTGGGAAATTCGGGTTCGCGGATCAAGGGGCGGCACATAGAAATAAAATCCGCTGAACCTTCCAACAAGATCTTTTCCATCATCCGCACCGTTCTCATCCCTCCCACGAGGATGAGTGGGCAAGAAATTATCTTTTTTATCTTCCCCGCATATTCCAAAAGGTAGGCTTCCTTAAACCTTACTTGTCGGGCGGTGTGGGTTAATTTTTCCTTGATTCTCTCCTTATCTTCTCCGGTAGCTCGGGTGTAAAGCCAATAGTTTTGGGGAATATCCCCCCGAGACATGTAAAAATGAGTTTCCCAGGTCCCGGCGCTGATCTCGATGCCGTCTATGCCCAGGGAAGACATGCGTTCCGCAATACGAGCCGCATCTTCGACTCCCAGACCATCCTCCAGGTAGTCATTGGAGTTCATCCTGAGCAAGACCGGATAATCTTTTCCCAGGTGCTTTCGTATCCCCTGATAGATCTCAATCAAGAACCTCATTCTTTTTTCAAAAGTTCCTCCCCAATCATCTGTCCGACGATTGGTCCGAGGAGAAAGGAACTCATGAATCAGGTAGCCGTGGGCCGCATGGATTTGTACACCGTCGAACCCGGCCAGTTTAGCCCTTTCGGCTGCCCGAATGAAATTATCGATTGCTTCCGAAATCTGCTGGGCATTCATTGCGATGGGGGTGACGCCGAGAACGTTCGGCACGGCCGAAGGGGCGATGGGGGTTTCTCCTACCACCTCTACTGTCCCCTGCCGACCGCAGTGGACCAACTGGGCGATTACCTTCACCCCGTATTGATGTATTCGATCGGTAAGCTTTTTATACCCGTCGATGACTTCATCCCGGTGGAGGCCGATCTTCTTCGGGAGCCCCTTTCCGTTCCCCTGGGTATAAGCCCCCCCCGTGATGATCATTCCGATTCCCCCCTCGGCCAGACGGGTATATAGGTCCATCAGCTTGGGGGTGCAGCGGCCGTCATCGGTGGCCATCTTCTCGACGGTTGGCGCTCTCACCAGGCGATTTTTGACCAACAACGTCCCGATTTTTTTCGGTTCAAAAAGAATGGACATCCGAACCCCTGCTTTCACCAAACGATTGCTGCGGCTTAGATTGAAATCATGCTCATTGGGGAGAGGATCAATTCATGGGTAACAACTTTTTGTCGATCGTGAATTTCGCCTTCACCAGGGGGTTCACAATTTGACAAATCCCCAGATGGGTTCCAATTCTCTTATGAGCATGGCGGCCTCTACGGGTTCCATGCCATGCCCAGAGACCAGAAGGGTGGTCATGTTGTGCAGTGCCAGCCTGGCCGCTTCAGCCAAAGTCTTCCCCTCCGCTCCCCAACCTTATTTTAGTCCTTGGTTTGGAGATTAAAGATGGAACTCGTTTGGGCCTGCTCTTTTGAATAATCCAGGCTCACCCGGCCTAAGAGTTCCTTTTCCGCGAAATCCAGGTGCTCTTTGATGGCCTCCCGAGCGGAAACGGCGTCATGGATCTCAACGGCTCTCAATATTTTTCTGTGTTGGGCCAGAATGATTTTTAAATATCCCTCTAAATCTTGATTGGCGTCCAGGAGGGAATAATATTTATGGGTTTGAAAGAGCAAGCCGGTAATTAGATCGTAAACCTTTGAAAAAACAGAATTTTGCGAGGCATTTACCAAGGCCCGGTGGAAGAAAACATCGGAAGCCACAGCTTCTTGAATTGCTTCGGTATCAACCAGAGTTTCCTCGATCTCCTTTATATGATTCGGGGTTGCCCGCTCGGCCGCCAATCCAACAAGCCCTATTTCCATAAGCTTTCTGGTTTCAAAAACCTCGTGAATGGTAGAGCTATAGCCATTCAGCCAGAAAAAAGAATTATAACTATGCCGGGATGCACAGACAATTGTTCCCTTTTTAGCTCTCTGGGTAATGCCAATGGTTTCTAAGGCCTTCAGAGCTTCACGGATTGAACTCCGTCCCACGTTAAAAAATTTGCCCAGGTCCCTCTCCGATGGCAGCTTTTCCCCTGCTTTCAGCCTGCCCATTCGGACCATAGCAACGATCTGATCTATAATTTCCCCGGAAATTGTGGTTTTTTTTATAGGCCGGAATTTATCCATTCGAATTAGTTCCGGAAAGTTATCTCGCGGCAACCCAGCCTCCATCTACGAATAATGTTTGGCCAGTAACAAAATCAGAGGCTGCGCTGGCCAAATAGATAGTAGCCCCGATCAGGTCATCAGGGGTTGCCAGACGCCCTAAAGGAATGCGGCTAAGAACCATTTTTAAAACTTCACCTTTTAGAAGTTCTTCCCGGCTAGGGGTGCGTACAGCAGTGGGGGCAAGGGCATTCACTCTAATCCCATGGGGAGCCCATTCCATTGCCAGGGCTTCCGTGAGGTGGGATACCCCGGCCTTGAGGGCCCCGTAGACAGAACGGCCATGAATAATACTGCGGCTGAAAGTGGAGCTTAAATTGATTATTTTGCCGTAGTTCTGATTGCGCATGAGAGCCCCGATAATTTGACAGCAGAAAAAAGTTCCTTTCAAACTAGTATCCAACATCAAGTCCCATTCGTTTTCGGTCACCAGCCATGCCGGTTTGGTAACTGCATAGGCAGCATTGTTGACGAGAATGTCTACCTTGCCGAAACGATCCAGAATAAAATTCCCCAGTTCTTCAATGCTGCTTATCTTACTCACATCCAGGACGAACACTGCCCCTCTTCGTCCAAGATTTTCTATCTCGGCCTTCACTTCCATCAACTTTTGTTCGCGGCGGCTGCAGACGATGGCATCCGCACCCGCCCCGGCTAAACCCAACGCCAATTCGCGGCCAATCCCTTCGCTCGCTCCCGTTACCACTGCTATCCTGCCCGTGAGATTAAAACGATCGAGGTATTTATTCAACTTTAAGCCTCCATTTATTGGTCTGACATTCAGATAGTCTGACTCAGAATATTAAACCACCGTCAAATTTTATTCAAGATTTTTTTTAATTTTTTTTTGATAGCTTTTCGGAGAGAAAAAGATGAGTTGCAACAAGTACTTTTCGACTTGGCTATTTTCCTGTTTCTGACCTATCCTATGAAAGAAAACGAGAGCTGCAAGGCTCAAATTACTCCCACTTCATTTACTCCCCGGAATAACCAGGTCTGGGTTCATGATTCCTTTGGGGTCTAAAACCCTTTTAATTTTTTTGATAAGCTCGTAATACGCGGAATCAAGCCTTTTGGTTATTACAGGGAGGAAGTCGGTGCCAACTCGATGAGGGACACCACCAATGTCCATAAGTGCATCCATAAGCTTTCTTGCCAAAGCCAACGCTTTTTTCCTTTCCGAAGCGTTTGGACCTCTGACGGGGATGATTGCATGGGCGAGCATGATCGGGCCAGAGATCGGATATCCTAACATCGCAATTTTAATACCATGTTCTTGGCCAAATTTTTGTGTGAGATCTGAAGCTTCAAGAAATTTTCCCATTGGCACCATAGCTACTAACATTATCCGAGGACCTTTGATAGCGCCCGAGATTAATTTATAACGCCCTTCCCACCATTCTGGAAACTCATCTTCTATGACGATCCCACCTTGCTTCCTGGCGATTGCGCAAGCTTGGTCTATGTGATGCTTTACATCGACTGCATCGCCATCGCCTCGAATGGTTAAGAAAAAAATTAAATCTTCGCTAATCAGCTCCTTAATCCTTGGAATAACTGCAATAAGCATTTCTCTTTGCATAAGGCGCTGCTCCCCAATCGTGAGCAGTCCCCCTTTTCTTTGGGTTTCTTGAAATTCGCGTAAGACACTTACTGGGCCACCCAACTCACGGAAACCAATCATCCTCGTTATAATCGCCTCCGGCCATTTATGCATTTTTAAGGTTGCTTCGGTGATGATTCCGAAGGCACCTTCTGCCCCGATGAAGAGCCCGGTAAGGTCAGCGGGGAAGAAACGCCTGGCAAAGTTACCTGCCGCGCTTTTTACTGCACCAGACCCCGTTGGCACGATCTCTCCGGTGGGCAGTACAACCTTTAATGAAACGATCTGCGTCGCTTGATCTTCGAATCCACTGCTCGCATAGGGACTTGTACCCCAAGTCTCAATGTGACCCCCGACTGTAGCGGTTCTTCCGCTTTCGGGGAAGATGACTAATCGGTACCCCTTCTCGCTAATTTTGGCCTCAAGCTTGGTGAAAGATATCCCGGCTTCAACTGTGACGGTCAGAGTATCTTCGTCGATGACGAGCACTTCATTCATTCGGGTCATGTCCATGAGAATTCCACCTGCTCTGGGGCGGGATTTACTCCACCAGCCGGTTCCGCCCCCCCGAGGTGTTACGGGGCTTTTTATCTTATTGGCCATTTTTAATATCTGAGAAACCTCTTCCGATGTTCTCGGGCTTACCTTAAGGTATGACTTCTCCCTTACTATCCATTCTTCTCTGACGATTCTTGCCAAGACTTTGTTGAGTTGATTGGTTTCTTTTATCATCTTCCCCTCCTTAAATTGGGTTACCCATGCCCATCAAAGCCCAAAGCATAATCAATTTTCTTGCAGTTTGCATCATAAATTTGCTCCTCGTTCCATGCCATGAAAGAT
>ENA-OVNE01000048-OVNE01000048.1-marine-sediment-metagenome-genome-assembly--contig:-NODE-48-length-10191-cov-2.941072_pt1 | contig 10191 bp, 6 predicted proteins | sample MGYA00250109_ERZ650190 | MGnify/ENA primary metagenome ERZ650190 (study PRJEB26730, sample SAMN04396784) | marine sediment metagenome | isolation source: Baltic marine sediment | place: Denmark...
GCCAAATCGCCGGGTTGGACCGCGCTCGGTGCCTTCTGCATCGCGGACGCGGTTCGCCGAGGCTAATCTTTCAGGCCGCTTCGAAGAGGAGCCGCCGAGGAGGTCCTAATGCCGGAACGAGACGACGTCCCGTCGCTTCGTCTAGACCCGAAGCGAGAAAGAGCCTGCTACCTGATCTCCCGGGGCCGCGGGAAGGCGGAGACCTCGCGAGACGCGAAGGTCCGGGTCTCCGAGTCGACAATGCACCGGTGGTGCGACGACCCAGTCTTCCAGGCCCGCGTGGAGGCGCTCCGCACGAGCGTCGACCGGCAGGCGACGGAGATCCTCCAGGATTCCCTCACCAACGCCGCCCGCGCCGTCAGCGACATAGTCGCCGGGAAGTCCATGGCCGTGGGGGTCGCCTGCGACGCCTGCGGGGCCGACGTGACCGCGGCGGTCGTCGCCGACCAGCGCCTCAGGCAGCGGATGGCGCAGTGGCTCCTCGAGATGCACTACAAGGGGAAGATACCCGACGCCGGGGCCCCGGGCGGCGACGGGCCCGCGGACGGCGACGGGGACATCGACGACGCGACGCGCGCCGAGCTCGAGGCCCGCGGCGACGGGGGGGACGGCGACGACGAAGACGAGGGGGAGGACGAGGAGTAGCGGATGCCGTCTACCGTCGCCGAACGGGCGCGCCTGTCGCGGACGAACTTCGCTGAGTTTTGCTCGTTCGTTGGGGACATCAAGCTCTCGTCGCACCAGACCGACCTGATAGACGCGTGCCAGGACGTCGTAGACCGGCCGGAGGGCGGCCAGAAGTACGTCGTCGTGATGCCCCCAGGCTTTGGCAAGTCCACGGTTGTGGCGGTCCTGCTGAACGCGATGATGATCGGGAGGAACCCGGACAGCCACTTCGGCCTCCTCTCCTACGGCAACAAGCCGGCGTACGCGCGCTCCCGCGCCATCCGCAAGGTCATCAAGAATGACCCCGCCTACCGGCTGGTGTTCCCCGGCGTTGAGCCGGACCACCCCTGGGGGGCGGGGGAGTTCAGCGTGCGGCGCGAGCAGGAGCGAGACATCTTCCCGACGATGCTCTGCGGCGGCACGATGTCGGCCGTCGTCTCCTACAGGCTCAAATTCCTGACCCTCGACGACGCCATCAGCCAGAAGCAGGCCGCGAGCACCGACCAGCTCCTGCGGGCCTGGGAGAACTACGAGACCGCCATCATGACCCGGCTGGTCCGCGGCGCCCCGCAGTTCTGCATCGGCACGCGGTGGACGGCGGACGACTTCATCGCAGAGTTGCTGAAGCGCTCGGGGTGGACGCTCATCCACGTCGCGGCGCTCGGCAAGGACGGCCGCTCGACCTGGCCGCGCGGCAAGACGACCAAGGAGCTCCAGACCATCAAGTTCGAGTCCCCGGAGCTATTCCAGGTCCAGTACATGGGCGACCCGAGCGCGAAGGGCATAGGCATCATCAAGAAAATCGCGACGTACAAGGACGTGCCTGACCTAGAGTTCGTGCAGTCCAAGGACCTACTGGTCGCGGCGGGGTGGGATACCGCTTACAAAGACAAGGAGAAAAATGACTTCTCGGTGGGCTACGTGGGCGGGATGGACAGGTGGCACCGCATCTGGATCCTCGACAGGCGGAAGGGCCGGTTCCAGACCCCGGAGCTGATAGAGCAGCTCAAGGACGTGCAGGAGGCGTGGGACCCGTACACCCAGTGGGTCGAGGACACCGGCTCCGGCACGGCCGCCGTGCAGACGGTGATGGCCGAGCTCGAGGACCTGCTGCCGCTCGAGACCGAGCCGGCGGCCGGCGGCGGGAAGAGGAGCAGCGCGCATGCCCTCTCGTCGTACATGCACAACGGGCGGGTCCTCCTCCCGAAGTTCGCGGAGTGGTTCGAGGACAGCCACTACTACCTCACGAAGTACCCGTTCACCTCGTGGGACGACGACATCGACGCGCTGTGGCTCCTGGTCCGCAAGCTGATAGTTATGCAGCACCCCGCTGAATTTTCCGACAGAAGCAAGTACAGCCTGAAGATGCGCTAGGCGGGGTTTTATGGCAAAATAGAAGGTGACGCGCCCACAGACGGCGCGCCGCCGCATTGTCTTCAAGGAGGGTCTTAAGCTTGGCGTACAACCTGCCGCGTCCAACTGGCCGAGGCGTCCGGGATCTTCATGCCAAACTTATCCACGAATGGGACCCGTGCATCGCCAAGGACGAGGAGATGCGCGACCTTGTCTACCAGAAGAACGCGGTCGAACTGCTCCCCGAGTCCTCCGACCAGAACATGAAGCTCCTGGAAATCCATTCCGGCCGGGCCGGCGGCATTGTCGACCACGCCACCGGGCTGCTCATGGCGATGCCGGACTTCCACGCCGACCCACTCTCCCAGGCGACGGAGGACGTGCGCGAGGCGGAGCAGGTCGAGCGGGTCTACGCCGCGCTGTTCGAGAAGCACCTGCTCGCCAACGACTTCTGGCCGCACGTCGGGCGCGACATCCTCATTTACGACCGCGCGTACCTCAAGGCGATGGCCCTCGAGTCGGTGTGGACGATCCAGGAGGGCTACCCGGTCCGCGGGAAGCGGCAGAGCGCGAAGGACTATCTGGCCCAGGTCAGGGACTGGAAGGACAGTGAGGGGAAGTTCCCGTTCGTCATCCAGCACGTGCCCACGCTGAGCATCCTCGCCCACCTCGACGGCCAGGATAACGTGCTCGCCACCATCGAGGAGAAGCTCGTCACCGCGCAGACCCTCGCCGACGAGCTCGACTCGGCCGAGGTGCGGCAGGCGCTGGACCAGCCTCGCTCAAGTGGCATGACGAGCTGACGGTCATCGAGTACATCGACACGCGGTACGTCGCGTACTTCCTCTCCGACACGACCCCCGTCGACAAGGCCGGTGACCAGCGGCGGCCGCACGAGCGGGTCAGGGCGTACAAGCCCCTGCGGGTCTGGGAGCATGGGCTCGGCAAGCACCCGGTCGTGATGATCCCCGGCACCCGCACGGAGATGGAGCAGTACGCGGACAGGTTCAAGGGCTTCCTCTCGAACGCCCAGGACGCCCTCGAGCTCTACGACTTCCTGCTCTCGCGGCTGGCCTCGATGGTGTACGCGTACTACCTACCGTCGTACGAGTGGAAGCTGCCGGCCAAGGGCCGGCTGATGAAGGGCCGGAAGCGCCCGGTCATGAACGTTAACCTTGCCGGCGTCACGGTAACGTACGACGACGAGGTCCTCAGTGTGCTGCCGGTGCCTCAGGGCCTGCCGGACGCGACCATGCTGCTCCAGCAGTGTGACGACATAATCCAGCGCCACGCACTCGAGGACGTGCTCTTCGGACGCGTGCAGGGCTCCGCCCCGGCCTTCCAGGTCAACCTGCGCATTAACGTCGCGAAGTCGAAGCTAAGCCCCATCGCCCAGCACATGGCCCAGGGCCTGACGAGGGTCGGCGAGCTGTTCGCCAGGGCCGTCGAGCAGCTCGGGGAGGCCGTCATCATCGACGGCGAGAAGATCACCGTCGCGATGGCCAAGAGGTACCGCAACAGGGTCTTTGTGCAGATCGAGCCGAAGAGCCCGGTCGAGCGGAGCCAGGACGTCGGCGCGGCCGCGATGGCCATCGACCTCGGCCTGCCGCCGGACTGGGTCTGGGAAAAGATGCTGGACATCGAGAACCCGGCGACCCTGCGGCTCCAGAACGACATCAGGCAGCTGGAGGAGCGGCCGGAGGTCAAGGAGCGGCTGATGCAGGACGCGCTCGAGCAGCTCGACCTGCTCGTCGACGAGGCCGAGATGACGCCGCTCGACCAGGCCGACACCGGGGGCCTCCCGCCTGACGTGGCGGCGGCCATCGCCGCGATCCTCGGTACCGGCCAGATGAACGCGGAAGTCCAGCTCCCGATGCCGACCGTCGGCGGGGGGCGGACGCAGGAGGACGCGGCGAGGCAGGTCGCCGGCGGGGCGGCGCCGCCGGGCGCGTCCCCGATGGCCGTGGCCCCGAGGGGGCTCCTCACCCAGAAGGCCCAGCCGCAGCCGGGATCTGTCGAGGCCGGCGGGGCGACGATGGGCGGTTTCGGGGGGTAGCGATGACGACCAAGGCGGGAAGCAGGAATACCGGTGCCAGAAGCCGCGGTACTAGGGCCGGGAGCCGCGGAAAGCGGAGCGTGGCGCTGATGAGCGAGGTGCCGAAGGGCCTCGCCGACAAGTGGGACCTGCTGCGGGACACCGTCGCCGAGCACCTGTTCGAGATGAGGAAGACGCTGAAGGAGGCGATCGGCGGGCGCCCTTACAGGGGGATGCCGACCGACCCGAACGAGCTGGCGGCGCGCTGGGGGGAGATCAGGCAGGGCAACCTGCCGGCGCTCACCGAGGTGATCAAGTCGAACGTGAAGTACACGGCCGATGGGAGGGTGCTCGTCCCGAGCGCCCTGCTGGACAGCATGAGGGAGCAAGAGGAGAGGCGAAGGAAAGGCGGGTTGGACTGATGGTGGTCTCAGTAGACACATTGCTCGCGCAGCGGAGGCTGCCGACGGTCGGGCAGGCGCAGAAGCCGCCGCTCGGCAAGAGGTACGCCCGCGGCGGCTTCGACGTCAAGTACGGGAAGGTGCCGGTGGGCACGCCGCGCCTGACCACCATGACCGGGGCGGGAGCGGTCACCCCCGCCGGCAAGACGGCCGAGCAGATCGCGGCGGAGTGGCTCGCCGCGCACGGCGGGGGCGGCGGCGGCTACACCGGCGTCTCGCAGGCGCAGGAGATAGCCGTCGCCCGCGAGAACGCGCGGCTTCAGGCCGAGGCCGACGCGGCCCAGCGCTCGTTCCAGGCCCAGCAGGACGCGATCCAGAGGCAGTTCCTGCAGGACCAGGAGGCCCAGCAGCGTGCGCAGGAGCTGAAGGTCCAGACGGCCAACCTCCAGGCGCAGCGGCAGCAGACCTACGTCGAACTGCTCGGCAGGGACCCGGCGCGGGCCATCCTGTTCGCGCTCGGCTACGGGCCCGAGCACGACGTGTTCACCACGGAGGCCCAGAGGCTCGGCATCACGCTCCAGCCGCTGGCCGGGGCCGCCCAGGGCGAGCAGACGACCGAGGGCGCCCTCTCGAAGCTGCTCGGCGGCAAGGTCGACATCGGCCAGTACGGGGTCCAGGGGCTCGGCGCGGCGCCGGGCGCAGCCCGGCAGTTCATGCAGGGCGGCGCCGACGTGCAGAGGCTCCTGACGAGCGCGTTCGGCGTCGGGAGCACGGCCCCCGGCGAGCAGCCGGGCATCAGCCCAGACAGGCTGCTCGAGCTGCTCCAGTCCGTGACGCCCACCGGGAATCTTTAGTTCGACGATTCCGCGGGCCGGTTCCGGGGCTCGGAAGCTCTCCCCGGGTTTCCGGGCCGGCCCGCTTCCAAAAAGGAGACAGGTAGCTTGGCTTTGCTTGACGGCGGCGGCGGACCGGGGCCGATAGCGCCTCCGGCCGCGCAGACTCCCGACGCGCTCCTGGCCAAGCTCAGGCCCGCGCCCAGGAAGGTGCTGTTCGGCCCGTTCGAGACGGCGGGCACCACGGCCTACTGGCGGCGCAGGCGGGCAGAGGAGCAGGCGCGCCGCGCCACGCAGCGGAAGATGGCCGAGATGGACCGCGCGGACCGCGCGGCGTCCAGCCCTTCGGTCGCCTCGCTCAACGAGCGCCTCGGCGCCATCCAGAGGCAGCGCCGGACGCACGAGAGGCGGACCGCCGCTGCCCAGCCGGGGCCGCAGCCGAAGGTGGAGTTCACCAGCCAGCCAAGCAACCCGTTCATCGACACCTTCCCCGACGGCCAGTCGCGCGCGGCGGCGCGCGGGCTCGTCAACCGGCTGCCGCCGCACGTGAGGGCGGTGGTCACGATGGCCCTCGACCCGCGGGACACCGTGCCGCTGACGTCGCTCGACGCGGAGCTGCGGCAGGCGGTCGCAGGCGCGCGCGCCGGCAGCGTCGAGGACCTGGCGAGGATGACGGCGGACCCAAAGCTGCTCGGCCGCCTCACGGAGGCCGGCAAGGCGATGATAGGCGGTCGAGAAGACGCCGAGGAGGTCAGGCGCATGCTCGCCCGCGAGCGGCCGGCCTTCGCGCCCGCCGCGCCGGACGAGATGCTCCGCAGGGAGCAGGTGATACGGGAGACGGCGTCGCGCCGCGGCAACTTCTTCAAGGCCGCGCCGCCGGATGGCGAATTCGTCGACGTCTTCAAGCCGAAGGGCGCGAAGCAGCCGCTTACGCCAGTGGCCGAGCTCGAGCAGATCGACATCCCGACGTACATGAGGAGCCCGCACGGCAGGGCCGCGACGGAGAAGAAGTACTCCTCCTTCGTCGACAGGCTCCGCGAGGAGTGGTTCCCGACGCACCCCGAGTACACCTTCGAGGTCTCCCAGGACGGCGACGGCTTCGACGCCTTCGATGAGGGCCACAACTACTTGAGGACGTTTCCGCTCCCGTCGCGGCTCGTCGAGACCGTGCACGGGCAGGAGACGGCCGAGAAGTTCGCGGTCAGGGGCTTCGGCGCGCTGCCGAAGGACTCCCCGCTCCAGCGCCCCGGCTGGGGGGAGATGACGCTGCGCGTCCTCGGCGACACGGCGGAGCTGCTCGACGCGCCGAGGCAGCAGGTCAAGAAACACGTCATCGAGCCGGCCCTGCCGGAGTTCGAAGTCCCGCTCAGCGAAGTCCTGCCGTACGCGATACCGCAGGTCGCTCTGGCGGACCTCGCGGTCGTGGGACTCAGGCGGGCGACGGGGCTCGAGATCCCGACGGTCGGCGGATTGATTAGCAGCCAGGTCATCGAGAGAGTGGCCCCGTTCACCAAGGACGTAAATATCACCGACGAAGTCGTCGCCGAGCTAACGAGCATCGTGCTTGACCCGCTCAACCTGCTCCCCGGAATCGGCTTCGGCGACCAGCTGGTGAGGGTCGGGGCGCGGATCGGCGTCAGGATCGCCGGCAGGGAGGGGATCCTCGCGGGCCTCCGGGGACTGGGGCCGAAGGCGCTGGCGAAGCTCGGCCGGGACCCGGAGTTCCTCAGGCTCGGCGAGCGCGGCATCGCCCTGCTGAAGGCGGAGAGCGGGCACCTCGCGGCCGGCGGAAGGGCCGGCCAGCTCGAGGCCAGGATAAGGGTGCTCCAGGACATCGCCGACGGCGCGCCGACGACGGACGAGGCGCTCGCGCCGGTCAGGAGGGCGATGGACGACCTGGTGAGGCCGATGGAGGGCGCCGGTGAGCACCAGGCGCTCGTCGACGCCAGGAAGATATTCCCAGTGACAAGCGGGATAGAGCATGGTTCGAGTTTCGTTGCTCCTAACGGCGATGTCGTCAAGGTCGGCGGAGAGACCGCGATGCACGCTAAGGTCGCTGACTTGTTCGGCACCGAGTTCAAAACGGCGGGCGCCGAGACCAGGTTGCCCGACGGTGCCGTCCTCGGTGGCGTGTCCCCGGCTGACAGTGACAGGGCGGTGACGGCGTTCCAGGACCGCACCGGGTCAATCCGAGTCACAAAGGCAATGTTGCCAAACGGCGAGACATCACTCGCGGTCGAACTGCGAGGTGCACAGACAGCAGAGCAACAGGCTGCACTAGTGAAGACGGCCGTCGACAACCCTCAGTCAAATATGTTCGTAGATCTTTTTGCTAAGGATGCCCCGGCCACCAGGCCGTTCGACAGCTTCACCCTCCGTGCTGGCGAGCGCCCCGAGGCCCTCCGCCAGTTCCTGAGTGGGCTTGATAGGAACATGCCAGTAGAATGGGTCGCAGAAACTGCCCTGCCGGACTTCACCCAGTACACCAGGGTCGTGCGCGACCTCCTCCAGGCGGCCGAGGAACCGGTAGAAATCGGCCCCGGGATGCCATTTAAAGAAGCCATGAAGCTTGGAGACAGGGCCCCGGCTGCGTTCGTCAGCGAGTTTGAGCGGATAACTGGGTCAAAGAGTATCCCTGCCAGCGAGGCGGCGGTCAACGCGCTCAGCACCGGCGAACCGCTCAACGGCGTCTTCGTCAGGGTAGAGGCGGACATACCGGGGGTTGCGGAGGCTGCCGGCGTGGGGGGGCAGTTTTACACTACGAATGCGGACTTCGCAGCGAACCACTTCTTGCTGGACGAAGCCGGCAAGCTGCGAAAGGGCGCGCGGCTTAAACGGTACAACCTTTCGCTCAGGAACCCGCTCGTGGTCGATTTGAAGGACGAGGCGGTCGACGTGCTGTACGATCGGGCGATCGCGCAGGGGATCCCGGAGGGTGAACTTTCGGAAATCGAGGCGCTGTCCGGCAAGATGTGGGATTCAAAGGACGAGGTGCTGGCGGACAAGTTCATCTTGTCACAGCTGAAGGCGGGCGGGTACGACGGCGCGGTGATAAAGGAGGCGATCCTAGGTGGACCTCCAGAGGTTATAAACGTGGGCGGCGTGGTCACCGAGGCCGGCTTCAAGTCGACGAACGAGTTCCCGGCCGTCCGGGCCCAGGTCGAGGCGTACATGGGGCGCACTGGCAAGACCGCTGCCGACCTCCTCGCGGAGGCGCGGGCCGCGAGGGGCGTGCCGGCGGACCTACTCGCCCCGGTCGAGTCGACGGCAGGTCGAGTTGAGTTGACAGCCAGCGAGTTCGAGCAGAAGCTTCTAGATGACAGCCGCGGACTCGCGGACAAGTACCCCGATCTCGGCCAGAGGCTAAATAAGGTATTGGAAGACTACCCGACCGCAGAGCTTCAGGCAACTGACGGCGGGTTCCTCCTGAATGACGGTCGCTACATCCAAACGCCGGAACACGCTGTCGACGCTGCCCACATGGTCTCGCTCGCCACTGGCGAAGACGCGACCCAGATGGGCTTTGCCCCGCTCGACAGGATGATGAAGGAGACCGGGGCCATCCGGGTCGTCACAAGCGAGAGACTCGGGGAGTTCAACGCCGAGGCGCTGACCGTCCCTACGCGCGACCAGGCGAAGGCGCTGCTGAAAAGCTTTGATGACTTTGGCGCCAGGTTCCCAGACGTAGAGGGCAACATAAGCGTGGCGGGCGTAATCGAGTCATCAAACCCAGTCGCGAGTCTGTCGTTTTCCAAGGGGGAGACCGGGAAGTTCAGGCTGTTTCTGAACGGGTTGGACAGGAACCCGCCGCGCCTGGACTTCGCGGCCCCGACCGTCAAGGCGTCTCGCGCCCGGGCGATGCTCGAGGAGGCCAAGAGGATGCTCGGCGAGGAGACCGGCGGGGGCCGCGCCGCGCCGCTGCAGGCCGACGACGTCGTCAAGATCCGCGAGGGCCAGTTCGCCGGCGAGCGCGGCGTCGTCCGCGACGTGACAAAGGGCGGCAGGACGCTAGACATCGAGCTCGAGTCGGGCAGGATGGTCACCCGCCCGTCCGCGCAGGTCGACCGCGTCAGCTGGTTCGCGTACCCGGAGCAGGAGGTCCAGACCGCGACCTCCGCCCGGCTTTCGCAGATCCAGAAGCTGAAGGAGGCGATGCCCGGCGCCAAGCCGGCGCGGCTGAAGGCGCTGAACTCGAAGCTCGAGGCGCTCCAAGAGCAGGAGCGGCTGGTGAAGATGTACGACGAGGCGATGCTCCCGGGCGGCGCGCTCAGCGAACGCGCGGCCCAGCTCGACGAGCTGAGCGGCCTGAAGGAGCGCCTGGCGAGGGTGAAGCACGAGACGGGCAGGGTCCCGATCCGCAATCGGATAGTCGCGCTCGAGGAGGCCATAGGCGCCAAGGAGGCGGCCGCGGCCCCGGTCAAGGAGGCGGCCGATGTGGTGGAGCAGGTGAAGCAGGCCTACCTCGCGTCGCAGTCGGACGTCCTAGACAACCTCGCGCGCCGCGAGGCCGAGCTGAAGATCCAGCTAACGCCTGACCGGCTCGGCCTCCTCGACAGCGGCGAGCTTGGCAGCATCGAGGCGCAGCTCAGGGAGGTCGGCGACGAGTACGCCCGCCTGCGCGCGGAGACCGACCTCGCGGCCGAGCACCTGGCCACCGCGGCGCGGCAGATCATCGAGGAGGGGGCGATCACCCCCAAGACGCTGACGATACAGGACTACGAGAGGTTCGCCTTCTCCCACACGTCGCCGGCGGGCAAGGCGGTGCAGTGGCTCTCCAAGTTCCCGCTCGTCGGGGCGATCGTCAGGGAGCCGACCAGGCTCATCGACAACTCGGTGGTCCTCGCCGACGACTTCGTCGGGCGCAAGTTCGTGGCGTACGGCCGGCTCCAGGACACACTCGACG
>ENA-OVNE01000049-OVNE01000049.1-marine-sediment-metagenome-genome-assembly--contig:-NODE-49-length-10093-cov-2.635284_pt1 | contig 10093 bp, 10 predicted proteins | sample MGYA00250109_ERZ650190 | MGnify/ENA primary metagenome ERZ650190 (study PRJEB26730, sample SAMN04396784) | marine sediment metagenome | isolation source: Baltic marine sediment | place: Denmark...
CAGAGATATGTGCCTCATGATTGCAAGCAAGATGACTTTTCTTCCGGGACCCTGAAATCACCGCTGATTTCAGATAGGCCAGTTCTTTGGTCCTCAATAAATTTGGAGATGAACCGAAAATTTTATCAAGGGAGTGGTTCATGGAAATAGGAAGAATTGCTGAAGGTAAAACTGTCCCCGAGATGTTTCAGTCCCGTATCCAGTTGTCGGGAAACCAGGTGGCCCTTCGTTACAAGAAACTGGGCATCTGGCATGATGTGACCTGGAACCAATACCACCAAAAGGTAAAAGAAGTTTGCCTGGCCCTGGTTTCTCTGGGAATTCAAGATGGAGAGTGTGTCTCGGTCATCGGCGAAAACTGTCCGGAATGGGTTTACGTCGACCTGGGAACGATGCATGCGGGGGGCACGACCGTCGGAGTGTATGCCACGAATAGCTGGGAACAATGTCAGTATGTTGTGGACCATTCGGAATCCCGCTTCTACTTTGTCGAAAATGAAGAGCAGTTGGACAAGGCCCTGCGCTTCCGGGATAAAGTTCCCCGGCTCGAGAAGATCATCGTCTGGGATCTCAAAGGGTTGAAGCACTTCAAGGACCCCATGGTGATGAGTTTCGAAGACTTTTTGGCCATGGGACAGGCCCAGGAAAAACAGGACCCCACCCTTTTTGCCAGACATTGGTCCCAGGTGAAGTCGGATGATTTAGCCCGTTTGATCTACACCTCGGGGACCACCGGCCCGCCCAAGGGAGCCATGCTCACCCATGGAAATATTACCTGGATGGCTCAGGCCATGTACGAGGGCAACCCGGTCGAGGAGCAAGATGAGTTCCTTTCTTTCCTGCCCCTCTGTCATATTTTCGAACAGCTCTTTACCATCTTCATGAACATTAAATACGGAGCGATCGTCAATTTCATCGAGAATACGGACACGGTTATCGAAAACATGAGGGAGGTTTCCCCGACCGTGGCCTACGGCGTCCCCCGGATCTGGGAGAAGTATTATTCCGGGATCATGATCCAGATGGCGGATGCAACCTGGCTCAAACGTCTCATCTTCCATATTAGCCTGGGGGTCGGGAAAAAATACGCCTTACTCAAGACCAGCCACCGACACATCTCCCCCTGGCTGCGCCTGGTCTATGCCCTGGCTTACTTCTCGACCTTTCGGAAATTGAAGGAACGCCTGGGCTTCGACCGGGTGCGTTTGGCCTTCTCCGGGGCCGCTCCCATCTCCCCCGATGTACTCCGCTTTTTCCAGGGGATTGGCATCCCCCTACGCGAAGGCTACGGCCAGACCGAAGGGACCGGCGTTACCTGCGCCAATCAGGGGGATCGGGTAAAAATTGGAACAGTGGGCCAACCCCTCCCGGGAGTGGAAGTAAAGGTCGCCGAGGATGGAGAGATCTGTTTCCGCGGCGGAAACGTCTTCCGAGGGTATTTCAAAGACCCCCAAGCCACGGCGGCAACCCTGAAGAATGGCTGGTTGCATTCCGGAGATGTGGGGGAATTCGACTCGGAGGGTTTCCTGCGAATTACCGACCGCAAGAAGGACTTGATCATCACGGCCGGCGGGAAAAATATCGCCCCGCAAAATATCGAAAACCAGCTCAAGTTCTGCCCTTATATCAATGACGCGGTGGTCATCGGCGACCGGCGGAAATATCTTGTGGCCATCATCGTCATCGACGAGGACAATGTGGTCAAATTCGCCCAGGATAATAAAATTCAGTACACCACCTACGCCAGCCTGACCCAGCACCCCGAAGTCCAAAAGTTGATTCAGAAAGAAGTAGACACGGTGAACAAAACTCTGGCCAACGTCGAGACGGTCAAGAAATTTACGATTCTCCCCAAAAAACTTTATGAGGAAGACGGGGAAGTGACGCCGACCATGAAGGTCAAGCGCAAGTACATCAACGAGGCCTTCAAAGACCTGATCGAGGCGATGTATAAAGACTAAAAGTGTCAGTGTCAGTGTCAGTGTCGGGTTTTTTTACTCACACTCACACTATTTTAATCCGGCATAGAGCACGGCCAGAATTTTGGTGGGTTTGTTTCCGGCGCACTTTACCAGGTGAGGGCAATTGGAATCGTAGTACACCGCGTCCCCGGCCCGCAGAATTTCCACCTGCTCCCCTACCTGAGCCCTCATTTCTCCTTCCAAAACAAAAATGAATTCCTGGCCGTCATGGCTGGAAAGTTCCTTCACTTCGCTGGGCACCATGGTGATGAGGAAAGGTTCCATGAAGCGGTTGGCCTTCTCCGGAGCCAGGGATTCGTAAAAGTAACCATATTGTTCGCTGCGCACCTTGCCAAAACGGGAGATGGCCGGCCGACTATCTGAGCGAACCACGGCCATGGGCTTTTCCACTCCCGGGGAGATGAAATAACCCATCTTCATCTCCACGGCTTTTCCCAGTTTAATCAGTTCCCCCAAGGGAGGAATCGTCTCATTGGACTCCACCCGCTTGAGGGTTTCCACACTGATCCCGGTCCGGCTGCTCAGATCTTTGAGGGTCAGGCCGCGCATTTCCCGAACCTTCCGGATTCGGTCTCCCAGGTTTTCCTTCTTCTGCGCGTTCACTCCAGTAGCAATTTCCGAAGCTCCAGCCTGCCTGAAGTGGGATGGATCCGTGAGCAGGTCATAGATCTCCTCCTGCCGCCGCTTCGTCCCTTTCTTCTGGGTCAGCTTTTGCGCAAGCTTCTTTCTTCCTGTTTTTTCCATAATTTTCTCCCCGCCAGGTACCCGCGGGCTAAAGCGCCCGACCGGCCACCCCGATATTCCTGGCAATGACGATTCTCTGAATCTCCGAAGTTCCTTCTCCGATCTCCAAAAGCTTTTGATCGCGGTAAAAACGTTCGATCTTATATTCTTTCATCAACCCGTAACCCCCGTGGAGCTGAACGGCATGATTCACGCATCGGTACATGACTTCCGAGCAGTATAACTTGGCCATGGCCGCCTCTTTGGAAAAGGGACGATTTTTCTCGCGCAGCCAACAAGCTTTGTAGAGAAGGTTCCTGGCCAGCTCAATTTCCAGGGCCATGTCCGCCAGTTTGAAAGCATTGACTTGGAAGGAACCGATGGAGCGGCCAAATTGTACCCGGCTATTGGCATAATGCAGGGCCATCTCAAAAGCCCCTTGTGCCCCGCCCAGCCCCATGGCTCCGATGGACAACCGTCCTCCGTCCAGGGTGGAGAGCATTTGGTGAAAACCGTCCCCTTTTTGGCCTAAGAGGTTCTCCCGAGGGACGACGCAATCTTCGAAAAAAAGTTCTCCCGTATTGGAGGCCCACCACATCATCTTTTTTCTCATCTCCCGAGCCGTGAACCCGGGGGCATCTTTCGGCACGAGCAAACAGCTCAGTTCCCGTTTCCCATCCTCTTTCATCCCCGTAATAGCCTGGACGATGACCACACCCGTCAGCGGGTTAGCCGAGTTGGTGATGAAAATCTTGGAGCCGTTGATCATCCATTGGTCTCCGTGGAGTTCAGCCCGGGTCCGCGAACCCCCTGCGTCCGATCCGGCATTCGGTTCCGTGAGTCCGAAAGCAGCCAGCATCTTTCCCGAACAAAGTTTGGGAAGCCACTCTTTTTTCTGCTTTTCGTTCCCAAAATAATAAACGGGCCCGATTCCAAGGGAATTCCCCGCAGCAATGGTGGCGGCCTGGGACCCGTCTACCCTGGCCAGTTCCTCAACGGCGATGATGTAAGCAATATACCCCATGTTGGAGCCGCCGTACTTCTCCGGCACAAAGCAGCCCAAGAGACCCAGCTCGCCCATCTTTTTGGTGATGGCAACGGAGAATTCCTCTTTTTCATCCAATTCATCAGCAAGGAGAGCAATTTCTTTTTCGGCAAAATCCCGAACGGCCTGCCGGGTTAAATTCTGCTCTTCGGTAAGATCAAAGTTCAGGGCCATGTTTGCACCTCGCCGGTTAAATCTTTTTGCCAAGGTGGAATGCAGGAAGAATGACTCAATATATTTTTTTCCGGATGGGAAGTCAAGAATTTCGTATTCTGGTTCTCTCTCCTTCCTTGACATTCTTTCCTGAGTCTTATAAACTTTTTTAAAGGATCTATTCATGTCATTGCTTTGTTTTTATTTTAGTTTTTAAAGGCTCTGGGAATGAAAGAAGGGGGGAGCAGATGAAAAAACTTATTGCGTTGCTAATTCTGACTCTTTTTCTTTTCCCATCTTGGGGGGCTGCAGCCGATTCAATAAAAACAATCAAGGCCAAAAGCTGGGTTAAAGAGGGGCTGGAGTATTTATCCAACCATGAATACGATCAGGCCATAAAAGCATTCACCACGGCAATTACCTTTGATCCCAACCTTGTCAACGCTTACAACAACCGGGGGAATGCTTATGAAAAGAAAGGCCAGTATGACCAGGCCATTGCCGACTTTAGCAAGGCCATTGCCCTCAACCCGAATTTCGGCAACGCTTATTTCAACCGGGGGAGCGTCTACGATAAGAAAGGCCAGTATGACCAGGCGATCGCAGACTATACCAAGGTAATTACCATGGAACCGAAAGACATCCATGCTTTCAATAACCGTGGCAGCACCTATGAAAAGAAGGGTGAATACGAAAAAGCCATCGATGACTTTACCCAGGCCATTTTTTTAGACCCCAATTCTGCCAACCTCTTCTACAACCGCGGGAGTACCTATGAGAAAAAAGGCCAGTACGATAAGGCCATCCAAGATCTAACGCAGGCGATTGCCATGGATCCTGATCCTGCCCCGCCCTATTTTTGTCGCGGGAGCGCTTATTGGAAAAAGGAACAGTATGACCAGGCGATCGTAGACTTTTCCAAGGCCATCGCCATTGACCCCCAAGATGCCAATGCTTACAACAACCGCGGAAATGCCTACGAAAAGAAAGGGCAGCATGAAAAAGCAATTGAAGACTTTACGAAGGCGATAACCCTTAACCCAAATTTTGTCGACGCCTATAACAATCGTGGAGTTGCCTATTATAACCTTGATAATACCCCCCAGTCCTTGAAGGACTTTAAAAAAGCCGCCCGCTTGGGGAGCAAAAGTGCCCAACAATGGTTAACCAAAATAGGGGAGAAGTGGTAGAGGACTGATTTAGCGGGCAGGTGGAAAAGAATTCTTGTACTTTGATCTTTATTTCATTTCATGGTATCCTGAATTTGTAATCCCAAAAAAAAATATCGATCCGCGGAAGGAAAATATCCTTTCCAGAAAGGGGCGGGAGATTATGAAAAGAAAAACAATCATGGCCCTCGTCGTAACCATTGGTTTTATTCTTAGCTTCGTAAACTTCAGTTATGGGGGAGCGGAAAAAATAGAAGCTAAAGGCACGGTGGCCAAGGTTGAAGGCCAAACCGTAATTTTAAAAGTCGATAAGGGAGAAAAAATTATAGTCAAGCTGGAAGATGTTAAGGGCATAGAGGTTGGCGATAAGATTGAAATTAAGGATGGAGTCTTTTCCATCTTAGACAAGGCTACCGGCAAGGTCAAAGATACGAGGAAATTGAAGATCGATCGGCCTATATAGAGATCATGAAAGGAATAAACCAAGGGGATCCGTAACCAAGACTGATTCTTAGTTATCTAAAATTCTTATAGGGTGGAGAGGAAAAACTCCACCCTATTTTTTTGCCAACAGAAACTTGATGAACTCGTAAAAAGTCAAAATTTGGATGGCAAAGTAGGGGCACGGTCACCATGCCCCTACATCAGATGCAAGGCGCGCAAATCCTGAGGAGTGAGGCGTACTTAGAGGTACGCCGCAACGACGAAGGATGCAGCGCAATCCGCCTTAGGCGGACAGATGGACTTTTTACGAAGCCATCAAACTTGATTCCACTTTGAATCCATGATAGGGTCTGGAAAAACTCAGGTAGGGGAATTTGATTATGATTCAAATCCTGGCAGTGGCTGGAAGTCCGGTCAAGGAAGGCAACACCGAAGCCCTCTTAAAAGAGGCACTCCACGTTACTTCTCCCGACCCCGAAATCCAAAGGGCGATCTTCAACCTCTCAGGACTGGCTATTACCGGATGTCAGCACTGCAATTGGTGTTTGCGGCACCAAACGCCGGAAAAATATTGTGTGATCTCCGACGGGATGGATAGCATCTACCCTGCCTTGACCAGGTCCGATGTGGTCGTTCTGGCCACACCCGTACACATCGGCCGGATGTCCGGATTGATGGCCAACATGATTGACCGCCTGCGCGTGTTTGTTTATGGCAACGCTCACCGGGGAAAGCTGAAGGATAAAGTAGGGGTGTCCTTGATCGTGGCCTTCCTCCGCCATGGCGGACTGGAAACAACCCTCAGCATTTTGAACAGTACCTTTGCCCTTTTCAACATGATCCCCGCAGGCCGCGGCGGGCTGGTTCTCTCCAGCCTTGACGGGAAAGGAAAGGCCACCAAAGGAATTCGGCATATGGTCCTGGAGGATGGATTTGGCTTATCTTCAGCCAAGGAAGCTGTCCGCCGGGGGGTTGAGATAGCCAAAATTATCCAGGCCGGGAAAAAAGCCTTGAGTATCTCCTCTGATATTCGCTGACGTTCTGGGATTGATCTTCCTTTTTTTGCGAAAGAAATTTGGTGCGGAAGAAAAAGAAGCAAAGTAGGGGCACGGTCACCATGCCCCTACATCAGAGGTAAGGCGCGCAAATCCTGAGGAATGAGGCGTACTTAAGAGGTACGCCGCAATGACGAAGGATGCAGCGCAACCCGCCTTAGGCGGACAGATGGACTTTTTACGAAGCCATCAATTTTAATTTCCAAACGTGGGAGAAGTCGAAAATGTTAAAAATGCTCTTTACCCCCATCAAAGTCAACCGGATGGAACTGAAAAACCGTATTGTCATGTCGGCCATGCATTTTCTTCCCTCTTGGGACGGGATGCTCCTTCCCCACCACACCGCCTATTTTGGGGAGCGCGCCCAAGGGGGAGCGGCCATGATCATCATCGGAGGCTGCACCATCGATGAATTCAGCGGGGCTGCGGATATGATCAGCGTCCGCGATGATAAATTTATCCCCGGTCTTTCGCAACTGGCCAAAGCCGTTCAGGCCCATGGCGCCAAGATTGCCGGCCAGCTTTACCATGCTGGACGTTATGCCCATTCCCTGCTCATGGGCGGCCGGCAGTCAATTTCTTCCTCGCCCGTGCGCTCAAAATTTACCGGTGAGACGCCGCGCGAACTCAGCATCCCGGAAATCAAGCAAGTGCAGCGGAATTACGCCTTGGCGGCTGGACGCCTGAAGCGCGCGGGGTTCGATGCGGTGGAGGTGATTGCTTCGGCGGGTTACCTCATCAGTCAGTTTCTTTCGCCCCTGGTGAATAAACGTAAAGACGAATATGGGGGAGAATATGAAAACTGCATGCGTTTCGGCTTGGAGGTGGCCCGGGAGGTGCGCCAGGAGGTGGGACCGGATTTTCCGATTATTTTCCGCGTCGCCGGCAATGAGTTCATGGAAGGCGGGTTGGAAAACAAAGAAACCCAAATTTTTTGCCGGGAGTTGGAAAAGGCGGGGGTGGACATGATCAATGTCACCGGGGGTTGGCACCGCGGCGGCTTCGTCTACTTAGCCCAGGGCATTAAGCAGGCGGTTTCCATCCCTGTTATGGCCTGCAATCGGATTAACGATCCTCTCCTGGCCGACCAGATCCTCCGGGATGGTCAAGCCGATCTTATCGGCTTCGCCCGGGGGTTAATTGCCGACCCTGAACTCCCGAACAAAACAATAGCCGGGCGTCTCGATGAAATCAATTACTGTATCGCCTGCAACCAGGGATGTTTCGATACCATTTTCGACCGCAAGCCTGTAACCTGCCTGGTGAACGCCCGTGCGGGTGCCGAGGCAAAACTGACCATCGAGCCAGCCACCCGGAGAAAAAAGGTCATGGTGATTGGAGGGGGCCCGGCGGGCATGGAAGCCGCCCGGGTCGCTGCCCTGCGGGGTCATGAGGTCCGCCTTTACGAAAAGAATGAAAAGTTAGGGGGGCAGCTTTCCCTGGCGGCCCTGCCTCCCGGAAGGAACGAATTCCTCACCTTCGTGAACTACCTGCAAAAGCAGTTGTCAAAGTTGAACGTGACCGTGCACACCCGTACCGCGGTTACCCCCCCAGACGTTGAAGCGCAAAAACCCGACGTGGTCATCGTCGCCACTGGCGCGGAGCCTCTCCGACCCGACATCAAAGGAGTGGACCGGCCCAATGTAGTCATGGCCTGGGACGTCCTGACCGGGCAAGTAGACACCGGGAAAGAAGTGATCATCATCGGCGGGGGGGCCGTCGGGTTGGAAACCGCCCTTTTCCTGGCCCGGAAAGGAACACTCCACCCCGACACTTTGCACTTTTTGATGTTCAACCAGGCAGAGAGTTTTACGACCTTACATTCACTGCTCTACCAGGGGCTAAAAAAAATCACCGTGGTGGAAATGCTGAAATCAATCGGACAGGACATCGGCCTCAGCACCCGCTGGACGATCCGTCAGGACCTCGCTCGTCATTCCGTTAAAACTTTGACCAGCGCTAACGCTAAGGAAATCACCGCCGAGGGGGTAATCGTCGATCGCGAAGGAAATGAAATACTTATTCGGGGGAATACAGTCGTCATTGCCACAGGGACTAGGGCCGTAAACGACCTTTATGAAAGGCTCAAGGAACGGGTGCCGGAGATTTACCTGATTGGGGACGCCAAAGCCCCGCGCAAGGCTCTGGAAGCTGTAGCCGAAGGCTTGGCGGTAGGAAGGGCCTTATAAATGATTAAACCGCCACGACTTCCTTGACTTCTGGAATCTGGGCTTTGAGCCGCGCTTCTATGCCCCGCTTCAAGGTGAGTTGAGACATGGGACAGGAACCGCAAGCCCCCACCAATCTCACCTTGACCACCCCTTCTTGTACATCGATTAATTCGACATTCCCTCCGTCAGCCTGCAAAAAAGGGCGGATCTCTTCGATCGCTTTTTCCACTTTTTCCCGCATAGGTATCTCCTTATAAATACAGTGTCAGTGTAACCTTGAGTGTCAATAATTTCCAAATCGCTGACACTGACCCACATCACGGACACTATTTCTTATTCTGGGACGCAAGCCTCCACCGGACAAACATCGGCACAAGCAGCACAGTCTGTACATAATTCAGGATTGATCTGGTATTTGGGGTCCCCTTCGCTGATCGCCTCGGCCGGGCATTCTTCCTTGCAGGTTCCGCACATGATACAATCGTCCGTGATTTTGTGGGGCATCTTCCCTCCTCCTTTAAACTTTGATTTTGGCATTAAGCTCTTCTACAATCTCATTAGCATCCTTGTTATGCATCAGGGCTCCGAAATCAATCGTCTCCAGGCGGGAACCCGGACAGTTAAAACACCCTTTGCCGAAGTGCTTCTGAAAAACCTCCCGGGCTTCGGGGTACTTGTCGAGAATCTCGCCTATATTCATTTCTTTGTCTATCCTTCGTTTCCCTTCCGTCATAACCCTCAAACCTCCACAAATTTTATCGCCAACATCAGTTCCCCCTCACCCCGCCCTCTCCCCCTTCAGGGGGAGAGGATGAAGGTGAGGGGGCCGGCAAACTGATTAAGCCTCGAAGACCAATTCTTTATTGCTTCGGGTAACATCACGGGAAACATCCCCGTCTCTTCGAAAAATTCAAAGCAGCCCGCAACGCTTTGCCCTACCCTATCACTATGGATTACCGGAAAAATGATCTAAATCATGTTTTTCTAAAAGAGTGGTTTGATGGCTTCCTCGAATACCCGCTTAGGGGTTAACCCGATAAATCTCCGGCAAATCTGGCCCTTGCGGTCAATCAGGAATGTTATGGGGATCCCTTGAATCGGCCCCATACCTGGAATGTTATTGAAAACCTCCAGGACTTCGTCATTACCCATCAGGTTGACGTATTGCACCCCCATCTTATCCAGAAATCTCTGGACATCAACGGGATTACCCCGGTCCAGGGAAATTCCGATGACCTCCAATCCGTCTTTTTTATATTGGCTGTAAAGTTCATTGAAATAAGGGATCTCCTCCCGGCAGGGCGGGCACCAAGTTGCCCAAAAATTGAGGAGGATCACTTTGCCCCGGAAA
>ENA-OVNE01000050-OVNE01000050.1-marine-sediment-metagenome-genome-assembly--contig:-NODE-50-length-9970-cov-2.708076_pt1 | contig 9970 bp, 10 predicted proteins | sample MGYA00250109_ERZ650190 | MGnify/ENA primary metagenome ERZ650190 (study PRJEB26730, sample SAMN04396784) | marine sediment metagenome | isolation source: Baltic marine sediment | place: Denmark...
CTTAGGTTGAAATTATTTAGTTTTTCCGTTCGTGGTGAGCTTGTCGAACCACAAAAAAATACTTTTGCAAGAGCCTCCCCTTATTCCAATTTTCCCCTTTTATTATCTTCCCTTCAGAATATTGCTCGATATGACCAACCTCATAACTTCGGAAGTTCCTTCATAAAGCTCCGTAATCCGGGCATCGCGAAAATGTCTTTCCACGTTGTATTCTTGAATGTAGCCGTATCCCCCATGGATCTGGATGGCCTTGGTGGTGATGCGGCTGGCTGCTTCGGAAGCATACAACTTGGCCATGGCCGCTTCCTTTTCGTAGCGCATTTTATGATCTTTCAGAAAGGCCGCCCGAAGCGTCAATAACCGGGCAGCATCCAGCTCGGTGGCCATGTCGGCGATCATCCATTGGATGGCCTGAAACTGGGAGATGGGTTTCCCAAACTGCACCCGGGTCTTGGAGTAGTCGGTGGCTGCTTCCAGGGCAGCGCGGGCAATACCCAGAGCCTGGGAAGCGATTCCGATTCGGCCTCCGTCTAACGTGTTCATGGCCACGTAAAACCCCTGGCCTACCTGCCCCAGGAGGTTTTCTTTGGACATGCGATAATCTTCGAAGATTAATTCGGCGGTTCCAGAAGCTTTGATCCCCAACTTCTTCTCCACCACTCCCACAGAAAATCCAGGAGCCTTACAATCCACGATAAAGGAACTGATCCCCTTGGATCCTTTGCTCCTATCAGTCATGGCCAGGAGTACGCAATAGTCAGCCACGTTTCCATTGGTAATAAAGTTTTTCTTGCCGTTGATTACCCATTCATCTCCTTGGAGCACGGCCGTAGTCTTCTGGGCGGCCGCATCGGACCCGGCTTCGGGTTCGGTCAATCCGAAACATCCCAGTTTTTTTCCCGAAGCCAAGGGGGTAAGATACTTTTTTTTCTGCTCTTCTGTCCCAAAAGTGTAAATGGGATCGCAGACCAGGGAGTTATTCACCGACATGATCACTCCCACGCTGGCACATCCCCGGGATATTTCCTCCAGGGCCACCGCGTAACTGACAATGTCGGCTCCCCCTCCGCCGTAAACATCCGGGATGGCAATGCCCATGAGGTTCAACTCGGCCATTTTCTGGACGATTTCCACCGGGTGACGCTCCGTTTTATCCAATTCAGGGGCCTTGGGTTTAATTTCATTTTCAGTAAAATCGCGGGCCATCTCTTGAATCATCTTTTGCTCTTCACTAAGTTCAAAATCCATCGCTTCACCTCTTTCCCTATTCGTCATCCCCCAACGACAGAGAGATCAAAATTTCCCCTTCGTTTCCTTCCCTTCCTGGCAGCCCTCAAACCGGCGCTATTGTATCATTCCCCCCTCGAAAGTCAACGCCCAATTCCTGATTAACTATTTAACGCCTTGCACCTTACCTCATAACCCTTGACTTCTTGAACCCTATTTATTCCCCGCTCGATCCTATGGAAAATTCACCTCCTGATGATCCCTCGCGAAGATCCCTTGCGGCGGGGCCAAGGCCAAGGGAATAAAAACAGTGGATCCCTGAAAAACGGGTGGAGGATAAAAGAAAAGAAAAATAGACTTGACAAAAAGAGGAACCGGAAGGTATTTTAAACTAACTGGACAGGCATGGATCTTGTGTGAACTTTTCTTGCCAATATATAAAATCCGGAGGTGGGTAATGCGGCAAATCAAAATGACCCTGAGTGCAGGGCTGGTCATTCTCCTGGGCCTGTTAATCTTCGGAGAATTGACAGAAAGTCGCGCGCAATCAAGCCAGGCTTTGAATCCCTCGCAGCAAAAACTTCGCGATCAGATGCAATCGGTCGGCTTCATCACCTCGCAACCAATTCCATCGTGGGGGACGATCGTCGGGACCAAAGATGCAGTGGTCAATCTGAGCAAAGGAGAAGTTGTTTACATCCAGTTGCAGCCGGGGAAAGAAGTAAAGCCCGGCGATCGGTTTACCGTCATGCACCTGGGTCAAGCCATAACCCATCCTATTACCAAGGAAAAAATCGGCCACCTGGTTGTGATTCCGGGGGAACTGGTCATCCTCGGTGGAAAAGATCAAATTGTGACCGCCAAAATTCATGAATCCAATCGACCGATCTTCAGTGGAGATTATATCCTTGCTCCTGCCCCGGTCCTCCCCGAGGCAGTACCCATCCGCAGTCTAAAAAAAATCGAAGGGAGGGTGATTTTCTCGCAAGAGGGTATAGAGAACATCACGTCCAATGAATTTGTCTTCATCGACCGGGGAAGTCAAGATGGAGTCGTAGTGGGGGCTCTCTTCAAAATTTATCAAATGGGCCATTATTTAGAAGAGATCCTAAAAGATGAGAAAATCCGATCCCCCCTGAACAAGGTAGGGAAAGCCGTCGTGGTTTCTGTGCAGAAGGAAACTTCCACTGCCCTCATCACCCTCTCGTCTCAAGCGATTTACATTGGCGATCAAGCTGTATCCGGCCCGGAGTAAACCCTGAAATTTATAGGGCCAACCCGGAGGGCCGGGTGGTTCGGGGTAAGAAGACTAGGGATTGTGGGTCGCAGAGTCCATGATCCCTTTTTTGTTAAGCTGGGGAGACAGGAGAGGATCGTTGCAAGATCTTTATCACTGGGTAGCTTTAACGATGGCTCCGGGGGTAGGCAGCGTCCTTTTCAAACGCTTAACCCAAGCCTTTGGCAGCCCCGCAGGAGTCTTTAGAGCCTCTCCGAAAGATCTGAAGCAGGTAGAAGGGATAGGCGCGAAGGTTGTCGCCTCGCTCAAGAGGTTCGATTGGAAGCAAACGGTGGAAAAGGAGCTTCGCCTCTCGGAAAAGAATGGCGCAAAACTGGTGACTTGGGAGGACGAAGAATATCCGGTGAATCTGAAACAAATATATGATCCTCCACCCCTGCTTTACGTTCTGGGATCCCTGATTCCGCAAGACCCGATAGCGGTTGCGGTTGTGGGCTCCCGGCACCCCACAACTTACGGCCAATTAGCCGCAGAGCGAATTTCCATGGGCTTGAGTAGAAAGGGGGTAACTGTGGTCAGTGGCTTGGCCAGGGGAGTCGATTCTTGCGCGCACCGGGGCGCTCTCGCAGCGGGCGGAAGAACCATTGGGGTATTGGGTTGCGGGGTGGACATTATTTATCCGCCTGAAAACCGCGATTTGTTCGAAAGGGTAGCTGCTCAGGGGGCGGTTATCTCCGAGTTTCCCCTGGGAACACCACCCGATAGCGACCATTTTCCTATCCGTAACCGGGTCATCAGCGGGCTGTCTCTGGGAGTGGCCGTAGTAGAAGCCACGCTGCGCAGCGGCTCTTTGATCACGGCCCGCTTCGCCCTGGATCAGGGGCGGGATGTTTATGCGGTTCCCGGAAACGTGGACTCCGCCCGGAGTGAGGGGACAAACCGGTTAATCAAAGAAGGGGCTAAGTTGGTCAGCCGGGCCGAAGACATTCTGGAAGAAATCTATCATATACCCCGACCCGCGATTCCCGAGACGCCCCCGCAGCCGAAACTCTCGGAAGAAGAGTCCAGAGTCTATTTGACCCTGGAACAGGGGGCCCTGCATATCGACCAGATCACCGCTCGTACGGCACTCTCCAGCGGCAAAATTTCAGCGGTCCTCCTGGCACTCGAACTTGCCGGGCACGTCAAACAGCTCCCCGGGATGCGCTTCGCCAAAGTCTAATATCGCCACGGAGGACCCAGAGAATGCTATAATAAAAAAATTCGGAGTTTGGAGCTATAAGCTATGAACTTTTTCCTGTATTTGAAACTCTATGCTCTCTGTACTACTAACATGCAAAATCTCGAAATTTTGTTAAGCAAATTCGAAGATCTCCCCCTCACCCTGCCCTCTCCCCCCTTTGGGGGGAGAGGATGAAGGTGAGGGGGGCCGATGGATTTTGGTTGCAGCTATGCCGCGCTGTGACCTCTGTGGCAAATAATGATTGAGGAGATGGAATGTCCAAGTCGTTAATCATCGTCGAATCACCGGCCAAGGCTCGGACGATCGGTAATTACCTAAAAGATGATTATGTCATCATGGCATCGGTGGGGCATGTTAAAGATCTTCCGGAAAGCCGTTTAGGAGTTGATATCGAAAACGGGTTCGTGCCCCAGTACCAGGTCATCAAAGGAAAGATCAAGGTTCTGAAAGAAATTAAAAAGGCTGCGGAAAAGGTGGATTCCATTTATCTGGCGACGGACCCCGATCGCGAAGGAGAGGCCATTGCCTGGCATATCGCTGAAGAATTAAACCGGCCGCCGGACAAAATTCACCGGGTTCTGTTTAACGAGATAACCGCCCGCAGCGTACGGGAAGCGGTCCTGAAACCCGAACGTTTAAATAAAGATAAATACGAAGCCCAACAAGCCCGCCGTATCCTCGATCGTTTGGTAGGGTACCTGATCAGTCCTCTTCTCTGGGATAAAGTCCGGCGAGGTTTGAGCGCGGGACGGGTCCAATCCGTTGCGGTCCGTCTCCTTTGCGAACGGGAGAAGGAAATCCAGTCTTTCGTACCTCAGGAGTACTGGACAATCCAGGCCCTCCTCGAAGGGAGTTCTCCCCCTGCTTTTAAAGCTACCTTAGCGCGGATCGATTCCAAAAAGGCAGAGATTAAAAACGGAGAGGCGGCTCAAGCCATCCTCCAAGATCTGTCTCTCTGCTCTTTTGCCGTCAAAGAAATCGAAAGGAAAGAACGCCGAAAAAACCCGCCCCCACCCTATATTACCAGCCAACTCCAGCAAGAGGGTTGGCGTAAGCTGCGCTTTACCGCCAAGAAGACCATGTCTTTGGCTCAACGGCTTTACGAAGGAGTGGAGCTCGGGCAAGAAGGCCCGACAGGATTGATTACCTATATGCGTACGGACTCGGTACGCCTTTCTTCAGAGGCGGTGGAAGAGGTGCGGCAATTCATTAGCGAAAAATTCGGAGTATCGTATTTACCCGAGAAACCGAATTTTTACAAAAGCCGCAAGACAGCCCAGGAAGCTCATGAAGCGATTCGCCCAACTTCCGTAATCCGTATACCGGAAATGGTAAAACCTTTCCTTAACGGAGATCAGTTCGCCCTTTATGAACTTATCTGGAACCGCTTTGTGGCCTGCCAGATGAACCCGGCGGTCTACGATCAGACCTCGGTAGACATCCAGGCTGGGAAATACCTATTCCGCGCCAGCGGTTCCATCCTGCTCTTCCCGGGCTTTATGACCCTTTACATCGAAACCGCCGATGAAAACGCGGAACGGGAAGATCAGGAAGAAGGAAAGCTTCCAGATCTCTCAATTGGCGAAGGATTAAAACCCCTCAACATAACCCCTGAGCAGCACTTTACTCAGCCCCCGCCGCGATATACGGAAGCCACCTTAATCAAGGAGCTCGAGGAAAAAGGGATTGGTCGCCCGTCCACCTATGCCACGATCCTTGACAATATTCAGGAAAGGGAATATGCCGCTAAGGAAAAAGGCCGGCTCTATCCCACGGAATTGGGATGCCTGGTTTCTGATTTATTAGTCGAGAATTTCCCGGATATCCTCGATGTGCAATTCACAGCCCAAATGGAGGACGAGCTGGACAAAGTGGAAGAAGGACAGTTGCCCTGGGTTCAGGCGTTGGAGGATTTTTACGAACCCTTCCAAAAGGACCTGGAAAAAGCCAAGGTGCAGATGCAGGATATAAAAGGGAAAGGAGTACCCACGGACCTGCGTTGCGAAAAATGCGGTGCATCCATGGTCATCAAACTCGGTCGGCATGGCCAATTTTTGGCTTGTTCCAATTACCCCGAATGCAAAAATACCAAAGAGTTCCAGCGCAATGGGGCCGGAGGGATTGAGATTGTCCAGGAAGAACCCGTTCAAGAGACTTGCGAGAAGTGCGGCGCTTCCATGATCACAAAGGCAGGACGCTTCGGAAAATTCTTGGCCTGCTCCAACTACCCCCAATGCAAGAATACCAAAAAAATTCTGATTAACGGTGAGGGAAAAGTTGAGGTGGCCCAAGATGAAGAGAGTTCAGAGACCTGCGAGAAATGCGGTGCGCGCATGGTCATTAAAACCGGTCGCTTCGGAAAATTCCTGGCCTGCTCCAATTATCCGGCGTGTAAGAACACGAAGAAGATCGCTCCATCTGGAGGGGGGGCTGAGGCCGCCCAATCCACCCTTACAGGCGAGAATTGTGAGCAGTGCGGCTCTCCGCTGGTCTACCGCAAAGGGCGCTTCGGCCAATTTATCGCTTGCAGCAACTACCCAAAATGCCGGTTTACTAAAAAAGTCACTCCCCCCATTCAGAATGAAAGGCAGACTCCAGAAGAAAAAGGCCAATCTGCCCAGAGAAAGAAAGTTTATAAAAAGAAGAAAATATGATGATAATCGGGGCTGCGGATCAGCGGCGCTCGGGCGCGCGTGGACGACCGTCCGCTGCAGCCGCCTGATGGCCGGCGCGAAGCGTAGCGCGTCCGTGGGCATGCCCTGGTTCGGCTATTCTTATGACGCCCACTTGAGCATAAGCTTTTTTTGATTTATCGCGCAATCTCGCAAGTAAAGATTAATAAGATTTTGGTAAGGCATCCCTATTTCGTTCGCCATGGCCTTAAAATACGCCACTGAATCTTTGTCGAGTCGGATCGTGACCGGATGCTTCAGATGTTTAATGTAGGGGTTTTTCTCCCCCTTCATCTTTGAAAAATTGTAATGTGCCCTCATTGGGTCACCTCCAGTAAGCGACTGTTTCTTTTTTGTTTGCTTTTCGAGCCGAGACAATACGGATGACTTTATCATGCAATCGATAGCAATGGCATACTACCAGCACCCTCAATTTGAAACTCATGCCTAACATGATAAAACGATCTTCATCTTGTGAATGGTCCGGGTCGTAATATCGAATTGCCTTTTCGTCGAGAAAGACCGTCTGCGCTTCCTCAAAAGATACACCATGCTTCCTCTTGTTTTCTCCGCTCTTTTTCTCATCCCATTCGAAGCGAATATCACTCATATGTACATTGTACGCATCATATGATAGATTGTCAATAAATATGTAGCCGAAGCGTCTAAGCTCAGCCGCGCGCCTTAACGCGTCGGCTGGAGCGCTTTGTTAGGCCGATCGATTTTTGCGCGATATGTATTAGAGAGCGAAGGGTGTCATTCACGGCTTCTTCTGTGGGAAACGCTTTCGCCACCTCAGGGCTGAGAAGAACTAAATTGGTTCCCCTCCGATAAGCCTCAAAATACTTGCCGCGAACACCGGTACCAAGGTCCTCACGGCGATACGCCGGACGCAACTCTTCAGACTTAGCCTTCTTCATAAATGCTCCTCTCTTGGCGGGTCATAAGACGTGCCCAAACAATTCTTATCCAACCTCCGCGATCCGTATGTGAAACTATGAGCAACCGCTTATGTCCTGACAGTCCAAAAGTGATAAATCGCTGTTCGTTCACAGAATGATCAGGATCAGCATAGGTAATGGCTATAGCCTATTACCTATTGCCCCTCACCTATCGCCCATCGCCTATTTTATTTTACCAACCACACCCCCAGAACGATCAAGGCTGTCCCGATGATGCGGGAAATGGTTAGACTCTCCTGTAAAATCAGCCAACTCAACAAGACAGCGATTAATGGATAAGTAGCGGTAATCGGCACGACCAGGGAGGCACCACCTAATCGCAGAGCATGGTAGTAGGTCCAAAGCCCCGCCGCTCCCCCGCAGATTCCACTCAATCCGAAGAGAACGATTGAACGCCTGTCCAGGGTTCCCAAAGTTCCCAGCCGGCCGCTGCCAACTCCGACGGCGAGCAAGATTCCGGTTAGGATGAATTGCCGAACCATCATTCCGGCGAAGGGGCTGGTTTTTCCCAGAGCTAACTTATCGAAGATCGCCGCCATCCCCCAGAATAAAGTCGTCAAAACCAAAAAGACCATGAGTTTCATGGAATAACTCCTATGATGATTTCTTCCCTTTTCATTAACGAATATTTTTCCCCCTGATGCAAGTCAAAAATAAGGAATAAAAAAAGAGGTGGCCCCTTTACGAGACCACCTCTTCCATTTAAGGCAAATTGTTAAAGGTTAAAACGCCGCCTCGGGAATCGTCAGGGCGCTGCGGTTTCCGCTGAGAATGGTCGTGGCGGTAGATTGAACCTTCGGAAGAATATTGTTGACAAAAAACTCGGCTGTATAGACCTTGCCGCTGTAGAAAGCAGCCTCGGCTTGCTCTTCAATGACTTTGGCCTTGGCCTCGTCCGCGGTTGCCCCGGCCTTCTGGAAGATATCTTGGAGTTTATTCTGCGCAATGATCGCCTGGTCGAGGAGAAGGTAGGCCAGCTCCACCTCTCCAAAAAGCTCAAGGTACGGACAAGCATGGAGCATCGCGTAGAGCGGATCTCCTCCGGCCGCGACCTTGGCGAAGTGCATGGAAACATTGACCAGCGTATTCTTAGCCTGTTCCAGCTGGGCGATCGCCGGCCCAAAAACTGGATGGGCTTTATGCTTCTCTACGAACTCGTTGACTTCTTTCATCCAGCCCATGATTAAGGCTCCCTTTTTCAAGGATAGTTTGCGGCCTACTAAGTCCATGGCCTGGATGCCGTTGGTCCCCTCGTAAATTGAAGTGATCTTCACGTCCCGGCAGAGCTGTTCCACGGGGTATTCACCGCAGTACCCATAGCCTCCGTGAATCTGGATGGCCCATTCGGTAAGGCGGAAGGCCATGTCTGTCGAATAAGCCTTAACGATGGGAATCAGGAGATCGATCATGTTCTCGCAATATTCTTTCTCCTTCGGGTCCGTGGCCACCTTGGCCAAATCCGCGTAGTAGGCGCTGCGGTAAATTAGCGCCCGCAGACCTTCGGCATAAGCTTTCATGGTCATGAGCAACCGGCGGACGTCGGGATGGTTGATGATCGTCACCCGCGGGGCGTTGGGGTCTCTCATCTTCGTGATTTCCACCCCCTGGATGCGTTCTTTGGCATATTTCAGGGCATAGAGGTAAGCCAGGTTCCCCAGGGCAAAACCCTGCAGGCCCACACCGAGACGGGCTTCGTTCATCATCTGGAACATGAGTTGGATGCCCTGATTCTCCTGCCCGAGAATATACCCGTGACACTTCCCGTCATCTCCGAAATTCAGGGTGCAAGTCGATGACCCCTTGAGCCCCATCTTGTGCTCGATACCGCCACAATTTACATCGTTGGGTTCTCCCAGGGATCCATCGAGGTTGATCCGGACCTTGGGCACGATAAAGAGGCTTAAACCTTTGATTCCCGGAGGGGCATTCTCCGTTCGGGCCAGGACGGCGTGGATAATGTTTTTCGTCAGGTTATGGTCGCCAGCGGTGATGAAGATCTTCGTGCCCTGGATTAAATAATGATCCCCCTCTTTTTTAGCCATGGTTTTCACATCCCCCACGGCGCTCCCGGCCTGGGATTCGGTCAAGCACATCGTGCCGGTCCACTGGCCGCTGTACATTTTTTCCAGGTACATCTGCTTCTGTTCCGGTGTTCCGAAGCTTTCAATCAGGTTGGCGGCGCCGCGAGTAAGACCAGGGTAGGTAGTGAAGGAAACGGACGCCCCCACAAACATTTCTGCGGTCGCCAGAGCCACAGAATCCGGCAGTCCCTGCCCCCCGGCTTCTGCATCTACCGAAGCGGCAATCCATCCGCCCTCGCAGTATTTCTTGAAGGCTTCATGGAAGGCTTCCGGGACTTTCACTTTCCCTTTCTCATAAACGCAGCCCTCTTTATCCGCAATGGAATTCAGCGGGGCGATTACTTCGGCGGCCAGCTTGGCTCCTTCTTCCAAAACCATGTCAAAAGTTTCCTTGGAGAAATCCTTGAACTTATCGAACTCGCAGAGCCGTTCAATGCCTAATTGTTCATAAAGAATGCACCTGATAATGTCAAGAAAATTCGTATCCAAACTATACGCTCACGTAATAAATTTTTTGATAAATTTCCCCTTATTAAATCTATAAATAT
>ENA-OVNE01000051-OVNE01000051.1-marine-sediment-metagenome-genome-assembly--contig:-NODE-51-length-9934-cov-2.629603_pt1 | contig 9934 bp, 12 predicted proteins | sample MGYA00250109_ERZ650190 | MGnify/ENA primary metagenome ERZ650190 (study PRJEB26730, sample SAMN04396784) | marine sediment metagenome | isolation source: Baltic marine sediment | place: Denmark...
AGGTTCGAGTTCCGCAGTTCCCAGCAGCCCTGCCGAAGCGGCTGGGAAGTTTTCCTTTCTGGAGAGGAAAGGAACGTTTTATGGATGCGATGGTGAATATTTATGCCCATGCTTCAATCGGCGGGCTGAATGTGGTGATAGGGGAGAAAAAATAAGGTAGATGAGGTAAAAAACTATTGACCTGCCGTGTTTTTTGTGAATAATTTCTTATTTCTAAGAGATTTTAAACCAGGAAGGGAGGTAAAGGCTGCTTTAGCAGTCTGCAACGGCCAACAAATTCCATGCTGGATCTATATGAAGAATTAAGAATTTTGGTTGGAAAGCTGCAAGAATCCAAAATAGAGTATGCTCTGTGCGGAGGCCTTGCCTTAGCGGTTTACGGTTTGCCTCGGGCTACGATCGACATTGACCTTCTCATCACGAAAGACTCCTTAGCAGATGTGCAAACCATAGCACAGGAATTAAGGTACACTTTGAAAGCCACACCAATGGAGTTTGCTAAAGGGGTGATTGAAATTCATCGGGTTTCGAAAATCGATCCGGAAAGTGGGGATTTATTTAGCTTGGATTTTCTTCTGGTAACTTCCGAAATCGATTCTGTCTGGAGGAGCCGCCGGGAAGTGGAGTGGGAAGATGGGAAGCTTTGGTTAGTATCCCGTGAAGGATTGATTACCTTAAAGTCTCTTCGAGGAAGCGGCCAGGATCTCGATGATATTCAAAGATTGAAGGAAGAGTGAGATGAAAGTTGATATGTCCTCCAAGGCAATTTCCACCCGGCTGAAACGAGTTGCACAGTTGCGGCGCCTCTGCCTCTCTTTGGCTAAAGCCAAACCAGTCTCCAGGAAAAGCGAAGAGCCAAGAGCGGGGAGCACGGGGTTCAAGGTAGGGTGAGGTTTTGGTTCATAGCCAGGAACGATGAGGAACAATCGATCCCCAAGGCCAGTGCTTTCATATTCAATTCCAAAAAGGATGGAAGAATTCGGTTGCTGACCACTTGCCGAAGAGATTCTTCCTTCACGAGACCTAAAGCCTTGACGACTGCCCCGAGGAGGATCATGTTGGCTACCATCTGGTTCCCGAATTCTTTCAGGGCCTTTTCCGTAGCCGGGACCGGAATATGTTGGAGAGGGGATAAAGGATCGGGCTTAACCATAGGGGAATCGAAGAAAATTATGCCGGTCGAGGGATTGACTTTGGTTTTATGCTGCTCGTAGGTTCCTTGGGACATACAGGCCAAAACATCGGCTTCGGTGACCTCGGGGTAGTCGATCCACGAATCGGAGATGACCACATCTGCCTTACAGGCCGAACCCCTGGCTTCTGAGCCATAAGAAGAAGTTTGGCCCACGTATTTTTTTTCGATGACGGCTGCTTCGCCCAAAATCTCTCCCATCAAGATGATGCCCTGACCTCCCAACCCTGCAAAACGAACCTGGATCATAACGAGCCTCCTTAGTTTTCTTGGTTGACAAATTCCCCTACGGTGATCTTGCCCGGAAGTTCTGCCGGATCTAAACTTTTTGCTTTTTCCACGGAAATACAGTTTTTCTTCAGGGCCTGGATCATGGCGAAGGCCGTCTGGAAAGCATTGCGCCGTCCGAATTGGGTGGGGCATGGGGAAAGGACTTCCACGAAAGCGAAGCCCTGGTGAGCCATCGCCTTCTTCAAGGTTCGGATTAAGGGAATGGGGGTAGCGACGGGATATCGGGCTACATAGGTGGCCCCAGCAGCTTCGACAAGCTTACATAGGTCAAAGGGGGGCTCTTGGTTTCCTTTAGGGGTGGTGGTGGTCAGGGAGCCGAGAGGAGTGGTAGAAGCCATCTGCCCGCCGGTCATGCCGTATATGAAGTTGTTTGCACAAACGACAGTCATATCCATATTTCTCCGGGCAGCATGAATGAGGTGGTTGCCCCCGATGGAGCTCAAGTCGCCGTCCCCGCTGATGACCACAACCTTTAACTTAGGATTATAAAGCTTGGCCCCGGTGGCGTAAGCGATGGCCCTGCCGTGGAGAGTATGCAAGGTGTCAGCCTTAAAGTGCGGGCTAGGAATCCACGCCGCACAACCAATCCCCGAAACGAAGAGCATTTGCTTCATGTCATATTCAAGGTCCGCAATGGCCCGCAGAATAGCGCCCATCAGAATGCCATGGCCACATCCCGGGCAGAAAGGAGTAGGAAAAGCCTTCTGGTTGATCATCTGAAAAATTTTTTCGTTCATGCCATGTTCCTCCGGATTCCTTCAACGATCTCTCCTGGTTCAATGACCTCGCCGTTGGTCTTGGGTAAAGGTATGACCGGAGTGGAGGTGTATTTCTTAAGTTCGCCGGCAACCTGCCCCCGGTTCATTTCCGGAACGAAGATAATGCCGCATTGCCTTCCCAACTCAGCAATAGCCTCTTCGGCAAAAGGCCAAATGGAAACCAGACGGAGTAACCCCGCCTTGATCCCTTGGCTCCGGAGAGTCTTAACAGCACGAAAGGCAGCCCGGGCGGTAAATCCATAGGCCACAACGCCTACTGCGGCATCATCAAGAAAGTGGGTTTCAGTCTCGTCGACTTCCCATTTAAAATCCTTGACCTTACGAACCAGCCGTTCGGTCAGGCGGGCCTGAACCGCGGAATCGGCAGTCTTCCGAAAACCCCAGGAGTCATGGGTGGAGCCAGTGACTAAAAGGTTGGCCCCTTCTCCAAAAGAAGGCATGGGGGGGACGCCGTTTGGCTCTTCGGTTCCAAAAGGAGGGAGGCCCGGAGCCTTGTAACGATCGTACACCTCCACTTCTTCTTTTACCACCAGCGTCTCCCGCAGGTGGCCTACGGCTTCGTCGGCAAGGATGAAAGTTGGGACGCGGAAACGCTCGGCAAGGTTGAAAGCTTTGATGGTCAGGTCATACATTTCCTGTACGGACCAAGGAGATAGAGCGATGATTTCATTATCCCCATGGGGGCCCCACTTAACCTGCATGATATCCCCTTGCGCGGGGCGGGTAGCTTGCCCTGTGCTCGGACCGGCACGCTGGACATCCACGATCACGCAAGGGGTCTCGGTGATTGTGGCATAGCCGATGGCTTCGATCATCAGGCTGATACCCGGACCGGAGGTGGCAGTCATGGCCTTGGCTCCGGCCCAAGAAGCTCCGATGACCGAAGAGATTGAGGCGATTTCGTCTTCCATTTGGATGAATACTCCCTCCACCTCGGGAAGGCGATGGACCATGCGGATCATGATTTCGCTGGCCGGAGTAATGGGATAGCCGGCATAATAACGACACCCGGCAGCGATCGCTCCTTCGGCGCAAGCTTCATCCCCTTGCATGAAGTACCAGCCGGGTTTAAGGAAACTTTTAACTTTTTTCAGTTGCATGGGGGACCCTCAACTTTCCTTGGCCACGTGAATGGCTAAATCCGGGCAAAGCATCTCACATTGCCAACAATGGGTGCATTGCTCGGGATGGGCGGCGACCACGGGGTTAAACCCTTTCCCCGCGACTTCCGGAGATTTCTCGAAAACTTTCTTGGGGCAGGCTTCGAGGCAGATGTAGCATCCTTTGCACCATTTTTGGTTAATATGAATACTCGCGGGCTTTTTTCTCTTTTCTTTAACTGACAAGCTGTTATCTCCCTTCACCTTTTTTCGGCAAGGACCAAAACCTGCCTTGCGCAGCTAAAAATAATATGGCTTAAAAAGAGAGATGGAGTCAAGATTTTTCTAAGCCCTTGGGGATTGAGCGACAAACCTTTTTCTCTTGACGAAAGAGAGCCAAATTAATAATATGAAAGCAAGGTTTTGTTCAAAAAAAGGAAAAATTTTCATGAGTATCTTGGTGGATGAAAATACAAAGGTAATCTGCCAGGGGATTACCGGGAAACAGGGGATGTTTCACACCCGTCAGGCAGTGGCCTATGGGACAAAGATGGTCGGCGGAGTGACGCCTGGCAAGGGTGGGGGAAAGATGGATGACCTACCCATTTTTAATACTGTGGCCGAAGCGGTCCGGGAAAAAGGGGCGAACGCTTCGGTTCTTTTCGTACCCCCTCCTTATGCGGCCGATGCCATCATGGAGGCGGCGGATGCAGGACTGGAACTCATCGTCTGTATTACGGAAGGGATTCCTGTTCTGGATATGGTGATGGCCAAAGGATACCTTGCAGGGAAAAAGAGCCGCCTGCTCGGTCCTAATTGCCCGGGAGTAACCACCCCCGGTAAATGTAAGATCGGCATCATGCCGGGATACATACATAAACCTGGAACAATCGGGGTAATCTCCCGCAGTGGGACGTTAACCTATGAGGTTGTTGACCAACTGACCCGCTTGGGCCTGGGCCAGTCCACCTGCGTGGGCATCGGGGGGGACCCGGTAATCGGGTTGACTTTCGTTGATGTCCTAAAGCTTTTTGCAGAAGATGCCCAAACCGAGGCGGTCATGCTGATCGGCGAAATCGGGGGGGAGACCGAAGAAGAGGCTGCCGAGTATATCTGTTCCAGTCATTTTCCCAAACCGGTTGTAGCTTTCATTGCCGGGCAGAACGCCCCTCCCGGCCGGCGAATGGGGCACGCCGGAGCGGTTATCTCCGGGGGAGGAGGTTCAGCAAAAGGGAAAATGGAGGCCCTGCAGGCAGCGGGAGCTACTGTGGTTGAAAATCCGGCGGATATGGCCTGGACGGTTAAACAGGTTTTGGAAAAAAGAAAAGGATCATAAATCCATGGCTAAAAAGGGAAAATATTCTATAGAAATTTATAAGAGTTGGTGCAAGCGGTGCGGGATATGTGCGGCTTTCTGTCCGGCCGGGGTTTTGGCCCAGGATGGATCAGGGGCCCCTTATGTGGAAGATCCCGAGCGCTGTACCGGCTGCCAGTTATGCCAATTGCATTGTCCTGATTTCGCCATCAATGTCCGTTCGCCCAAAAAAAAGGAAGGAAAGAAAAGTACCGATAAGGTTGAGGAAGTAGCGAATGAATAATCAAAAAAAACCTGAACCCGCGGCGCAGCTTATGCAGGGGAATGAAGCCTGTGCCGAAGGGGCCTTGAGGGCGGGATGCCGGTTTTTCGCCGGTTATCCGATTACCCCGGCTTCCGAGATTGCCGAACGCCTCTCCTACCAGCTCCCCCAGGTGGACGGGACCTTTATCCAGATGGAGGATGAAATTGCCAGTATGGGTGCGGTAATCGGTGCTTCGCTGGCGGGGGTGAAATCCATGACCGCCACCTCTGGGCCCGGATTTTCGCTCATGCAGGAGAATCTGGGGTTTGCCTGTATGGCCGAGGTGCCTTGCGTGGTGGTGAATGTGATGCGGGGTGGGCCGAGCACGGGTTTACCCACCAACCCTTCGCAAGGAGACGTGATGCAAGCCCGCTGGGGCACCCATGGGGATCATCCCATCATCGTGCTCTCCCCCACTTCGGTCATGGAATGCTTTTCCCTCACGGTAAAAGCTTTCAATTATTCAGAGAAGTACCGCACCCCGGTAATCCTCTTGATGGATGAAGTGGTCGCCCACATGCGAGAAAAAGTTGTCTTGCCCGATGCCAGCGAAGTGGAGGTCATCGACCGGGTTAAACCTTCCGTTCCCCCCGAATGGTACCTTCCTTACGAAGATACCAGTTTCGGCGTACCGCCCATGGGTATTTTCGGTGAAGGGTATCGTTACCACGTTACTGGATTGGTCCACGACATTCGGGGATTCCCCACGCTGCGGCAAGACGAGATTAAGCCGTTCTTACTCCGCCTCTTCCGCAAAATCTCTACCCACTTCAACGATATCCAGCTGTTTGAGAATTTTTTTATTGAAGATGCAGACCTGGTCATCGTAGCCTTTGGATGCACGGCCCGATCCGCTCACCGAGCCATGGTGGAAGCTCGGGCTCGGGGGATGAAAGTGGGGTTATTAAAGTTGATCACCCTCTGGCCTTTCCCCCGCAGGTTCGTAGAACCCCTGACCCAGGCGGGCAAAACCCTGCTCGTTCCAGAAATGAACATGGGGCAGATTTCCCGCGAAGTGAAAAGGGTCAACCAGGGGATGACCGAGGTAATTACCGTGAACAAGATCGATGGTACAATGATTACCCCTCAGGAGATCTTGGAGAAGATCGAGGAGGAGATGAAATGATTGAAGATCGACCCCTGATTTATAAGTACCTTCGCCACGATAAAAAATTTCCTCACGTTTGGTGCGGGGGGTGCGGGATCGGTATCTTATTAGGATCATTGATTCGGGCCATCGATCATATCGGCTATACGAAGGACGAAGTGGTCCTGGTATCCGGCATCGGCTGTTCGGGAAGGCTCCCAGTTTACGTGGACTTCAACACTTTGCACACGACCCATGGCCGGGCTTTGACCTTTGCCACGGGAGTTAAATTGGCCAAGCCTGAACTGAAGGTCATCGTCATCATGGGAGATGGGGACGCCACAGCCATCGGCGGCAACCATTTCATCCATGCGGCCCGGCGGAATTTGGAACTAACCGCGGTGATTGTGAATAACAATATCTATGGCATGACCGGCGGCCAGTACTCCCCCACCACCCCCTACGGCCAGCGAGCCACCACGGCCGTTTACGGTTCGGTGGAACATTCCTTCGACATCGCCCAACTGGCCGTTTGTGCCGGAGCCATCTTTGCCGCCCGAGGAACTGTTTATCATGTGCGGCAATTGGATGGGCTCATCGAAAAAGCATTGCTTAAAAATGGTTTCAGCGTGGTAGAGGTGATTAGCCAGTGCCACACTCATTACGGACGGTTGAACAAACTGGGAAACCACATCGAGATGATGAAGGGGCAACGGGATAATGCTGTTCCCGTGGAGAAGGCCAGAAAAATGAGTCCGGAGGAAATGGAAGGAAAATTCGAGATTGGCATCCTGGTTGACCGGGAAGCCCCCAGTTACCTGGAAGAGTATAATAAAGTCCGGCAGAAGGCCAAGGAAGCCCTTTCGCTACAGTTATCCAAGGAAGAAAAAGAGGAAAGTGAGCGCCGAGAAGTTTCAGATAAACAATAATACAGTTCGAAGTGCGGAGTTCGAAGTTCGGAGTAAAAAAATAAATTTAACAATTTTTAATTTTAGGCATCTTACCTCACTTTAAGCACATAAGAGAGTAATTATGTTGGATCGATTTGAAATTCGGCTGAGCGGGACAGGCGGGCAAGGGCTGGTACTGGCCGGGATTATTCTGGCTGAAGCTGCAGGTATTTATGAAGGGAAGTACGTCGTGCAAACGGTCAGCTATGGGCCGGCGGCCCGCGGGGGGACGAGCCGTGCCGATATCGTGATCAGTGAAGGTGAGATTGATTATCCCAAAGCCATGGGATTAGACCTTCTTCTGGCGATGACCCAAATGGCCTGCGACGAATCCGCTTCTGAGCTGAAACCCAAGGGAGTTTTGGTAGTGGATTCTCAACTGGTTACGCAGGTTGTTAATCCCCGGGTGGTTAAAATTCCCTTCACTCAGATCGCTAAAGAAAAATGCGGGCGGGAACAGATGGCCAACATTGTGGCCCTGGGGGCGCTGAGTCAATTCATTCCCAGTATGCCAGCCGGTGCCGGGCTCGTTTCGCAGAAATCCATGGAAGTTGCGGTCATGTCACGAATCCCTCCAGGAACGGAGAAGCTAAATAAACTGGCCTTCGAAGAAGGAGTCAAGGCCGCCGCCGAAATCCAGAAAAGCCTCATCTTTGAAGAACCCTCCGCAGACAGCGACCAGATCTAATAACAGTAGGCAGAATGCAGAATGCAGAATTCAGAATCCAGAATAATGCTTTTTCTTTTAATCTTCTGAATTTTGACTCTTGAATTCTGCCTTCTGGTTTTTTCCTTCCTCCGGCAGTAAATCCAAAAGCTGCTTCAAAATCCTGGCTGTAGCACCCCAGATGGTATGGTTTTGGTATTGGTAAAAATAAACCGGAAATGGCTTGCCATCCTTCATCCACATTTCCTGGCGCAATTGGCCTTCCTTCAGCAAGGCAGACAGGGGAGCTTCAATCACTTCAGCGATCTCGTGAGGGTTCACTTGGAATGGGTAGGGATAGGAGATAAGGGCGACGAAAGGGGAGACGCAGAAATCCGTTGTAACTGTACAGAATTCGTCTAACTCTCCCAATATCTTTACGTCCCTGGGGGCAATCCCCATCTCTTCTTGGGCCTCGCGCAGAGCGGTAGCCAGGAGGTTTTTGTCTTTTTTATCTTGCCGCCCGCCGGGAAAAGATATCTGACCTTTGTGGTGTTCTACTTTGTCGGTCCGCTTAGTGAGAAGAATATGATACGCGCCATCTTTCCTGAAAAGCGGGATAAGAACTGCCGCGCGCTTCAGCCGCTGATCTGGGAGGCAATTTTTAACCCGAGAAGCTAAGATTTCCTTGATCTTTTTTTCCATTTTATAATTGGTCACAGAGAACCCAGAGAGCACAGAGTTTAAAATAAAATCCTTAAAGCTTTTTTATCTCTATTTTCTCTTAATTCGTTGAGTAATTATTATGGCTTAAGGGAGAATAGTGTGAGTAGTCTGTTTTGTCATTGAATCTATAGTTTCTTGCTCTGTGACCTCTGTGATCTCTGTGGCAAAAATTATTTTTTAATCAGGAACGGTAGGTACGGAGTTTGGCCAGGTCCCAGGTGTATTCGTAAAGGTGCAATCCTTTGGAGACGGCAATGATCTCCCCGTCCTCAACCCCGATCTGCTGGCCCATGTATTCCTTCAGGAGTTGCATTCCCGCCAGGTTAGCCGGGAAACCAGCCCAGAGGTCCCAGGAGCGGAAATAAACTACAAAATGGAGTTTTCCATAACGGACTCGGGTGTCGATCAAACGCAGGCAGGGGGGATCGGAGTTGATGATGTCCTGGGGCATGCCCACTTCCATGGTAGCCTGGTTGGTTCCCGAACCCGCGGTTTGATACATCTTGACCACTTCCTCAATGGGATTTACTCCTAAGGGAACCCCATTAATTTTTGGGTTCGTCAAACGTTCCCCATAGGTGTAAGTTTCTTCTTTTTCACGCTCGTCAGTGATCCAGTAGCGCATATACTGGTTTACATATTCCATGGTTGTTGGGGCAGGAATTCCGAGCCCCGGGGGAATGTCCGGAATCAGGGGCCGGGTCCCGGGATAATGAACCTGCACGACCACAAAATCAAATTCCCGGCGTTGCTGCCCCTCGAAGCTTCCTTTATCGATCTTGTACACATGCCCGGAGTCGAGGATACGATACACGCACTGGAACCAGGCGTCCGGTAGATCTCGGGCCTCAATGAATTCAATTTTCATCGTTTAACCTCGTAGAAATTTTTCTAAGTAAGTATCAATATGGCATGGAATGGCTTCCATTTCAACCTTCACCTGGGCTTTGGCCTCTCCCAATCTACGATTATGGAAATCAAATTCGGATTTTTAACTCCGCAATCCGCAATCCGCAATTTATGGACATCATTTCCCCTTGCTTAACTATTTTCTCCATGATAAAAATCACCATTGGCCTGAGAAAAATAAATAAAGGGAATGATTGTTAGCAAGTTATCCTTTTTGAAAATTCAACCTGAATCAGGAGAGATGTAAAGATGGGAGAGAAACGTTATGTCATGGGGGATGCGGCCATTGCCCGCGGGGCGCTCGAGGCCGGAGTCCGTGTGGTTGCCGGATATCCCGGTACTCCAGCCACCGAAATCGTCGATGAATGCCTGGGGGTTCCAGGCGTCCACGTGGAGTGGGCCAACAACGAAAAAGTAGCCTTTGAGCTTTGCACCGGCGCCTCGCTTTGCCACGTGCGGGCCATGCCTGTTATGAAGCACAACGGCACGAACTTCGTCACGGATTTTTTAATGCATGTCAATTTCACAGGAATACGGAGTGGACTGGTCTTGATCTCGGCGGATGATCCCGGGGGGCTCTCCTCGCAAAATGAGGAGGACACCCGTATTTTGGTACACCAGTATGCCCATTTGCC
>ENA-OVNE01000052-OVNE01000052.1-marine-sediment-metagenome-genome-assembly--contig:-NODE-52-length-9933-cov-2.664164_pt1 | contig 9933 bp, 8 predicted proteins | sample MGYA00250109_ERZ650190 | MGnify/ENA primary metagenome ERZ650190 (study PRJEB26730, sample SAMN04396784) | marine sediment metagenome | isolation source: Baltic marine sediment | place: Denmark...
TGCTGCCCGCGCTCAGCACCCTGCCCCCCGGGCCACGACAAAGCTGGTCGAAATTGTCGCAAAAAATACAATGCGCTCTTCCGCAACTAAGCACTATTGTCCATTTGAAAAAGGAATTCGCTTATGTTATGGTCAAAAAACCCTCCGTTTCCAACTCGCAGGGAATTTAAGGTATAAGCAATGAGAAAAAAAATGACTGAACATCCGTTGTTCCGGATCATGCATCCCCGGTCCGTGGCTATTGTCGGGGCTTCCAACGACTTTACCAAAATGGGGACGATCCAGCTCCTGAATCTTCTGGGGGGAAAATATCCAGGAAAAATTTATCCCCTCCATCCGCAAGAAAAGACCGTGCTGGGGTTGAAAGCCTACCCCAACGCCCGAGAACTTCCCAAGCCGGTGGATTTGGCTATTTTGACTCTGCCCACTTCTGCCGTTCCGGAGGTGTTAGAAGATTTGGGGGTGCGGGGAGTAAAAAGGGCCATCATCATTTCTGGCGGTTTCAAAGAAGTAGGAGAGAAAGGGAGAGAATTAGAAGCTCTGATTGTTAAGATCGCCAGGAAGCACGGAATTCGTTTTATCGGTCCAAATTGCATCGGGGTTATCCATCCGGCTCTTCATCTCAACCCCACGATGTACCCGTATTTTCATCAGGCCGGCTCTGTGGGAGTGGCCTCTCAAAGCGGAACCTACGTCACGCAAATCCTTCCCCTTCTGGCCAAGTCGCAGATTGGGTACAGCCAGGCCATCAGTGTGGGCAACGAGGCCAACCTGGATTTGGTGGATTGCCTGGAATATTTGGGGAGCGACCCGGAAACGAAGGCTATCGCCGTTTACATCGAAGGAATCAAGCGGCCCCGGGAATTCATCAGAATTGCGCAACGCGTAACCCGAGAAAAGCCCATCGTCGCCCTTTACGTGGGAGGGACAGAAGCCGGAGCACGCTCCGCGGCCAGCCACACTGGATCGATCTCTGGTCCGGACGATCTTTATGACGCCCTTTTCCGGCAATCCGGAGTGATTCGAGCTTATGCGGTGGAGGACCTTTATGAATGGACCTGGGCTCTGGCTTCCCTTCCTTTGCCGAAGGGCAGGAACATGGCTATCCTCACCCACTCCGGGGGTCCGGCTTCTTCCCTGGCGGATGCCTGTAATCGCTTGGGATTGAAGGTCCCCATCTTTTCCGAAGGTCTGCAGGCTGAAATTCGCCAGCTCCTCCCGGCAACGGCATCGTACCGCAATCCGGTGGACTTGACCTTCTTCATGGACATGGGGGTGCTCATGGAAAAGCTCCCAGAGATCATTTTGAAGGACCCTTCCATCGATGGGCTATTGCTCCACGGCGTTCATGGATCCAGCTATTTCCACGCGGTGGCGGAGATCGCCAAGAATTTTATAAAAATTCCATCGTATGAGAAAGTGAAAGGATTTTTCTTTTCAGCCGTGGAAGCCTTTGTGCGCCTGCCGGAGAGGCATGGCAAGCCGGTCATCGCTTCAGCATTCACAGAACGGGAAGATGATGCCGTAGCGTTTGTCCAGGATCACGGGCTTCCCTGCTACCGGGCCCCGGAACGGGCGGTCCGGGCCATGGCTGCCCTCTGCCGATATGCCGAGATCCGTTGCCGGAAATAAAAACGAAAAAATATATTGGGACGCAGATTCACCCTGTTAGATGTTCACTATCTAACAGGGTAAACGCAGATTTTTAGGATTCATAAATCGTAAGGCATGAAGCCTAAGGGGATGGTTAAATCTTTAACCCGTGCTTACGACTTGCGCCTTGCGACTTACGGTTGTTTCATGTTTTATCTACGGGGATCTGTGGAAATCTGCGTCCTATTGAATTCGTAGTTGAGACCTTTAGAACAAAGAATTTCTCTTGCCTCACTCTTTACCCAAGTTTATGATAAATGGAGAATCTATCGGGAGATTGAAAAGTGGGTTTCTACCTGATCAAACGTTTGGTCTTGATGATTCCGCTCTTCATCGGGATTACGGTCATCTCCTTCGCGGTCATCCATCTGGCCCCGGGGTCACCCATCGACATGGCCACGGATCTCAATCCCAAAGCTACGGCCGAGGTGAAAGCCAGGATGCGAGCATTATACGGGCTGGACAAACCCCTGCACGTCCAGTACGGGACTTGGCTAAGCCGGCTGCTAGTTATGGATTTCGGCACTTCCTTCTCCCAGGATGGGCGGAAGGTCACGGATAAAATCTTCGAACGCCTGCCCATCACGATTTTCATTAATGTCATTTCCTTACTCCTCATTCTTGCGGTGGCCATCCCCCTCGGGGTGCTGGCGGCGACTTATAAAAATTCTTTCTTCGACAAAGCCACCACGGTATTCGTCTTTGTTGGCTTTGCTGTGCCTACCTTCTGGCTGGCTCTTCTGCTGATGATCCTTTTCGGCGTGCACTTGGGCTGGCTGCCCATCTCGGGCCTGAAGTCCCTGAACTATGAATACCTTCCCACCTCTGCCCAATTATGGGACCGGGTCAGCCATCTCATCCTGCCTATCCTCCTTTCTGCCTTTGGAGGACTGGCCGGACTCTCGCGTTATATGCGTTCGAACATGCTCGAAGTCATCCGTCAGGACTATATCACCACGGCCAAAGCCAAAGGCCTTTCCCAGCGGGTGGTCATCTTCAAGCATGCTCTGCGTAACGCCCTGTTGCCCGTGATTACCATCTTGGGACTTTCCATTCCAGGACTGATCGGCGGCAGCGTCATCTTCGAAACGATCTTTGCTATCCCGGGCATGGGCCAACTCTTCTACGCCAGCGTCATGGCCCGGGATTATCCGACCATCATGGGAATTCTGGTTATTGGAGCGGTGCTCACTCTGCTGGGGAATTTGATCGCCGATGTATCCTATGCCCTGGTAGACCCGAGGATCCGGACTACCTAAACGGGGTCCGGCTGGAAAGAAAATAAAAGGGGCTTTGGACGAAAGATGTCAAAAGAAAAAAACCTCTGCCAAGCTTTTACTGATCAAGAGAAATTACGCCATTTGTTCTGGAAGAGGTTTCGAAAAAACAAGCTGGCCCTTACGGGGGCATTCATCGTCATCTTTCTTTTCTTCGCGGCCCTCTTCGCCCCATGGCTCTCTCCTTACGATCCTGGTCAGATTAATATTAAAAAGATCCTGCAGGATCCCTCGGCCGAACATATCTTCGGCACTGACCAGTTAGGGAGGGATGTGTTTAGCCGGATGCTTGGGGGTTCAAGAATTTCTTTGCTGGTAGGTTTCGTGGCCGTGGGCATTGCCTCTCTTATTGGAGTCTTTTTGGGGGCTCTGGCCGGCTACTACGGCCGGTGGGTGGATAACCTGATTATGCGCTTCGTGGACATCATGCTCTGTTTCCCCACTTTTTTTCTGATATTGGCCGTGATCGCCCTGCTGGAGCCGAATATTTGGAACATCATGATCATTATTGGCATAACCGGGTGGATGAGCGTGGCCAGACTGGTGCGGGCTGAATTTCTAAGTTTGAAGGAACGAGATTATGCCGTGGCCGAGAAAGCTCTGGGCGCCAGAGATTTCCGCATCATCTTCCTTCACATCCTGCCCAATGCCCTGGCGCCCGTTTTAGTCGCAGCCACGCTGGGAGTTGCCGGAGCCATCCTCACCGAATCCGCCCTCAGTTTCCTGGGGATCGGCGTGCAGCCGCCAACGCCGAGCTGGGGAAATATTCTCACCGCGGGCAAAGACAACATCCAGATCGCCTGGTGGCTTTCCCTCTATCCGGGGCTGGCGATATTGATCACGGTGTTGGGATATACCCTTTTAGGAGAAGGCATACGCGATGCCATTGATCCGAGGCTGAAATAAGGCTCAAGGCAAAAGGTACAAGGATAAAGACTCAGGATTTTGCACTCAGGATTACACGACTACAAGACTATTAGGCGATAAGACTTTTTTTCCGCTTATACGAGGAAAACAATGGCTGAAAAAGATCTTGTAATCATTGGTAGCGGCCCTGGAGGGTATGTGGCGGCCATTCGGGCCGCCCAACTGGGAGGAAAAGTTACCCTCGTCGAAAAGAATGAACTGGGCGGTACGTGCCTCAACCGGGGGTGCATCCCCACCAAGGTTCTTCTCCGGGGAGTTGAACTTCTGGAGGCGCTGGAGGGAAGCAAGGATTTCGGCATCCAGGCCGGGGAGATCTCCGTTGATTTTTCCAGACTGCTGGCCCGCAAAGATCGCGCGGTTAAAACCTTGGTTTCCGGGGTTGCCGGACTGATGAAAGCCAACGGCATCACAGTGGTCAAGGGCCAAGCGAAATTCATCTCTCCACAGGAAATCGAAGTGCTCGCGGAGCAAGGAGGGAAAGTTGCTTACCGGGCCAGGAAGATCATCCTGGCCACCGGCTCGATCTCTGCGGACCTTCCTGTCTCCGGAGCGAACGGTCCCGGCGTAATCGATAGCAACGGGGCCTTGCAATTGACGCAAGTTCCCGAATCCATGGTGATCATCGGGGCTGGGCCGATCGGACTGGAGTTCGGCACCATCTTCGCTGCTCTGGGCAGCAGAGTTACGATCTTGGAAATGATGGACCAAATCCTTCCCAGCGAAGATCCAGAGGTGGCCTCGGCATTGGAAAAATCACTCCGGCGCTTTAAGATTCAGACCTTAACCAATTGCCGGGTGAAAGAGATTAGCGAAGGTTCGCAGGGGAAGCGCAAAGTCGTGGCCACGACGGGTGAAGAGGACAAAGTTTTTGAGGCCCAGTATATTCTGCTGGCCGTGGGCAGGAAGGCGAATTGGGAAGGGTTGGGTCTTCCAGAAGCAGGGGTTCAATGCAACCCAAAAGGGATCGAGGTCAACGAAAGGATGGAAACCAATGTTCCCGGGATTTATGCCATCGGGGATGTAACCGGACAGTGGCTCCTGGCGCATTTCGCCATGGCCCAGGGAGCGGTAGCAGCGGAAAACGCCCTGGGGCATGAAGCGCGCATGGAGCGCCGGGTTGTTCCTCGGTGCGTCTATACCCTTCCGGAAGTGGCCTCTGTGGGAATGACGGAAAAGGAGGCTAAAGCAGCGGGATACGAGTTAAAGATAGGTCGGTTTCCTTTTGCCGGAAATGGGAAAGCGACTATCATCGGGGAACGGAATGGATTTGTGAAGATGGTTGCTGAGGCCAAATATGGCGAGATCCTTGGGGTGCATATCTTCGGCCCTCATGCCACAGACCTGATCGGCGAAGCAGTACTGGCCATGCACCTGGAGGGTACCGCGGCCGACATGGCCCGCGCCATCCATCCCCATCCCACGCTTACGGAGGCCTTGATGGAAGCGGCGTTGGACGTGGATGGAATAGCCGTCCACCTTCCTCCCCGAAAAAAAGGATAGAAATTAAAGGTCCCTTTCAGTAAAATAAATTTGGATTAGGACGCAGATTTGCCCAGATACACGCAGATAAAACATGAAACAACCTAAGTCGCAAGGCGTAAGTCGTAAGCACGGGTTAAGGATTTAACAATCCCCTTGCGCTTCATGCCTTACGCTTTATGAATCCTAAAATCTGCGTCCAAAATTTTTAAAGGAGATTAAAAATGAACAAAATCCGTAACGTGACCATCGTCGGTGCAGGCACCATGGGCCATTCCCTAGCCCAAGTTTTTGCTCAAGCCGGGTACAATGTTTGGCTGAACGATATCAAGGAAGAAATCCTTACCAAGGCCCAAAGCCTTATTTCTTCCAACCTGCAAACCTTTGTGGAGATGGGGTGTTTGGAGAAGAGTCAACCAGCCACCATTCTCAACCGAATCCATACCACCACAAAGATTGAAGATGCCGGGAAGAACGCTGACTTTGTCATCGAGGCGATCATTGAGGATGAGACCGCCAAAAAAGAGATGTTCAAGATCCTCGATCAAGTCTGCCCGCCGCATGCCATCCTGGCCAGCAATACTTCCTATATGGACATTTTTAAATTCGTGGAGACCAAACGACCGGACAAAGTGCTCATCACCCACTGGTTTGCCCCGCCTCATATCGTGCCTTTGGTGGAGATCGTCCGGGGACCCGCGACCTCCCAAGAAACTGTGGAGGTGGTGAAGGCCCTGATAATCGCCGTGGGCAAGACACCCATCGTTATTTCCAAATTTCTCCCCGGGTTCATTGCCAATCGCTTGCAAAGCGCCCTGGGCAATGAAGTCCTTTTTCTGCTGGACAACGGCTATGCCTCGGCCGAGGATATTGATACCGCCACCAAGGCCAGCTTTGGCCTGCGCATGCCCATCCTGGGATTGGTAAAACGCATGGATTTTACCGGACTGGATTTGACCCAAAAAATATTGAGCAACGCTACTTATAAGATACCTCCTCAACAACCCCAATCCAAGACTGTGGATCAATTGGTGGCCCAGGGAAAACTGGGGGTTAAAACGCGTAGCGGCTATTACGAATACGGCGGCCGTTCAACCGAAGAAATTATGAAAGAGCGGGATATCAAATTGATTAAATTGAGGGAATTTTTAAAGGAACTGGGGGAACTTTAACAAATGCGGAATGCGGAGTTCGGATTGCGCAATTAAAAAGCCAAAGCATTAAATTTTAATATTTCAAATTCCGCATTCTGCATTCCGCAATCCGCATTCGAATAGGATTTTTATGCTCATCGATTCTCATGCTCACCTGGAAATGAAGGATTTTGATAAAGACCGCAACAGGGTCATTGCCCGGGCAGTTGAAGCAGGGGTGCGCCATATCATCACCGTGGCCACAACGATTCCGGATGTACATAAAGCTTTAGACATCGCCCAAAAAAATGAATCCGTGTTTCTATCCATCGGCATTCACCCTCATGAGGCCAAGGACATCCGTGAGGGGGATTATGCCGAACTCCGCAGTCTGTCCAAAGAAAAGAAAGTGGTAGCTTTTGGAGAGATCGGGCTGGATTTCTACCGGAACCATTCCCCCCGTCAAGTGCAGCTGGCCAGGTTTCGGGAGCTGTTGAGATTAGGGAAGGATCTCCAACTCCCTATAATTCTGCATGATCGAGATGCCCATGAGGAGATCCTGAAGATTTTGAGGGAAGAAGGAAATGGCCGGTGGAGGGGTGTTTTTCATTGCTTCTCCGGCGATGTTCCTCTCGCCAAAAAAGTTATTCAGATGGGTTTTTTTATTTCCATCCCGGGGACAGTGACTTTTTCAAAAGCAACCACCCAGCAAGAAGTTGTCCGGTGTATTCCTCTGGAAAAGATACTCCTGGAGACGGACTGTCCTTACCTGGCACCGGAGCCTTACCGCGGGAAGAGGAATGAACCTGCTTTCATCCGGAATACGGCCGAAAAAGTGGCCTCCCTGAAAAGCTTGAGCTTTGAGGATGTATGCCGAATCACATCTTTGAATGCCCGGGCTCTTTTCGGGATAGGGGAGGAACTTCCCAAAGGGAAGATTGTATACCCCATCCGCAATTCATTGTACCTGAACCTCACCAATCGTTGCTCAAATCTCTGCACGTTCTGCGCCAAAAAAGCTTCTTACGTAGTCAAGGGGCATGACCTGGAGCTGTCCCGCGAACCCAGTGCTGATGAACTGGTTCATGCCGTGGGGGATCCCCAAAGGTATCAAGAAATCGTTTTCTGTGGATTCGGCGAACCCCTGCTTCGCCTGGAAACGGTTAAAACCGTGGCTGCGGAATTGAAGAAAAAAGGGGCCCGGGTACGCATCGATACTGACGGGCAGGCGAACCTGGTCTATGGCCGGAACATCCTTCCTGAATTAAAAGGTTTGGTGGATGCGGTATCGGTCAGCTTAAATGCCGAAAGCCCTGAAAAATATCAGCGCCTCTGCCGTTCCCCCTTTGGAGAAGAAAGTTTCCACGGGATACTCGATTTTATCCGGGAGGCGAAAAAAGTTATTCCAGAAGTTGTGGCTACCATCGTGGCAATGCCGGGTGTTGACGTCGAAGCCTGCCGCCGGCTGGCCGAAGAGGAGTTGGGCGTGAAATTCAAGCGCCGGGCTTACGATGAGGTGGGATGAAAGGGAGGGGAAAAATGGACATGAGGAGAGCGATGGTCATTCTTTTGCTTTTTCTTTGGGGGAGCACCGGAGCTGCAGTAGCCGGGGAAAAGGGGATCCTTTGGGTAGACCGCTTTGCGGGTGGAGTAGATGCGAAAGGGTTTCCGGTCGGTTGGAACCTGGAAAAAGAACCGGGGAGCGATTCCAAGATTACCTTGGAGCAAGAGAAGGAAGGCCATTTTTTGCGCCTCCTTTCTGTCGGCGATACCTTCGGGTTGAAAAAAGAGATGTCCTTCGACATCCGCAAATACCCGTTTCTCTCCTGGCGTTGGAGAGCCAGTAAGCTTCCCAAAGGTGGAGATATCAGGAAAAGGGAAACGGATGATCAGGCCGGGCAAATTTACGTGGTGTTTCCCAAGTTTCCCACCATGATCAATTCCAGGTCCATGGGCTATATTTGGGACAGCCAGGCATCGGTGGGATTATCAGGAACGAGCACGGCCTACAGCAAGATGAAGTACGTCGTCCTTCAGGGCGGCCCGGCTAAGTTAGACCAGTGGATTTGTGAGACGCGAAATGTTTATGAAGATTACAAAAAACTCTTCCAGGAAGAGCCTCCTTTAGTGGGGACGGTCTTGCTTTACATCAACTCCCAACACACCAAAAGTTCCGCCTCATGCGATTACGCCGACATTTTCTTCTCGGCCAGCCCTCCTAAAAAAGAATGATTTAAAAAAATATCCTTAAAGGAAATTAACCTGATAGATAGCATCGATTGATGTATTAACTTTATCCTTTTACTTTTAATCATGTTATGACACGCCTTGTCGCAATAGTGCATATTTTAACCATTAATTGATGAATATGATTGGGTGGAATGGGGTGGTGATGCTTGGCATATTTCAAGGATTTGAAAAATGATTAAAGAGCTAATCCGCTGTATGGTCTGCAATCAGGTGATTCCCAATTACGGCGGCTTCGAGTTGGCCCGGGCCAACAGTCTTCCAGGGGTAGAATGGAACGACGCGGATCTCGCCAGGGTCAAGGAATTCCTGACTGCCCATCGCGGCCACCCGATGGAAAAGCTCTTTATTAAGGCCGATTCCGGCATCAGCGAAAAGCCCTCCTACGAACCCTTGCGGGTGACCTATTTTCTTGCCGACAGCAGTGACCGGAAGTTCCTGCTCCGGCGGACGAAAACGGCCCTGGACCAGCCGGCTTTTTACGAGATCATTCCGGGAAGATTGCAGATATTCAATATGTCTCTGAAGATTCAGGAGGATGATCTTTGCAAACAGATCGCTGCCGACAGGGGACTTTCCCTTATGCCCAAGGAGAAGGTGCAGAGATTCATCCAGGCCTTCCGAGAGGAAGTGGCGAGCATCTCTCTGCAGGCGTGGGGAGAGGTGGCCGAGTCGATAGAGGAGGGAGAGACCTCCCTCCAGGCCTACGGGAGTCTGAAAGAATCTATCTGGGAAAGGATTTTAGATCGGTGCCGCTGGGATTTTAATGGGTCCGAACTGAACGAAATCAGGAGATTCATTGACGAGAACCGGGATCCCCCCGATGTTTTGTCGCTTCAGATCCAGCGGCGCATCTCGGTCATCTCCCTTGTGGAGGCGGAGTCCGGCGTGGACCTCCAGGACAGGGAGGAAACAGGAGCGGTTATAGAAGCCCGCTCCAGCTCCATTGTTGAAAAGAAAGTGGAGAAGGGGCGCTTCTAAATCACATTTGGGGCCGTAGATTGGCGCAGATCATCGCAGATAAAACCTGAAACAACCATAAATCGCCAGGCGTAAGTCGTAAGCACGGGGTAAAGATTTAACAATCCCCTTGCGCGGCGTTCCTTACGATTTATGAATCCTAACAATCTGCGTTTCCCTGTTAGATAGTGAACATCTAACAGGGTGAATCTGTGTCCAAAAAAGATCCGGGACGAAAGGAGAGGAAGGAATGAAAA
>ENA-OVNE01000053-OVNE01000053.1-marine-sediment-metagenome-genome-assembly--contig:-NODE-53-length-9928-cov-2.562684_pt1 | contig 9928 bp, 10 predicted proteins | sample MGYA00250109_ERZ650190 | MGnify/ENA primary metagenome ERZ650190 (study PRJEB26730, sample SAMN04396784) | marine sediment metagenome | isolation source: Baltic marine sediment | place: Denmark...
TCTCTGAGCACATCGGCCCTCTTGCATTTGGGAGAAGTTCCCGATCCGGTGACCCAGAAACGCGAGAAGGACCTTCCTTTAGCCAAACAGACCATCGATATCCTGGGGATGCTCAAAGAAAAAACCCGAGGGAATTTGACGCCCGCTGAAGAAGGGTTGATGGAAAATATTCTTACCGACCTTCGCTGGCGCTATATCCGGGAAGTAAAAGAATGATATACAATGAAGCGTTGGCGTAAGGCGCGAGAAAAGACCTAAGGCAATAGGCGCATGGAAGAAAGGAAAGGTAGTAACATGGCAATAGGAAATGAACGGCTCGGGCCAACCCCAAGGAGGTTCGGAGCCGGAATGCTCGTCTTCGTGGCCATCATCGCCCTGGTAGGCGGGATATTGATTGCCTTGAATCTTCAAGTCCGGCCTTCAGCAAAGGCCACAGAATTTTTAGGGGCGAAGAAGGTAAGTCTCTCAACCCATCCATCTTCTTCTTTAACCCCGAATATATTTGTGGAGCTCACCAAAAGAGTCAAGCCGGGGGTGGTGAACATTAGCACCACCAAGGTGATCAAAGGGGGTGGAAGAGTTTTTCGGCATTTTTCCCCGCCCTCCCGGGAACGAGACCCATTCCGGGACTTCTTCGGGGAAGATTTTTTTGAGCGGTTTTTCGGTGATATTCCCCAGAGGGACTACGTCCAACGGTCTTTGGGCTCGGGCTTCATCATCGATCAAGACGGACACATCATCACCAACAATCATGTAATCGAAGGAGCCAGTGAGATTCGAGTGCGCCTCTCGACGGACAAGGAATTTCCAGCCGAAGTCATCGGTCGGGATCAAAAGACCGACCTGGCTCTGATCAAGATTAAATCTTGGAAAGATTTGCCCGTGGTAGAATTGGGAGATTCAGACAAGTTGGAGATTGGCGAATGGGTTATGGCCATCGGCAACCCCTTTGGGCTTACTCAAACCGTGACCGTGGGCATCGTCAGTGCCAAGGGTAGGGTAATCGGCTCCGGGCCTTACGATGACTTCATCCAGACCGACGCTTCGATCAATCCCGGAAACAGCGGCGGTCCCTTGTTCAACCTTAACGGAGAAGTCGTAGGGATCAATACGGCTATCGTGGCCACCGGCCAGGGAATCGGCTTTGCCATTCCGATCAATGTGGCCAAAGAAATCATCCCCCAACTGCAAAAGAAAGGGAAAGTCACTCGCGGGGGCATAGGAGTTTATGTGCAGAAACTTACCCCCGACTTAGCCAAATCTTTCGGTCTGGAGCAGAGCAAAGGGGCGTTGGTAGCCGACATCATCCCTGGAAGTGCCGCGGAAGCGGGGGGAATCCGCCGGGGAGATATCATTATGAAGTTTAACGGCAAAGACATTGACGAGATGAATGAACTGCCGCGCGTCGTGGCCTCTACCCCCGTGGGTAAGGAAGTGGAGGCTATGGTCCTGCGGGAAGGGAAGCCCCTAACGTTGAAATTAAAAGTGGGGGAACTCAAGGATGAGGCCTTGCCTCCTGCTGCCGAAAAAACCAAACTTGAACTGGGGATGAGTGTCCAGGAGATCACTCCCGAGATTGCTCGACAGCTCCGTCTGGGTGAACCCGGGGGAGTGGTGGTCACTCAAGTGGAGCCTGGAAGCGCGACCGATGAAGCTGGAATTCACCGGGGAGATATTATCCACGAGATCAATGGTCAGGCCATCCGCAAACTCAGCGATTATCAGGCGGCAATAAGTAAAATCAAGAAAGGAGAGATCATCCGCTTCTTTATCAAGCGGGGAGAGAGAAATCTATATGTCACTCTCCGCGTTCCGAAAGAATAATGAAATTTCTGGCCCCGGCAAAAGTTAACCTCTATCTGGAAATACTGGGCAAAAGGCCGGATGGATATCATGAGCTTCAAACTCTGATGCACCGGGTTGATCTTGGTGATGAAGTGGAAATAAGCCTGGAGGGGCAGGGGATTAAGCTGGTTGCCGACGGAAAGGGAATTCCAGAAGGAATGGAAAATCTGGCCTGCCGTGCGGCTCAAGTTTTTTTCGAGGAGTTGGGAATTCAAAGGGGTTTAAAAATTCGGTTGAAAAAAAGAATTCCTGTGGCCGCCGGCTTGGGCGGAGGAAGCAGTGATGCTGCCACGGTAGTGATGGGCCTGAACGACCTCCTGGAAACAGGCTGGGCCCGGGACCGGTTGATGGCTCTGGGGATGAAGATCGGGGCGGATGTACCGTTTTTTATCTTCCAGAAGCCGGCCCTAGCCGGGGGCATTGGGGAAAGGTTGACCCCGGTTGGCTTTCCCGAACCGATCTGGTTCCTTATGCTGATTCCTCCTTTCCCCATATCCACAGCCTGGGCTTATGCAACCTATGAGCGTTTGTCCAATAAAGGAAAAGAACCTATACCCCTAAAGGATTCTTACGTGGATATCACAGAAATCTTGCAGGTTATGCGCAATGACCTGGAAGCAGCGGCTTTTTTGATGTTTCCGCAGATCAGGCGGATGAAAGAAGAATTGTTGGCCAAAGGGGCCCAAGGGGCTCTGATGACTGGAAGCGGCCCCGTGACCTACGGAATTTTTTCATCGAAAAAGGAGGCCGAACAGACGGAAAAGGTCATCACTTTACCAACCGGGTGGAAAACAATCATTTGCCGAGGAATTTAATCCAAAGCAAAGAAATTTATTTTTTTGATGACTTTTTACGAGATCATCAATTTATAGAAACAAAAGAAAAATATCTGGGTTTATCTGTGAAAATCTGTGTCCTGATATAATTTCGCTGGGGCGTCGTCAAGCGGTAAGACACGGGTCTTTGGAACCCGCATTCGGAGGTTCGAATCCTCCCGCCCCAGCCAGAAAAGGGAATTTATAGCGTTCTTGAAGAAGAGAGGAGATAAAAGGGTGGATCGCATGCGGATCTTTTCGGGGAATTCCAATGTTCCATTAGCCCAGGAAATTTGTAGTTTTTTGGGTACTCACCTGGGCCAGGCCGATGTACGGAATTTTAGTGACGGCGAGATCCAGGTGGACATTGATGAAAGTGTACGGGGCATGGATGTATTCGTCATTCAATCCACCTGTACCCCGGGGAATACCAACTTAATGGAACTCCTGATCATGATTGATGCTCTGAAAAGAGCCTCGGCCGACCGCATAACCGCCGTTCTCCCCTATTACGGCTATGCCCGCCAGGATAGAAAAGTTTCGCCCCGAGCACCGATCACGGCCAAACTGGTGGCTGACCTGATTACGGCCGCAGGAGCCCACCGTGTTCTGACGGTAGACCTCCATGCCGGGCAAATCCAGGGATTTTTCAATATACCCGTGGACCACCTCTTTGCTGCGCCGGTGTTATTAGATCACATCCGAACCGGCTTTCATGGCGATATGGTCATTGTTTCCCCGGACGCTGGAGGTGTGGAAAGGGCCCGGGCCTTTGGCAAAAGATTAAAGGCAGGGTTGGCCATCATCGACAAACGCCGGGAAGGCCCGAACGTGGCCAAATTTATGAACATTATTGGAGAAGTCAAGGATTTGCAGGCCGTTATTCTTGATGATATCGTAGACACAGCAGGAACCTTGGTAGAAGCGGCTTCCGCCCTGGCGTCTAAGGGCGCCGCGAAGGTTGTAGCCTGTTGTACGCATCCGGTTTTGTCAGGGCCGGCGGTGAAACGGTTGCAAGAATCGATCATCGAGGAGGTTACGGTTACCAACACCATACCCCTGAAACCCGAAGCCTTGTCCAATCCCAAGTTCAGAGTTTTATCCGTAGGAAAACTCTTAGCCGAAGCTATTAAAAGAATTCACTGTAATGATTCAGTGAGCTCTTTATTCGTTTAAGGGAGGTATCATGGAGCAGAGAGAATTGGAGGTTTTTTTAAGGACGGAGAAAGGAAAAGGGGCAGCTCATCGAATCCGGCGCGAGGGTAAAATCCCGGCGGTACTCTATGGACGCGCAATGGAGACTTATTGCTTGAGCCTCAACCCGGAGGAGCTGAAGAAAATATTGACCAGCGGAGCGCGAGAAAATACCCTGATCGGATTGAAAATGATCGGACCTGGAAGCGAGAAGATTGGCAGTAGAGTGGTCATGTTGAAAGACCTTCAAGTCCATCCGCTCATGAGAAACTATCTCCATGCTGATTTTTATGCTGTGGCGATGGACGAGAAGATTGAGGTCGAGGTTCCGATCCACCTTACGGGCAAAGCCGAAGGAACGAAATCTGGCGGTATCCTGGAACAACCCCGGCGCGAAGTTCGAGTTCGCTGCCTGCCCACGGATATTCCGGAGTTCATCGAAGTGGACGTGAGCGGATTGCAGATTGGGGATTCTCTGCACGTGCAGGACATCCGTTCTTCCAGCAAATTTGAGATCGTCGCCGAGACCAATTTCACGGTGGCCAGTGTAACCCCGCCCATTTCCGAAGCCAAATACGAAGAAATTGTGGCTGCTCCGGAAGGTGAACGGGAGCTTGCCCAGCCCGAGCGGGTTGGAGAAAAGAAGGAAGAAACCGAAGAAGCCAAAGAAACCAAAGAAACCAAGGGGGCCAAGGAAGGCAAGGAGTAGCTTTTCTTTGAGGAGGTGGGGTGAAGCTCATTGTGGGCCTGGGAAACCCTGGGCGGAATTACCGCTGGACACGCCACAACATGGGCTTCGATCTTGTAGAACGCTTGGCGAAGCAACATGGAATCAAGCTTTCTCAGAGGGGTTTAAAGTCCGTTTACGGTCGGGGCAAGATTGGGAAGGTAGCGGTAATCCTGGCCAAACCTCTGACTTATATGAACCTTTCCGGAGATGCCGTCAGCCGGCTTCTCCGGTTCTTCCAAATCCAACCTGAAGATTTAGTCGTCTTGCAAGATGACCTGGACCTGCCTTGGGGGAAAATTCGTATTCGGGTAAGGGGAGGGCACGGCGGCCATAAGGGAATCAAATCCATTGCTGAGGCTATAGGAAGCGACAGTTTTCAGAGGGTGAAGGTAGGAATCGGAAAGCCTCTTGAACGAAATTTAGACCCGGCCGATTATGTCTTAGAACCTTTGCTGGAGCAGGAAAGGAAAGAATTCCAAGAAGCGGTGGAGAAAGGTGCGCAGGCCGTAGAAATTCTGGTCGCTGAAGGACCTCAAGAGGCGATGGACAGATTTCATAAAAATAAATAGGGTGTATAAGGGTGTAAGGTAAAAGGCGTAAGTCCCGAGGCCCTACTCCTTAAGCCTTCTTTTTTTGGCTTCATTCCAAAGTTGATCCATCTCATCCGGAGTTGCTTCTTCCGGTGTACGTCCTCTGCGTTGCAATCCCAACTCCACCTGCCGGAAACGGTTGGCAAAGCGGCGGTTGGCTTTCCGCAGTGCTTCTTCGGCGGAGATTCCCTTAAAACGAGCCCAATTGACTAAGGTGAAGAAAAGATCCCCCAATTCTTCTTCGACTCGTTCCAAAGAGGTTTCTTGCCCCGCCTTTTCCAACTCAGCCAGTTCTTCCAGAACTTTTTTCCAAACCCCATCAACATTCGGCCAGTCAAAGCCGGCACGGGAAACTTTTGCCGACATCCTCTGGGCGCGTTCAAGTGCCGGAAGGGAAAGGGGGAGAACATCGATTCGCGAAGTTTTTTCCGATCTTTTTTCTTCATTTTCTTTTACATACTTCCAAATTTCCACGACCGATTGGGCATCCTTGGGCTGGCCCTTACCAGGAATCTTTCCAGTTGGGGAGAAGACATGCGGGTGACGCCGGATCAATTTTTCACCGAGAATGTGGACCACCTCTAAAAAGTTAAATTGTTCTTTTTCTTCGGCTATACGGGAAAGGAAAATAATCTGCAAAAGGAGGTCTCCCAGTTCTTCTTTTAGCTCATCGGGATTATTCATTTCGATGGCTTCAAGCACTTCGTAAGCTTCTTCTATCAGGTATTTTTTAAGGGTGTTTTCGGTCTGTTCCCTATCCCAAGGGCAACCCGAAGGGCCACGGAGCTTGGCCATGATGGCCAGCAGGTCGGCAACATTTTGTTTTTTAAAGGTTTTTTCTTTTGGGGATGAAGCGCCCGAAATTTTCTTTTTGATGGTTTTCATGTAATTAACAGCGGTTCACCGCAGAGCAAGCTGAGAGCAAAGAGAAAAATCAATCTCAATAACTTGATGACCTCAAGGGCAGCTTTTTTAAATATTATTTATCCTAAATCACCCGTGGGAGTGATTCAAGGAAAATTATTGCTTGACGCTGAAAATTGTGATAATATTAGTTTATGTTGATCATGAAGCCTGACGGATCTTGATCAAAAAGCATGGAGTTATAGGATTGCCCTCATCCTAATGAGGGCAATTTTCTTTTAGGAATGGCGATCCATCCAAATTTAATAAATATCCCCATCTTTGCCAGCGCTTTGGTTTTTCTGGGGGGGAATCTCGGAGAATAAATAGGCTTGAAAGCCAAAATGGAAGAAGCCCCCGCCGCCCGGGTTCATTTTGAGGATCCATCCACTCTTCAGCTTCTCTGTGGGGAGAAAGACGGTAATTTAAAGCTCATCGAGAAAAGCATCGGGGTGGAGATTCATGCCCGGGGGAATACTTTGGCGATCTTCGGGGATCGGGTTTCCGCGCAACTCGCCGAAAGGCTACTGGCAGAGCTTTACGATATTTTGCGGAAAGGTCATCCCATCTACCCGAACGATATTCTTTCCGCCATCCGCATTCTTTCCGGGAATAATTCGGTCACACTGAAGGATATATTTTTGGATACGATTTACATTTCTTCCAAGCGTCGTCTGATTACCCCCAAAAGTTTGGCGCAGAAGCTCTACATCGACGCCATTCGGAACTATGATATTGTTTTCAGTATTGGTCCAGCGGGAACGGGGAAAACCTACCTGGCCATGGCCATGGGGGTGGCTGCCTTGACCAAAAAAGAAGTTCACCGCATTATCCTCACTCGACCAGCCGTGGAAGCCGGGGAGAAGTTAGGATTCCTTCCCGGCGACCTCTTAGAGAAGGTTAATCCTTATTTGCGCCCTCTTTATGATGCCCTGCACGACATGATGGACTTTGAGACGGTTTCGCGGCTTTCGGAGAAAGGGGTCATCGAAGTAGCACCTTTGGCTTTTATGCGAGGGCGCACGCTGAATGATTCTTTCGTAATTCTGGATGAAGCACAGAACACGACATCAGAACAGATGAAAATGTTTCTCACCCGTCTGGGGTTCAGTTCCAAGGCCGTGATCACGGGTGACATTACCCAGACAGATCTACCGGCGGGTAAAGTGTCTGGTTTGATCGAAGCCCGGGAAGTCCTGGCCGGGATCGAAGGGATTCACTTCAGCTATTTCACGGAAGTGGATGTTGTGCGGCATCCCCTGGTTCAAGAAATCATCAGAGCCTACGAGGTTCAAGGCCGGAAGAAAAACTCTCCTGAAAGAGAACGAGCATAAAAAGTCGGCCCAGCTGGAGGAGTCGGATTGACCAAGGCGGCAATAAATAACGGTGGATACCGCAAAAAAGGGCCTCTTACGAGGCTGATAACCCTGGTTAAACGCAAGATTGCACCACAGCCCGGAGGTAAGCGGGGTGGGCTGCGCCAATTTCCCTGGAGGCGGATTAGCCTTCTTTTGCTTTTAGCTTCCTCCGTGGGCTTACTTCTTCCAGCCCAAGCCTTGGGGATCAGCTTGCTGGTGTTTCTCCTATTGGCCATCCTCTTTGAATTCGCCGCCGCAAACATCCGCAAGTTCTCCCCCAATGATAAGGACCTGCTCTTCCTTACCCTTCTTTTGGTGGCCCTTCTATTCGTAACCAAGGTCAGTCTGGTGGTCTTTCCCTTCGTCGGACAGGCCTTGCCGGAAATTCCCCCTTCCGCTTACGTTTATGGGATTGGGATTGCCGCCGGAGCCATGCTGGTGCGCATCATACTCAACTCTGAAACCGCTTTGGTCTTCTCCGTGGTGGCCAGTCCGTTCGCTGGCTGGCTGCTGGGCAATAACTTTTTCTTCTCGGTCTACTTTTTTATCGGCAGCGTGGTTGGTGCCCACAGCGTAGCTTATTGTGAGGATCGGAGCATCTTATTAAAAGCGGGGGCCAAAGTGGGGCTGGTGAACGTTATGACGATTCTCTGTCAGAACTTGATCGGCCAAAAGTGGGTTTTCCCCGAGGTTGGGTTTGACCTCCTCTTCGGCTTTTTGGGGGGAGAGGTGGCAGCGGTTGTTGTCCTGGGGACTCTGCCACTCGTGGAATGGGTTTTCGGGTATACCACCAACATCAAACTTTTGGAGATGGCCAACCTCAACCATCCCTTGCTGAAAAGAATGATCCTGGAGGCCCCCGGAACCTACCACCACAGCGTTATCGTCAGTACCATGGCAGAGACGGCTGCCCGGTCCGTCAATGCCAACCCTCTTTTAGCGCGGGTAAGCGCTTATTACCACGACATTGGTAAGATCAGCAAACCTCTTTACTTCGTGGAGAACCAGGGGAGTCAGGAGAATAAGCATGACAAATTGGCACCAAGCATGAGTAGCCTGATCCTGATATCTCACGTGAAAGATGGCCTGGAACTGGCCCGAGAGTACAAGCTGGGGGAGAAGATTTGCAGCATCATTCAACAGCACCATGGGACGAGTCTAATCTCTTTTTTCTACCAGAAGGCCAAAGATCAAGAAGACCCGGAGATTGCGCAAGTAGATGAGAGAGCTTACCGGTATCATGGACCCAAACCTCAAACCAAAGAGGCCGGGTTGGTCTTACTGGCCGATGCAGTGGAAGCTGCCTCCAGGACGCTCCTTCAACCCACCCCTGCTCGCTTGCAGGGCCTGGTGCAGCGGATTATCAACAATATTTTTACGGATGGTCAGTTGGATGAATGTGAATTGACCCTTAAGGACCTGCATCAGATTGCCAAAAGTTTCAACACGATTCTGGCCGGCATCCACCATCATCGGGTGGAATACCCGCTGCCAGCGGCCAAAGAAAGCCACGGGAAGAAGAGGAATAATGGGGATTTTCATAAGCAACCGGCAAAATCGGGTCGCGATCGACCCCCAGAGGATAAAAAGAGCGGCGAAGAAGATCTTAAACGCCTTGGGATGTGACGAAAGCGAAGTCAGCATCGTCATCGTAAATGATGAAGAGATCACCCGCCTGAATCGTCAGTATTTTAAACGCAACCGTCCTACCAACGTTATCGCTTTCCCCATGGCATCTGGTGACCCAGCTGCGCTCAATCCTCACCTTTTAGGGGATGTGGTCATCTCGGCAGAAACGGCAAAACGCCAATCTGAAGCCGTAGGTGGAAAAACGGAAGAAGAAATTCTTTTTCTGATGCTCCATGGCATCCTCCACCTTCTGGGTTATGACCACGAGGGATCACCGGATGAGTGCCGGAAAATGGAGGCCAAAGAAAAGGAACTTTTTAATAGGATCCGGAGGGTCAAGTAATTGAACCCTCGAATCCTTGAACCCTGTTTTTAGTAATTTTCCGCCAAGACCTCGAAGTGAGCTCGGGGATGCGCACAGACCGGACATTTATCCGGCGCTTCTTTCCCTTCTAATACATAACCGCAGTTCCGGCAGTGCCACTTCACGGATGAAGTCTTCTTGAAAACAGTCCCTTCCTGGATATTTTTCAGCAGGGCCAGGTACCTGGACTCGTGGAACTTTTCTACCTTGGCTACTTGGCTGAAGGTTTGATAGGCTTCCATGAATCCTTCTTCCTTGGCCACATTGGCGGAATTCTGGTAAAGGGTAGTCCATTCCAAATTTTCCCCGGCGGCTGCAGCTTTTAGATTGGCAGCCGTATCTCCAATGACCCCACCCGGGTAAGCAGCTTGAATTTCCACTTCTCCTCCCCGGAGCAACTGAAAAAAGAGCTTGGCGTGTTCTTTTTCGTTATCGGCCGTTTCCAGAAAGATGGCCGCAATCTGCTCGTAGCCCGCTTTCCTGGCAACGCTGGCGAAATA
>ENA-OVNE01000054-OVNE01000054.1-marine-sediment-metagenome-genome-assembly--contig:-NODE-54-length-9904-cov-2.871985_pt1 | contig 9904 bp, 16 predicted proteins | sample MGYA00250109_ERZ650190 | MGnify/ENA primary metagenome ERZ650190 (study PRJEB26730, sample SAMN04396784) | marine sediment metagenome | isolation source: Baltic marine sediment | place: Denmark...
GATGGTACTCGAGCTGCACGGCGATGGGACCTACGAGGTCACCAAGTGCAGGTACGACATGCAGAGACCGGTGGAGGCGACTATCTTCATTGACCCGGACGACTTCGAGGTGGAACATGCCTAAGGTCAGCGTAAAGCTGGGGCTCACCCTGCCGGGGCCGGAGCAATACAGCTCGTTCAGGGCCGACTTCGGCATCAGCGAGATCGACACCGAGGGGGACGTCGAGCAGCAGCTCAAGGACGCGCTGGCGGCCGGCGACAGGGCCGCGGTCGTCGCGGAGGCCGGGCTCGCGCAGCAGGCGTCGAACGTCTCCGGCATCACGCTCGAAGGCGTCGGGGTCGGGCAGGCGTTCGGCGAGTTCCGCAAGAAGTTCCAGCCGCTGTGGAAGGCGCTGGTCGAGCGGGTGAGCGCGCTCGAGGAGCCGAACGTAAAGCGGGCCATAGAGGCGGACGAGGACGAAGAGGAGGAGGCTGCGGAGCAGAAGCCGAAGCCGGCGTCCAGGCGAACGAGCGGCAAGAGGAAGTAGAGGATGCCCGACTCTGCACTCGAGGCGTGGGGGGCCAGGTGGAATAAGAAGACCGGCGACGTGGTCGCGTACGACCCGAACGACGAGGTCCTCAGGCTTCATCCGATCCCCACCGAGATGCCCGCGCTGGACATAATGCTCGGCGGCGGGCTGCCGCGCGGCAGGACGACGATCGTCTACGGCAACGAGGCGACCGGCAAGACGCTGTTCGCGCAGCTGGTGATAGCAGCCGCGCAGCGCCAGGGCGGCGTCGCGATGTTCTTCGACGTGGAGAGGACGTACACCCCAGACTGGTTCCGCCTGACGGGCGTCGACACCGACCCGGCGAAGCTCGTCATTGTGCGGCCGAACAGCCTGGAGCAGGCGGTGGACATGGCGGAGGACGCCCTGAAGGGGGTGCAGCCCGACGTCCTGGTCATCGACTCCCTGCCGTTCCTGGTGCCGCAGGACATGCTCAAGAAGGGCATGGAGGAGGGGGACTTCCGCGGACTCTCCGCCCGCAAGACGTCGGAGGGCATCAAGAAGCTCAACCTTGCGAACAGCTCGACGGCGCTCGTCGCAATCAACGGCATCACGATGGACATGGGCCGGACCTTCGGAAACCCCGAGCAGATGCCGGGCGGCAAGACCCTGCGGCGCGCCTCATCGCTGACGATCCTCGTCCGGCGCGGCACGTGGCTCACGGACAAGTCCGAGGAGCTGAGCGGGGACGAGCTGGACCTCGACTTCACCGCGGCGGACGCGAAGCGCGACGCGAGGTACGTCGGCTTCCTGCTCTGGCTGCGGACCGAGAAAAACAAGCAGGCAGTCAGCTACCAGGACTGCCAGATAAAATTCTTCTTCAACGGGACCGTCGACCCGACGAGCGCGCTCTTCGACCTCGCGCTGAGGTGCGGGGTGGTCGACGAGGTCAGCTCCGGCTGGTTCCTGGTGCCCGGCGTGGACAAGAAGATCCGCGGCGCCAGGGGCGTCGAGAAGCTGCTCAAGAGGGACCGGGCGCTGGCCGACGAGGTCGCCCGGCTCGTGAGGGAGGGCTGATGAAGCCGGATTCCCAGCTCACCGAGCTCACGGCGCCGCACAAGGCCGTGCTCCGATACCTTCAGCAGCGCGGGCTAGACGTCTGGTGGGAGATCGAATTCCCGCCGTACCGCGTCGACCTGTACCTCCCGAGATACCACGCCGCGGTGGAGGTCGACGGGCCGCTGCACACGCGCGAGAAGGACGAGGAGAGGGACGAGAACCTCCTCGCCGAGTACCGCCTGCCAGTGCACCATATTCCGACCGGCGACGCGGGCCACCCGGAATCCTGGTGGACGGGGCTGGCGACGTTCCTCAACGACGCCAGGCCGTCGAGGCGGCGGCGCTGGGAGCTCGTGGAGGACAAAGTCCCGTGGTAATGCCGACGCGCGGAGGCCCAGTGCAGGACCTTTTGCGAGGTCGGAAGACCAGAAAGTCTCGACCCGCCGCCAAAACGCGAGGGAAGCCAACTATTAAGGCTTCCAAGCGTCTGCAGCCGGTCGCGGACGACCATAACTGGCTGCGGATCGCGCTCGACGAGGTGCTGGAGAGGGACCAGCCGCTGTGGCGTCGGCCGGCCGGCAATTTCCGGGGCAGCGGGTCAGGCGACCTCTGCGTGTGGTCCCTGACGTTCGGGGCGCTCGGCCACAATGTCCCGCACGACGCCAAGAGGCAGCGGATCTTCGACACCGGCAAGGCGATAGAGCTCGGCGTGGTCGGCGCTGCCAAGAGGGCGAAGGTGTTTGTCGAGGGCAGCGACCAGCTCGAGGGGGTGCACGGCGACAGGATGATCGTCAGCCACGTCGACATGGTGGCGCGGCGGCCGGAGACCGGGAAGAAGTACCTTATTGAGATCAAGTCGATCAAGAACACCGACTACGGCGCGTACGGGTTCGACACGCTCCCCAAGGAGCACGGGCCGACGGCCGCCGGCAAGTCGCCGCTGATGAAAAATTATCGGCGCTACGTCGTCCAGTGGAACACGTACGCATGGTCGCCGGAGGTGGACCTCGAGGAGGGGTGCCTCCTGTTCGAGGCCAAGAATAATCAAGATCGCAAGTTCTTCTGGCTGGTCCGCGACAGGGGCCTGCTGGACGAGACGCTCGCCCGCCACGAGGCGGCCGCGGAGTACGCGTTCGGCGACCCGCCGCGGCTGGCGCCGGTCCCGGAGGGCTTCGACCCGGTCGCAGGCGAAGGCGAGTGCCGGCGGTGCGACCACAGGTACCTGTGCAAGAGGCTGCCGGCCGGGCCGGTGGAGTACGACGCGGTCCGCGCCGAGGACGCGAAGCTGAGGGGGTAGGGTTATGTGGAGGTATGGCGGATTGCTGCGGATACTCGGTGACGTTCTGAACCCGTTCCTATGGCCGGTTCGGCGGGCAATATGCCTACTGGTCGGGCACGACGGGTGGTTCCAGTGCCTCGTAGGAGAGCAGTGGAGCTCCACGTGCAGTTATACATTGTGTAGCCATAAAATGCGCGAGCGATGCACAACGTGCGGAGCCACGAAAAGGTATAGTAAATAAAATGAACGCAGCTGATATCAAGGCCGACGACGTGCTCGGATGGGCGAAGGAGAAGATGGATACGCGGCGCCTGCCGCTGCCAAAGAAGCCGAGGGGCAGGGATCCCCAGTTCGACTTCCCCGACGACCCGGACGCCCTTGGTTCGAACGAGCTGGGGCAGTTGATGATGCGCATGGCCTCCTACCTCGGGTACACGCAGCGGCTGCTCGGAATCGCGGATTCGGAGCTGGCCCTCGTCGAGGCGGAGTACCGGCTCAGGGTCAACACGGCCGGGCTCGAGGCGAGGGAGAGGCTCGGGCGGGTGGCGGCGGACGTCGTCGAGGCGGCGGTCCTGGCGGAGAACGGGGACCTCGTGCCGCTGTACGAGCGGCGCCTGCGGCTCATGACAGTCTGCATACAGCTCAAGTCGCGGCTGTCAATGTACGAGAAGTTCTACCAGGCGCTTTCGCGGGAGCTTTCCCGCAGGGAAATGGAGTCGAGGGCGTCATGATGCCGCACTACGACATGACGCAGACAGATATGCGAGCAGCGTCTTAAGAGAGGAGCGGAGACGGATGCAGGTTAAGAATCTGACGCCGGAGGCGAGGGAGGGGCTCTTCATGACGCTGAAGCAGGCCGCCGACAGCGGCCTCACGTCGGCGGAGGCGCTAAACCTCGTGCGGGACGCGATCCCCGGGCTCGAGCTCACCCTCGACAGGATGCGTAGGTTCGCCGGCGACGCGGGCATCACGTTCGTCTCGCAAAAGGCGCCGTCGACCGCCACGCCGGAGACCGTCGACGCGGTGGTCGAACGCGAGCGGAAGCGCCTGCGCGACGCCGAGTTGACCAAGGAGCTGCGCCAACTGCAGCGCACGGAGGCCAAGCGGCAGGAGTACGTCACAGCCATCCGCGACGTCCTCGCGCCCTTCGCGCCGTCGGAGTACATCCCAATCCAGGGGGTCACCACCGAGCGCTCGGAACACAGTTGGGCGCTGCTGTTCTCCGACTGGCACGTCGGGCAGCGCACGCCCATCCAGACGACGGGCGGCATCTACGAGCAGACGACGGAGATCACGCGGTGGCAGGTCGACCGCATGATGCGGGCGCTCAAGTCCATACACACCGTGCAGTCCAAAGGCTATGACATCCGCAAGCTGCTCGTGGTCTTCGACGGCGACCTCCTGGAGAACGACTCCATGCGGGCGAGCCAGGCATACGGCATCGACCGCCTCGTGACGCAGCAGGCCGTCGAGGTCTACGACCTCATGGGGTTCGTGCTGCGGCAGCTCCTCTCCTTCCCCGGCATCGAGGAAATCGAAGTGCACAACGTCGGCGGCAATCACGACCGCACGAGCCAGAAGCCGGGCCTCGCGGGGCTGGGCGAGCTGGACTACGTCGACACCTACTCGTGGCTCGTCGGCACGCTGCTGGCCCGCGCCTTCGCGGACGAGCCGCGCATCAAGCTGACGAACTGGGAGACGTTCTTCGGATACACGACCTTCTCCGGCCTCCGTGTCATCTTCGAGCACGGCAGTTCGTTCCGCCTGGGCCAGGGCAGCTACGGCGGCATCGCCTGGTACCCCGTGATCAACGCGGCCAACAAGCTCGTCGACATGCTCGGCGGCGGCGACCTCGTCCTCTTCGGGCACCTCCACCAGCCGGCGGTCGTGCCAATCAAGCAGGGCGCGTGGGTCGCCATCAACGGCGCGCTGCCCGCGACCACGTCGTACGTGCAGGCTGGCATGAAGGCCGTGCGCACGCCGACCCAGTGGCTCATTAACGTGCACAAGGAGCACGGCGTGGTGGAGTTCCACCCGCTGTACGCGCCGCCGCCGAGCCTCAAGAAGCCGGGGCACATCTGGAAGGAGGAGGGGGTGGAGAAGTGAAGGTGTACCTCGGCGGGCCGATAACCGGCCTGACCCTGAGGGAGGCGCAGGCCTGGAGGGAGAAGGCAGCCGGGCTGCTGACGGGGGTCGGCTTCGAGGTCCTCAACCCGCTGCGCGGCACGCCCGTCAACGCGCGCGGCAAGATCGGCGGGCCGGCGGACAGGGAGCTTGAAAGGCCGTTCTCCATGCGGTCGGACAAGGCGATCGTCTGCCGGGACCTGTTCCTCGACATCGCGACGTCTGACGTCGTGCTGTTCAACTTCGCCGAGGCGACGACCGCCAGCATCGGGTCGTGCGTGGAGGTCGGCTTCTGCCTGGCCCTCAGGAAGTTTGCGGTGGTGGTGATGAGCCCCGGCTCCGTTCACGACCACGCGTTCATACGGGAGGTCGGGCCGGCGTTTTTGGAGATCGAGGACGCCGTAGACTTCCTGGCGGTCAGCGTCCCCGAGCGGCCGGAGTCGGCAGGATGATCGACGTCGTCGGCTGGGACGGGGCGCTGATGGCGGCGACGATGGGGCTGAACGTCTTCCTCCTGCCGACGCTGCTTAACCCGTCGGCGCGCGTCCCGCGCATGACCTCCGCCCCGTTCTCCATCTGCATTGCGGTACTCGCCCTCGCGCTCTTCCAACTCGCCAACCCGCTGGGCGCCGCGGCGAACGCGGCCGGCTCGGTGATGTGGGCGTTCGTGTTCGTAAAGAGAGGTGGGCGGAATGCCGTACATCGATCCTGAAATTCGGACCCTCTATGACGACGACGTAAGGGACTTGGCGAGCGCGCTCTGTTTCATCAAGGACCCGCTGGTCAGGGCCGGGGAGGCGAACTACATCATCACCACCCTGCTGCTCAAGGCCTTCCCCGAGCGGCGTTACGGCATCATGGCGCTGGTCGACGGGATTCTGGCTGGTGTCTCTAAGGAGTACTATGAGAAACATGTGCGACCGTATGAGGAGGAGAAGATAATGGAGAACGGGGACTTGCCGTGGTGAGGAAGTTCGCCGTTGAAGAGGCGCTGGACCTGATCTGTGGTCCGAGAATGGAGTACTATGGCCCTCCGAACGAGAACCTGGAGGACATCGCGGCGTCGTGGACGCCGTACGCGCGGCGGGCCCTGGAGCAGAAGGGGCGGTTCGACGGCACCGACGTGTGCATGATGATGGTCATCCTCAAGGCGGTCCGGCAGGTGCGCGGGTACCACCGCGACTCCGTGGTCGACATCGGCGGCTACGCGGAGCTGGCCGAGGTGCTCAACGACGGCGAGGCGTTCGAGGCGTTCGTGCTCCGCGCGGCCTCGAAGATTGACGATCTCGAGGAGCGCGGGCGGTTTATCGCCAAATTTTTGAACAAGAAGGAGGAGGACGAGTAGAGATGCTGAAGGTATTCGTGAAGGGGGCGAACCAGAAGGGCTACGTCGTCGGGTTCGCGTTCCAGCCGGTCGTCCAGAACGTGCAGGTCCCGGCCAACCTCGGCGACATGAAGGGGGTGCCGGACCTCGCGAAGATCACGTTCCGGACGGAGCAGCAGCAGATACTCGTGCCCGTCACCTACGTCGTGCTCGAGGACGGGCGCACCGGGGTCGCCGCCCTCGCCGAGCTCGTGCCGCTGCTCTCAGAGCGGGAGGCGAGGGAGCTGGTGGACGCGGTGGTCCCGCCGGAGGCGCTGGAGGAGGCGAAGGCGATCGCCGAGAGGCGCGGGGGTGCAGAGACTGGAGAACCTCCGGCGGCGGTCACCGGCGGCGCCGCAGAGCTTGAGGAGCGCGACCAGGCAGAGCGCGAGGAGATGGCAAAGGAGGCGCCGGAAGATGGCGGCGAAGACAAACCGGCCTGACAAGTACGCGGTCAGGTATGCGTGTTCCAACTGCGACTGGAGCGGCTTCGAGACGTTCAACAGGGGCGTGCCGGCCCCGGCGACGATCGAGTGCCCTGCGTGCGGGTGCCGGACGGCGTCGCGGGGGCGGAAAACGCCCCTCCCCCGGCCGCCACTCATCCCCCGGTGGCCGACGCCGCTCATCCCCCGGCCACCGACGATAGACCCACGGGGACCGTACCCGGTGGATCCCCGTGACCCGTATGCTCCGATGTGGCCGATCGATGTCACCTGGGGGGACGACGACTGGCGGAAGGAACGCGGCGGGCCACTGCGGAACGCCGGCGAGGACGAGCAGCGCGAACAGCGGGCCGAGCAGTGCATTTTCTGTCCTATGCTCGGGGGCAGGCACAACATAACGTGCCCGTACAACCCCGAGTGCGTTCGATTTGCCTGATTTTTCGTTGGAGAGTGCGGTCCTCACGGCGGCCGGCCCGCCATACCCGTTCGTGGCCGGGGTCGACGAGGTCGGGATGGGCGCGCTCGCCGGGCCCATCGTGGCGGCTTCTGTTGTGCTCTGCGACTACGGCGAACCTCCGCCGTGGGTCGGCGACTTGGACGACAGCAAGCGGCTCTCCCCGCGCAAGAGGGAGCGGCTATACTCCCTCATCATGGGCGGGGCGACGGCCGTGGGGGTCGGCTGGGCCATGAACATGGAAATCGACAGTGACGGGATCGTCGCCGCGCACAGCCGCGCCATCGTCCAGGCCTTCTCCGAGTGCAGGACAGCGCTCCGCGGGGCCGGCCTCGCGGCGGTCGTCGACGGCGAGGACCTCGACTACCTTCGGGGCGAGCTCGGCGGCGGCGCCTCGATCTTCCGCAACAGGGCGGATTCGAGGAGCTGCTCCGTCGCGGCCGCCTCGATCGTCGCGAAGGTGACCCGCGACTTCTACATGATCATGTCGCGGAACACATACCCGCGGCATCTGTTCGAAGTCCACAAGGGCTACGGCACCGCGGCGCACCTCGAGGCGCTCGGGCGGTGGGGCGTCACGCCCCTGCACCGGCGTTCGTTTAGGCCGGTAAGGGGCGGAAACTTCCCGGAATACGTGCGGTAGGGCAGCCTCCGGCGGGTATAGTACAAACGATGGCACGAATGCAACCCGACGAGAGGGAGACCATAATCAGGTTCGACGAGGAGTCGGGCACGGCGTCGCTCTTCACGTACAAGCGGTCGTGGCAGACGCACTGCGAGAAGGTGCTCGGGCTCGAGCCGGCCTACGACAACGGGCACGGCGGCCGGGAGTACGAGTTCGACAAGAAGTGGGTGCGGAAGCCGCGGAAGACGCGGACGCGGAAGAAGGAGTAGCGCGCATGTACGCAAGGCCTATAGAGGACGAGGACGGCGGGGGGCGGCGGATACTCAGGGTCGACAACCTCGAGTTCAGCACCCTGATGCTGGCCAGGCGGCATCGCATGATCTCGCTGCGGGGGATCATCAGTGGCTGGCCGCTGCAGCTCGGCAACGGGATGGAGGCCGGCCGCAAGGACGAGCACTCGCCGGTGCGGGTCGTCGACGACCTCCTCGCCATGAACCTCTACGACCCGAAGGCGCCAATCACGCTCATCGTCGACAGCCCCGGCGGCTCGGTCGACATGGGGATGATCGTCTACGACGCCATCAAGCTCAGCGCGGCCCCGGTGAGGACCATCGGCGTCAGCTGCGCGAGCATGGCGACGCTGCTGCTGGCGGCCGGCGCCGAGAGGCTGGCGTTCCCGCACTCGAGGTTCATGCTCCACCTGCCGAGGGGGAGCTTCTCGAGCGTCGACCCGAAGGACGCCAAGATACAGGCCGACGAGCTCGACCGGGTCAACGAGATGCTCATCGGCTGCTACATCGAGTGCGGCGTGACGGCCGGGCTCCTGGACAAGACGCCGAAGCAGATCAGGCAGAAGATCAACAAGGACATCAACCGGGAGTACTGGATGGACTCGGACGAGGCGATCAAGTACGGGCTGATCGACCGGGTGATCACCAGGGAGGAGCTTTTCGGCAATGGGAACTAAGGACGGCGGCGGTCGCGTAATGAGGCCGGCCGACGACGAGGACCCGTTCGCGCCGCTTCAGCGGGCGATGGCAAAGAAGGCCGAGGAGATCTCCCGGCAGGGGGACCCGCTCACGTACATGATCAGCCGCGTGGCGGAGATCGAGGACGAGCTCGACAGGCGCGGCGCCGACCCGCTCCTCAAGGAGTTGGAGGGCCTGAAGAAGAACATCAAGGTGCTCATGGTCGACCGCGGCGTCGACGAGGCCTTCGACGAGGTCTCGGAGTACGAGGCGGTGCTGCAGCATCGGACGAGCGAGATGTGGGACGTCGCGGCGTTGAAGGCGCTGCTCAGCCCCGCGCAGCGGAGGCGGTACATCGTCGTCGAGGAGCGGGTGGACGTCGCGGCGGTGGCGGACGGGGCGAAGAACGGCGACCTGTCGCGCGCCGAACTCGAGTACAAGGGGGCAGTGACGAAGGTCCCGGGCTCGAAGGCCTTGTACGTTCGAAAACGCCGCGCGGGGGCTCAACCAGAGTGGGGGCAGTAGCCGGAGTTATCTACGGTCTTGTTGATGCCGATACGCTGGGGTTGAAGTATATCGGCCAAACCACTTGCCTTGAGGCTCGTACCAGTCGGCACCAAAGTCTTTATCCTGAGCTTCGTTTAGTCGTCTTGGAAAGAGTTCCTCGTCAGGAACTCAACTCGGTTGAGAGAAGATGGATTCGGGAGATGAAGAGCCTTGGTGCGGACTTGATGAACAAGACAAACGGCGGGAATAGCGCGTTCGCGTTCGGCCCGATGCCCCAGAAAGTTCGAGACAAGATGAGTGCATCTCACATGGGTAGTACGCATAGCGCCGAGTCCAGAATTAAGAGAGGAATTTCAGCTAGGGGACACTTCAAAAGGCACCCAGAGATTGGTCTTTCAAGGAGTGTTCAAATGCTCGGTAATTACATGGGCCATAGGAGGGCCTCATGAATTGTTTCATTTTCGGAAACCGACAGCTAGGAGTCCAGGTCTCGATGGTCTACCCGAACGCAAGTCCTTGGAACGTGTGGTTCGAGGGCCACATCGCCCGCTTCTGCGCGACCGGCGCGCAGGCCTGGGGGTGGCTGGCCATCCT
>ENA-OVNE01000055-OVNE01000055.1-marine-sediment-metagenome-genome-assembly--contig:-NODE-55-length-9745-cov-2.361502_pt1 | contig 9745 bp, 10 predicted proteins | sample MGYA00250109_ERZ650190 | MGnify/ENA primary metagenome ERZ650190 (study PRJEB26730, sample SAMN04396784) | marine sediment metagenome | isolation source: Baltic marine sediment | place: Denmark...
TATTAATGTCACCTCTATCTCCTTTCTTAGGTTGGGATTAAATTCCCATCCCTCTCTCATCCTTTAATTGTGGAAAACCCGTAGAATACGCAGAACCGGCAGATCCTTGGGTAAGCCCATCCCTTCCTGCACCATGGATTCAGCAATGGCCAATAGATTGTCCGGGCCATGCAAGAGACCTACCCTCCTTCCCTTCTGTAGCCATCCCCAATCGCCCTCCGGAAGGTCGTTGAGGCGGAGGGGTCGCCCCTGCCGGATCATCTCGGCGGTTCGTTCTTCCACTGTAATGAATCCTGCGAATTCCACACCATCCTTTAAAGGAAGGATCCGCTCTTTTACCCTTTCCTGTTCAGCCAACCGGGTAAAATCCTCCATACTCAGGGCTTGATCGAGGTGGAACTTTCCCGATCGGTACCGTCTCAGTTCCACTAAGTGAGCCCCGCAGCCCAAAGCCCGGCCCAGGTCGGCACATAGGCTGCGGATATAAGTCCCCCGGCCACAAGTGACTTCAAGGGTGACCAAGGGAAGAGAAACGTCTTTCAGGATCAGGGTATGGATCATAGTTTCCCTTTCCAGCAAACTGGGCGTCTGTCCAGCTCGGGCCCGTTTGTAGAGGGGAAGGCCACCCTGTTTGATTGCCGAAAAGAGCGGGGGAGTTTGCCGGATGGGCCCCCGGAACCGTTCCAGGACTTCCTCGATCTCTTTCCGCGTGCAGGAAACTCCTTGCTTTTCGCCAACTACTTTTCCGTCGGCGTCGAGCGTATCGGTTTCCTGACCCAATTTCATGGTGGCTAAGTAATCTTTCGTGCCCTCCAGGTTGAAGGGAACGAGTTTGGTCCCTTCATTCAAGTAAACCGGTAAAACACCCGTGGCCAGTGGGTCAAGAGTTCCTCCGTGTCCGGCCTTCTTAATTATGAGCACTTTACGCACCCGGGCCACCACGTCGTGGGAAGTCCAGCCTTTCGGTTTGTCGATGATCAATACACCGTTCAAAGAGCAGCCTGCACCCGTTCCAGAACTTTGGCCTTGACCTCGGGTAAGGTTCCCTCCACTGTACAACCGGCGGCATTGGGATGCCCTCCGCCCTGGAAATCGGCAGCAATCCGGGCCACATCTACGCCCCCCCGCGATCGCAGGCTCACCCGGTATTTAACTGGAGAAACCTCGCGAAAGAGCAGGGCGACGTCTACCCCTTTTAAGGAACGGGGGAAGTTGATGAAATCCTCGGTCAAGGCCACCGAAGCCTCGGTTTCTTCCATCATTTTCTTCGTGACGAATACCGAGCTAACTCGTCCATTCTCCGCAACTTCCAAGGTTTTTAAAACCAAGGGCAGGAGCCGAAGCCGAGGGAGCGGTTGGGTTTCGTAAACCTTCTCCGCCACCTTCCATGGCTCTACCCCTGCCAGGAGGCACATCCTGGCAACGGTGAAGGTCTTCGGCGAGGTGTTGGAGTAACGGAAAGAACCAGTGTCGGTGAGAATTCCAGCATAAATATTCTCAGCCACCGCAGGGCTCATGGCCACCGGTATGATCCGGAGTAGGTCGAAGATAATCTCGGCCGTAGAACTGGCGGCAGGGTCTACGAAGTTGATGTCCCCGAAATAGCTGTTGCTTATGTGGTGATCGATGTTGATAACTTTACGGATCTTCTGCACCTTGGTGAATTCTTCTCCCAGCCGAGTCTTGTCGCCGCAATCCAGGGCGAAGGCCACATCAAACCTTCCATCGGCCGGAGCCTGATGAGTGATTTCCTCCGCCCCCGGAAGAAAAGAAAGCATCTCGGGAGTGGGATCCTGGTTTAAAACCAGCACTTCTTTTCCCAAGCCCTTTAAGGCCAAACCCAGTGCCAGAATTGACCCCAGGGCATCCCCTTCGGGGTTTTCGTGCGAAGAGATTAAGAAACGCTGGCCGCTTCTGGCTTCTTCAGCGATCCTCTGTAAGGTTTCGGTCCTTTTCTTCTTTGATAGTCTGGATGAGGCGGTCAATCTTGCTCCCGTAATCAAATGAATGGTCCACCTTAAATGATAAGTCCGGAATGTATCGCAGCCTCAGCTCCCTCCCCAACCTTTTCTTGATATATCCCATGGCGCTTTGTAACCCATGGAGGGATTCTTCTTCCTTGGGGTGACTCCCCATGGCGGAGAAAAAGACCGTGGCCAGTTTTAGGTCGTCGGTTATTTTCACCTCGGTGATGGTTACGGATTCTAAGCGCGGGTCATTCAAGTCTCTGAGAAGCATCTCGCTGATCACTTCCTGGATCAAATCCCCGACGCGATCGGCTCGCTTATAGAGCATGTTTTTTCCGTCGTTCCGCCTATTCTGTCTATCTGGTCACGAAATAGCCAAACGACTAAATAGACCAAATAGACCCGATAGACCCATTTAATAATTTATAATCTCAATCTGGGAGTCGGCCACATCAGTAAGTTGGGTATTTTCGATGAAATTTACCACTTGATCCAAAATGGAATTAACCAACTTTCGGTCGTTGCCCACGGCGCAAATCCCTAACACGGCCTTCTGCCAAAGGTCTTGGTCTTCTACTTCCGCAATGGAGATATTAAATTTTTTCCTGGCCCGCTGCACGATGCTGCGGAGTACCTGGCGTTTCCCTTTCAGGGAAAAATTCTCGTGGAGAAAAAGCTCCAATTGGCAAACTCCGAGTACCATTTTCCTTTCCCCAAACTCTTAGAGTTGAGCAGTCACCTTTTCGACCGTGTACGACTCGATGATGTCATTGACATTATAATCGCGAAAATCCCCCACGGTAATTCCGCATTCGAACCCAGAAGTCACCTCCCTGAAGTCATCTTTAAGACGTTTTAAAGAAGTGATGTTCCCTTCGTGAATGACTTGCCCATTCCGCACCAAATGAGCATGAGACCCGCGGACAATCTTGCCTTCCAAGATAAAACTGCCGGCTACCACGCCAACCCGGGAGACATTGAAGATCTGACGCACTTCGGCTCGGCCCATCAAGCGCTCTTCGTAAATTGGGTCCAGGAGCCCCTCCATGGCCTTGCGTACATCAATTAAGGCATCGTAAATGACGTTGTAGAGGCGAAGGTCAATCTTTTCCTGTTCCGCCAGAGTTTGGGCTTTGGGTTCGACCTTCACGGTGAACCCCAAGATGATTGCTTCCGAAGCAGAGGCCAACATGCAGTCTGATTCATTAATGGCCCCTACGGAGGTATGGAGGATATTCACCTTGACGGCCTCGGTGCTCAACCGGTTCAGGGCTTCAACCAGAGCTTCGATCGATCCTTGGACATCGGCCTTCAGGATGAGATTTAAGTCTTTGACCACGCCCTTTTTCATTTTTTTGTAAAAATCTTCCAGGGTAACTTTGGAAGTCTTGGAAAGCTCCACCTCCCGTTGTTTCTGTAACCTTTGCGTAGCCAATTCTTTGGCGCGCCGCTCATCGGTGATGACCACAAAAGAATCTCCGGCATTGGGTACGTTGGGGAAACCGATGACCTCCACCGGGGTGGATGGCCCTGCGCTTTCCATCTTCTCGCCGTGATCGTTGATCATGGCCCGCACATGCCCGAAATGGATACCCGCGACAAAGGCATCCCCTACGTGGAGGGTCCCGTCTTGGACAAGGACGGTCGCCACCGGCCCCCGGCCTTTGTCCAGCTTGGCTTCAATCACAACGCCGGTTGACGGCCGGTTGAAATTCGCCTTCAGTTCCAAAACCTCTGCCTGGAGAAGAATCATTTCTAAGAGCTCTTTTAAACCAACCTTTTGCGTGGCCGAAATCTCGGCAATAATCGTTGGTCCGCCCCAGGCTTCGGGTACGAGCCCATACTCGGTTAAGGCCTGCTTGACCCGTTCCGGGTTGGCATTGGGTTTATCAATCTTATTTATGGCTACGATTAAAGGAACTTGGGCGGCTTTCGCATGGTTGATGGCTTCAACCGTCTGGGTCATCACGCCGTCGTCAGCAGCCACCACGAGAACGACAATGTCCGTAACCTTTGCTCCTCGGGCCCGCATAGCCGTAAAGGCTTCATGACCGGGGGTGTCTAAAAAAACCACTTTACGGTGATCCACGTCGACCTCATAAGCTCCAATATGCTGGGTAATTCCCCCGGCTTCCCCGGCTGTGACGTTGGTCTGGCGGATAGCGTCCAGTAGTGAAGTTTTGCCGTGATCCACGTGCCCCATGATGGTAACTACCGGAGGACGGGGAAGGAGGTCCTCAGAGCGTTCTCCTTGCTCTCCGATTAGATCTTCAATTTCAAACCGCGTCTTTTCCACTTCGTATCCGAAATCCGTGGCCACCAAGGCAGCGGCATCGGCGTCAATCGCCTGGTTGATTGTCACCATTAACCCCAGCTCCATCAGTTTTTTGATCACCTCCGAGGCTTTGATCCCCATGCGCTTGGCCAGCTCCCCGACGAGAATAACCTCGGAAATGCGAATTTTTCTCTTGATGGCTTTCGGGAGAGGAACTTCGGGTTTAAGCATTTTCGCCTTAGAACTTTTACCCCTCGGCTCTCTTTCGAGAGGAAAAGTTCTTGTTCCGCGGTCTTCCCGGAAAAAATCATGCTCCCTGAAAGCCCGCTTTTTTGTGGTGATGATGCGCACCCGCTGCGGCTTGCCTTCCTCGAGAACCTGCACATCTTTTTTGAATTTTTTCTTGCGCCGTCCCCTTTCTTCCTCTTCCAACGACGGTTTGATGATCGCCGGGGTTGGACGCTGTAAAATGATCGGCGGTTTAGAGGGAACAGCCGATGCCTTAGGAGGAAAAGCGGCAGCTCCCTTTTTACCCACTTCCCTATACTCTTGGATTAGTGCGGGCGGGGGCACTGTGGGTCGTTCAATAATTTTAGCCGGTTCAGGTTTCTTCTTGATTTTTCCAAGAGGCTTTTCAGGGACTTTCGCCTTGGCAACCGGTACCGGTTCGGGTGGTTTGGGAATTGCCGGTTTCCCTAACGGGGGGGGGAGAGGAGCCACCGGTTCAACTTTTTGGGGAGTTACTTCCTGCCTGCCTTTAGGTTGGGTTTCGACCGCCGCTGGACTTTTCTGGGCTTCCTCTATGGGGGGGATTTGCGGTCCTGGCGGGGGCAAAGGAGTAACCTTGGGTACCGGGTGTGCCACAGGGGTTTTGATCTCCTCCCCAACCTTTTTTTCCACTGGTTTCACAGGAGGCTCGGCCACCTTTTTGATAACTTCGGGGGTGACCGCTTTCTTGACGGTTGGGGGTTTTACTTCCTCTGGGGCGGTAGGCTCGGGTACAGATGGAGGCTCCTCTTCACGCTTAACCCTTCGGCGGATAATCGTGGGTTTAATCCGTTGCTCAACCACCCCTTTTTTACGAGAGAGGCTGATTTGATTTTTTACCCGTTCAACATCAGAGTCTTCGAGGGTGCTATGGACGGTCTTTACGGGTAGCCCCATTTTTTCCAAAAGCTTGAGGAGATCCTTATTCTCCATTTTCAATTCTTTCGCCAACTCATGAATTCTAACTTTCGTCACCCTGCTTACCCCCTTCAATGACCCTGCGGATCCTCATTTTTTCTCACCTGTTTGATCAAAATGGGCCTTGGCCGCATCGATCAATTTCTCCGCTTTCTTCAAGCCTATGCCCTCGATCTTGGAAAGCTGTTCGGGGGTGGCCTGACAAATATCCGCGACGGTTAAGTAACCGGCGGCGTTGAGTAGTTGGGCCGTCTTTTCTCCAACGCCGGCAACGCGATCTACCGGATCCATCCCCCGCGAAGCGATTTGATCAAGTTCGGGAACAACTTTTTCCGCCTTGGGTTCGCTGCGGATATCGATCTTCCAGCCGGTGAGTTTGGCCGCCAACCTGACGTTTTGCCCCCGCCGGCCGATCGCCAAAGAAAGCTGGTCATCTTCGACAATTACTTCCATGGACTTGGCGTCTTGGTGGATGATCACCTTGGAAATCTCCGCTGGGGCCAACGCATTGCAAACGAAGCTTGCCGAGTCATCACTCCAGGGGATGATGTCGATCTTTTCTCCGCGGAGCTCTTGGACCACCGCCTGAACCCTGGATCCTTTCATTCCCACACAGGCGCCCACTGGATCCACATCGGAATCTTGAGAGTAGACGGCAATTTTTGTTCGGCCTCCTGGTTCCCGGGCGGCATTGAGGATCTTCACGATGCCTTCAGAGACCTCGGGCACTTCCAGTTCGAAGAGCTTGGTTAAAAAGTTCGGATTGCTGCGGGAAAGAATGATCTGGGGCCCTTTGGGAGTCTTGCGCACATCCAGAACATAAGCTCGAATGCGATCCCCTGGTTTATAGGTTTCGCGGGGAACTAACTCTTGCTGGGGAATCACGGCTTCTGCCCGTCCAAGGTTGACAATAATCGACCCTTTCTCGAAACGCTGGACGGTCCCAGAGATCACTTCTCCCTTGCGATCTTTGAAATCTTCAAAGATATTCTCGCGCTCAGCATCCTTAACCCGCTGGATGATCACCTGTTTGGCAGTCTGGGCAGCAATCCTCCCAAATTCCGCAATATCAATCTTTGTGCCCAGGCTATCCCCAATTTCTACATCGGCATCCAGTTCTTTGGCCTCTTTCAAAGAGATCTCCGCGGGAGGGTTTTTTACGTCTTTCACCACGGTCTTGAACTGGAAAAGTTCAAGCTCTCCGGCCTCTTCGTTATACTTGGCCTCGATCTCCTGCTTGGGACCATATTTCTTCCTGGCGGCCGCGAGCAACGCCTGCTCTAAGGCATCAATCAAGATCGTTTTGTCAATCCCTTTATCCTTCCCCACCTGGTCGATGATGCGACTTAAGTCCGAAATCATTTCTTCATCCCCTTTACTAAAATTCGATTTCCAGGTTGGCCTTGGCGATGCCCCGGAGAGGAATCTCCAAGATTCGTCCTTCCGCTTGCATGTGTACCTTCCCATCCTCCAAGCCTTGGAGGACGCCCTTGAAATTTTTCTGGCCTTCTATGGGTTCAAACGTTTTGATTTTTACCAGACGGTTTCGATACTTATTATAATCTTCGGGCTTTTTTAGCGGTCGAGTGAGGCCGGGGGAGGATACCTCCAAAGTATACGGGTTAGCAATCAGGTCCCGGACCTCCAGGATCGCACCGAGCTCACCACTTAACTCGGCGCAATCTTCCACGGTGATTCCTCCCTCGCGGTCGATATAGATCCGTAATATCCACCCCGGAGATTCCCTCTGATATTCCAGGTCGACCAACTCCATACCTTGGGACTGAAGGATAGGGTCGACAACCTGGCACACCTCTTGAAGAAGTTGATCAAATTTCACTAAAATCTTCCCTTTTTCTGCAAAAAAAAATGGGCCCGCGAGCCCACTTTTTTCAAGCAGACTTCATGAAAAACGCCTCTTTTAGCTAACCGTAGGTCATGACTCTTTAGATATAATTTTTTTTTCTTTACCTTTGGAGCGGGCGACCAGATTCGAACTGGCGACGTCAAGCTTGGGAAGCTTGCATTCTACCCCTGAATTACGCCCGCTTGCCCAAAAGATTACTTATATATTAACCAAATAGCCTTAATCTGTCAATATTTTTTAAAAATTCTAAGGCCTCCTCCCGGGTATGAACAAGACCAGCGATCTCCGCTTCTCGTAGTTTAGCTAAAAAGTTTCCTACTCCTTTACCCTGGGGTAACCCGAAGGCTTCCATGATCTCCCTTCCGTTGAGTAACGGTTTCTGGGTTTTAAGGGCAAAATCTTCATAATAATAGCGTAAAAGTTTTTCGGCCACTTCTTTGATTCTGGCCAAGTCATCGGGAAGATCTTCCCCCAGAGGCCAATGGAGGTCAAACTTTTTCGCAGCCAGTTTGTCGGCCAAGGCCAAGAGGCTTGCCGCTATCCCTTCCTGGCCTAAATCCCGGAAAAAGCGGTATTGGGCCCGAGGAGTCACCTCCTTGGTTCTGGCCAGACTCAAGAGCCGCATGTGTTGGCGGGTCAGCTCGGATAGGATGCGAATCGATTTTTTACTGAGCTTCATTCTCCGGCCGATCAAGGCATTGATCTTCTGGCCTTGCTGATCGTGGTCGAGGAACCGGATGGATTGGGTATCTGGATCGAAACTACGGGTACTTGGTTTGCCGGAATCGTGGATAAAAGCGGCAAACTTGAAGAGAGCTTTTCTGGTTATCCCTTCTTCGACCATCTGGGAAAAATAATGTTCGAGGGAAATTGCCACGGCAGGATAAAGATCTTGGAGATGGGCCAAGATCCACTCCGCCGCCTTGACCGTCCTGAAGGCATGCTCCAGAAGGGGAAAGTCATGATAGACTCCCTGGTCCAGGTTCTCCCACGCTTGAACCTCAGGAAAAATTTTCTCAAGAAGCCCTGAATGGTAAAGATCGCGGAGAAAACGGTCGGCCTGGTTTTCAGCCAAAGCCGCAAAGAATTCGCTCCGAATCCTTTCTCCGGCCGAGTGGAGAATTTGATCTTTGTTCTTCTGGATCAACCGTAAGGTTTCAGGATCAAGCTGTAAACCGAGGGTGGAGGCAAAACGGAAAGCTCTGAGCATTCTCAAAGGATCCTGGCGCAGAGATTCTTCCGAGTTGGCCCGGAGGACCTTTTGGCGGAGGTCAGCAAGGCCATTCATAGGATCAAGCAGGGAGGGAGGCTCCGCTTGGAAGAAGTTCTGCAGAGCGAAAGCCATGGAGTTGATGGTGAAATCTCTTTGCTTAAGGTCATCCATAATATCCCGACCCAGCATCGTAGAAAAATCTAATTCGCTTTTCTTCTTTCTTTTTTGGATGACCACTCGCCAGGTTCCTAAAGATTGATCCAGAGGAAAAACATGCCCTCCCGCTTCCACGGCCACTTCTTTGGCCAGGTCCCTGGTTTTTCCGGCAGTCACAAAATCAAAATCTTTACCGGAGGGTTTTTGGAGCAGAAGATCGCGGACAGCTCCTCCCACCAGATAAACTTTTTCCTTACGTTTTTGGGCCAGGCGATAAACGACTTGCAGGATTTTAGATTTCTTAAGCAGAATTTCTTCCCGGTTGTCCATACCCTTTTTCCCTTATGGTAAGGTTTTTTAAATATAGCATAAAAAAGACAGCCTAAATAAACTCCATATGGGCTTGAAATGAAATAAGACAGGAGAAATCGTTTATTGGCGGTGGAAGGCCATCCTTCACTTCCCCTTGCAAAAAAAATTAAATGATGTGGCCCTGGGAAAGAAATGGAAATGGATTTGTATGTGACTTTCAGGGAGGAATATGGTAGATTCGTTAAGACCGTTAGATCGTTTAGAACGTTAAACGAATTAACGGAACTAACGGCCGCAATGGATCTAACGGGTTTAACGATATAGACTTTATAGAGGGATTTGCGTGTTTGGTTTAGGTTTGACAGAGCTGGTAATTATTCTCGCCATCGTCTTTTTATTTTTCGGGGGGCGGAAGCTTCCCGAGCTCAGCCGGGGGCTGGGGCTTTCCATCCGCAATTTCAAGAAGGGCCTGCACGAACCCGATGCCATTGACATTACTCCGAAGAAGGAAGGGGCAACTTCGGATGAAAAAGATCCTCCCCAACCTGCTGCCTGATGATCCCTCTGGCGGAGGATACAACCAGCTCTTCCCCAATAACCACAACGGATTAAAAAATTTTTTAAAAAACTTGACAGAAAAATTGAGGGATGCTATCTAAAACGCCAATGAATGAGTAGCCATTCATTCATTTTTTGCCCTCTGCATGAAAGACAGCCTTAAACGTTTTCAGATTGAAAAGATTAGCGAAAAGGGAAGGGGAGAAGAAGAA
>ENA-OVNE01000056-OVNE01000056.1-marine-sediment-metagenome-genome-assembly--contig:-NODE-56-length-9714-cov-2.888970_pt1 | contig 9714 bp, 6 predicted proteins | sample MGYA00250109_ERZ650190 | MGnify/ENA primary metagenome ERZ650190 (study PRJEB26730, sample SAMN04396784) | marine sediment metagenome | isolation source: Baltic marine sediment | place: Denmark...
GTTCTTTGGCCCGGAGGCGAACGGCAGAGGATTTTCTTCCGGAAAGAATTCCGACCTTCAACCCGGCCTGTTGGAAAATCTTAATTCCTTGGCCATCCTTGATGTCGAAGGACTTAAACTCCCGCCCCCTTCCATCATAAACGATCCGCCCATCGGTAAGAACTCCATCCACGTCCAGTAAAAGAAGGCGAATGGTTTTGGCTCGTTTTTTCCAATCTTTCGGCTGCAAGTGAATATTCCCTTGGCAATTCCTCGATCTTTTCGCATAGCGCAAAGCGCATAGCGTAGAGTATGTTCATTAAACGCTCTGCGCTCTGCCCTATGCGCTCTGCGGATTTTTGATGATCCGGTCGATTGCTAAGAGTTGTTCTAAAAGCGGTTTTAATTCATCCAAAGATTGGGAATTGGGTCCGTCGCAAAGGGCTTCTGCCGGGTCGGGATGAACTTCCATAAACAGGCCGTCGATCCCAACAGCCACAGCGGCCCTGGCCAAGGCGGCAATAAATTCCCGTTGCCCACCCGAGGAAGACCCTTGCCCACCCGGAAGTTGGAGGCTGTGGGTTACGTCAAACACGACGGGATACCCCATCTCCCGCATAATTACCAGAGAACGCATGTCGGCCACGAGGTTATGATAACCGAAGGAGGTCCCCCGTTCGGTAAGGAGGATGGAATCATTTCCGCTCGATTGTATCTTCTCGATGATATTGCGCATATCCCAGGGTGCTAAAAATTGTCCTTTTTTGACGTTTACCGCTTTCCCCGTCCCGGCCACAGCCAGCACAAAATCCGTTTGCCGGCAGAGGAAGGCCGGAATTTGCAGGGCATCGAGAACCTGAGAGGCTGGTTCCACTTCCTCAAACCGGTGCACGTCCGAAAGAACGGGAATGCCTAGGTCGTGCTTTAGGCGTTGGAGAATTTCTAACCCTCTTTTTAACCCGGGCCCCCGGAATGATTTCAAGCTGCTCCGGTTTGCTTTGTCATAAGAGGATTTAAAGATAAAAGGAATTTTCAAGGCCCGGGTCAGATCGGTCAATGCTTCGGCAGTCTTCCGGCACAGGGCTTCTGACTCGATTACGCAAGGGCCGGCAATGAGAATAAAAGGTTTTTTCCCGCCGATGGTTACGGGCCCAATGGAAACTTCTTTCACTGCTGTCAAGGGAAGAGTATTCACACGTTCTTTCTCCGCTTCTTCCTTTTCTCTTTCAAGGCAGCGTGAATGAATTCGCGGAATAAGGGGTGGGGAGTGTGGGGTCTTGATTTCAACTCCGGATGAAATTGGCAACCTAAGAACCAGGGATGATCCCTTAATTCCAGGATCTCCACTAATTGCCCATCAGGAGATAATCCGCTGAATATAAAGCCCTTCTCCGCTAAAAGGTCGCGATAATTATTATTCACCTCGTAGCGATGGCGATGACGTTCGGAAATTTGCTTATCCTGGTAGGCTTGGTTGGCGAGGGATCCCTCTTTCAGAACAGCAGGATAGGCCCCCAACCGCATCGTACCTCCTTTGTCAACGATGGTCTGCTGATCGGGCAGGAGGGCGATTACCGCGTGGGCCGTCCCGGCGTTAAACTCGCTGCTATTGGCCCCTTCCAGGCCGCAAACATGGCGGGCGAATTCCACGACCGCCAGCTGCATCCCCAGGCAGATTCCCAAAAAAGGAACCCGCATTTCCCGGGCGTATCTCACGGCCATGATTTTTCCCTCGATCCCCCGCTCCCCAAAACCGCCCGGGACCAAAACTCCGTCAGCGCCTTGCAAGAATGGTTCAACTCCATCTTTCTGCACCGCCTCGGAATCTACGTAATGCAGATTTACCTTACAGCGATTGGCAATTCCTCCATGGATCAATGCCTCGTTCAGGCTTTTATAAGAATCCTTCAAATTAACGTATTTCCCTACAATGGCAATATCCACCGCCCCCCGGGGATTTTTGATCGCATTAACGATTTCCTGCCATTTTTCCAGACGAGGGGAACGCGTCCAGATATTCAGCAGTTGAACGATTTTATCATCCAGCCCTTCTTGGTGAAAGAATAAAGGGACTTCATAGATGGACTCTACATCCTTGGCTGTGATCACCGCATCTTTGTCTACATTGCAGAAAAGAGCAATCTTGGCCTTGATTTCCGGGGGCAGGAACTGGTCGGTGCGGCAAATCAAAATGTCCGGCTGGATGCCGATTTCCCGTAATTTCATCACGCTGTGTTGCGTGGGTTTGGTTTTCAATTCCTCTGAAGTTTTAATGTAGGGAACAAGAGTAAGGTGGATGTAAAGGGAATTCTCTCGTCCCAGATCTGTTTTGAGTTGGCGGATGGCCTCCAGAAAAGGAAGGCCTTCAATATCGCCTACCGTACCCCCGATTTCAATGATGGCCACATCCGCATCGTCCGAGATGGCGAGGATGTTCCGTTTAATCTCATCGGTGATGTGGGGAATCACCTGAACCGTCCCTCCGAGGTAATCTCCCCTTCTTTCTTTGGTGATCACCGAATAATAGATCTGGCCGGTGGTGAAGTTATTCCGCTGGGTGAGGCGGGCTGAGGTATATCTTTCATAATGGCCCAGATCCAAATCGGTCTCCGCCCCGTCATCCAAAACGAAAACTTCCCCATGTTGGAAAGGGTTCATCGTTCCTGGATCCACGTTGATGTAGGGGTCGAGTTTTTGCAGGGTAACTTTTAATCCGCGCGACTCCAACAGAGCACCGATCGAAGCCGCAGCCAGACCTTTTCCCAGAGAGGAAAGGACTCCGCCGGTAATGAAAATAAACTTGGTCCTTCCCGCTGGATTCTTTTGCTCTGACCTACGCACTGTGTTCCCTTGTTCAGCCATTCCGTCCTCAAGAAAATTCTTAAAAAAGTCGTTCTTGGTGAAAGTTCGGCACGTTCTTTCTCAGATGTTCCTGGGCTAAGAGGGTAGCCTTACGCCCTCGCGAAGTCCGGTCCAGAAAACCTTCCTGAATCAGGAACGGTTCATAGACGTCTTCGATGGTGTCTTTTTCCTCATTCACGGCCACAGCCAGGGTATCCAATCCTACCGGTCCTCCGTTAAATTTTTCCAGAATGGTTAAGAGGATCTTCCGGTCCATTTTATCCAGTCCCCGTTCGTCGACTTCCAAAAGCTTTAAGGCTTGATCGGCCACCGCTTGGTTAATCCTGCCCTTCGCCCACACCTGGGCAAAATCCCGAACCCGCCGGAGTAATCGGTTGGCTACTCGGGGAGTACCGCGCGATCTCTTGGCAATTTCTTCGGCTCCCGAGGGGTCGATGGCCATATTTAAGAGTTGGGCCGAACGCAGTAAAATCCTCGTGAGCTCTTGGGGGGAATAGAACTCTAAGCGGAAATTGATCCCGAAACGATCGCGCAGCGGGAAAGTCAGCAGACCCGCCCGGGTGGTTGCCCCCACCAGGGTGAAAGGAGGAATGTTCAATTTGATCGAACGGGCACTTGGGCCTTGCCCAATCAAGATATCGATTTGAAAGTCCTCCATTGCCGGATAGAGGATTTCCTCCACCACATGGTTCAGGCGATGAATTTCATCAATGAACAGGATGTCATGTTCTTGGAGATTGCTGAGGATGGCAGCCAGATCTCCTGGTCGTTCAATCACCGGCCCCGATGTGCCTTTTAGATTCACCCGCAGTTCGCCGGCGATGATGTAAGCCAAGGTTGTTTTTCCCAGTCCAGGAGGTCCGCAAAAAAGGACATGGTCCAATGCTTCCCCTCGCTTTTTTGCGGCCTCGATGTAAACGCGTAGATTATTCTTGACCTCCTCCTGCCCGATATACTCATCCAGGCATTTGGGACGGAGATTGACGTCATAGCGTAAATCTTCTTCATTGATCTCGGGCTGAACTCCGCGCTTCGTTAGAGGAGATTTTTCCGAACTATCATCCGCCATCTTGACCCAATCTTGTTTGCCCGTCATAATCCTCAACTCTTAGAAAGAACTCTTAAACTCTCCTTGAGCGCTTCTTCCAATTTTATCCCTGGTCTTTGCTGAAGAATGTTCTCCGCCGCACTTTCGGCTTGACCCTTTTTGTATCCGAGATTCACCAAAGCGGAAACGATGTCCTCGGTCATTTCATCCCTTGGAAGATGACTCTTGGGGGGAAGGGAAACACGGGATTCAAGTTTTTGCACTTTTTCCTGGAGGTCCAGAATCATCCGTTCGGCCATTTTACGCCCCACCCCCGGGATGGATAACAAACGGTTCAAATCTCCTGAACCGAGTGATCTTATGAGCAACGGCGCAGATATTCCCGAGAGAATATTAAGGGCTAACTTGGGCCCGATGCCGGAAACACCGATGAGGATCTGAAAGATTTCCTTTTCCAATAGAGTGGAAAAACCATAAAGCTGCAGGACGTCCTCCCGAACATGAGTGTAGGTGTACACCCGCACGGGCTGTTCTACTTCAGGAAGGTCGTAAAAGGTATTGAGGGAAACATAAACCTGAAACCCGACCCCATTGGCCTCTACGATGACCAAACCTGGACTTTTTTGGATCAACTGGCCCCGGATTTGGGCGATCATCCACGTCCCTCAAGCCAATCTCCGGTTTGATCTTTCCATCGGGTTCCGGCGGGAGATTTCTGCGCAGCCAAGAGGCGCAACGAATTATTCCAGGAAAAAGAATGAGCCAAGCATAGCGCCACAGCTAAAGCATCCGCAGCATCCGCCTTCAAATTCTTGGGTGGATGCAAGAGGGAGTAAATCATGGCCTGAACCTGTTCCTTGGCTGCTCTTCCATATCCAACGACGGCTTGCTTGACTTCCAGAGGACTGTATTCATGCACCTCTACACCCGCTTCGGCTGCAGCCAAAATGGCCACCCCCTTTGCTTGTCCCAGGAGCATGGCGCTTCTTACGTTTTTAGCAAAGAAAGGCTGTTCCACCGCCATCAGGTGGGGGGTATAATTTTTAATTTCTTCCGCCAGGCGCCGATAAATGCGCTGGATACGCTGGGGAAAAGAAAGGGTAGCCGGAGAACGAATTACTCCGCTTCCGCGGTAGAGAATCGCCCCGTCGCTGCCCATCGCTATCAACCCGAACCCCGTTGCTCCCAATCCTGGATCCACACCGATGATGCGTATCTCTTTTCCCTTCGGCGAAGAGATTATGGACTCCAGGGAGGGTTTTGTTCTATTCAACACTAACTTTTTCCATCTCTTCGTCCGGAATGTCAAAATTGGCGTAGACGTGTTGGACGTCTTCCGAATCTTCCAGGCTTTCCATCAAACGAAGCATCTGCTGGGCTTCTTTGCCGGTCAGCCGTACCGTGGATTGAGGGAGCATGCTGATTTCGGCATACGTAGGGATAAGTTTGGCCTTCTCCAATAATTGCTTCTTCACCCGTTCAAAGTCGGCTGGTTCTGTAATCACCTCATGTTCTTTATCTGTTTCCTGAACATCTTGGGCTCCCGCTTCCAGAGCCAGGTCCATCAGTTTCTCTTCATCTACCTTATCTTTTTCGAAAACGATCAACCCTTTCTTATCAAACATCCAGGAAACACATCCGGCTTCTCCCAGATTTCCCGCGTTCTTGGAAAAAATATGCCGAATGTCCGCCACCGTCCGTTTGCGGTTATCGGATAGGATTTCCACCAGTACCGCTACTCCTCCGGGTCCATACCCTTCAAAGGTGGCTTCTTCATACGATACTCCTGGAAGTTCCCCGGTGCCTTTCTTTATGGCTCTTTCAATATTTTCTTTGGGCATGTTTTCCGCCTTAGCCGCCAGGATCGCGCTTCTTAAACGGGGATTACCGGTCTGGTCTCCTCCCCCCATACGCGCAGCAATAGTAATCTCTTTAATGATTTTGGTAAATATCTTGCCCCGCCGGGCATCCGCCGCGCCCTTCTTATGTTTGATTGTGCTCCATTTTGAATGACCGGACATCGGCTTGATCTCCCTCTGTTATTTTTTCATCTGCTATTTATAACACAATGACCCACGGTTTGCAAAACCAAAAAAAAATGCCCATCTCCACCCATTTTTTTTAAAGATGTTAGGAGTCTTTTCAATTATCCCCAGAGCGGGGTAGGAAGTTCTTTGGCTCGTCAGTCCCCCTGGGCCACGGGAAGCACAGCTTGTCTTGTCCAACCTCCTTCGCGGCTAGCCCAAGATAAAAATTGGTAAAGAAATAAAGACATTAAATCCATGAAAAGCGAAGGATGACAAAAAAAAACCCTTCTTCGGTTGACGAAGAAGGGTTGGGAATAATTTTCGGCAGCGTCCTACTCTCCCGTCCCGTTTCCAGGATAGTACCATCGGCGCTGGAGGACTTAACTTCTGTGTTCGGGATGGGAACAGGTGTGGCCCCTCCGCTATCGCCACCGAAAAACAAAAAAAGGACAATTTCATATTTGCAGAGAGTGAACTGAAACAAGGATTATGGTCAAGCCGCACGACCCATTAGTACCAGTAAGCTCAATCCATTTCTGGACTTACACCTCTGGCCTATCAACCTTGTAGTCTACAAGGGGTCTTTAGCTCCGGTGTCGCCACCGGAAAGGGATATCTAATCTTGAGGTAGGTTTCCCGCTTAGATGCTTTCAGCGGTTATCCTTTCCGAACATAGCTACCCAGCGATGCCCCTGGCGGAACAACTGGTACACTAGAGGTTCGTCCATCCCGGTCCTCTCGTACTAAGGACAGCTCCTCTCAAATATCCTGCGCCCACATCAGATAGGGACCGAACTGTCTCACGACGTTCTAAACCCAGCTCACGTACCGCTTTAATCGGCGAACAGCCGAACCCTTGGGACCTACTTCAGCCCCAGGATGCGATGAGCCGACATCGAGGTGCCAAACCTCCCCGTCGATGTGGACTCTTGGGGGAGATCAGCCTGTTATCCCCGGCGTACCTTTTATCCGTTGAGCGACGGCCCTTCCATCCAGAACCGCCGGATCACTAAGACCTGCTTTCGCACCTGCTCGACTTGTTTGTCTCGCAGTCAAGCTCCCTTATGCCTTTACACTCTCCGGCTGGTTTCCAATCAGCCTGAGGGAACCTTCGTGCGCCTCCGTTACAATTTAGGAGGCGACCGCCCCAGTCAAACTACCCACCAGGCAATGTCCTCAACCCCGATTCAGGGGCCTAAGTTAGAACTTCAGAATAATCAGGGTGGTATTTCAAGGATGGCTCCATCCCGACTAGCGCCGGAACTTCAAAGCCTCCCACCTATCCTACACAGACTAACCCAAAATCCATTGCCAAGTTATAGTAAAGGTGCACGGGGTCTTTCCGTCTTGATGCGGGTAAGCGGCGTCTTCACCGCTCTCACAACTTCGCTGAGCCCCTCGTTGAGACAGTGCTGAAGTCGTTACGCCATTCGTGCAGGTCGGAACTTACCCGACAAGGAATTTCGCTACCTTAGGACCGTTATAGTTACGGCCGCCGTTTACCGGGGCTTCAGTTCAATGCCTCGCCTTGCGGCTAACAAATCCCCTTAACCTTCCGGCACCGGGCAGGCGTCAGCCCCTATACATCGTCTTACGACTTCGCAGAGACCTGTGTTTTTATTAAACAGTCGCTTCAGCCTTTTCACTGCGATCTCAAATCGCTCCGGGAGCAAGTCCCTTCACGATTCGAGACACTCCTTTTTCCGAAGTTACGGAGTTAATTGGCCGAGTTCCTTAACGAGGGATCACTCAAGCGCCTTGGGATATTCTCCCTGCCCACCTGTGTCGGTTTACGGTACGATCACCCCTTCCACTCGCTAGAGGCTTTTCTTGGTAGCGTGGGCTCAGCCAGTTTGTTGCCGATTGCTCGGCATCCCCATCACTTCTCGGTGTTATGATCCGCCGGATTTTCCTGGCGGATCCACCTACCTGCTTGGATCCCGTATTCCAACACGGGAATGGCCTACCCTCCTACGTCCCCCCATCGCTCAAACGTGAAAGGAGTGGTACAGGAATTTTAACCTGTTTTCCATCGCCTACGCCTTTCGGCCTCGGCTTAGGGATCGACTCACCCTGAGAAGATTAACTTTACTCAGGAACCCTTAGGCTTACGGCGTGCCGGTTTCTCACCGGCATTATCGCTACTAATGTCAGCATAATCTCTTCTATCTCGTCGACCAGTCCTTGCGGTCTGGCTTCATCCTACTATAGAATGCTCCCCTACCATCCTGCCTTACGGCGGGATCCGTAGCTTCGGTGATGTACTTAAGCCCCGTTGGATTTTCGGCGCAGATTCACTTGACCAGTGAGCTATTACGCTTTCTTTAAAGGATGGCTGCTTCTAAGCCAACCTCCTGGTTGTCTGGGCAACTCCACATCCTTTCCCACTTAGCACATGCTCCGGGACCTTAGCTGACGGTCTGGGCTGTTTCCCTCTCGACCACGAACCTTATCGCCCGTAGTCTGACTCCTGCAATAGAAGTTAGCGGCATTCGAAGTTTGGTTGGGTTTGGTAACCTGGTAGGGCCCCTAGCCCATCCAGTGCTCTACCTCCGCTACTTAATTTGCAAGGCTATACCTAAATATATTTCGGGGAGAACCAGCTATTTCCAAGTTTGATTGGCCTTTCACCCCTACCCACAGCTCATCCGAGCTGTTTTCAACCAACACCGGTTCGGGCCTCCATTTCGTGTTACCGAAATTTCACCCTGGCCATGGGTAGATCACTTGGCTTCGGGTCTATTCCATGCAACTCAACGCCCTATTCAGACTCGCTTTCGCTTCGGCTCCACCTTACGGCTTAACCTTGCTGCATAGAATAACTCGCTGACTCATTATACAAAAGGCACGCAGTCACTCCATCCCGCCGAGGCGGGATATGGAGCTCCTACCGCTTGTAGGCAAACGGTTTCAGGTACTATTTCACTCTCCTCACCGGAGTACTTTTCACCTTTCCCTCACGGTACTTGTTCACTATCGGTCGCCAGTTTGTATTTAGCCTTGGAAGATGGTCCTTCCAGCTTCCCACAGGATTTCCCGTGTCCCGTGGTACTCGGGAACGCTGCCCAGGAAGTTCAGTTCTTTTCACCTACAGGACTTTCACCTTCTGCGGTAGGCCTTCCCAGGCCCTTCGGTTAAAAACTGAATTAGTAACTTCCCGAGAGAGCCGCAGCCCCCTCCAACAACGCCCCACAACCCCCAAGATACAACGCCTGCGGGCTTGAACATATCTTAGGTTTGGGCTCTTCCCATTTCGCTCGCCACTACTTTGGGAATCGCGGTTGCTTTCTTTTCCTGAGGGTACTGAGATGTTTCAGTTCCCCCCGTTAGCTTCGCCGGCCTATAGATTCAGCCGGAGATGTCCGAACATGACTCCGGACGGGTTGCCCCATTCAGAAATCCCCGGATCTAAGCCTGTTTAGCGGCTCCCCGAGGCTTATCGCAGCTATCCACGTCTTTCATCGCCTTCTGGCACCAAGGCATCCACCGTTCGCCCTTTGTAGCTTGACCATAAACTTGAGTTTCAGCTCTTATTTTATGTCTCAGCTGCAAATATGAAATTGTCAAAGAACCATCACTCTTTGGGGAGTGAAAAGTAAAAAGTGAAAAGTGAAAAGATCTACCATTTCACTTCTTAGTTTTTATTTTTCACTGCCTTTCTGGTGGAGGTAAGCGGATTCGAACCGCTGACCACCTGCGTGCAAGGCAGGCGCTCTCCCACCTGAGCTATACCCCCCATTCAATTGCGGAATGCGGATTGCGGAAGGCGGAATTAGATTTTAATCGTCTTAATTCGAC
>ENA-OVNE01000057-OVNE01000057.1-marine-sediment-metagenome-genome-assembly--contig:-NODE-57-length-9705-cov-4.557644_pt1 | contig 9705 bp, 12 predicted proteins | sample MGYA00250109_ERZ650190 | MGnify/ENA primary metagenome ERZ650190 (study PRJEB26730, sample SAMN04396784) | marine sediment metagenome | isolation source: Baltic marine sediment | place: Denmark...
CGCTGACGCCTCAGGATGCTCTGGCTCTTAGGCTCGTAGTCCCAAACCCGCGTGTGGGTCAACTAGACAGTCCTTCCCGAAAACTGGCGGATAATACGCTCCATGATGGCCTGACCCTGAGGCGTCTGCATGAAGGCGATAGGCTCAGGCAGGGCCAGGAAGCGGTCTGAGAGAGTATTGGAAGGAGCGAACTCGCCTGGAGACTGCCTAGGCCGCCCCTGAGCAGCGCCTTGCTGACCAAAGGCCCGCTTCTGGGCAACAGGAGACGCCTGACCAGGCAGGGCACGGTCTGGGTCAAGGAACTTCATTGTAAGCGCCTGTATCTTAGGCGAGATAGGGGGTTGGGCTGCTCCATAGCTTCCAAATTGCTGCATGACTCACCTCCTAGAAGGAATACTGGGTACGGCTTGGACTGAGTGTAGGGACAAAGCCTTGTTGTAGCTCGGTAAAGTAGTCCTCAGGGTTAATGCCTGCGAGCTTGAGCTTCTCGGTGGGGTCAATGTCAACGCCTCCACGAAGGAAGCTGCTTAGGATGCCTACATCTGTCGGGCTAAAGCCTTGGAACTCAGACCTAGCAATGGAGCCAGTAGTAGGCACATTGACTCCGAACTGACCTACACCGGCAGACTGTGGAGCCTGTAGGCCCAGGGCTGTCGTAAAGAGGTTTTGGATGTCTACATCCGACTGGGCAGGGCCGGTAGTAGGAGTAAAGCCCTGCTGCTGTAAGGCCCGCTTATATAGCTGGTAGGCAACGAAGTCGGCAGGGTTAGCGCCTAGCTGGGCCTCCTGTGCTCTGCGAGCATCGGCCTGGGACTGTCTCTGTAGCTCCTCACTCTGCCTAGCGATGCGCTCTTGAAGGGCAAACTCAGCGGCCCACTGTTCGGCTGTTAGGCCGTATTGGACTGGCGCAGCAGCAGGAGCAGGAGTAGGTGCAGCGGCTCGTGGGGCAGGTGCCGGAGCAGGTGCAGGGGCAGGAGCCGGAGCAGCAGCCTGGCCTGGACGCCAACCTCCAATGAGAGCCTGCTGGAGAGCAACATTGCCTGCTGCTGACCCAACAGGAGAGGTAATGCCTAGCTGCTGGTAGAGAGTTTTAAGCTCAGCAAGCCCAGGCCAGTTCTTTCCCACAAGCCTTGCATAGGTTTGGTAAGGATACTCAGGCATCAGATAAACCTCCTCGCCATCTCAATAGCCTGCTGTAGGGCACTAGTAGAGGGTGCTCCTATAGCCGCTATATTAGGAGTGGTAGCTACTATATCAGCAGCCATACCAAACGGGTCGTACATGGTAGGAGAGGCCTTTACAGGCTGTAAGCCTACACGAGTAGCGGGCCCCTCAGGACCAAAGCCTGGGATATACTCAGCACCTTGAGGGATGGTGTAGGGCTGGATACCTCGGAACTCGGTGCCTGCGGCCTCAAAGGCATCAAGACGGCGATTGAACTCGCCAATGGCCTGCTCTGAGGTTAGACGGCGGGCATCTATGTCTGCGGAGATGCCTGCAATAGTGGCGTCGAGGAAGGAAGCTAGATTGGTAGCCTGGACTTTGGAACGTTCTATGGCTAGTTCGGCAGCAGAAGGGCCAGTAGCACCTTTTCCCCCAGGTTCTTGACCCGTAAGGTCTTGCCAGTTCTTGAGCGCCTCATCATAGTCCAACTGGCTAAAGAAGGCTCCAGGGGTTCCCACCGGAACCTGAGAGGAGTTCCCTAACTGGTCAACACTGTACCAAAAGTTGTTTGGGTCAGGCGGAAGAATCTGTCCTGGTGTAGTAGGATAGCCTGTCTCAACAGGAGGAGCGTCAGGTGAAGGAGGTGGTGTGCCTCCTAGACCATAGTAAGCATCCCTTGTTGCAGCACTTCGCTTTCTAGGCCCGGGCATCACACGCCTCCTCGACTAGCCGTTCTAGTCATCTTCTGTACGTAGTCCTGTAGCTCTGCCTTAACCATCTCCTGTGCATCAGGATGGCCTCGGTGCCTCTCTGCTAGTTTGGCTACCATGTCCAGCCAGTCCTCTTGCGTCATAGAGAAGAACTGCTGAACCTGCTCTTGAGGAGACTTGGGAACGCTACCGTAAGGATAGCCGCCTTCTTCAAGGGCTTGGATTAGGCGCTCCCTTTCATCGAGATACCATGTACGAAGCTCCTCGACTAGCCCATCTAGTTTGGGTCCTGAAAGCAGAGGCATTACATACCCTCTCCTACAAGGCGTTCTAGTCCTGGAGTTGCGCCTGCTTCCTCAGGCGGCTGGCGCGGCTGGCCTTCGCGAGTACGGCCGCCTAGGGACTTCATAGCTTCTTCTATGGCGGCTTGAGCAGCACCATTGCCCCCCTGGCCTCCCAGTAGAGCACCTCTAGGACCTGTAGCTGTGCCTTGAGACCTTATGGGCTGGCCGTCAGGGCCGACTAGCCCTTGACCGTTCTGAGGCGGTGGCCCAAGGCCTACAGCCTGTAGAACGTCCTGATAGAGAGTCGGCTTGAGTAGCTCTTGTAGGTCTTCTAGCATCCTGCCTTGCATCTCTTCCTCAGGCTGCTCATTACGAAGGCCTCGTTCTAGCACGGTGCGGCGGGTAATGTGGCCTCTAGCGTGCATACGGTCATAGAACTGACCCTCAGAGATTAAGTTCTGTGGAAGGAGAGGTTCGACATCGACCTCGATTATGGCAGGGAAGCCTTTAACATCCTGGGGCTTGAGGGATAGGTCATTGACCCAAATTTCTTGGCGGGCACGGGTTACTAGCTGGCCTTCCAGCCACTCAAGTAGTTCGGCTATACAGCCAGCGTAGGAGTCAAGTAGGTACTGGAATTGGCTCTTTGCCATGCTGTAGAGGGAGTTGTCACGGTAGCCAGAGCCAGCGGCTCCAGGAGGTACACCCTTGAATATCGGTGAGACTCCGTGCTGGCCCATTATCTGCATGAGGAGTTGTATGAACGGCATGGCTCCAAATACGTTTTCTACACCAGCATAAGGGTCAACAATCTTAGCGCCTGGAGGCAGGGCTGTGGCCTTGTCAGACGCAAATCTATAGGTCTTAGGCTGGGGATTGTTGTCCTCGCCAATTTCGGTTTCGAGTATTGCACCCTCAGGGGCCTCTATAGTGAGACGCTTCCTGACCAGCATCTCGGTGGCCTCAGCCATGCGGGTGATTGCGCGGTTAATAATAGGCTCGTTGTGGCGGAAGGCTTCGGCCACAGAGATTCCAAACTTGTCAGGGTCCTTGCTGCTGGTAGTACGGCCTGTAGCAACAAAGTATTTGATGCTAGGGTCGCCAGTCTCCTGATAGACAAGACGGCCATTAACGTAACACTGGTATACATCGGAGGCGAGGTACTCGGTAACTAGGGCCATAGACTCCGAGCTAACGCCTGCTGGGAAGGGACGTATGGTTTGTTCAGGCTGGCCTGTAGTAGCAGCTACACCAGCCCCACCAATATCGAGCAAATTGGGCCTAGAGGTTAGTCCAGCATCGGTATCTATGCCGTATGCAGGATAGACCTCGCGCTTAGACTTCCAGGAGTGCTCTATAGACTCGACAATCGTGTTGCCAGGGCCTAGGCGGAAGTAGAAGGTTAGAGGATGGATGGTGATGACACGGAAGGGAGGCCCCCACTTGCGCTTGAGGGCTCGCTGGCGGTCATTGTATGTAGAGTCGTCTTCACCCTTGAGTCTCTTACGCTCGCTCTTGGGCCAGGGGTAGTAGGCAGCTTTGAGAATGCCCATACCTAGGCTGGCCTGAGCGTCAGCTAGTTCGTTTAGCACAGGCACAGGACGGTTTATCCACTTGAGAAAGTTGACCCAGAACCTCTCTCGCTTGCTAGAGTTTGCTAAGGCGAGGTCGCCACTACGGAGAGCGTGTAGAATTACGTTAGGGCTGTTGGATGTAAGGGCAGCCTTAATGTTCTCAATAAGCTCGGCAGTTGCACCGATGCGTACTTCTAAGCCAGACGCCTTCTCGCCAGTAGGCAGCTTGATTACATCCTCGTAGTGACGTAATAGGTCTATCTCATTCATACGGGTATGTAGGCCCCGAAGCTCGTTCTGGAGTTCGTAGAGGAGCCTAGTAACGTATGAAGGGTCTACAACAGGGTCGATACCGTTGGTGTCAGGCATTAGAACGCGCTCACCTTTACTTCCTGAGAGATGCCAGCTACTAGGGACTCGGCTAGTACACAGGCTATAGCTAGAGCATCCAGGCGGTCATCATGGCGGCCGTGTGGAAAGGAGCACAGTTCGTCCTCTAGGGAAACGCCATCTACTAGCGGCAGGCCCCTAGGAAGGAATAGACGGCCACTGGTAAATAAAGAGTCTAGGTACATAGCTCTGCCCACTTTGTCCCTGTCTAGGCCAAGCGCCTTCATAGCTACTGTGCGGCGGCTACGGTAAGGTATCTCCTTGAAGGGCAGCCTGTAGCGGCGACGCCACTGCTGGAGAAGGCTTAGCTGGAAGCCTGATGTCTCAAGGCCGATAGCACGGAGGCCGGCCGTCTGTTTGGCACGGGTAGCGAACTGGACTTCAAGGTCAGGAGTCTCCAGCCTACCTGCCCACATATCAACTAGGTAGAGCCAGCCAGTCCGCAGGTCTACACCAACCGTGCTTATTGCGGAGTAATCGGCCATAGTACGGACGGACGCTGCTGGGTCTACGCCTATAACGAACTGCATAGGGTGTTTAGGAATGATAGCCTCATTCCAATACATGATGTGGTCGCGGCGGATAATATGACCCATAGCTGCCTGTGCGTTGAGCATATAGGTCAAGGAGAATAGAATATCTCCCTTATCCCTGTGTATAGCCTCCACTCGCTCCATAGGGAACCTGATAGGAGATAGTGTCGGCCCCCAGGGGTATTCGCCCACCACGGGAAACTCGTAGACCGTAAATCCCATATCGGCAAAGGTAGATATGAGGTCATTCATTCCCCAGGGAGTTATGATGACAACTATTCGGCCGCCTTCCACCAAGCGGTCTAGGATTACGCCCCGCACCTTTTCCACCTGACCCAGCATTGTCATAGGGCTGCGGACATCTTCCTGGTCAGTAGGGTCGTCTATGATAATGATGTCGAAGTGAAGGCCCTGGTAAGGGCCATTGAAGCCTGTACCCATCAGGGTAGGGTCAGGGTCTTCGCTATTACGACGGACAAAGAGCACATTCTTAGTCCACTGGGCCTCATCGTCCTCCTGGACATTAAAGGCCATACGGTAGACATTGTTGCTCTTAATGGTTTGACTGATAGACATGACCTGCTTCTGAGCCTGCTCACCGGCATTCATAAGCCAGAGAATGCGGACGTTAGGGTTCTTGCCTATCTCGCGTTCTACAAAGTCTCGGACAGTTGTAGTCTTATAGGTATCAGGAGGACAAACGATTACAATCCTATTCTGGGTCTCCAAAGCCTCAGCCCAGGCGTCCTGGTAAGGCTCATAGACACGGTTATGGACCGCTTTGGCGTAGGTACGGGCATCACCATCACGGGCAGCCATCGCACGGACGGTGAGGCCGTCTAGCTGGGTCTCAGTTGCCGTTACCACTTAGTTGAGAACCTCGCCTTCGAGTGGCTTGTCGCCGTTGGAATGTTCCGGTGCAGCTAATGCTGGCGGCTGCCCTTCAGCCACACGCCTGTTGGCCTCAAATCGCTCTAGGAGGTCACGAGCGGCGGCTCGGCGGGCAGACTCGTCATCTACCTGACGGCCCTCGACTGTGACTGTAAGGCTCTCACGCCAGCCACCAGGGGGCAGACGGTCTGTGTCAGGCTCCAGAGCCTTCTGAATAGCTAGAAGGTCCTGAGGCGTGTAGTGCTTACGGATAACCTTGAGCAGGTCGTACTCGCGGTCTGTCATGCCTCCCAGGTTGTAGTTGGCCTTGTAGAGGAGCTTGAAGTCGCGGCGGAGGGCTAGGCGGAAGTTCCGCATGAACTCCATCTGGGTTAGGTCGTGGGCTAGGTTCTGTTGCAGCCAGTCAAGGCGCTCGCCCTCCCAGGAGCGAAACTCCGGGTCCTCTCGACGCCACTTGAGGACTGTGGCAAAGGAGATTTCAGCCAGCATACAGGACTCACGGACAGAGAAGCCCGCTGAGCGGTAGGTCAGGTAGGAGGCCTTGCGAGGATTGTTGTTTAGCGGGATACGGGCCTTGAGCATCTCCTCATAGTCATCAGGTTCGACATCAGACCTGCCCGGCTCTATCACCTCAACACTGGCTTGAGGTGCCTGGGGAAGGCCGGACTGACCTTGGGCTACGAAGTCGAAGGCTATGCGCTCAGGCTCAGGCATCTTATACGGCCTTAGGGTGGGCCAGGCCCCGCCGAGACGCTGGCCCACCGCACAGAAGGAGGTCGCCCCTGATTGTCTGCATCAGTTCTCCACTTCTATTGTAGCACGTCTCAGCGACGATTGCAAGGCTTTGTGCTGTAGCATAGAGATGCATTCACTAACTACTGTGAGCATAGAGTAGCATTTTCCAGAGTGCTCTGCAAAAGCTTGACATAGACAGTCAAAGCTGCTATAATATCAGTGCTAACATACAAGACAGCTAAGGAGGGCTCCCTATGCAGTCAAATGACCGCAAAGTCCTTACCGTTAAGGAAGTCTCGGAGCAGTTAGGCTTAGGACTTCACTCTACCTACAGAGCACTACATAACGGTGACATACCCTCTGTGCGGATTGGCGGTAGAATTCTTATTCCTGTAGAAGCTTTTGAGCGCCTCTTGGCTGGCAAAGATGGGCAGCGGCTCGACGCATGACTACCTACCAAGACGTAGACAAAGCCTTCCGCGAGACCTTCCAAATGGATGACCCATACGTGCTGCCTGTAATACTTGCTACAGTTCTGTCTCACTATACAGAGGGCGACCCTATCTGGCTTATGCTTATTGCGGAGGCCGGCTCAGGCAAGACTGAGATGCTTAGTTCCCTAGAAGGTATTAAAGAGGCATGTCCTATAGATACTGTCTCACCTAAAACATTTCTATCCGGCTACGAACGGAGCGACAAGGGACAGACTAGCCTGCTTAAGCGCCTTGGCAATCCCATCTTTACAATAGAGGACTTCGGTACGGTACTTTCCGTTCGCATACATGACCAAAGGGAAATAATGGGACAGTTAAGGAAAATCTACGACGGAAAGTATACCAAGGATGTAGGCTCTGAGAGAGAGTCTATTGCCTGGCGAGGAAAGGTCACACTGCTGGCAGCTTGCACAACAGCGATTGATGCTAACCAAGGAGGCATGACGAGTCAGGAGCTAGGTGAGAGGTTTGTAGACTACCGCTACAATATATCTGACCATCTAGCTGTGACTGAGGCAGCACTTAGGCAGAATGGCACAGAGGCCGAGACTAGAAGCAAGAGAATGACTGTGGTGAAGAGTTTTATTGAGGGCTACAACTACAAGATGGTATTCCCTCAGGGGCACGGCCCCAGGCTGCCTAAGAAAGTCCTAGACAGGCTACCTGCATTGGCTAACTTTGCTGCCTTATGTAGGTCAGCCGTGCCTAGAGACTCGTACACACACGAGATAACACGCCAGCCACAGCGAGAGATAGGTACACGACTCGTAAAGCAGCTTAGCAGGTTAGGGGAATCCTTGTTGCTTGTAGACAAGGAAATAGATGCCTGGCCTATATTGTACAAAGTAGCGATGGACTGTATGCCCCCTTTGCGCTGGAAGGTTTTAAGTATTTTATCCGAACCTTGCAAGACGGGTAAAATTGCCGAGATACTTGGGTTGCCCAGGATAAGCACCTTGCGAGTCCTGCAAGACCTCCAAGCGTTAGGTATCATAGTGCCTACTGGGAGTGAAGTGACTGGGTATACATGGGTAAGGCTACTCTGGATTGAGTGAATCCGAGAATGACAGTATACTCTTATGGATATGCAGACTGGTAATTGTTATAGTGCTTACACAATCCGGGAATGACATTATACACACATTACTATAGTAAGTCACCCCACAATCTGGGAAACAGTAGTATTGATTCTAGAATGAAGAGTAAACGATATGGATTGGCATGAGCGGCAGTTAGCAAGAATAAAAGCACGGGAGGCAGAGCAGCTTAGAGTAGAGCAGTTGTGCCCAGACCCTCTAGCTGAGAAAGCCAGACCAAGGATAGCTTACATCCGCTACCGATGCTGTCCTAACTGCAATGCAACTATGCCCGCTGGCCAACTTCGGTATGTAGACAGGCTGGGCAAGAGCAACTGGAAGCCCGAGGGTGCTGCCCTTCGGCAGTGTCCTCATTGTGGCTACATAGGACAGACACATAGCTTCCCTATAGCAACGGACAGGTCAGACAATCTTAGCACGGAGGCTCCACATGGATAGCCCGACTAAGGCTGAACAGGCCGTCTGTCAGGAGTCTCCTACTACCGCCCACTGGTGGTTGATAGAGCCTATAGGGGCAGAGCCTCTAGGCCGCTGCAAGTTCTGTGGTGCAGAGAGGACATTCCGAGGAACGTTTGATAATGCCTGGAATAAGGCTGAGCAGCATACACAGGCTCTAGCATACTCAGGCAGGTACTCAGGCCACCAGGTGGGATAGCAATGACACCAAGGTCTAACCTCAGCCTGTGGGAGTTCCTACTAGTATGCCTCTTCGGTGGCCCTGTGTTCATCGTATACGTTGTCCTGCCGCCCATAGCTGCCTTGTATGTAGGCTGGCTTGTCTTGCAGGCTATCATACCTTGAGCCCTCCAGTCAAGTAACTTAAGACCAGTAGGTAGTTGGAGCGGCGGTGCAGTAGGTAGTTGGCTTTTCCGTAGTATAAAAATAGCGCAGCGTGTCTTATTCCCCCATATAGCCTAACGCCGCGAGGGCATAGCTCCGAGCCCTGGGTGGGTAAGGCCTAGTGCGAGCATTGGCTTGCTAGGGCACCGTTGCTAGGGTGCTACTGCCTGAAACCCAAATCAAGAATGAGGATGCCTGTGTCTGCGGGCAAGAAGAGACCCCCGGCCAGCAGTAAGCATGGGTAGACCGGGGGTCAGGACTTCTAGCTCTGGATGTGGCCTGCGTTGGCGAGCTTGCTTGTGATGGCGGCTACGCCCATCTTCCCTTCGAACTCGGGGAAGAAGTGCATGAGCGCTGCCCCATAGCTGGCGAACGCCTGGCCATCCCATGTGCAGGACTGGCCACGCCCGCCGCCTCCGCCGCCGCCAGCCCGAGGGCTCTTGGGCGCACTGGGTCCGACTGCGTTCACGATGACGCCGGCGTCCGTGCGCTCGAAGCTGACCCGCACAATGCCCAGCGCCTCATACTGCGCCAGCAGCTTGCCCAGCCCATCGCGTGCGCTGTCGTTCAAGTCCGCGACCTTGCCTGCATTGGCTGCCAGCTTCGCGCTATTGACTGCGTTCTGAGCTGTCTTCAACTGGCCCGCAGTCTTAGCGACTGTAGCAAGCGCAGACGTGCGACTGTCAGCAGTCACTAGCGCCTGCTCCACATTGCCAGACTTGACTGCGCTGGCGAATGCGCTCTGGGCGCTATCAGCGGCCCGTTGGTCAGTCCCCACTTGGGCCGTCAACTGACTGACGCGCTTCTCTAGCTCCGCCAGTGTGGGGGCCTGTGCTGTTTCTGTAGTCATTTGGTCTAACTCCCTTCTGCGAACAGTTTAGTTGTAGTTCGCTTACTGCTACCATTAGTATACCAGGCCTAGGGCCAATGTCAAGGCCTGAGGCTGCGAGTTTGCGAATCTTCACGAAACCCTATCAATTGAAACTGATAGGC
>ENA-OVNE01000058-OVNE01000058.1-marine-sediment-metagenome-genome-assembly--contig:-NODE-58-length-9704-cov-2.666771_pt1 | contig 9704 bp, 7 predicted proteins | sample MGYA00250109_ERZ650190 | MGnify/ENA primary metagenome ERZ650190 (study PRJEB26730, sample SAMN04396784) | marine sediment metagenome | isolation source: Baltic marine sediment | place: Denmark...
CGCTTAGCGAATTTCTGCGTCCTAAAAAAATTTAAATAATTTTTGCCTCCTCCCGCAAAAGCTTGACCAAATTTTTAGCGGCGCCGATCACTTCCCCGGAAATGATCTTTCCCGGGGGCCGAGAGGGCGGGGGAATATACTTCATGATTTTGGTCTTGGAACCGGCCGCTCCCACCTGGTCTGCCGGCAGTCCCAGCGTGGCCTGGTTGATGGGCTTTACTTCTTTCTTTTTCGCCTTCATGATCCCAGGAAGCGAAGCATACCGGGGTTCATTCAGCCCCTTCTGGCAGGTGAATACGGCCGGTAAGCTTACTTCAATTACTTCCTTGCCTCCTTCAACTTCGCGTTCTACCTTGGCCTTCTTCTTATCGGGGCTGATTTCCAACTTCGTAATCAGGGTGACATGGGGCAGATTTAAGAATTCAGCCAGAGAAGGGCCTACCTGAGCCATATCGTCATCGACTGCCTGTTTCCCGCAGAGGATGAGGTCGAAGGCTTCCTTCTGAATTGCCTCAGCGAGTGCCTTGGCCGTCGCAAAACCGTCTGCTCCTCCGAAAGCCGGATCATTCAAGTGGATCGAACGATCTGCTCCCATGGCCAAACCCGTGCGCAGTGTTTCCACTGCTCTTTGCTGCCCCATGGTTACCAAGATGACCTGCCCTCCGAACTTTTCCTTGATCCTCAAAGCCTCTTCGACACCAAACTCACAATACGGGTTCATGACATACTTGATGTCATCGGTTACGATCCCCGATCCATCGGACTTAATTTTGATCAGAGTCTCGGTGTCAGGTACCTGCTTCATGCAAACAATGACGTTCACCTTTAACCTCCTTTATGTTTATAAATTAAATTATTGGGACGCAGATTTCCGCAGATAACTTCGGATTTAGATTTTGTATAGACAAGGACTTGAGAATCCGAATTTTATCCGCGTCCAAAAATAAAATGGAACTTGAATCAACAGATCAAGATGGCCAGGGATAATTCTTCTGGGCTTCTTCACTCATCATCCCTCTGATAAAAACGTCGCTGATCTGCAGAGCTGCTTCGTTAATGCTATGCTTCTTTTTCGCCGACAGCACCCAGTAACGGGCCATCTCATCCAGCGCCCCAAAGAGGGCCCTTTTCATGATCCCCGGAGTGAGGTCCTTGCGGATTAACCCCCTCTCCTGCCCTTCGATCACGATCGAACGAATCAGGTTGAGGTATTCGATAAAAGGTTTGTTGATGTATTCTTTCATGAATTTACTGCTCTGGCGTACCTCCACTCCCAGAACTTCGCCAAGTTGTTGCTGCTTAAATACAATGGAAAGATGCATTATGGCAAAGCGCCTGATCTTCTGGAGGGGATCCTTTTCTTTTTCCAGCTCTTTCCTCGCGTTCTCGACGATCTGGCCGAATTCCTCCTCAAACAGGGAAATGAGGATATCATCTTTATTCTTAAAATAGAGATAGATCGTGCCGTCAGCGACATTGGCTTCCTTAGCGATCTCCGCAACCCGGGAGTTGTAAAATCCCTTCTCGGCAAAAACTTTTATGGCCGCCTTTAATATTTTTTGGTGCTTGTTCTCGTTTTTCATGCTTTGAAAAATGATGAAATTCTAGAGATGAAGGAATCGAGTTTTATAAATGAATTGTAAATTGGAATGAATGATTATTCATTCAACAATTTTTAACATAGCCCCCAAACGCTGTCAAGTTTTTTTTGATTTTTTTTAAAAATATTTTATCCCCTTCTTCTTTACTGATTTCTTTATTCCATTTCCGGCGACCCCTTTCCTTCTTCTTAAGATCATGGGAGGAATCTCATCCATAGCCAGGCTCAGGCGGGAGGTCGCCAAAGCCACCATAAAGATGGAGAATAAAAGTGATCGCCAGTCAGGAAACAATCGCCTTGATTTTCAAGGCTGTTTTAAATATGATTTACCCTACGCCTAGGTCTGGGCTGGGAATTTAAATATTTAACTGCCGGACTGAGGATTTATTTGGTAAATAAATGCGAACCATCTGACGGGGGTGTATAAATGAAAGCCAGAGATGTACAGGAAGAATATCTTTTCTCCGGCCATGGGGCTTGTCCGGGTTGCGCAATGCCTCTTGTTGCGCGCCATGCTTTCCTCGCTTTAGGCCAAAATACCATTGTTATCATTACTGCCAGCTGTTTCGGGACTATCATCTCTACTTTCTATCCCATTGCCCCCATTAAACTGGCCGCTTATTCGACCCCTTTTGCCTCTGCCGGAGCAGCTGCCTCTGGGGTGCGGGCCGCCCTGGACATGAAAGGCGATAATGCCACCACCGTTCTCGCCATTGCCGGGGATGGGGGGACTTTTGACATCGGCCTTCAGGCCCTATCCGCCGCTGCCGAAAGGAACGACGATTTCATCTACCTCTGTTACGACAACGAGGCGTATATGAACACGGGAATCCAGCGCTCATCAGCTACCCCGTGGGGATCCTGGACCACGACAACCCCTCCGACAAACCTGAAAGATCAGCCGAAGAAAGACATCGTCCAGATTATGGTCGCCCATAATGTACCGTACGTGGCTACGGTTTCGATTGCCTATCCGGAGGATTTCAACCGCAAGATGAAGAAAGCCAGAGAGACCCGCGGGTTTAAATTCATCTATGCCCTTTCTCCGTGTCCCGTCGGGTGGAGGTTTTCTTCCGAACTCACGGTACGCCTCGCCCGGCTGGCCGTGCAAACGAAGGTTTTCCCGCTCTTGGAAGTGGAAAATGGCGAACGGTACATCCTCAATGAAGTGCCTGAAGGGATCCCGGTCAGCGAGTACTTGAAACCCCAGGGGCGTTACTCTTTCCTGCGGGAAGGAGACACGGAACGGATTCAGGAAAATGTAGACCGGGAATGGGAGCGGCTAATGAGGCAGATTTAATTGACAATCTATATGGTGAAGCGATCCTGGAGCATCTATTCGCGCTTGCCTTGGCATACTATCCTTTTATTAAAACCCGCTCTCTTTGTGAGAAGGGGTCAAGTCTGCTCTTGACTCTTAGCGGTGGTTTCTGATAGGAATTCTGGTATGTCTAGGCCCTTGAGAATAGAGTATCAAGATGCATGGTACCACGTCATGAATCGGGGGAGGAGGGGTATGGTTTTCCGCTTTTTACCTTGAAACCTATCTCACCCTGCCTATCAGGTAGCACAAGAGCCGATTAAATAAATCCGGAGGGCTCATGAATCTTCTGAATGATAAAAATTTGACCATTGCCAAGATAGCCCCCCTTCTTCGCCAGCGGGAAATTTCCCCTGTAGAGTTGACCGAATATTTCTTGGGGAGGATTGACCGTCTTCAACCCAGACTGAATGCCTTTATTACCCTAACCAAAAACCTAGCTCGAAATCAGGCCCGGCAGATGGAAAAGGAAATTTTAAAGGGCCATTACCGGGGCGCTCTCCACGGAATTCCCATCACCCTCAAAGACCTCTTCTATACCGCTGGGGTCCGGACTACGGGAGGTTCCAAAATCCTCCGCAACTTCATTCCTAAAGAAAACGCCATCGTAGTCGACCGGCTCTTCGCCGCGGGATCCATTCTTTTAGGAAAGACCAACCTGCACGAGTTCGCCTACGGGGTAACCAACGCCAACCCCCATTACGGGCCGGCTCACAACCCGTGGAACCTGAGTCGAGTTACCGGAGGGTCCAGCGGCGGGAGTGCTGCGGCAGTAAGCGCTGGTTTATGTCTTGGTTCCCTGGGAACGGACACGGGAGGATCCATTCGGATTCCCTCCGCAGCCTGCGGGGTGGTGGGGCTGAAGCCCACTCGAGGCTTGGTTCCTCTCCACGGCGTCATTCCGCTGGCCTTCAGCCTCGACCACGTCGGCCCCATCTGCCGGTGCGCGGAAGACGCGGCCCTGATGCTGGGGGTGATTGCCGGCCCTGATGCCCCCCACCCAAACAGCCTGGCAAAAAGCAGAATGTCCTATACCCATTCTTTGCGCCAAGGGGTCCGCGGCGTTCGGGTCGGAATCCCGAAACAATATTTCTTTGACCACCTCCAGAAAGAAGTTCGGGAACTCGCCCTCACCGCCTGCGCCACCTTAGAACGACTGGGAGCCCAGCTTCGGGAAGTTGATTTGAAAGGAATGGAGGAAATGAATCAACTCGTAGCCGCGATCACTTTGGGCGAAGCCCTGGCCTACCATTGGAAATGGCTGCGCACGAGGGCTAAAGATTACGGGTTGGATTGGCGCCCCCGGCTGGCGCTGGGAAAACGGCAGAAAACGATTGACTACCTCCAAGCCCAGGAAAGACGGCGGCTGTTGACCCAGTCTTTCACCCGGGTTTTTGAATCGGTGGATGTGTTGGCCACCCCAACCCTCCCCATTGTAGCCCCGGCCATCGGTGAGGAGGAAATTAAAGTGGGAAGAAGGTCGCAGAGCGTCCGCGCCGCCCTTTTGCGTTTTACTCGCGCCGGGAATCTCACCGGATTGCCCGTCATTTCGCTCCCCTGCGGGTTTTCTTCGGAAAACCTGCCCGTCGGACTGCAGCTATTCGGTCGCCGCCTGGATGAAGCTACCCTGTTACGCGTTACCTATGCTTACGAACAGGCCACCCCCTGGCATAAAATATTCCCGCCGGAGCCTTCGCCGACTTCCCGTTAAGAAACTTCTTTTCAACCCCTATCTTCCCTTCAAAGGGGAAAAAAGAAACAAGAGGCAGGGAGAATTTGCGGTACATGGCTTTGGCTCACAGTAACCGGCTGGTCAAATATGAAGTTCTTTAGGAGGGGGGAAAGAAGGTTATGTCTAAAGTCATCATAAGAAAGGCTGCTTACGATAATCTGAATCAAATCATCCATGAGATATTTGAGGCGGTCTCGATCGACCTTAGGGACAAGAAGGTCTTCATCAAGCCGAACCTTGTGAGGCCCGCACCTCCTGAAAAAGCGGCTACCACCCATCCGGCCCTGCTCAGGACGATTGCCGAAGAAGTGATAAAAAGGGGAGGAACACCCTGGATGGGAGACAATGGGATCGATGTCCAGAACCTTTACCGGGTGACTGAGGTGGAGCAGACTTGTGCCCCCTATATGGTCAATATCAGCAATAGCGCCAGCCTTTTCGAGATCGGGGGCTTTAGGGTCCCCATCTCCAGGTCTTTTGTAGAGGCAGACATTTTCATCAACGTTCCCAAACTTAAGACCCATGTGATCGCCGGGATGACTTGCTGCCTGAAGAACCCCTTCGGGTTGATTCCAGGGAACTTCAAGGCCAGAATGCACGCCCGCACAGGCCATGCCAAACGATTAACGGAATTCTTCCTGGATCTCTATCGCTGGAGAATTCCGGACCTGAATATCGTGGATGGAATTCTGGCCATGGAAGGAGACGGTCCTTCCTTCGGAAACCCCAGAGAGGTTGGCAAAATCATCGCTGGGAAAGATGGGATCGCGGTCGATGCTGTCTGCGCCCGCCTGATTAGTTTCCAGAACCCGCGGGGCATCAAGCTAATCGATTTGGCTGAAAAGAAAGGCCTTGTAAACTTCGATCTAAATCATCCCCAAGTAGATGGCCCTTTCGAAGTGATTGGGGATTTTGTGCACCCCTCCACCTATACGGTAAACATCCCCGGGAAAAAATCTCCATTTGCCATGAATTCTGAAAACTATCTCCAGGTGTGGACTGAGCTTGGAGAGGTGAACCCCGCTTGTAACGAAGCGCTATGCACCCGCTGCGGCGATTGTCCCTCGGCCTGTCCCTCAGGGGCCATCCTCATGCAGCCCTACCCCAGGGTAGACCCCGAAAAATGTGTGAGCTGCTTCTGTTGTGTAGAGGTGTGCCCAGAGAAGGCTCTTATGATCCCCATGACCGATGAACTTCTGGAAAAGAGGAGCAGGATGGGTATGTAAAGACTGGGCCATCAACGCTGAATCAGGGAACAGGTATTCGCCGATCTATCCAGGCCAAGCCCAGCCTGTCGTATCTTTTTTATTCTGGAACTACTGGAATAAATTGAGATCTGCCTTTGATATTGCAACTTAACGATCCTGTATCTGAAAATTGGCATAAAGGGGAGAGAAAAATTATCTTGATTCTTAAGCAGCTTTATATTAGACTCCATTCATTTTATTGTAGGAGCTAAATAAAATGAAGGCTGAAAATATGACCAAAGAGCAGCTCATCGATGAATTGGCAGCCATGCGCCAACGGGTTGTTGAAATAGAAATTAATCACAAGCGGGCCGAGGAGGGACTTCGGGAATCGGAGGAAAGATATAGAAGCATTCTTGATAACATCGAAGAGGGCTACTTTGAAGTAGATCTTGCCGGGAATTTCACTTTTTTTAATGATTCTTTGTGTAGAGAACTTGGATATTCGAAAGAGGAAATGATGGGGATGAACAATCGGCAGTACATGGATAAAGAGACTGCTAAAAAAGTATATCAGGCGTTCAATCGAGTATACACCACGGGGGAATCTTATAAAGCATATGATTGGGAGCTCACAAGAAAGGATGGCTCAAAGATAATTCATGAAAGTTCCATTTCTTTAATGAGAGATGCCAAAGGTGAGCGCATCGGGTTCCGGGGGGTTACCCGCAACATCACTGAGCGCAAGCGGGCGGAGGAGGAGTTACGGGAAAGTGAGGAAGAAGCGAGACGTCTGGCTGAAGAAAACAGGGTCGTGGCCGAGATCGGGCGAATCATCAGCTCTACGCTGAAGATCGAAGAAGTATACGAGCACTTTTCCGAAGAAGCCCGTAAACTTATATCTTTAGACCGGATTTCCATTACCATCATTACCCCAGATCAGCAATCGGCCACCATTGCCTATGTCTCGGGTGATAAGATCGAAGACCGCCACCAGGCGGAGGTTGTTCCTTTGGCGGGCTCACCAACTGAAGAAATCATTCGTACTCGGTCCCCCCTACTTATCCAGACCGAAGATGAAGAGGAAATAAGAAATTGTTTCCCCAAACTGGTAAGCACATTTAGGGCGGGATTCCGGTCGCTGATTTCAGTGCCGCTGATTTCAAAAGATAAGGTCATAGGTGCACTGCACTTAAGGTCGATTAAACCCAACGCCTATACCGATAGGGATGTAAATGCTGCGGAGAGGGTCGGCAATCAGATCGCTGGAGCTATCGCCAATTCCCAGCTTTTTAGTGACCGAGAGCGGGTAGAAAAGGAGAGAATGGGTCTTGAAGAGCAGCTGCGTCAGGCGCAAAAGATGGAGGCCATCGGGACTCTGGCGGGTGGGATTGCCCACGATTTCAACAATATCCTGGCTGGTATTTTGGGATATGCCGAGCTCGCCAGCCTGGATATTCCAGAGGGATCCGAAGCCAAAATCAATCTGCAGCAGTCGATCAAGTCCACTTATCGGGCCAGGGATCTGGTGCAGCAGATCCTGGCCTTCAGCCGCCAGAGCAAACAGGAACGAAAACCATTGGATATCAGGCCGATCATCAAAGAGGCTTTGAAATTGCTGCGGGCCTCTTTGCCATCCACCATTGAGATCCGGCAGAACATAGAAGCCGATTGGGGAGCCATTGAGGCTGACCCCACGCAGATCCACCAGGTGTTAATGAACCTTTGCACCAATGCGGCCCATGCCATGAGTGAGGATGGAGGCGTATTAGAGGTATCCCTTACTAAGTTTGATATGGATGCGGGAACTTCTGGTGTTAATTCAGAAATTGAGCCAGGTCCTTACCTAAAATTGCGGGTAAGCGACACAGGAAGCGGTATGCCCCCTGAGATCTTATCGAGGATCTTTGACCCTTATTTCACCACCAAGGAAACGGGCAAAGGAACCGGATTGGGGTTGGCAGTGGTTCATGGGATCGTCAAAAGTCATAGAGGCGCCATTACCGTCTCCAGCGAACCGGGAAAGGGTACGACCTTTGATATTTATTTTCCCAGGGGTGATATTATCCAAGCACCATCGGAGCTTGAAAGAATTGAACCCCTTCCCCTGGGCGGGCGTGAACGTGTTCTTTTCGTTGACGACGAGAAGGCCATTGTGGACATCGGCCAAAAGTTGCTCGAGCGCTTGGGATATGAGGTGGTTGGCAGAACGAGCAGCGTGGAGGCCCTGGAATTATTCCGGGCTAAGCCTGAAAGCTTTGACCTGGTCATCACGGATATGACCATGCCGAATATGACAGGTGACAAATTAGCCCGAGAGTTGATGGGTATTCGGCCGGATATTCCCGTCATCCTTTGTACAGGGTTCAGCGAACGCATCACGGAGGAAAAAGCTAAATTGCTGGGGATTCGGGAGTTTGTCATGAAGCCTCTGGTTATGAAGGATTTAGCCAAAAGTATGCGGAGGGCCTTGGATCGGCAGAAGAAAAAGAAGGGTTGAATAGGGTTCGGATTCTTGTCGTAGAGGAAGAACGATCTAAGATTAAAAAAATTAGGCCAACAAATAAGGAGGTTTATTCTCTTGGAAAGATCATTCCGCAAGCATATGGCTGACCGAATCCTCATTGTTGATGATGAGGTGGCGGCTTGTGAGGTTCTTGCCCAAAGACTTTCCAAAGAAGGTTATTCCTGCGTACTAGCCCATAATGGGAAAGAGGCCCTCCATCATTTTTATAAAGAAAATTTTTCATTGATGATTTCCGACATCAAAATGCCAGAGATGGATGGTCTTGAGCTTTTAAAGAAGGTGAAGACCCTGGGTCCCCAAATGATGGTGATCATGATGACGGGTTATGCGGAGGTCGATACGGTGGTGAAGGCTTTGCATTTCGGGGCCTATGATTTCATCCTGAAACCGTTCGATTTAGACCTTGTGGTCTTCAGCGTCAAGAAAGCGTTGGAAAAGAAACGGTTAGAAGAGGTGGTTGCGGACTATGACCAACATCTGGAGGAATTGGTTGAGGATAGGACAGCAGACCTTCGCAGGGCTTATGGGATGCTGAAGAAAGCTCATTTAGATTCAGTCAAGATGCTGGTTGAGGCGATCGATGCCAAAGACTCCTATACCCGAGGCCATTCCGACCGGGTGAGGAAATGGAGCGTGGCGCTAGCCGAGAAGTTGGGCTTTAGCGAGAAGAAAATAGAAAGCCTGGAATTTGGGGCTCTGCTGCATGACATCGGCATGATCGGCATCAAGGATGAGGTACTTCAAAAACAGGGTTCCCTGAATCCCATGGAGTATGAGCATATTCAGGAGCACCCCTTGATCGGTGTGAAGATTGTGGAGGGAGGCAGCTCTTTTAAGGACGAGATCCCCATGATTCGCCATCATCATGAGCGCTTTGATGGCAGTGGTTATCCGGATGGATTGGTCGGGGAAAACATTCCCTTGGAGGCCAGAATTATTTCTATTGCCGATGCCTTCGATGCCATGAGCAGTTTACGACCCTATCGGCGAGAGATGTCTCAGGAAGATGCGCTGGTAGAAATGGAGAAAGGCAAGGGAAAACAATTTGATCCCAAAATTTTAGAAATTTTCATCAAGGAAAAAATTTATGGGTCATAAAAAAATGAGATAGATCTGATTTGCTGCTGTCTGTCAGCTCAAATTTTGATTTTTACCCTTTAAGACTTTTATTTTTTTCATTTTTTACCGCATTGAACTACAAGAAGGCTTGACTCCTTGAACCCTTGTTACTCCCGCCGATTGGCCGGCCCTCAGCACCTCCCCGCCGGGTCCGGGAAGAGACTGCCCGGCCCGGACGGGAGGGTGAATCTCTCCCTCTTTCATCACCCTCCCGTCCG
>ENA-OVNE01000059-OVNE01000059.1-marine-sediment-metagenome-genome-assembly--contig:-NODE-59-length-9686-cov-2.234468_pt1 | contig 9686 bp, 8 predicted proteins | sample MGYA00250109_ERZ650190 | MGnify/ENA primary metagenome ERZ650190 (study PRJEB26730, sample SAMN04396784) | marine sediment metagenome | isolation source: Baltic marine sediment | place: Denmark...
CATAGGACGAAAAAGATCATGCAAATTACAAATATCAAAGCAAAATCGATACCAAATAAATTTTAAGTCTATGAAATATCAAATAAAAACTATATTTATCGTCAAATCAAATAGTTAATAATAAAATTTCTATCCCATTATTAAATAAATCTATCTTGGGAAAAATTTAAAATAGGCATTATTGCCTCATTATTTAGAAATAAAAAAAATAATTAAATAATTTTGAGAGCTTATAAATGTGGGGCTATATTGTTAAGTGGGGCATTTAGCCTCATTTAGCGTTTGAGGCTAATTCCATAGCGGGCAGCCATACGATAAAGAGTGCGGCGGTCAATTCCCAAGATATCAGCAGCCCTCTTCTTGTTTCCCCCTGTCTCTTCTAAAACTTTTTTAATATAGATCTTTTCCAGCTCAGTTAGAGAAACCTGGGAAGGGAGAGAAGTGGCACTGATCTCAGAAGGTTCTACCCGGAGTCGCCGGGGAAGGTCTTCGGGAAGGATTAAAGAATGGGGGGAAAGAGTTAAGGCGCGTTCAATCACATTTTCCAACTCCCGCACATTTCCAGGCCATTGGTAGCGGAGCAAAAGATCTAAAACTTCTGCAGAAATCCGGGAAACCGGCTTTTCATTCTCCGCGGCATACTTCCGTAAAAAGTGGTCAGCCAGAAATGGAATATCATCCAGCCGTTCCCGCAGGGGGGGAAGATGAATAGAAACCACGTTGAGGCGGTAGAAGAGGTCCTCACGAAATTTTTTTTCGGCAACCAACTCTTCCAAATTTTTGTTCGTTGCCGCAATGATGCGGACATCAATCTTGGTAGTTTCCGTTCCCCCAACCCGTTTGATTTCATGCTCCTGAATAACCCTCAAAAGTTTGGCCTGCATCGCCAGGCTGATGTCCCCTACTTCGTCAAGGAAGCAAGTTCCGTTATCTGCCTCTTCGAAGAGACCTTTTTTATTGGTAACGGCGCCGGTGAACGCTCCCCGAACGTGTCCAAAAAGTTCACTCTCCAGAAGGGTTTCAGCTAAAGAACCACAATCCACGGCCACATATGATTTGGATGACCGCGGGCTATTGAAATGGATGGCCCGGGCAACCAGTTCTTTTCCCGTACCACTTTCCCCGGCGATTAAAATTGTGGAGCGGCTTTCGGCAACGCGGGCAACGGTTTTATAAACCTGGAGCATCTGCGGACTACGCCCAACGATATTCTCCAGTTTGTATTTGGTGATTAATTCCTGGCGGTAGAAGAGGTTCTCTTGCAACAGACGCTTCTGTTCAAGAGCGCGCCGGATGGTCAGCTTGATCTCATCAAGCTTGAAAGGTTTACTGACGTAATCGTAAGCCCCTTCTTTAATCGCCCGGATGGCTGTTTCAATAGAGCCAAAAGCAGTCATCATGATGATGATGCTGTCCGGACTCTTTTGCCGGTAAGCCCTGAGCACCTCCATGCCGTCGACATCGATCATCCGAATGTCGGTGAGTACGACGTCGTAAGGTTTATTCTCCCCTTTGTCAATGGCTTCCCGGCCGTTGAGGGCTTTATCAACGACATACCCTTCTTTGGATAAGACCTCCTCTAAAAGGTTACAGGTGATTTCATCATCGTCTACGATGAGTATGCCAATTGGAGAAGACATAGAATTATTCCCCTTCTGCGGAAAAAGCGGGGAGGTGCACCCGAATGGTAGAGCCTTTTCCTTCCAGGCTTTCTATGGAGAGTTTACCGTGATGGCTGCGAATAATTTCGTCGCAAATAGCCAGTCCCAAACCAGCGCCTTTTCCCGGTTCCTTGGTAGTAAAGAAAGGCTCGATAGCTTTTCGTCTAATTTCCTCGGACATGCCTATGCCGTTGTCGATGACCATTACTTCCACGATTTCCCCATTCTTCGCCAAAGCTTCCCCGGGGCTCGTTGCGATGGTTAGGACACCGCCATGAGGCATGGCATCGAGGGCATTGGTCATCAGGTTGAGGAATACCTGCTGCAAAAGTCCAGGATCTCCAGAAACGGGGGGGAGGGAGGAATGCATCTGCCGAACGAGATGGACTCCCCGCATCGACATTCCCGGGTGAGTCAAGTTGACGACTTCTTCAAGGAGTTGATTGATGTCCAGGGGCTCGAGCTTAGGGGCCGGTTGACGCGTAGAATGGAGCAGGTTACGGATGGTTTGCGTCAGGCGGTCAAGCTGCGATTCAATAATCTTCAGTCGGCGGGCCATCACGTCTGAGTTATTCCCCTCCGTGAGCATGAGCTGGATATATCCGGAGATGGAATTTAAAGGCGTGCCAATTTCGTGGGCCATCGTGGCAGCCATATGGCCCAGGGCAGACAGCTTTTCGGATTGGACGAGCTGGCGTTGGGCCTGGAAGAGAGACTCATTGGCCATGCGCAGCTCTTCGTTCCGTTGGGCTAGTTCCCGGGTTGCGGTTTCCACTCGGCGCGTAAGCTCCTCATTGAACTGGTTGATCCGGGATAGCATGCGATTAAAATGGTCAGATAGCAGGCCTAATTCATCTCTGGAAGTTATCGGTACTTCTACGTTTAATTTTCCTTCCTCAGCCTCAGACATAGCGCGGACCAAGCGCTGGATGGGACGATTGATCGCCCGGCTGAAAAAGAGGGTAAGGATAAGAATGAGAATAGCCACGCTGGCTATAGTGAAAACAACCGTTCGGGTTCGTTTCTTGGTCAGGAAGCCTTCGGCCTCCTCCAGAGAAGTGATGATGCGAATGCCGCCCACGATTTTGCGCCCAACATGCAGAGGAGCGAGGATTTCCCAGTAGGTCTGATAATTTTTTTCTTGCAACGTGGTGAGAACCTGGTCTCGTTTCAAAGCTTGCAGACTCGTGTAGGTGAGGCCTAGATCTTTTTCCTCCGTGCTCGATACTTGTATTTTGTAACTGTTTTTATGGAAAACAAAGATATCTATAGATTGAATGGAAGGGCGGGCATACATCCAGCTGGCAATTTCTTCCTCTAAAAAAGACAGGTTCTCGAGTTCCTTCATGCTGTATATTTTGGAGTCGATTTCCCGGATCATGTAAATCGTCCTCTCCCGGAATAATTCTCTCTGGGAACGTTCTGTGATGCGGAGGTCCAAGTAGGAGAATAGGACTAAAACACTGACTACGATCATGGCTACCAGTAGAGTAATCCGTGTCTGCAATCCTAAGGGCCGCTGAAGAAAAGGAGATTCGCCCCAGGGAATATTTCGGAGTTTGGACACCCAAGCCTTGAGCATTGCTTTGCACGAAGGGAATAAAAGAGGGTTTTATTTGTAATTATACGATGATTTTGCCCACTGTCAAAGAGTACCCCGCCCTGAAAGTTTCCAGTTTCCAGTTGAAAGCTTCAGGTTAAAAACTCGCAACCCGCGACTCGAAACCCGTAATTAACTCCTGCACGGGGTAAGAATTTTGCCGAAAATCAGCTTGTGGTCTCCTACCGCATAGTAATCCATCACCCTGGCCACTTCCTTATACCCGTGTTTCAGGTAAAACGCCCGGGGGGATTCATAAGGGGGCAGGGAAGAGGTTTCGATGAGTAACAAGCGCGCTTGCCGTTGCGCCAGGTCTTTCTCGGCATAGCGGAGAAGGAGGGTTCCTGTCCCTTGATTCCAGGATACAGGATGGACCACGATCCAATAAAGGTCATAGGTGGCATCCGTCAAGGGAGCTTTTCCATAACAAATGTATCCAAGGATTTCTCCATCCTCTCCTTCGGCTACGCGGATACTGTAGTCGCCCTGGTTTGGTTGCGTCAGAGCTAAGTCTATAATCTCCAAAGCAACTTGTATTTCTGATGGCTTGAAATGCTCCTGGGCCTTAAGGATGGCTTTCAGCGCAGGCCGATCCTTTTTCTCGATCCCGCGGATCTTCATGGCTCGCCACCAAGGATGAGAACTTCTTCCAATCGGGAAAAATCCACGGTGGGGATAACCTCAACGTATTGGAAAACGCCCGGGCGCTTTCGTTCCACTTTGGTAACTGTGCCAATCATTAACCCTTTAGGAAAGATTCCTCCTAAACCGGAAGTGATCACCTTATCACCAACCTGAACGTCGTCGCTCTTTTGCACATATTTGAGGATACCAAACTCATCCACTTTTCCCTCCATGATCCCCTGAGCGCGGGAGCGCTGAATGATCACATCTACTGCGCTGTTGGGGTCGGTCACTAAGAGTACTTTGGCCGTATTGGCCGAGACCTCGATTACCCGACCCACGACTCCTTCGGAAACTACTACGGCCATGTTTTTGGATACGCCTTCCCTTTCTCCCTTGTCAACCAGCAAGGTCTTGAACCAACTCGAAGGGTCACGGGCGAATACCTGAGCCAGGATGGCTGGGGAGGGATGTTGAGCTTGTAAGGGATACAGTTTCGTCAGGCGCTCTTGGGCCAAAATGGCTTCCTGGAGGCGATTGTTCTCCTGCCGCAAAGCGCTGACCCTCCGTTGCAGTGCTTCATTTTCTTGCTGCACGCGGGTGAGAAAAATATAACGCTCCCCCACTCCTTTCAGCCAGCGGATGAATCCTTGGGTTTTTTGCTGGAGGGGGAAAGAGATCTGCAGGAGGGTTTTCTCCACCAAGGAAGTTTCTCGATCGCTTCTGGTGTGCAGGGTGAGTATGAGAGCAGCCAGGAAGAGAAAGAGCAAAGCGGTAAAAAGAAGGCGGAAACGTTTCAACCAATCCATTATCAGCCCGGTTCAACGTTGACCGGCCATCCCCTTCCTTCAAAAAACATCAGGATTTGATCATTACCTCTTTGAGGATGTCGAGTTCGTCTAAAGCTTTTCCTGATCCTAAAACCACCGCTGAAATTGGATCTTCGGTGATGGTAACGGGAAGGTTGGTCTCTTCCCGGAGGAGGACATCCAGGTTTCTAAGCAGGGATCCTCCACCGGCCAGGATGATTCCTTTGTCCACGATGTCGGAGGCAAGCTCCGGCGGGGTTCGTTCTAAAGTGGTTTTGATCGCTTCCAGGATGGCATTGATGGGTTCGGCCAGTGCCTCCCGTATTTCCTCGGAGTTGACCTGCAAAACTTTGGGATTCCCGGCCACAAGGTCCCGTCCTTTGATTTCCATGGTCTTCACTTCTTCTTCTGGATAGGCCGTTCCGATCTGAATCTTGATATTCTCCGCGGTTCGTTCCCCAATGAGTAGGTTATATTTCCGTTTGATAAACTGCGCAACCGCTTCATCCATTTTGTCTCCGCCCACCCGCACGGACTGGCTATAGACGATTCCCGAGAGGGAGATTACGGCCACTTCTGAAGTCCCTCCCCCAATGTCTACGATCATATTTCCTGAGGGTTCGCTGACCGGAAGCCCCGCCCCGATAGCCGCAGCCATGGGTTCTTCGATCAAGTAGACTTCCCGGGCTCCAGCGGACTGGGCCGACTCACGCACCGCTCTTTTTTCAACCTCCGTGATCCCCGAAGGAACGGAAACAATAATGCGTGGTCTTACCAGGGTCCGGCCTTTATGGACTTGGGCGATGAAGTAACGGAGCATGGATTCGGTGATCTCAAAATCGGCAATGACTCCATCTTTCATCGGACGAATGGCTACGATGTTCCCTGGCGTCCGGCCAAGCATCCTCTTCGCTTCTTTGCCCACCGCCAGGATTTTCTTTCCCCCTCTTGAATCCTTACGGATAGCCACTACCGAAGGTTCACAAAGGACAATCCCTTTACCCTTAACATAAACTAAGGTTGTGGCCGTCCCCAGATCGATCGCCAGATCATTGGAGAATAGGCCCAAGATGGAATCAAAGATCATTGGCCAGCTCCTTTCTTAAGGAATCCCCGAGGGGAAGGAACGTGTCCCTGCAAAAAGGGAAAGTGGGGAGTCCAAGGCAGATATATTAACAAAATTTGATGGCTGGAGCAACAAAATTAAACGAAAAATACTTGCCTTTTTCCCCGGGGTCATTTAGGATGATTAATATTATTGCGGAAAGGGGAATAGGAAGTATGCTGGATTTCATGAGGCGACACGCCCAATCCTGGATGATCAAAGTTGCCTTGGGGGCTGTGGTTGTTGTTTTTATTTTCTGGGGAATCTGGAATCCTGGGGGAAGCAGGGAGCGAGATTTAGTGAGGATTGGGAAACATATCATCACGATTGCCGAGGCCAGAACCTACTATCAGAACCTGCGGGATAGATACCAGTCTGTATACGGGGAAAAGTTCACCGAGGAGATGGCCAAAAAATTGGGGCTCAAGGAACGCGCCGTAAAAGATTTGATCAATAAAATCCTTCTGCTACAAGAAGCGCAGCGGCTGGGATTAGGGGTGGCTCCCGAAGAGATTCAGGCCTCTATTCAAAACCATCCGGCCTTCCAGAAGGAAGGATTCTTTGATAAAGACACCTACCTTCGCGCTCTCCAGCGTATCCGAATGATCGCCAAGGAATTCGAGGCCAATCAAAAGCAAATGCTCCTGATTTCTAAGGTTCAAAACCTGATCGTTTCCTCAGCCAAAGTCTCAGATCGAGAAGTCTTAGAGGCCTACCGGGATAATTTCGAGAAGCTGAATCTGGATAGACTTTTTATCAACCCTGGGGACTTCCGGGATATGGCCACACCCCCTGACGAGGTGAAGGCTTACTTTTCCAAACATCGCGATGAATTCAAAACCCCTGCTAAGGTAAATATCCGGTATCTTCTGTTCGAACCCAAGAATTATACCCAACAAGTACAGATCACCACCAAGGAGATAGAAAGCTACTACCAGAACAACCAGGAAAAATTCGGTCAACCCCAACGCGTAAAGGTGCGCCACATCTTGGTCAAAACAGACCCTAAAGATTCTGAAGCAATGACCCAGGCGCGGAAAAAGGCCGAATCCATCCGGGAGGATGCCCTGAAGGGCAAGGATTTCGCTCAACTGGCCAAACAATATTCCGAAGATCCTGGGACCAAAGACCATGGCGGAGACCTAGGATATATCACTCGGGGCCAGGTTGTCCCTGAGTTTGAAGGAGCGGCTTTTTCCTTGAAGGTCGGCGGCATCAGTAATATCGTTCAAACCCCCTATGGGCTGCACATTATCAGAGTAGATGAGATCCAGGAAGCTAAGATTGAGCCCTTGGACAAGGTAAAAGGACAGATCCTTGATTTTCTGCGGAACCGTAAAGCCCGGGAGGTGGCTTACGATGAAGCTGATCAAGCTTACGCGGCGGCTTTAAAAGAAAAGCAGCTGGATGGTTTTGCCAAGGAGAAAAAATTGACGCTAAAAGAAACGGGCCTCTTTTCTTCCGGCGACAAAATCGATCTGAATCCCAAAATGAAAGATTCGGCCCTCTCGCTGAGCAAGGGAGATATCAGCCCCGTCCTGCGTTTGGGTGAGGCCTTTGCCGTTTTCCAAGTTGTAGAAAAACAAGAACCGCGTGTACCGGAGCTGAAAGAAGTAGAAAGACGTGTTATTGAGGCATTGCAGGGGGACCAACAGAAAGAGAAAGCCTTGGCCAAGGCTAAGGAGGTATTGGAAAAATTGAAAAAAGGGGCGAACCTAAAATCCTTAGCTTCGCAAGAGAAATTTAAAATAGAAGAAACGGGCTTCTTCGAGAGGGGCGCAGATCCCCCCAAGATGGCTCCCTCGGAGGAGTTGCGGAAAACGATCGCTGCCCTCAGCCCCAAAAATCCCTATGCGGCGAATCCCATTTTCCTCGACGGCCAGTACGTTATTTTTCATCTGCAAGAGACGAAAGAAATCGACCCGTCTCAGTTTAATTCCCAAAAAGAGAATTTCCGCCGGGCCCTCACCCAGCAGAAACAGGAAATGATTCTGAATACATGGCTGGAAGAGCTTCTGGAGCAAGCCAAGGCCAAGGGCAAGTTCAAGATGCTGCAGGAAGTGAACGAAGCAATATAAAAGCAGGGTTCAAGGGTCCAAGGGATCCAGGGTACAAGTGAAAAAATAAAAAGATGGAACCCTTGACCCCTCGAATCCTTGAACCCTTTCTTTATTTTAATCCTAAGATTTCCCGGGCAATGACCAAACGCTGAATTTCGGAAGTCCCTTCATAAATTGTCGTTACCCGGCAATCACGGGAATAACGTTCCAAGGGATACTCTTTCATGTAGCCGTATCCCCCGAGCATCTGCAGGGCTTTGTAACAGACGCGATTGGCTGTTTCCGTAGCGAAAAGCTTTCCCATAGAGGCTTCCCGGGTAAAACGCTTCCCTTTCTCCTTCAAAAAAGCCGCCCGTAAAACCAACAACCGGGCTGCCTCCAGCTCGGTAAAACTGTCGGCGATCATCCATTGGATGGCCTGGAAGGAAGAGATGGGCTGGCCGAACTGGATGCGGTTTTGGGCATACTCCGTCGCGTATTCAATGGCGGCCAGCCCGATGCCCACGGCCATAGATCCGATGCCGATCCGCCCTCCGTCCAGGGCCATCATAGAGATCTTGAATCCATCCCCTTCTTGACTCAAAAGGTTGCTCCGGGGCAGGCAACAGTCTTCCATGAGGATCTCATTGACGGGAGACCCGCGCTGGCCCATTTTCTCCTCCTGGCGGCCGGTTATAAACCCAGGATGTTCTTTTCCCACGACAAAAGCACTGATGCCCTTGGCCCCCGCATCTTTATCTGTCTTGGCCCATACCACGAAAACCCCGGCATATTCGGCGCTGGTGATGAATGTCTTGGAGCCGTTCAGAACATAATGATCTCCCTCCAGCCTCGCGGTGGATTTCATGGATGCCGGGTCTGAGCCTGCCGTGGATTCCGTCAGGGCGAAGGCCCCACAGGAGTATTCCCCGCGGCAAATTTTGGGAATGTGAACAGAACGGATTTCTTCATTCCCGAAGGTATGGAGTACTTCCGCCACCATATTGGTCACGGACATGGTCACGGCGGTGGAAGCACAGGCTTTTCCTATTTCCGTCATAGCCAGGCTGTAACTCACCACCCCCGCCTGAGAGCCTCCATATTCTACCGGAATATTCATGCCCATCAACCCCAAATCCGCCATTGCTTTGAGGACAGGCAGTGGGTATTTTCCGGTGGTGTCGATTTCTGGAGCCCGGGGCTTGAGCTCTTTGGCGGCAAAATCCCTGGCCATCTCCTGAACCATCTTCTGTTCTTCGGTAAGACGAAAATCCATGGTCATACTCCTCGAAGCTTCCCACTATACTAAAGCCAGAATCAAAGCCTAGGCTATTTTACTTTCTTTTTTTACTGGATCATAATATAGTTCAATAAAATGTATATCTCAAGGCAGAAATTTTGGGAAGATTCCTGAGTTCAATCCCCCCTCTCAAAAAAACTTTGAAAACAAACGATTGGGGGCCGTGAAGCGCAATCCGCCTCAGGCGGACAGGGGGACTTTTTACGAAGCCATCAAAATCAAAAAAAAGAAAGGCGCCATATGACCCGTTATTCTGAAATTAAGGAAATCATTGTAACTGTGTTGGCCCTGGACGAAGAAGTGGTCGTACCCGAAGCCCATCTGCAGGACGATTTGGGTGCAGACTCCTTAGCGCTTCTTAACTTGGCCGAGGCTTTTGAGAAACGATACGGGATAGAGATACCCAGCGATGACTTAGTGGATATCGCCAATGTCGGTGAACTCGTGAAACTGGTGGAATCAAAAATCTTATCCAAGCCCTAGCCCGGAAGTCAGATGAATGCGGGCCACCCTCAGGATTTCGGGAAAGGGTCGAAGATGGGATCGCC
>ENA-OVNE01000060-OVNE01000060.1-marine-sediment-metagenome-genome-assembly--contig:-NODE-60-length-9615-cov-2.744286_pt1 | contig 9615 bp, 7 predicted proteins | sample MGYA00250109_ERZ650190 | MGnify/ENA primary metagenome ERZ650190 (study PRJEB26730, sample SAMN04396784) | marine sediment metagenome | isolation source: Baltic marine sediment | place: Denmark...
GATGTACACAGAAAGTCGCTTAGCGCTTAGCGCTATGCGCATAGCGTCTTTTTTGTTTCTGCGTATATCTGCGTCCTATTAAATTTAATCCAAATCTCGAAGGTAGTACCACAAGGGAAAAAGGTGGCTGGGAGTGCGAAAAAAATATCCTGAGCAGCGCCAAGCCGCCTTTTTCGGCAAACAGATAGGCAGAAGGAGAGGGCGCCCGTGAGGTTAGAAGACCTCATTTTTCGCTTACCCGCGAAAGAAATTATCGGCAACGCAGCATTGGAGGTAAAAGGACTGGCTTACCATTCCCAAAGCGTTAAACCAGGATTCCTTTTTGCAGCCATCCGCGGCTGGCGGGAAGATGGGAGACATTTCATTCCTGATGCTCTTTCCCGGGGAGCCTGCTTTCTGCTTTTAGATGAACCCATCGCCAACCCAGAGGTGACCCAGGTGGTTGTTCCCAATGTTCGCGGAGCCCTGGCCTGGCTTGCTTCTGCCTTTTATGGAGACCCCTCTGCTTCATTAACTTTGGTCGGAATAACCGGGACCAACGGAAAAACTACGACTTCTTATCTCATCGAATCGATCCTTACCGCGGCAGGGAAAAATGTTGGGGTGATAGGCACGGTCAATTACCGTTATCAAAATAAAATTTATCCTGCCCCGACGACTACGCCGGAATCCCTGGATCTGCAGAGAAATCTCCATGCCATGCGAGAAGCCGGTGTAACCCACGCCATCTTAGAAGTCTCCTCGCACGCTTTGGACATGCAGCGCGTGCGCGGCTGTGATCTTGACGTAGCCCTTTTCACAAATCTAACCCGGGATCATCTGGATTACCACGGGTCGATGGAGAATTATTTCCAGGCCAAACAATTGCTCTTCACCCAGTGTTTATCAGAGAGCAGAAAAAAAAAGCATTTTTCCGTAATCAACATTGACGACCCCAGGGGGAGTGAACTTTTGCAGGTAGCCTGCGGTACAATTATGCGCTATGGCGTCGAAAAACGGGGCGAAATCTGGCCGCAGCAGATGGAGGAAAGCGAGGAAGGGTTGCGCGCCCGCGTGAGCACGCCCAGGGGCACTTGGGCAATCCACTCTCCTTTGATCGGGAGGCATAACCTTTATAATATCCTGGCCGCCGTGAGTGTGGGTGAGGCTCTGGGGCTTCCAGCCCAAGCGATAGCCACGGGGATAGAGAAACTCAGCCGGGTTCCCGGAAGGTTGGAACGTATACCCGGGGGGGACCGCATTCGGGTATTCGTTGACTATGCCCATACCGGTGATGCGCTGGCAAGGGCGCTGGACACCTTGCGTAGAGTCACGTTAGGGGAGTTGATAGTCGTATTTGGATGTGGTGGAGATCGCGACCGGGGGAAACGGGCCGTTATGGGGAAAGTAGCGGCCACGGCAAGCGACTTGGCGGTCCTCACCTCCGACAATCCCCGCACGGAAGATCCCTTAAAGATCATCGAGGAAGTTGAAAGAGGGATGCGGGAAACAACCCGGAAAAAATATCAGCCAGCTGATTTGATGAAAGAAAGAGTTGCGGCTCGGGATGGGGGCACAGGATATGTGGTCATCCCCGATAGGAAAGAGGCCATTTATTGGGCGGTCAGAGCGGCCCGACCTGGTGATGTGGTCCTGATCGCCGGCAAGGGCCATGAGGATTATCAGATTCTGGGGGAGAAAAAGATCCATTTTGATGACCGGGAGGAAGCCACTCAGGCGTTAGCTTCTATAGGGGGATGAAGGATCGTTAATTTTTCTGCAGGCGAGATTGTTAGAATTACAGGAGGAGAACTTCTTGGCGGTGACCCTCTTTGCCGGGCGGTGGGGGTTTGCAGCGACTCCCGCCAAGTCTGCGGAGGGGAACTATTCATCCCCCTGCAAGGACCGAGGTTCGACGGGCATGACTTCATCAAGGAGGCCATGGCCAAAGGAGCCGCTGGCTCCTTGGTGCAACGCGGCCGGCTGGAGAGCGGAGGAGGAAATCATTGGCCAGGGAAATTTTCCGTCCTGGTCGGGGATGTTTTGCAAGCCCTCGGCAACCTCGCCCATTCCTGGCGCTGCCGCCACTCCGTGCAGGTGGTGGCCATAACGGGCAGTAATGGGAAAACCACGACGAAAGAGATGACTGCCCGCATCCTTGCCAGAAAGTTCAATGTCCTGAAGACCGAGGGCAATTGGAATAACCTCATTGGTCTTCCCCTGATGCTTTTGAAGCTGGCGCCGGAACATCAAGCGGCCGTTCTGGAGATGGGCATGAATATGCCCGGTGAGATCCGCAGATTGAGAGCAATCGCTGAGCCGCAGGTTTCCACGATCAGCAACATCGGCCATGCTCACTTGGAATTCTTGGGAAACTTGGAGGGAGTGGCCCGGGCTAAAGGGGAACTCTGGGAAAAAGTTGGAGAAAAAGATAGAATGCGGAGACTGGATCTTGGTCAAGGGTTCCCGAGCGATGCAGATGGAACGGATCATCAAAGGACTGGAAGATTTATTGGGGAGGGCGTGAGAACGTAAGCCTCGACCATGCTCTATTTTATCCTCTACTCCTTGCATGAGAAGTTTTCGGTCTTTAATGTCTTCCGGTATATTACGTTCCGGGCGATTTTGGCTATCCTGACAGCTCTGGTTATTTCCTTGTTTTGCGGCCCATGGGTAATCCGCAAGCTGCAGCAGCTGCAGGTGAAGCAATTTGTCCGGCAGGACGGCCCGAGCACCCATCTTGGAAAAGAAGGAACGCCAACCATGGGGGGGACATTGATTCTGTTTTCCATTATTCTGGCCGTCTTTTTATGGGCGGATCTGACCAATTTTTACATATGGGTTGCTTTGCTGGTTACCGTAGGGTTCGGGGGCATTGGCTTTGCGGACGATTACCGGAAGTTAACTCGTAAAAACTCTAAGGGCCTATTCGTAAAAGAAAAATTTTTATACCAAGGTGCTGTGGCGTTGACCGCTTCTCTCATGCTTTATTTTTACCCCACCTTCAAGAGCACGTTCAGCGTGCCTTTTTTCAAGGAATTTATGCCCAATCTGGGAGCGTTTTATATTTTTCTGGCGGTTTTTGTGATCGTGGGAACGTCAAACGCCGTGAACCTGACAGATGGCTTGGACGGGCTAGCCATCGGGCCGGTACTTATCGCGGCTGGAACATTTATGGTCTTGGCTTATTTAGTCGGGCACGTAAAAATAGCCAGCTATCTTCAGATTCCTTACGTTTCCGGCAGTGGCGAGTTGACCATTTTTTGTGGGGCCATGGTGGGAGCGTCCATGGGCTTCCTGTGGTACAACACTTATCCCGCCCAAATGTTCATGGGAGACACGGGTTCGGTATCCTTGGGGGCGGCTTTAGGGGCGATCGCGGTCATTACCAAACAAGAAATCCTCCTGGCCATTGTAGGCGGACTCTTTGTCCTGGAAACACTCTCGGTGATTTTTCAGGTGGCCTCATACAAAATCAGGCGGAAAAGGATTTTTCGCATGGCGCCCCTGCACCATCATTTTGAGTTAAAAGGGTGGGCCGAACCCAAGGTTATCGTACGTTTTTGGATCATAACCATTTTTCTGGCTCTGATCGCCCTGAGTACGTTGAAATTAAGGTGAAAAAAGTTCGGAGTTGGGAGTTCGGAGCTTGCGGTTTTTACTCCGAACCCTAAACTCCGAACTCCGAACTCCGAACTATTGAGGCCTATGGAACTAAAGGGTAAAAAAGTTCTCGTGGTTGGCTTGGCCCGGACAGGCGCGGCCACCGCACGGTTTTTGGCCCGGCAAGGCGTTAGGCTGAAAATATCGGAGGCCAAACCGGCGAAGGAAGTCGAGGCGGCCCGGAAAGCCCTACAAAATCTTCCGGTCGAATGGGAGTTGGGCGGTCACACCATCCAATTCTTTGGGGAAGTGGACCTAATCGTGGTCAGTCCGGGTGTGCCCATGGATATTGAGCCGCTGATGCAAGCCCGGGCCAAGGGGATTCAGGTAATCAGCGAAATGGAGTTGGCCTTCCAGTTCTTGCGCCGGCCGTTGATTGGTATCACGGGTACCAACGGAAAAACTACGACTACCACTTTGATTGGTGAGATGCTCCGGGCCAGCGGGAGGAAGGCCTTCGTTGGCGGCAATATCGGTAATCCCCTGATTGAGTACGTTGGCGGTCCTCAAGAGGAAGAATGGGTAGTGGCGGAAATCAGTAGCTTCCAGTTGGAAGGAATCGTGGATTTCCGGCCGCACATCAGCGTCCTCTTAAATATTACCGAGGACCATCTGGATCGATATCCCAATTTCCAGGAGTACATCCAGGCCAAAGGCAAAGTTTTCCAAAACCAGGGGAAAAATGATTACGCTTTGCTCAACGCCGATGATCCGCTTACCTTCCAGTTTGCCCACCGGGTAGAGTCCCAGGTGATTCTTTTCAGTTCCCAGAGGACGGTGCCCGTAGGGTGTTTTTTGGAGAAAGGAGCCATTCTTTTCCAGGGAGGGGATGGGAAAAAAGAAAGATTTGGGTTGGAGCGGTTGAAAATTCGGGGGGCCCACAATTTGGAAAACTTAATGGCAGCGATTGCGGGGAGTAAAATTTGTGGCTGCCCGTCAGAAGCTTTGCAAAAAGTGATGGAGGAATTTCCCGGATTGGAGCACCGGTTGGAATGGGTGCGGGATATCGACGGAGTAAGTTTTTTTAACGATTCTAAGGGTACCAACGTAGGTTCGGTGGTGAAATCCCTGATGAGCTTCCGGGAGCCCGTCTGGCTGATCGCCGGAGGAAAGGACAAAGGTGGAGATTATAGCCCGCTGAAAAATATAATTGTTACCCAAGTAAAAGGAATGACCCTGATCGGGGAGGCCAAAAAAAGGATGTTGGAAGCGTTGGGGGGGCTGACTGAGACAGTCCAATTGGATACCCTGGAGGAAGCTGTACATTGGGCATTTTCCAAGGCTTCTCCGGGTGATGTCGTTCTTCTTTCCCCCGCCTGTTCAAGCTTTGACATGTTTGAGAACTATCAAGACCGCGGGAAGCGTTTTAAAACCATCGTTCAGGAATTGAGTAAACATTCACTGGGAAAAAAATCTCTTACCCATGGCCTCTGAACGAAGATTCGATACCCTTCTTCTTGTTACCGTGATGACCTTGGTGGGGTTGGGGGTCGTCATGGTCTATAGCGCCAGCTTCGCGGTCGCCGGACAGCGGTTTGGAGATTCCTATCATTTCTTGAAGAAGCAAGCCATCGCCGCGGCCTTAGGAATTCCTCTGATGTTTTTTATGGCGAAGATGAATTATCAGCGCTGGCAATTTTTGGCCCTTCCCCTTTTGCTGCTGAGCCTGGTGCTCTTAGGAATTCTGATCCTGCCAGGTTGGCGCCATGAAGTGGGGGGATCGGCCCGCTGGTTAAAGCTTTCTTTCCTGTCTTTTCAACCAGCGGAACTGGCTAAACTTGCCCTGGTTATTTATCTGGCGCACTCCTTGGCCAGGAAAGAAGGGAGGATGAAGAGCTTTAGCGCGGGTTTCCTTCCTTATGTGATTGTACTGGGAATTTTTTTCGTCTTGGTTCTTAAACAACCCGACTTTGGAACCGGAATTGTCTTTGCTGCTTTGGTTTTTATCATGCTCTTTGTGGCGGGAACCCGGCTTCTTTTTCTGGGTTCCCCCCTCCTGGCGGCCCTGCCGGCTTTACTTTTTTTGGCCTTGCGGGCGGATTACCGCAAGGAGAGGCTCCTTACCTTTTTAAATCCCTGGAGTGATCCGGGAAACGCCGGGTTCCAGATTATTCAGTCCTTTCTGGCTTTCGGTGCCGGAAAAATTTTCGGGGTGGGTCTCGGTGACGGCAAACAAAAACTCTTTTACCTTCCGGAAGTGCATACCGATTTCATCCTTTCCGTAATCGGGGAAGAGCTGGGGCTGCTGGGCATAACCGTGGTCATCGTACTTTTTGCTTTATTAATTATTCGCGGCTTTCAGATTTGCTTTCGGGCTTCCGACCTTTTCGGGGCCTATTTGGCCCTGGGAATCGCCACCTTGATGGCTGTTCAAACCCTCCTCAACATGGGTGTTGTCATGGGGTTGCTGCCGACGAAGGGGTCGACCCTTCCATTCATTAGTTATGGGGGAACATCATTGATCATCAATTTAGTGGCCGTAGGAATTCTTCTGAATATTTCTTCCCGCGCCGTGAGAGTTGCCAATGAAAATAATAATCGCCGGAGGGGGAACGGGAGGACACCTCTTCCCGGCCCTGGCCGTGGCTGAAGCTTTTAAAGATCGAGAGCCGGGCAATGAAATCCTCTTCGTGGGAAGTCGCCGAGGGCTGGAGGCCAGTATTGTGGCGAGGGAAGGGTATGCTCTTAAGACGATCGAAGGGGCTAGTGTAAAAGGGAAACCGGTCTGGGGAAAGCTTCGGAGCCTGATGGCTGTTCCCAAGAGCCTTCTCCAATCCGGGAGTTTGCTCCGTTCCTTCAAACCTGATATTGTTTTAGGCGTGGGGGGGTATGCCTCTGGTCCAGTAGTTTTGACCGCTTGGGCTATGGGATACCATACAGCCATTCATGAGCAAAATATTTTTCCCGGACTCAGTAACCGGATTCTGGGCCGGTTCGTGGATCGGATCTTTATTTCTTTCGCGGATTCTTCCCGGCACTTTTCCCGAGGAAAGACCCTTCTGACCGGTAATCCAGTGAGGGGAATGATTCGCTCGCCGGGGTTTCTGCAGGAACGTAAACCGGGAGCCAAGTTTACCCTTTTCATTTTTGGAGGAAGTCAGGGAGCCCATCATCTGAACCAGGCCGTGGAGGAGGCATTGATTTATCTGCGGGAATGGAAGGAAAGATTACACATCATTCACCAGACCGGCGAGAAAGATTATCGGGAAGTACAGGAAGCTTACCGGCGAGAAGAATTCGAAGCAGAAGTTCATCCTTTTATTCATGCCATGGATCGAGCCTACGCTCTGGCCGATTTGGTTTTGTGCCGGGCTGGAGCCACTACTCTTTTTGAGTTGATGACTACAGGGCTGCCGGCCATTTTGGTGCCCTACCCGTATGCGGCCAATGATCACCAGACGCTCAATGCGAAGACCATGGTGGATGCCGGCGCCGCCGTGCTCGTGGCTAATGGAGACCTGACCGGCGTCCATTTGAGCAGAATCCTGAAAGAGCTCATCGAGGATCCTCCCCGACTGAAAAAGATGGGAGAGCGGGCCGCCGCTTTAGCCCAACCCGATGCGGCGCAAAAGATTATTACCCTTTGTTATGAAATGGTGGGCCATGGATAAGAGCACCTTCGGCATGAAGCGCAGGATCCGTCGGGTACATTTTGTAGGTATCGGGGGAAGCGGGATGAGCGGGATTGCCGAGGTTCTGCTTAATCTCGGCTACCGGGTTTCGGGTTCCGACCTGGTGGAATCGGACACCACTTTGCGGCTGCAACGGCTGGGAGCCGAAGTTGTTATTGGCCATCGATCGGAAAACCTGAGGGATGCAGATGTCGTGGTTATTTCTTCGGCAGTAAGGAAGGATAATCCCGAAGTGATCGCAGCTCACGAACGGATCATCCCCGTGATTCCTCGAGCTGAAATGCTGGCGGAACTGATGCGCATGAAATACGGTGTGGCCGTCGCTGGGACCCATGGCAAAACAACCACCACTTCCATGATTGCCACCGTACTGGCCCATGGAGGTCTCGATCCCACGGCGGTGATCGGGGGCAAGCTGAACAGCTTTGGTTCTAACGCCAAATTAGGACAGGGAGAACTCTTGGTGGCTGAGGCCGATGAAAGCGACGGTTCATTTTTAAAGCTTTCGCCGACGATCGCCGTGGTGACCAACATCGACCCGGAACACCTGGACCATTACCGCAACCTTGAAGAAATCCAAAAGGCTTTTTTGGAATTCATCAACAAAGTCCCGTTCTACGGGCTGGCCATACTCTGCTTAGATCAGGAAAACGTCCAGGCGTTGATCCCTCAGGTACAGAAGCGGTATGTGACTTATGGGTTGAGTAGCCAAGCGAACTTCCGAGCAGACGAATTATCCTACCATGGGTTGACTACCTCCTTTCGGGTTTTCGCCAACGAAAGGGAATTGGGACAGATCTCCATTCAGATGCCCGGATTGCACAGCGTTTACAATGCTTTGGCCACCATCGCCACCGCCTCAGAGCTGGATGTAAACTTTGAGATAGTACGCCAGGCCTTGGGTTCATTCAGCGGGGTGCAAAGAAGGTTCCAAATTAAAGGAGAATGGGACGGGGTGATGGTGGTGGATGATTATGGGCATCATCCCACGGAGATCAAGGCGACGCTGAGTGCGGCCAAGAGTGGATGGGGGCGGCGAACCGTGGTTGTTTTCCAGCCCCATCGTTACTCCCGTACTCGGGATCTGTTCAAGGAATTTTTAACCGCCTTTAATCAGGCCGATGTCCTTTTCCTGATCGGGATCTATCCCGCCGGGGAAGATCCTATTCCGGGAGTGAATGTCCAGGGGCTTTACGAGGGGATCAAAGGACATGGACACAAGGATGTAACCTTAGTTTTGGACAAAAGCGCAATTCTCGATCGGTTGCTTCCGAGATTAAAACCTGGGGATATGGTCTTTACCCTGGGGGCAGGGGATGTATGGAAAACTGGCGAAGCCTTAATAGAGCGTTTAAAAGATAGGGTGTAGGGGGTTGGGGGTAAGGCTGAGTATTGATGTCTGATCTTTTGCCATTGTCAGGAATGATTAAAGGAGAAATCCTGTACTCCGTTCCCATGTCCGCTTACACCTCTTTTCGGGTTGGGGGGCGAGTTGATTATTTGGCCTTCCCTTCCGATATCCAAGACTTGCAGGAAGTTTTGCGGCGGTGTAATCAACAAGGAGTCCGTTACTTCGTCCTTGGTAACGGGACCAATCTTTTGGTACGGGATGGGGGAATTCGGGGCATGGCTATCTCTCTATCACGGGGATTCCTGCGGGTGGAGGAGGTGGGAGGAGGGCCTGGGGAAAATTTGATCTTGGCCGAAGCCGGTGGGCCCTTAGGCAAGCTTGTCGAATTTTCTTCGGAGAAGGGGCTGACGGGGTTGGAATTTGCCGCCGGAATTCCGGGAACGGTGGGCGGAGCTATCTTCATGAATGCCGGGGCATTCAAGGAGGAAATGAAAGGGGTCCTTCATTCGGTGCGCTTGATGGATCCGGAAGGGAATATATCGGAGAAAGGAAAAAATGAATTAAGATTTTCCTACCGTTCATTGGAGGTGGAAAAAGGGGAAGTAATTCTCGGGGCTCAATTCAGCTTACGTCCCGAAAATGGCCAGAGGGTTAAGGCCAAGGTGGAGGAAAATATCCGGTGGCGGAAGACGAAACAGCCCTGGGACCTCCCCAGTGCCGGGTCGGTATTCAAGAACCCTGTCCAGGGACCCGCGGGAAGATTCGTCGAGGAAGCGGGTCTGAAGGGGAGCCGAATTGGCGATGCGCAAGTCTCTGAGCAACACGCCAATTTCATCGTCAACCGCGGTAAAGCTCGGGCCCGGGATATCTTAACTCTGGTTAAAATCATCCGGGAAAAAGTTTTTAAGGAAAAGGGTGTGTGGTTAGAGACGGAGATTCAGGTGGTCGGGGAAGATTCAAAAAATGGGCACTGTAGGCATTGGGTGGTGA
>ENA-OVNE01000061-OVNE01000061.1-marine-sediment-metagenome-genome-assembly--contig:-NODE-61-length-9593-cov-2.544557_pt1 | contig 9593 bp, 5 predicted proteins | sample MGYA00250109_ERZ650190 | MGnify/ENA primary metagenome ERZ650190 (study PRJEB26730, sample SAMN04396784) | marine sediment metagenome | isolation source: Baltic marine sediment | place: Denmark...
GCTTTTTCTCTTTACCTATACAAAGACATCTCCCTCAATTCGGATTACTGGTTTCTTTTCTGGCCACAAGTGATCCGAGGAGCGGGGTTGGGGCTGATCAACGCCCCTCTCATGAGCGCGGCCATCAATGCCGTTCGCCGGGAACAGATGGCCATTGCCTCAGGTCTCATCACGGTCATCATGCAGGTGGGGGGCGCGTTCGGAGTCGCCCTGCTCGGAACTACCCTGCAACGCCGGGAGTTCTTTCATTACGCCCACTACCTGCAACAAATAAATAATGCTTTCTCTCCTTTTGTTTATCGGGCACAATCGGCCATGCAGGAGCTCCTCCTCAGGTCTGGACATGCTCCGGCTGAAGTCGTGGCCAAAGGGAAAAGCCTGCTGGCTTTGTGGGTTCAGCGCCAGGCGGCGGTGGGTGCGTTCGAGGATGCTTTTGTCTTTTCGGCACTCCTCGTTACCATCGGTATCGTCCCGGCCTTGCTGATCCGCAAGGCGACCTTGCCGGAACAAGTCAGGCCAATAGGCGTCCCGGAATGAAGGCATCATTGCCTCACAAAAGAGTTTGATAGAGAACAAGAATTCGAATAATATGGAAAGGGGAACAAAGGAATGAGGCACCCACGAAAAAAGGAAAAATTTTATCAGTGGCTGGGCGGGTTGTTTATCCTTTTTCTTTGGGCCTGTCCAGCCTTGGCCCAACAAGAGGAATTGCCTCCGCGAGGAAAACCGCTAACTCTGGAACAGTGCACGGCCATGGCTCTGAAATACCATCCTTCCTTGCGGGCTAACCAGGCTACGATTGAAGCCTCCAAGGCCAGGGTGGAGCAGGCGCTGTCTGCGTATTATCCCCAGGTGGATCTCAGTGGTAATTACACCAATGGTACTTCCAACTATTCCGGAATCACCCGGAGCGGGAGCAATAACTGGACCTTCTACAATTTTTATTCCGTAGGCCCCTCTCTTACTCAGAATATTTACGACTTCGGGCGCAGGGCCAATAATGTTACCATCAACCGGGAGAATGTGAAAGCCAGTGAAGAGGATCTAACCACGGCGAAGCAGTTAGTCGTTCTGAACGTCAAACAGGCCTACTTCGGCGTCCTCCAGACCCTGCGCCTCATTCAGGTAGCGGAAGATTTAGTCAAACAGGACAAACAACGCCTGGAACAGGCCCAGGGGTTCTACCAAGCCGGAACGCGCCCGAAGATCGATGTTACTAAAGCTGAGGTGGATCTGGCCAACGCCGAGCTAAACCTGATTCGGGCGAAGAATAACTACCAGCTGGCTCGCGTCACTCTGAACAACGCCATGGGCCTGCGAGAGAGTCTGAGCTTTGCTATTGAGGATTCCATGGATATCAAACCAGTGCAAGTTACCCTGGACGAAATCCTCAATCTCTCCTATGCGCAGCGCCCCGAGCTTCTACAGTTAAAGGCCAGACAGCGAAGCCTGGAAGCCACCGTTAAGCTCGCCCAGTCCAGCTATTATCCAACTCTCTCCGGCAACGCCAGTTACCTCTACCGGGGTAACCAGGTTGAAAACCTTTACTGGGATCTTTTTGTCGGGGCTACATTGAACATTCCCCTCTTCAGCGGCTTCTCTTCGCCCAATCAAGTAGCCGAAGCCCGGGCCAACCTGAGGAATCTCCAGGCCCAGGAGGAAAATTTGAAATTGAACATCCGCTTAGAAGCGGAACAGGCCTTTCTGGGCCTCAAAGAGGCTGATGAGCGCATCCGGGTCACAGAAAAGGCGGTGGGCCACGCCCAGGAAAATTTCGAACTGGCCAACGGCCGCTACCAGGTAGGCGTTGGATTTCCCTTAGAGGTAACCGATGCGGAAGTTCTCCTGGCCAATGCCAGGGCGAATTACATCCAAGCTCTTTATGATTACAAGGTTTCAGAAGCGCGGATTGAAAAAGCCATGGGTATTAACCGATAAGAAGGGTAAAGGGTAAGTTTTGAGGAGTAAAGACTTTTTCAGAAGGAACCCGAAAACGAGAGAACCGAGAAGCGCATGAAAAGAACAATTATCGTACTGGTGATTTTGGCGGTGGCGGGGCTGGGGGCCTTCCGGGCTGCCCAGGTCATTTCCGCGAAAAAAGAAGACCCAAAAAAGGGAATGATGGGCCAGGTTCCGCTGGTGGATGTGGCACCCGTGACTCAGGGCTTGATTGAGGAAAAAATCATCCGCACCGGGGACATTGCCCCCAACGCCCAGGTGACGATCTTCTCCAAGGTCCAGGGATGGGTAGGAAAAATCAATGTCCGGGAAGGGGACCTCGTCAAAACGGGTCAGGTTTTGGTTACTCTGGATGCCAGGGAAGCCGAGGCTGCGGTGGCTCAATCCAAGGCCAGCCTGGAGGCGGCGGATGCCCGTTTGAAACAGGTGAAAGCAACCTCAGAGGAAGCCGTGCAATCACAGATCCAGCAATCCAAGGCCACCCTGGACCTAGCCGAGTCTGATCTCAAGCGCGCCCAGGAACTGCACGAGAAAAATTTTATCGCCCGCCAACAGCTGGACGAAGCCAGAATGAAATATAATGTGGCCAAAGCCAATTATGATCTAGCTCTGAACAGCATCCGGCAAAAAACCTGGGAGAATGACATCGCTCTCGCGGAAGCGCAGGTCCGGCAGGCCAAGGCCAACCTGGACATGACCCAGGCCCAGCTCGCCAACCTGATCATCCTGTCGCCCATGAACGGGGGAGTAACCAAACGCCACGTGGACCCGGGAACGATGCTCAAAGACACAACCCCCATCTTGACCATCATGGATTTGAGTGAAGTAAAGATGGTGGTGAATGTCATCGAAAAGGAATTCGTCCGGCTGCAAAAAGGGCAGGCGGTGAAAGTCACGGTCACAGCGTTTCCCAACCGGACCTTTCAGGGGCGCATTGCCATCATCACCCCGGCCCTGGAGCTTCAATCGCGCACTGCTGAAATCCAGATCGCCATCCCCAACCCCGGCTTTGTTTTGAACCCCGGAATGTTCGGACGGGCGGAGATTCTCCTCAGGTCCAATCCTGAAGCCCTTTTAGTCCCCATCCAGGCCGTAGTCACCCAGGAAGATAAAGATATGGTATATGTCTTCAAGGATGGCCAAGCCCATCGCCGGCTTGTTCAGAAGGGCTTGACCAAAGATACCTTTGTGGAGATCACCCAGGGTCTAAAGGCCGGGGAACAAGTGATCACCGCCGGCCATGGTTTCCTGAAAGACGGAGGGCCGGTCCGCCTGGCGACCAAGGCCGAAAAAAGCTGATAAGCAGAAGGATATAAGCGATGAACCTGGCTAAATTCGCCCTGCGCAATCCTGTCACCGTTCTCATGTCGGTTCTGGGCTGCATCATCTTGGGAGTCATCTCTTTTTCCAAGTTGCCCGTCGATATGTTCCCGGATATTACTTTCCCCTCCATCACCGTCGCGACCTTCTATCCCGGGGCCAACCCTCAGGATATGGAGCGGATGGTCACCTACCCCGTGGAGAAAGCCGTTTCCACTGTGAACGGCGTGAAGTACGTTTCATCCATCTCCCGGCAGGGGGCTTCTCTGGTCACCGTCTATTTCAACTGGGGGACCAATCTCGACGGCGCCCAGTCGGACGTGCTGCAGGCCGTTAACCTGATCCACGGGGATCTGCCCAAGGATGTTCAGTACCCCATCATCCGTAAATTTGACATCGCCCAGATTTCCGTGGTCTTTATCGCCATCATGGGCGGGGGACTCAGCGAAGGGCAGCTCTATGACTTGGCCTACAACGTCGTCGAGCCGGAGATCGAGCACGTTCCCAACGTTGCCTCGGCGCGCGTGGTCGGGGGAAAGATCCGCGAAATCCTGGTGTACTTTGACCGGCAGCATCTCCAGGCCTTCAACCTTTCCCCCGAAGCAGTCATCCAGGCCGTCCAGCAGGCCAACTTGATCCTTCCCTCCGGGGACATCAAAGCCGGGCCGTATGATTACCGCCTCTTCACCGAAACCCAATTCAGCCTGGTGAAGCCGATCGAAAATATCATCGTCTCCAACGTGCACAACCGGCCGGTTTACATCCGCGATGTAGCCAAAGTGAATGATGACTTCCAGGACCAGACCAACATCATCCGGGTTAACGGCGAGCCGGCCGTGGCTCTGTCCGTGCAAAAAACATCGGGTACCAATACCATCCAGGTAGTCGACGACATCCGCAAGGTCCTGCCGCGGATTCAAAAGATGCTTCCCCCGGGCGTCTCCATGCTGGAACTCTTTGACCAGTCGACCTACATCCGCAATTCCATCAAGAATCTGCAGCACGAGGCGCTCATGGGGGCCGCGCTGGCGATCCTGGTTATTTTAATTTTCCTGCGCAACCTGCGCAGCACGATGATTGTTTCCCTCGCCATTCCCATCTCCATCGTCTGCGCTTTTATCCTCCTCTATTTCAATAACCTCAGCTTGAATGTCTTCACTCTGGGGGGACTGGCTCTGGGGGTTGGCCGGCTGGTTGACGATGCCATCGTGGTCCTGGAAAACATCTACCGCCACCGGAGCGCTGGAAAGTCTCCCTCCGAGGCGGCCATTCAAGGTTCGGGAGAAGTCGGCCTGGCCGTCCTCGCTTCAACGATTACTACGATCATCGTCTTTTTGCCCGTGGCGTTTATCTCGGGCATCGCCAAGCTCCTCTTTACCCCCCTGGCCCTCACCGTGGCCTTCTCCCTGATTGCGTCCTACTTCGTTTCCCTTACCGTTATTCCGGTCCTCTCCCGGAAATACCTGCACCCTGAAATCGAAGATATTTTGCCTGCCTCTCCGACGGTGCTGGACCGGCTTAAATGGCGATTCAAAAAGGGATTCGAGCAGGTTGATGCGACTTACCAGTCTATCCTTACCTGGGCCCTGGCTCACCGCAAAACCGTTGTTATCGCCGTATTTTTAGTGTTGCTCGGCAGTCTCCCTCTTTACTTTTTCATCGGAAGTGAGTTCTTCCCCTCTATGGACGAAAGTCAGTTCCGCTTCATCGTCCAGCTTCCCGTAGGGTCTCGCCTCGAGGAATCAGTCCTTGTTGCGAAGCGCATGGAAAAAATCATCCAAGATACCATCGGGAAAGACGTCAGGGCCGTCCAGGTGAATTTCGGCATCCCTTCAGGTTCGGTTTCGGCCATCTGGTCCCAGAACACCGGTCCCCATATGGGCTGGATCCGGGCCAGGCTCGTCTCCCCGGAAGAGCGGGAGCTCTCCTCGGATGCCCTGATGGACAAGCTCCGGCCGAGGCTCCAGCAGGAATTTCCCGGAATTCGCATCTTCTTCACCTCGGGTGGAATCGTTCGCATGCTCATCTCCTTTGGCAATGAATACCCGATCGACGTCGAGATCTTAGGCTACGACTTCAAGGCCGCTCAAAAGCTGGCTGAAGAGGTCGCGGCCATCGTCCATTCCACCCCCGGGGCCAAGGATGTCCGGGTCAGCCGGGAACAGGATTACCCCCAGCAGAACATCGTGATCGACCGGGAACGGGCGGCGTTAATGGGACTAAGCGTTGCCCAGGTGGCCAGGGCTGTCCAGACCTTTATCAATGGCTACCAGGCCTCCATCTTCTCCGACCCCCAAACCGGGAACCAGTATAACATCACGGTGCGCAGCCAGGAGGGCGACCGCAGTTCCTTAAGCGACCTCAGCCAGATCTTTGTTTTCAACACTCAGGGCAAACCCATTTCTCTGGATAATATCGCCTCCATATCCCGGGGAGCCGGGCCGATTCAGATCGAGCGTAAGTACCAGCAACGCATCATTCATGTAACGGCCAATACTTTCGACCGGGACCTGGGAAGCGTGGCCGCGGACATCCAGGCCAAGCTGGACAAGATGCAGCTGCCGCCGAACTTCAAAATCAACCTGACCGGAGCGGTGGAAAGCCAGCGTGAATCCTTCATCTCTCTTTTGGGAGCGCTGATCCTGGCTGTCGTGCTGGTCTACATGGTCCTGGCCTCCCAATTCAAATCTCTGATCGACCCCTTCATCATCATGTTTTCCGTGCCCCTCGGATTTATCGGCGTGCTTTGGGCGCTTTTCTTGACGCAGACCAATCTCTCCGTCACCTCTTTCATGGGCGTCATCATGATGGCTGGGATCGTGGTCAGTAACGGCATTCTTCTGGTGGACTACACCAACCGGCTGCGGAGCCGGGGACTCCCGCTTCAGGAGGCCGTGATCCTTGCCGGGCGGACAAGGCTGCGCCCCATTCTCATGACCACTCTTTGCACCATCCTGGCCCTCATTCCCATGGCCATCGGGCTGGGCGAGGGCTCGGAATCGAACGCCCCCATGGCTATCGCCGTCATAGGTGGGCTTTCAGTATCCACCTGCTTAACCTTAATATTCATACCCACCCTGTACGCCATCTTTGAGAAGCGCTTCAAGAGGAAAATCGTCCTGGAAGGGAATGAGCCCACATGAAGCAAAAACGGTTTTGGCTTATTGTGACCATCTTGATTGCGGTGACCGCTCTCAGCTACGTCTATTTTTTCAGGGGGAAAGAATCAGCCGTGCAATATCGCGCGGTCAAAGTGGAACGGGGCAGCATCTCTTCATTTGTCACGGCTAACGGCACAGTAAATCCCGTGATCACCGTACTCGTAGGCTCCCAGGTCTCAGGGACGATCCAAAAACTTTTTGCTGATTACAACTCCCGGGTGAAACAGGGAGAGCTTGTTGCGCAGATCGATCCGGCGCTGTTCCAGGCCCAGGTCTCCCAGGCCAAAGCCAAAGTGGAGAATGCCAAAGCAGCATTCTTAACCGGCCAGGCAGATATTGCCACGGCCAGATCTAACGTAGAGGCGAGCAAGGCCAATGTCAGCAAAGCCAAAGTCTCCGTGGAAGATGCCAAGCGCAACTTTGGACGGGCTCTGGAGCTTTTCAGCCGGAATTTGATCTCGGCCAGCGACCGGGATTCAGCCCAGACGGCCTACGATTCGGCTGTAGCTCAACTTGAAGCGGCCCAGGCTCAGGAGAAAGCCAGCGATGCTCAGCTTGATTCGGCCAAAGCCAAGCTGGAAGCGGCCCGCGCCGGGATCAAGCAGGCCGAAGCCGAGCTCGAACTGGCCCAGGTAAACTTGAATCATACCAAGATTACGGCACCGGTCACCGGGATCGTTATCTCCCGCAATGTGGACGTTGGGCAAACCGTGGCTGCCAGCTTGCAGGCTCCTACTCTCTTTACCATAGCTCAGGATCTCACGGAGATGCAGGTGGATACCAATGTCAGCGAGGCCGATATCGGCAAAGTCGCTATCGGTCAGGAAACTACCTTCACAGTAGATGCATTTCCAAACCTTACCTTCCGCGGAAAAGTAACCGACATCCGGAATGCCCCCATGACCATCCAAAATGTGGTTACTTATGACGTAGTAATCCAGGTTAAAAATCCGGACTTCAAGTTAAAGCCCGGGATGACTGCCAACGCCTCCATTCTTGTGGCCTATAAGGAAAATACCCTGAGGATCCCCAATGCCGCTCTGCGCTTCCGCCCGGATTTCGCCAGGAGAGAAGCAGCCACCTCTCAAAAGGACTCAGCCCCTGCAACAGCTACAACTTCATCCCCTTCTGCGCTCAGTGCAGAGCAGGTCCTTGAAAGGCTGAAAGGGGAACTTAAACTTACCACGGAGCAACAGGCCGGTATTTTCCGTATCCTCAAAGATAGACAAAATGAGATTCAGGTAGCCCGAAAAGCAGGAGGACCAGAGGAAGCCAAAGCCAAGGCCAAGGAACTCCGGGCCAGCAATCGTATCAAGATCCGTGCGCTGCTTACGGAAGATCAAAAAAAGAAATATGATCAGATGGAACAGCGCCCGGATACCTCGCAAGGTCCGAGCCCGGTCTATAAAGTATGGACGCCTGTCCCCGAAGGCAGGCCTGTTCCTGTAGAAATCACTACCGGTATTTCCGATGGATCTTTCGCCGAGGTTATTTCGGGCGCTCTTCAGGAAGGACAGGAAGTAATTACGGAGGCTCTTGGAGGAAATAACAAGCCAGGGGCCACGCAGACATCGCCCTCCATGAGAGGATTCCGTTAAAATCTTAGCCACAGAGGTCACAGAGAACACAGAGAAAAAAATGAATTCAAAAATGATGAAGTCGTAAAAAGTCAAAAATACTCCCTCTCCCTTGACGGGAGAGGGTTATTGTTTCTTATCTTAATTTATCTCGGTGATCTCTGTGCTCTCTGTGGCGAAAAGAATTTTATGAGTGAACTGATTCGCGTCGAACATCTGGTGAAAATTTACTTTCTGGGGGAAGTTCAGGTTCCTGCGCTGATGGGGGTGGATTTGACCATCCAGGCTGGCGAATTTATAGCCATCATGGGAGCTTCCGGATCAGGAAAGTCCACTTTTATGAATATCCTTGGCTGTTTAGACCGTCCCACGAAGGGCAAGTATTATTTTCAAGGCACGGACGCTTCCAGCCTGAGCCGAGACGAGTTGGCCCGGATTCGCAACAAAAAGATTGGATTTGTCTTCCAGACTTTCAATCTCCTCAACCGGACTTCAGCCCTGGAAAACGTGGAGCTTCCTCTCTTTTACAATGATACCACCTCCCGGGAGAGGCGGCAGAAAGCCATGGAAGCCTTGATCAACGTAGGCTTACAGGGTCGGGAACATCATGTCCCCAATCAACTCTCCGGGGGTCAGCAGCAAAGGGTCGCCATCGCCCGAGCCTTAGTAAACCGGCCTTCGTTGATCCTGGCTGATGAGCCTACGGGGAACCTGGACAGTCGAACCAGCCTGGAGATCATGGAAATCTTCCAGAAGCTCAACCAGGAGTCCCGGATCACCATTATTCTGGTGACGCATGAGCCGGATATTGCCCGATACGCCAGCCGTCAGGTTGTCTTCCGGGATGGGAAAATCATCAAAGACGAGTCTTATCAGCCCCGGAAGGCTGCGGAAGACCTGACTCAGTTCCCTTCACTCGTAGAAGAGGCGGCCCCATGAATTTGCCCATGACTTTACGTATCGCCTTCAAAGCCTTAGGGCGTAATAAAATGCGCTCCGGCCTGACCATGCTGGGAATCATTATTGGAGTAGGTGCGGTCATTGCCATGATTGCCATTGGTTCGGGGGCCAAGGCACGCATTCAGGAACAGATTGCCTCCATGGGTTCCAATTTGATCATCGTCCTTTCCGGAAGCGCCACCAGCGGCGGGGTCCGTTATGGACATGGATCGGTTCCCACTCTCACGGTAGAGGATGCCAAAGCCATCGCCTCCGAGTTGTCGGCCGTAAAATATTCCGCCCCGGTTTTGCAGGGCGTCGCTCAAGTCGTTTTCGGAAATCAGAACTGGTCCACCGTCACCTTTGCCGCTACACCCGAGGCTCTCCTGATTCGGGATTGGCCGGTCATCAGTGGAAGGTCATTAACGCAGGCAGATGTAGATGGAGCAGCCAAAGTTTGTTTGTTAGGCCACACGGTGGCGGACAATCTCTTCGGAGAGATGGACCCTGTGGGGCAAGTGGTGCGGATTAAAAAATTTCCCTTTACTATAGTAGGTCTTCTCACGCTGAAAGGCCAGACCACCTGGGGTCAAGACCAAGATGATGTGGTCTACGTACCCCTTACCACGGGTCAGAG
>ENA-OVNE01000062-OVNE01000062.1-marine-sediment-metagenome-genome-assembly--contig:-NODE-62-length-9552-cov-2.014142_pt1 | contig 9552 bp, 8 predicted proteins | sample MGYA00250109_ERZ650190 | MGnify/ENA primary metagenome ERZ650190 (study PRJEB26730, sample SAMN04396784) | marine sediment metagenome | isolation source: Baltic marine sediment | place: Denmark...
ATACCCCAAAAAATTGTGGATATGGATCAACCCGTTTATGCCCAAGTTTTAACATGGTCTTGTGATTATTGTGGCGAATTTCAACTCAAGAAGGCCGAGCGAATCCGCAAGAAATGAGGCATGGAGCAGAACGATATGGCACTAAGTAACTGGGATACTTTGGCTTTCGGACCGGACAGCAAGCCGGGGCCTGGTGTTGCGACAAACGATCTTGGGAATACTATCGAGATATACAAGAATTGGCTTCACATTCTCGCACCCAAGATGTGGCGAGAGGGTCAAACCTTCATCGAGCCTGTCATTGCTAACATGAACCACGGGGATATTACGTTGGCTGGATTCCAGGTGTGGGCGAGCAGAGGAAGACAAAATGCAGTGTTCGTGATAGTCGCGCCATCTAATTACCCATCGGATAATGTGTTGATGGGCGGTATCGGGTGTTATGGTTATAGAGGTGATAAGTTTGTTGGGGCGGAACCGACTACATTAGAGCAATTCTTCAAATGGGCAGGGAAAATATTAGAGTATGAATGTCTGGATAAGGGACTGGAATGGCTTGAAAAATGCAAGGCCGAAACACCTATCAGGTGCAATCAAGGTGATAAGTTTTTCTCGGAGAAGCTGGGAATTGACAATCAGGCTACGAAGATAGGCGAGGCGAAGCCGACGATTCTGGGAGAGGTTCTAAAGAGTAGTTTGCCAGAGAAATGAGGTATAGAGCATGAACGGTAAACAATGTGACGGTTGTGGTGATATGATATGGATGGCGATAATTTGATAAAAAATCAAAGAATCATCTTGACAAAATCGGATGAGGCCGACAAAATATGGTCCAAAGTGAAAGAGAAAGTGGCAACAATGAGCGGCAAGGTCGTTTGGAACTGTCAGATTATCGCCCTTGAAGGGCAGATCGTTGAGATACGTTACCGGCCCAGCGAGATAGAGGAGTGTATCCGCGCATGAACCGCAGATAATCTGCGATAACTGAATACCGAATTCGGGCTGACCGACAACGGAGGTCCGAGTGATTTGTGACGGGTTACGTGACCCGGACAGATTGCTCGGACCTCTTTTTTTATGGAGAAAAAATTATGGCATCATTAACAGCAAATTTAGCACTGAACATGACGTTAACCTATACCAAGACGACGGACTTGGGAACGGTTCCCTATACGCTCAATCTTGGCAGGGGAAGAACGTTCACGAACGGCACGGGCGCAGATAAGGCAGAGGTCTTATTTGACGATCAGAGAACGCTTGCGGACGGAGCAAGTGAGACTTTGGACCTGCGAGATGGCACACTGACGGATGCTCTTGGCGTTGCTGTCACAATGGACATTCTTCGTGCTCTGTATATCAAGAACGGCTCGACGGATGCCGGTTTACTCATTGGTGGTGCGGTGGCAACGCCTGTTGCTCTATTTGGCGATTCCGCCACTGATATTTTGACACTTCCGCCGGGTGGTGAGTTTCTTTTCATAGCCCCGAACGCTACAGGTATTGACCTGACGACCAACGCGGACTTGAAGCTGGCCCATAACGGGGTAGGCTCAAGCACACTGACTTATGACATTATCGTGGTAGGCGAGGATTAAAAGTGCCTGTAGCGACGCTCGAAAAGCCGAAAACAGCCAAATCCTGGCGCAAACTACTTTGTATGCTGCCAGGATATGACCCGTTCCGCAATACCGGCGGGGCGTGGTTCGAGGCCGACCGCGCGCAGTATTACATCGACTTCATCGAGCAGTGCTGCACGCATATCGAGGGCGCTTTGGCCGGCAAACCGTTTATCATGGAATCATGGGAGCGGTCTATCGTTGCCAATATCTTCGGCTGGTATCGGACGGATTTTCTCGACAGGAAGGTGCGAAGATACCGAAAAGCATTGATTTATCTCCCTAGAAAATCTGGAAAAACTCCGCTCGGCGCAGCGATTCATAATGCTGTGTTCTTTTTGGATGATGAGGCTGGGCAGGTCAATAACATAGCGGCGGCCTCTGTGGATCAAGCCAGCAAGATGTTCCGGCATATCTCAGGTATGATAGAGGCCGAGCCAGAGATGGGTAGCCGATGCCGTATTTACTACCCACCTCGCAAGATCACCAAGCCGGATAACTCCGTTACGAAGGTAATTCCGGCTCTTAGCAATGTGGCGCATGGTGATAATCAGCATTTAGGTATGGTAGATGAGCTTCATGCTCAGCCTGACCGGCGGCTTGTTGACACGATGATTACGGCTATGGCCTCCGCGAATCGCATCCAGCCCTTGATGATCTTCACTACTACGGCAGATTTCGACCGCCCTTCTATCTGCAACGAAGAGTACGACTATGCCTGCAAGGTCCGCGATGGCGTGATTGATGACCCGTCATATCTACCTGTGATTTATGAAGCACTTCCTACCGAAGACTGGCGAGATGAGAAGGTATGGTATCGGGCTAACCCGAATTTAGGTGTGAGTGTTTCGCTTGACTATCTACGGGATGAGTGCAAGCGGGCCCAGGAAATCACAGCCTATGAGAATACTTTCAAAAGATTGCACTTAAACCTGCGCACGGAGCAGGATGTGCGTTGGCTGACGCTGGATGTTTGGGACGCCTGTAACTTTTTTCCTGTTATCGAAGAGCCATTGAAGGGCAAGCCCTGCTATGCGGGCTTCGACCTGTCAAGCAATACCGATGTGGCCGGCTATGTGCTTTTATTCCCGCCGGAGTTAGGGGGATTCTGGAAGGTTGTCCCGCGTTTGTTTATCCCTAAAGACAACGCCATCAAGCGTGAGCGCCGCGACAAGGTGCCGTACTTCGCCTGGGCCAAAAAGGGTTATATCACGCTTACGCCCGGCAACGTTGTGGACTACGAAATTATTAAAGGTCATTTCCAAAAGGATTATAAAAACTTCAACGTCAAGGAAGCGGCGTTTGATCGTTGGAACTTCGAGGCCCTGCGCCAGCAATTTATCATTGAAGGAGCGCGCGAGGATTTCTTTGTGGCTTTTGGTCAGGGATTTGCCTCGCTCTCAGCACCTACAAAAGAGCTTGAAAAGCTACTGCTGGCGCGGGTCTTGGCTCATGGCGGCCATCCAGTCATGCGCTGGATGGCATCGAACGTAGCGGTCGAGACGGACGCAGCTGGTAACGTCAAACCCTCCAAGAAACGCAGCTCAGAGAAGATCGACGGCATTGTCATGCTGATTATGGCTTTAGGGCGGGCATTAGTCTCACCAGGGCCTAAGATGAGTGTTTATGAGAGCCGGGGACTGACAGTGCTGGGTGGAAAGGGGAATGAGGAATGATTAAGAATATACGAAGCTTAATTTGTTGGGTAGTTGGACATAAGCCTCCATTTGGTAGGGTTTATGGCGTCATGCACTTAAACGGGAAGCCTCGTTGGTGGATTGAAAAATTCAAAGGATGCAGGAGATGTGGATTCAATTTTGAAGAATGAAACTTGTATCTTCCATCCTGAATAAATTCGGCTACCAGAAGCGCAGCGGCACAACCAGCCCTATGCAATGGCTTATCGACTGGGTATCGGGCGGCAGCGAGACTTCTTCGGGCCTCCGTATCACCGAAAAGTCTGCCCTGCAATATACACCTTTCTGGGCAGCGGTAAGGATTATCTCTGGGACAGTAGCTTCGTTGCCTTTCAAGGTCTATCGGCATTTGGAAAATGGCGGCAAGCAGTCCGACCCGACTCACAAAGTCTATCAGTTGCTCCACGACCGACCGAATGAGTACATGGATGCCCTGACGTTCATCGAGACGCGGCAGGCTCATGTCCTGACTTATGGCAACGGCTTCGCCGAGATCCAGCGTGATGGTGCTGGCCGGCCTATCGCACTATGGCCTTTGCTCCCGGATCGCACCGAGCGCAAGATGATGAAGGATGGCACGCCGTACTATGAGATTCGCAGCCAGACAGGTGAGACGGCCTATCTGCGTGATGAGAACGTCCTGCATATCAAGGGGCTGGGTTTTGACGGATATACGGGCTATAATGTTGTGGCGTATCACAAAGAAGCCATCGGCTACGGCGCAGCGGTGAAGCAATATGGCAGTCGATTCTTCTCGAAAGATGGCACGCCGGGCGGAATCCTGGAGCATCCCAACAACCTCACTAAAGAAGCTGCTGAGCGTCTGCAAAAATCATGGGAAGATACCTACACTGGCCTGTCACAATCCCACCGTGTAGCTATCTTGGAAGAGGGTATGAAGTGGACGAAGATGGGCGTGGACCCGGAGCAGGCACAGTCGATTGAAACGCAGAAATATACCGTCGAGGATTGTGCCAGAATCTTCCAAATTCCACCTCACAAGCTCGGCAGTACAGAACATACCAGCTATAGCAGTAACGAAGAGAACAATATCGACTTCGTCACGATGACGATGTACTACTGGTTCCGCAAATGGGAAGAGGAATGTAATTATAAGCTGTTCATGCCGTCCGAACAGGGAAAGATATTCTGCGAAATTCTCGTGGACGGTTTGCTCCGTGGCAATACGCTCAATCGCTATAATGCTTACAACATCGGACGCAACGCTGGGTTTCTCTCTGTCAATGACATTCGCGAGAAGGAGAACATGAACTCCATCGGGCCTGAAGGTGATATTTATCTTGAACCTCTGAATACGAAACCCGCCGGGACTGAAACGCCGCCCAAAGAACCGTCAAGCTTCAGTAGGATGATCTGGGCGGCGCACCGGGATTCTATCTTGAGCCAGTGCATCCGGGTTATCCACAAGTTGGCCCGTGCAAGCCGAAAAGAACTAAGTCCAGGCTATGTCCAGGAGCAGAGACGTTGGGCAGGGCAGCTTCTCTTTGAACCGACGACGGCCTATGCTCTGATTTGTGGTACGCAGCCGCAGCGAGTGAGCCAAATCCTGACGGAAGTTATTCAAAATCATATACGCGAAAATCGCACGTTTAACAACAAAGACGCAGACCTGCTGACTGACAGAATCATGCAGGAGATTGGAGGCAATCATGCCTGAGACAAATGAATCACAACTCATAGAATCCCGTCCTTTTCCGTCGGAACATTCCTGTCGTTTACGCGATCCCGGTGATTTCAAAGATGGATCATTTCGCCGGACAGATCGAGACCACAACGGGAAAAAGTATAGTTGCATTATGGGTAAACTCAAAGGCGAGGATTCCATGACTGAGCAGGCGTATCGTTACAAGAAAGATACATGGAAGGCCAGCGACGCAAGAAAGCATTGCCAGGACCATGATGGTAATTTCGAGGCTGCGGCAGAGAGTAAGGCCGAAGAATCGCAGGATATAGAACGCCGGACGATGATAGTTGCTGATGCCGAAATGCGAGTAACGGAGGATGCGAAACCAAAATTGGCTGGATATGCAGCTAAATATGGTAAGCAAACCGATTTAGGCTTTTTCAAAGAAAAGATTCAGGCTGGGGCTTTTGATGAGGTCTTAAAGACAAGCGATACCAGGGCCTTGAAGAACCATGATCCGAATCTTTTGTTAGGCCGAGAGAGCAGCGGGACATTGCGGCTCAAGACTAATTCAGTCGGGTTGCAGTTCGAGATTGACGTGCCTGAGACAACTACCGGGAAAGACACGATGGAGGAAATTCGTCGAGGCGATATGACTGGATGTAGTTTCGCCTTTATTGTAGATGAGGAAGAATGGAAGCACACTGAAGGCCAACCATCAGAAAGAACCATCGTCAAGATTGCAAGACTCTTCGATGTCGGGCCGGTGACCTATCCGGCCTATGAAGATACCAGTGTGGCGGTCCGAAGCAGGGATAAATCCATTGAGCAAACTGCCCCGCCGGAATCAGAACAAAAACAAGCGGCAATCTCGCCCGAGCGCCGACGCGAAATCGAACGGGGTTATCGAAAAGCAAAACGTATCATCGCGCGCAACAAGCTGGCCGAGGTTCAGCCTGATGCGCAAGGCAATCGTGTTTGAAAGGTAAAACTTAGAAACAAGCAAAAAAGAGTAGGCATAGGCGGAGTAGCTACCGCCGAGATGCCGTAATCATCGTAGCCTATTACGGGGGCGCGTTGGGAAACCGACGTGCTCCTTCTTTTTTGCACAAATGGAGAAACAAAACATGACAGTTTTAGAACTAAGAGAAAAAGCGCACGCTGAGGCCGAAGCGGCGCGGGAAATCAAAGATAAGGCCGATCAAGAGAGCCGGGGCTTGAATGAGGAAGAGGCTTTAGCCTTCGACAAACATCTAAGGGAAGCTGAGCGAGTAGAACAAGAAGCCAATAGGCAACAGAAACTCGAAGAGACGGAAGCCAGGCTGAATAAGGCTGAGCCGAAAAAGGCAACGCAGGAATTGGCTAACGGTGCGCGTATTGAGATAGTCCAGCCTGACCTGTTCATTCACGGCCAGGTTAGGGCCTTCAAGGGTGCAAACGCAAAGCGTGACGCCTACTACGCTGGTAAATGGCTACTCGGCACGATTATGGGCAATGCTGAGGCCAAGCAATGGTGTCGTGAGCATGGCATGGAAATCCGTGTGCAGACCGAGGGTGTTAATACGGCTGGTGGCTTTGTAGTGCCCGATGTTATGGAACGCGCGATTATCGAGCTGCGCGAGACTTACGGTGCTGCAAGACGCAATGCTCGCATCATGCCAATGTCATCTGACCATAGCATCATACCGCGAAGAACGGGCGGCGTGACGGCCTATTTCGTCGGTGAGACGACCGAGATTACAGCTTCGGACAAGAGCTGGAACCAAGTGGAATTGACGGCCCGTAAGCTGGGTGCGCTGACCCGCTTGAGTTCGGACTTGTCGGAAGATTCGATCATCAATATCGCCGATGATTTGGCCCAGGAAATGGCTTATGCCTTCTCGGTCAAAGAAGACCAGTGTGCTATCGACGGTGACGGTACAAGCACCTATGGCGGTATGACAGGCGTTCGTACCAAGATGATTGATGGCGATCATGCCGGTAGTTACGTCTCGGCGGTTACACCCGGCGATAACTTCTCGGAGATTGATGCCGCTGACCTGACGAACGTAATGGCGGCCTTGCCGATGTATGCCCGCTTCGGTGCCAAGTGGCATTGCTCTCCTGCGTGTAAGGCGGCGGTGTTTGATAGGCTGATTCAGGCGGCTGGCGGTGCGACGATGCGAGAAATTGAAGGTGGGGTCAGTCCTCGTTATATGGGTTATCCCATCGAGGAATGGTCCAATATGCCCGCAGACCCAGGGACGGCTTATGCTTCGGTCATCATATTGTTTTTTGGTGACTACAGCATGGCGGCCACACTGGGAACCCGCAGGGGTATTACCGTCAAGGTCAGCGACCAGAGGTATCTGGAATATGACCAGATCGGAATTCAGGCGACGGAACGGTTCGATGTTGTGAACCATGACGTTGGCGGGGCTTCCGGCGTTCGCGGTCCGGTCGTTGGTCTGTACGGTGTTGTGTAAACAAGAATATGAAGAAACAAACATCTTTAGGAGATGAATCATGTTACCGAATCTAACAGTTGTACCCATGCGGGAAATCGATACCGTGGCGGGCGGAACGGCGGCTTTTGGTATCGTTGACACCAAAGGCTACGATTATGCCAAGTTGATTTATGCAACGACCAAGGCGACGGCGGCCAGTTCGCAGGACTTTTTCGATTTTGGTCATTGCGATACGTTGGCAACGGCTTACACCGATACCGGCGTGACGACGATATGCACTGGCACCACCGACCTGACCGTTGTGGCTGAGTCAACCAGCTATAGCAATTGCTATGTCTTCAATGTGAACCTTGTGGGCCGCAAGCGTTATCTCGCCATGAGATACGAGAGTGACGCGACTCACCATGGAAGCATGTTGGCCATTCTGGGCCGCAAAGAGGACGGGAATGAGGCGACGGTTGCCACGACCGCACACGGAACGCGGAACATTGCCAGTTACTAAGGCGGAATTCTGTTCATCCAGCCGGCGGTCGAAAGGCCCCGGCTGGGTGAGCACTAATAATGGATGAACAGGAACGAAACATGGAAGAACTGCAAAGTAAAATCAAGGCACAACCTTACTGGTATCACAAAATAGAGTTACCCGATGGTGTTGTAACGCCGGGCTGGGCACCGATCTGCGCCGAGAAATACGCTATTCCCGACGATCTGACGGGTAAGCGGGTTTTGGATATTGGGTCGTGGGACGGCTACTGGACTTGGGAGGCGTTGAAACGCGGAGCTAAGGAAGTTGTCGCTATAGATGACTTCTCCGATACCTGCGGCCAGCCCATCCAGCGTAAGGGATGGGAAACGTTTGACATCTGCCGCGAAGCGTTCGGATTTACAACTGCACATAAAGTTGATCGTAAAGAAAATTGTGCAGATACAGGTTGGCAGAATTCACAAAATCAATCAGTTATACGAATTGAAGCATCGATATATGATCTGCCAATTCTGGGACGATTTGATATCGTCTTTTTCTTCGGCACGATCTATCACTTGAAGCACCCTCTTTTGGCCTTAGAGAAAATCGCGTCTGTCTGCGACGGTGAAATCTACATCGAATCGGCTATCTGTGACGACTTCTCTCCCTACCGTGGTGGCATGGAAAAGGGCTACCACGATAATGATATGGTCGTGGAGTTCTACCCGAACAATGAATACGGGAACAACCCTTCAAATTGGTGGGTTCCGACGCTGCAATGCTTGGGGTACATGGTTCAATCATCTGGTTTTGCCAACGTCGAAATGTGGCGATTGACGGAAAACCCCGGAGGACCGGGCGAATGTCGGGGTTTTCTTTATGCCAGTAAAGCAGAAGGTGACGCACCATCCAACGTCAAGACGCAGACGCAGACACAGAAGATTCTAAGTCGCCATTCCAAAGTCTTTGCTGTAATGAGTGTCCCGCGACTTGGCTTCCAAGATAATCAATTCTGTGCGATGGAGGCTTTAGTACCCTTGAAGATACCGCTGATTAAAGTTCAGGGTGCTTTCTGGGGACAATGCCTTGAGCGGGGCCTGATGACACAGATAGACGCCGGGGCGGATATCCTTCTGACTATCGACTACGATACGATGTTCAAGAAGGAAGACCTTCAGGAAATGATAGCCCTGATGGATAGCCACTCTGAGATTGACGCTTTGGTTCCCGTGCAAGTTGGTCGGCACGGAAAGAAGACTTTATGTACCATGAAAAGCAAGAGCGGGCAATGGATGGAGTTTGTGCCGGTGGAGTATTTCCAGCAAGAGATACAGCCGATTTCTACCGGCCATTTCGGTCTGACGCTTATCCGCACCAGTGCCCTATTAAAACTTCCGCATCCGTGGTTTATCGGCCAGCCGGATAAAGACGGACAGTGGGGACGTGATAGGATTGATGAGGATATCTATTTCTGGCGGCACTTCCGCGCCAACGGCGGCAAGGCTTTCATGGCGAATCGTGTTGTCATAGGTCACCTGGAACTGATGGCTCTATGGCCTGACGTGAATATGAATATTATCCACCAGCAACCCAAAGAATTCTTCGATAGCGGCAAGCCGCAGAATGTTTGGAAATAAGGAGAAACAAACCATGAACATAATTTACCTGAAACTCTTGAAAC
>ENA-OVNE01000063-OVNE01000063.1-marine-sediment-metagenome-genome-assembly--contig:-NODE-63-length-9455-cov-2.452868_pt1 | contig 9455 bp, 8 predicted proteins | sample MGYA00250109_ERZ650190 | MGnify/ENA primary metagenome ERZ650190 (study PRJEB26730, sample SAMN04396784) | marine sediment metagenome | isolation source: Baltic marine sediment | place: Denmark...
ATATAAAGGAGAACTTGGGTTCCGTCTACTTTACTTTCTTTCTTGGAAGGAGGACCCAAAAGTTTGAAGAGGTCCATTTCAGTGGTCTTGCCTAATTTTATTTCTTGAATCTGGGCCGAGGATAGTTTCGTCCCCTCCGTAGAGCGCAAGGTGTAATAGCAACCCCCGGTCATAAGGAAAATACCAAAGAGACAAATAAGCACAGGTTTCATCTTTTTCCCGTTAATATTTTTGATCCATTATATCCGTCACCGCAGTTTTTATCAAATAAAATTTGATGATCTCGTAAAAAGGCATCAGATGCAAGGCGCGCAATCCCGCGAAGCGCGGGACATATGGAATTTTTACGAAGCCATCAAATTTTGATCGCTTGCTTTAAAGTCAAGGTCTTCAACCAAGGATAACCTTTTCCCTACCTTCCTATTTGTTGTTCCGTGTTTTTTTATAGGTTTTGTATTTGAGTAAGGCGGCAATTCCTCCGGCCTTCAACAGAGGAGAAAAGTTCTCGGTAAAAAAGAGGTCCACACCCTGGGATTGGGCTTTCGCTAAGATTTCCTCGCGCAAGTCGGAAGGAAAGATGGTTGCCTGGCAATAAGGACAGGATCTCGGCACCCCTCCCATACCGAGAGAATCGCAAGCCGGACACCTCCAGCCCGTAGCCTTGAATCGGGCATCGAAAACCATACGTTCAATTTGATGATTCTGCAACACGCTCAAGGTTGCTTCGGCACCAGATGTTGCCTGGCCCAAGGGTTCAGCCTCCTCCAGTATGTACTTCGAAAAAGTCTCGGCTTTTTCCTTGGAAATGGCCAGCAGGGCATCTGAGGCGGCGGACAGTAATTTATGATCAGGGGTATGAAGGTCCAAAACAGCAAGAGGAACCATTCTCATTTTTAGAGGTGTGGACAATTGTTTTTTCAGCTCCGCCTCCATCCCTTCTTCGGCGGCAACAAATAGATATTCTGGCTTTTCCGGAAGGATCAGCTTCCTTAAATTTTCCACAATTTCTTTACCACGTTGTTTGCTATGTTCCTGGAGATGGCGCTGGAACCTAGGCAATGACCAGCCCATGCGCCCGAAACGAGTGGTATGTTTATTTTCCCAGGAAAGGTTGATCTGTTTGGTCAGGTGCCCCAGACGAATAAGAAAAAGGCGAGCCTGGCGGGAATCAGCCTCCACCACAGCATGCGTTTGGTAAAGGGCAGCGTGGCGGACCAAAGAGAAAAGGTAGGGGGTCGAGGATAGGGTTAAATCGTTTTCCGGAGGGAGGGGCATGGGGATGGGAAGGAATAAATCATCGGCAGCGCAAGCAAAAATGGCAATGCCTTTCCAGGCTGGGTCCAACTCTGCTTCCAGGTACTTCTGAATTCTTTTTATATCTTTGTTGAAAAGGGATTGTTCGGAGGCGCGAGCAGGGAGAAGGCTGGATAATTCTCGCAATCGAGCTTTGAGAAAAACCGTGTGGAGTTTTTTCCCGATTCGATTGGGTCTTAAGTCTAAATAAACGGATAAAAAAGATTTCTGTCCAGGAGTTACACTGACCAACCTCTGAAGCAATTCATCGAGTGGCATGATCACCGACCTCCTTTCCCAATAAGAGGGGAGTTATCCGTCAGTAAAAGTTCGTTTGCTCCTCCTTTCTTTTATGAAGTTCAATTTATTTTAAGCTACAAATCTTTCTAAAAGCAATAGCCTGTTTCATTCCAGCAGGGTTTTCCCATTCCCTAAACGTAGTTGACCAGGTCAAGGAACCCGGTGAGAACAGCTGTGGGTTGGGCCTTCTCCAAGTCTTCCCTTGGGGTATTTCCCGTCGGCACGGCGTAAACTTTCATCTCAGCATTTTTGGCGGTTTGGATGTCGATCACGGAATCGCCGACAAAGACGGCAACATCTTTTTTTAACCCCATTTTCTCCATGGCGAAATAAAGCATTTCCGGGTGAGGCTTGTTTTGCGGGACATCCCCATCTCCCACGATGACCGTAAAAAGTTTCTCCATCCCAAAATGCTCAAAGATCGCCCGAGAGAAACGGCCGAGTTTGTTGGTCGCGACCGCTAACTGGATTCCCCGGCCATAGAAAGCTTCCAGGACGGAACGGACGTCCGGGAGGAGATGGGTATGGTTCCGAAAAACTTCTTCATATTTCTTACGGAATAAGATAAGGGCCTGGGGAACCTTTTCTTCGCCTAAGAGTTCCCCGAAGGTATGGCTCAATCCCCGCCCAACGACCTTTTTGACTTCATCGTAGGATAAAGGGCAAAGCCCCATATGGGTATAAACATGGCGAAAACTAAGGTAAATGGCCTGGTAAGAATCAACCAGGGTGCCGTCGAGGTCGAAGATTACCCCTTTAATTTTTTCTATTTTCATCGATTTTCCTTTCGATGTTTTTTCAGTTGGCCAAGTAATTCGTAGTGATTGCCGCCAACGTCGCCGAGCTCCACGTCCGGCTTAATTATTTTCCCGTGAAAGTCCGATCCTGCGGTAATGAGAAGGTTGTGCTTCTGCGCAAAGATCCTGAACGCTTCTTGTTCCTGGGCATCGTGATAAGGGGAGTAGACTTCAAGCCCCTCCAGTCCGTTGGCAACCAATTGCCGCAGGTTCTTCTCCCCGGTATCGGAAGGATGGGCCAGGATGGGAATTCCCCCCAACTCCTTTACCTTGTGGATAGCTTGGGTGGTAAAAATATCTTCCATCTGGATGAAGGCGGGTTTTCCGCCCCGTAAGTAATCGCGATAGAAATTGACGTAAGGGGAACGGGACCGGTCACCGTCGATGTAGGGGCGAAGGCGCGGATCGTTTACGTTTTCCTTCCGGCTGAAGATGGCTTGCAGGAAGGACATCCCCGTGGGAATACGGTCCGCGGAGAATTTACGCAGGTCATTCCAGTCGAAAATAAATCCCAATTCGTTCAATTTTATGACCCTTTTCTCCGCTTGTTCTTTTTTCTTCTGATGAATGAATTCCAGCCAATCCCTCAAGGCCTGATGACGGGGTTGGATATAGAAGGTGAGCAGGTGGAGGTCGAGGCCATTATGAAAGGTGTTGAGTTCCATGCAGGGGATAAGTTCAATGCCGAATTCCCGCGACAATCGTAACCCCTCCTCAACATTCGCCACCGAGTTGTGGTCAGCAAAAGCGATCGCCCTCAGGCCCTTTTCCCGGGCCATCGCGAAAATCTCTCGGGGAGAGTGTTGCCCATCAGAAGAAGCATTGGTATGAATGTGCAGGTCGATCATTAATTTAACTTACCTCCCCCCGGCACCCTTAATGAGCTGGTTCTTGGATGATCCGCCTAACCCAAAAATACACGATGAACAGCAAAACGGACATGAAAATAAAAAGAGGGCGGATGCCGAGCGAGGCTGCCAAAAACCCTCCGGAAACCGGGCCGACAACATTGCCGAGCATCAAACCGCTGCGCGTGATTCCCAGGATTCCTCCCTGGCGCTCTTGGGAAACATTCAAAGAGGTTAAAGTGTAAAGCGCCGGGAGAACTCCCCCTATAAAAAGGCCGTAGGTGAAGCGAAGCAGAAATAGCTGGTAAGCCCGACTGACAAAAGCCTGAGGCACGCAGGTGATGGCGGTGCCTAAAAGAGTGACGGCTAGGATTTTTTTATACCCTATTCGATCTCCCCTTTTTCCCCAATAAGGGGCCGAGATGAGGGTGGCGAATCCGGTGATCGCAAAAATTCCACCGGCCACTGTGGCTAAATGATTGGCTTCCGGCCAAAGCGTTTCTACGAAAAGGGAGAGAACGGGTGCAATCGCCATAACTGCCGTCTGGACAATGAAGCCAGTGGCAAAAATAGTGATCAGGAGCGGCGTGGTAAAAACCAAACGAATATTGGAAAAAAATCCTGAGGATTTCATCTCCTTGGAAGCGTGTTTGTCCTCCCGGACTAAGAGGACCACTAAAACAATAGCCGCCAACCCAAAGAAAGAAATGATGAAAAAAATATTTCGATACCCGATTTGGTCGGCCAAAAGGCCTCCAATGAACGGGCCGATAACCGCCCCGGTCATTAGCGCGGTTTGGAGCACTCCCATGGCATACCCCATCTTATCCCGGGGAGTGCTGGTGGCTACGATCGCCAGAGTCGCAGCAACAAAACCGGAAACCCCACCGTGGATCATGCGGAGGATAAAGAGCTGCTGAACCGTGTTGACAAAGGCCATTAGAAAAGCCACTCCGGCGTAACCGACCAGCGCCCGGATCAGCATGGCCCGGCGGCCATAACGGTCACCCAGCCATCCCCATAGGGGGCCAGTAAAAGTGGCCACGAAAAAAGGGGCAGCAAAGACCAACCCGCTCCAGCGTTTCACCTCCCCCAAGTCGCTGACGCCGAGCTCGCGAATAAAGAACGGCAGAAAAGGAAGGACCAAAGACATGCCCAAAGCGGCCAAAAATTCGGTAGCCCAGAGGCAGTAAAGGTTTCGTTTCCAGGGTTCTACGAATCCCATTTCACCGCAAAGATAATTTCCACAGAGCTCACAGAGAACATATAATTTTACCCCCTCACCCCGCCCTCTCCCCGCCTAAGGCGGAAGAGGGAAAAGGTGAGGGGGATGGCCAAAATAGAATGAGGCCCTTGGCAGGGCCTCATTCTACTCACTCATACACGGGTCGAGAAGGCGGGTTCAAGTTTGGGATTTACTCTTTTCAGCTCTCTCCGTCACAGCTCTCTCCGCCAGTTGCAAAAATGGCCTGATCACGTCGATGGGTATCGGAAAGATGAGCGTGGAATTTTTCTCCGTGGCTATTCCAGTCAGGGCCTGCAGATAACGCAACTGCAGAGCCATGGGATGGTCCTCGATGATCACAGCGGCGTCTTTCAATTTTTCCGCGGCCTGAAACTCACCTTCGGCATGGATGACCTTGGACCGCCGCTCGCGTTCAGCCTCGGCCTGCTTGGCCATGGCCCGGCGCATCTCCTCCGGCAGGTCAATGGCCTTCACCTCCACGGCGACCGCTTTGACTCCCCAGGGTTCGGTGTGCTTGTCCAGAATTTCCTGAATCTGGAGGTTGATATTATCCCGCTTGGAGAGAAGCGTATCGAGCTCAACCTGACCACAGACGGAACGGAGGGTGGTCTGGGCGAGCTGGGAAGTTGCGTAAAGATAGTTTTCAATCTCGATGATTGCTTTAATGGAGTCCATCACCCGGAAATAGATGACCGCGTTGACCTTGAGAGAGACGTTATCCCGGGTGATGACATCCTGCGGCGGAACGTCCATGGTTACGGTCCGCAGGCTGACTTTCACCAGCTTATCCACCACGGGGATGAGAAAGATCAAGCCGGGTCCCTTGGCCATGGGTTTTCCCCCGACCGTGCGCACGCGGCCCAGGCGGAAGATCACGCCCCGCTCATATTCGTTGAGGATGCGGATGGCGCTGGCCAGGATCATCAGGACCAGAATCAGCAAAACGGCAAAAGAAATTATCGACATAGAATTTACCTCCTTTTAATTTTTTTACAGATCACAAATCATAAGAACAAAACCACGTGTTGGTTTCGAAGTACAAATGGATTAACTGACACTGACACTCAATACTCACACTATTTTTTAAGCTTTTCTACCTTCACCTTAAGCCCTTCGGTTTTGAGGACTCGAATTTTTTCTCTTTCTTCGATCGCTTCATCAGTATAGGCATTCCAGAATTCGCCATGGATAAAAACTTTGCCTTCCGGGCTCAGTCGGGTTTGAGCCACCCCGATCTCTCCCACCAGCCCCTCAGCCCCCGTGGCAGGCTTGGCCAGTTGAGCTTTGAGGGCCATGGTCACGGCGAAGAAGAAGAAAGCGGCCGTGAACAGGACCGTGGGAATGATTACGGTGAGGGAAGCTCGCAGGGCGGGGATCGGCGATTCGAAGAGCATGATCGAACCCAAAGTGAGAGAAACCAATCCTCCAATCGTAAGGAGGCCGTAGCTGGCCACTTTGATTTCAGCAACGAAAAGGAAAACTCCTAAAAGAATCAATAACACGCCGGCGTAATTGACCGGCAAGGTGCGAAAGGCGAAGAAAGCCAGGATCAGAGAAATGCCGCCGATCACTCCCGGGAAAATGACTCCGGGGTTGGAAAGCTCGAAATACAAACCGGCCAGGCCGATCATCATTAAAATGTAAGCAATATTGGGGTTGCTCAGAACCGCCAGAAACCTTTGGCGGAAGCCCATTTCCAGAACATTGGTCTGCAAGCCTTTGGTCGCCAGTTTGATCTTCCCCCGCGGCTTCTCCACAGTTTTGCCATCGATTTTTTCTAAAAGATCATTCAGGTCTTTGGCAATGAGGTCGATGATTTTGATTTTCAGGGCTTCGGTTTCAGTGATGGACACACTCTCGCGCACGGCTTGGGCAGCCCATTTTGTGTTCCGTCCTTTCTTTTCGGCGATCGATTGGATATAAGCTACCGCATCGTTGACTACCTTATCGGCCATCGTCCGATCCATCTTTCCCCCGCCTACCGCGACCGGATGAGCGGCTCCGATGTTGGTACCGGGGGCCATGGCGGCAATATCCGACGCCAAAGTGATAAAAACTCCTGCCGAGGCTGCCCGGGCACCGCTCGGGGCAACGTAGACGACAACCGGGATGTCGGCGTTCATGATGTCTTTAATGATGTCGCGCATGGACATATCCAGACCGCCGGGAGTATCCATCTGGATGACTAAGCATTCTGCCCGGTTCTTAACAGCCTGTTCGATGGATTTACTGATGAAATCAGCGGTCGCCGGGGTGATGGCGTCGTTGATCTTGATGACATCGACTTGTTTTTTTTGGGCGGCCAACGGCCAGGGTATCGCCATAAGAAGCATACCCAGAAGAAAAATATAGAGAAACATCTGTTTTGGTTTCATCGAATCTCCTATCTTCGCGCGTTCCCCAAAGAGCGAAAAATTCAAAGTTTATCATACTCCCTTTTTATTTTTTTCATATCCTCCCACACTTCCCGCTTGCGGTTCGGGTTTCTAAGAAGATAAGCGGGATGATAAGTGGGCATTAAGGGAATTCCCTGGTATTCGTGAAATTTTCCCCGCAAAGATGAAATTTTTTCTTCGGTTTTAAGCAAGGTCTGAGCTGCAAAAGCCCCCAAAGCGCAAATGAGCTTGGGACGAATGACCTGGAGCTGTTTGATGAGAAAGGGTTCACAGGCCATGATTTCATCGGGCTCGGGGTTACGATTCTCCGGCGGACGGCACTTAATAATATTTCCGATATAGACCTGTTCTCGGCTGAGCTGAATGGCCTGGATGATTTTATTAAGCAGTTGCCCGGCCTGGCCGACAAAAGGCTCACCTTGTAGATCTTCATCGCGCCCTGGGGCCTCTCCCACAAATACCAATTTGGCCTGTGGGTTCCCCGTACCAAACACGATCTGAGTCCGATAAGCGTGCAGTTTACAGCGACGGCAGTCTCCCAGCTCAGCTATTACCGCTTCAAGGTCAGACGGCAAAGGAGGGCTTGGCACGGCGGGGTGGGAAGATTCATTCCTCTTTGGGGAACCCGAGGATTTAACCCATCCGTCCAAACCGAGATGTTTCTCCTCTTCCAGATGATGCTTCAAGCCGGTGACAATCTCCCGTAGCTGCGCCTGGCGACCCAGGTGATTGCAATCATTAGAATAGAATTCCGTTTTCATGATTTCTTAAGCAGGGCGATGCGGTCGAGGATACGATCGGCCAAGTCCTCTTTGGTCATCAAGGGAAGCTCTTCAACCTTCCCGGAGCGGTCCATAATTTTGACAATATTGGTATCCGCCTTGAACCCTGCTCCCGGAAGGGTTACATCGTTGGCCACGATCAGGTCCAGATTTTTTTTCTCCAGTTTTTCCCGGGTGTTCTGCAAGAGATTTTCCGTTTCAGCGGCAAACCCGACCATAATCCGCGAGTTTTTCTTCTTCCCTGCCTCTGCCAGAATGTCGGGGTTGAGTTCCAATTCCAAAACAGTCTCCAACTTGGATTTTTTAATTTTCTCGGGGGCCTTTTGTTTGGGACGGTAGTCGGAAACAGCCGCTGCCATGATAAGGATGGAAGCGCTTTCTAAATGATTAAGAACCGCCTCCCGCATCTGGGCCGCAGAACGAACGGCGATAGATCTCATTTGGGGAGGAACCGGAAGGGCGGTTGGTCCGCTGATAAGGGTAACTTCTGCTCCCCGCCTCCGGGCAGCGCGGGCCAGCGCAAAACCCATCTTGCCGGAGGAATGATTCGATAAGAAACGTACAGGGTCGATGGGCTCTTCTGTAGGACCGGCCGTGACCAGAATTTTTTCCCCGGAAAAATCTTTGGGGGAAAGTAGGACGCGGATTTCTTCTACGATTGCCGGAATTTCAGCCAGCCGCCCTTTTCCTTCGTAACCGCAAGCCAATTCTCCTGCCTCAGGGTCGATGAAATGGTACCCCCGTGAACGCAGCCTTTGGATGTTTTCCTGGCAGATGGGATTTTCCCACATGTGAACGTTCATGGCCGGGGCCAAAAGAACCGGGGCTTTGGTAGCCATGACAATGGTCGTGAGCATGTCATCGGCGATTCCCGCGGCAATCTTGCCAATGATGTTGGCCGTAGCCGGAGCAATAACCAATACTTCCGCCCTATCTGCTAAGGCTATATGGCCGATCTCCGATTCTGCCATCAGGTTGAAAAGTTCGGTGGTTACCGGATTTCCGGAGAGAGTCTGGAAGGTAAGGGGAGCGATGAAGGCTTGGGCGTTCCGGGTCATGACTACATGGACTTCAGCTTGCGCTTTTACCAGTTCGCGGACCAACTCAGCGGCTTTATAGGCAGCGATTCCCCCCGTCACGCCGAGGACGATTTTTCTACCTTTGAGCATCATAAGCGTTTAAGGCAATCCCTCTTCGGCACGTCTTTTCCATTGCTCTCTCTTCGAAAGATGTTATAAATTTATAGCAGGAAAATTTTTAAGTGTCAAGGAATTAAAGGGTTTTAGAAAGGTCAAAGAATTAAGGATTTCAGAATGCGGAATTATTCAGGGGAGGTTTGGCAATGAAGGGAAAAGAGATCCTTTGTCCCCAATGTGGGGCCGTGGTCCTAAGATACGTCAACCCCGTTCCTACGGTGGACATTATCATTGAAGGGGAATCAGAAACCGGGGGAAAAGGGATTGTTTTAATCCTGCGCAAGAACGACCCGATAGCCTGGGCTTTACCGGGGGGGTTCGTAGATTACGGAGAAACTTTGGAGGAAGCCGCGGTTAGAGAGGCCAAAGAGGAGACGGGTTTAAAAGTTGAAACCATCTCACAATTGCACACCTATTCAGATCCACACCGGGACCCCCGGCAGCATACCATTTCCACGGTTTTCACCGCCAAGGCGAAGGGACTGCCTCGACCGGGGGATGACGCAGTCCGCACGGGGGTTTTTGCCACAGAGGGCACAGAGAGCACAGAGACATACATGCTGAAAATAAAAAACCTAAAAACCCTCGGGACTCGAA
>ENA-OVNE01000064-OVNE01000064.1-marine-sediment-metagenome-genome-assembly--contig:-NODE-64-length-9401-cov-2.539575_pt1 | contig 9401 bp, 9 predicted proteins | sample MGYA00250109_ERZ650190 | MGnify/ENA primary metagenome ERZ650190 (study PRJEB26730, sample SAMN04396784) | marine sediment metagenome | isolation source: Baltic marine sediment | place: Denmark...
GCGGTGGCTTTGGGGGCGATCGTGGCGGCGGACGCAATCGCTGGTAGCTCCCCAAAAACGGGGAAATAAGTTTTCCCTTACCACCTTGATAGCACTACTGATATCTGGGGAAAAGGCAGGGTCTGAACGGCCCTGCCTTTTCGATCTATGAAAAACTTAAAATAAATATTTAGGAAGTGAATTTATCTGCTAAAATCATTACTTTCCAACCCATTTAAATTGTTTTGATTTGATTTATAGGTCATTAGCCGATGCCTGTTCGTTTGGGTGATTACTACAGCGGCCGACAGGCGTTAACAAATTTCGGGAGCGACCGACAAAAGTCCAAAACTATGACCCAGTCGAAAACCTTTCCTTGTCCCAGCGCGCATTTTTCAGAGTTGATACCATCAACCCAGAGTTGGCTTGCGGGAGAGGGTTTTAAGTGTCAGAAGCTTCAGACCGAAGATGGTGGCACTTTGCTTCAAATCGAAAAGGTTGGCGGATGGCGCAAATTTGTTGGAATGTCTACAGCACTTAACATTGTTTTTCATCAAGTGGAGAACACGGTGAACGTGGAAATTGGTGCTGGACGATGGATTGATAAAGCCGCTACAGGTACTGTCGGCGTTCTTATTCTCTGGCCTTTGGCAGTGATAGCTGGAATCGGTGCCTGGCAACAGCTGAAGATGCCTGAGCGTGTTTTCGAGCACATTGCCACATTTCTCAGTCCGTACGCGCATTGAAATGACAATGCTTAAATTAATTGGGGCGCAGATTTTCGCAGATACTCGCAGATAAAGGTTTCAGGCTAATTGTCCCCTCACCCTTCCCCTCTCCCCCGCAAACGGGGGAGAGGGAACCAACTAACCAATAAGGATTGAGACGATCTGAAAGGTCGTTTCAATCCATTGTTAGGCCAACGAACGGTAATTGCGACATTCCCTTCATGAAACCAGCATTGAGGAAAAGAAGAAGAAAAAGGAAATCCCTATCCATGAGTGGATGCACGCCATGCGACTATATCTGATCAACCCCTCCAACCCGCTTGTCAGCATGATCAAGGTCAAGGAGAGCCGCTGGAACCGTTACCGCGTGTGGAAACCGCTCAGCCTTATGGTTCTCGCGGGCCTGACGCCACCGGAGTGGGAAATATCGATCGTGGACGAGAACCTCGGCGCGCCGGACTATCCGGCCATGCCTCGGCCGGACGTGGTGGGCATTACCGCTTTTACCGCGCAGGCGAACCGCGCCTATGAAGTGGCTACTCACTTCCGGCGTCTGGGCGTGCCCGTCGTCATGGGCGGCATCCACGCAACCATGTGCGTGGACGAGGTCATGGAGCGTGTGGACTCGGTCGTCACGGGGGAAGCCGAGAGCATCTGGCCGCAGGTCCTGGAGGACGCCCGGCATGGCCGCCTGAAGCCCCGGTATGCCGGGGGGCTCGCCGAGATAAGCGATGTCCCCTTCGCCCGTCATGATTTGCTGGCTACGGGATATGCCTTAGGAGCCATTCAGACCACACGCGGCTGTCCATTGAACTGCAGCTTTTGCAGCGTGACGGCGTTCAACGGGGCCCATTACCGGCAGCGACCCATTCCGGATGTCGTGCGGGAATTCCAGTCGGTCCATGAAAAACTTGTTCTGGTGGTGGACGACAATCTCATCGGCACGCGCCCCGAACACATCGCCCGCGCCAAGGACCTGTTCCGTGCCATGGCCCGGGCGAACCTGCGAAAGGAATGGGTTGCCCAAGCCACCATTAACTTCGCCGATGACGAAGAACTCCTGGCGTTGGCCGCGAAGGCGGGGTGCAGAGGCGTCTTCATCGGCTTTGAATCCCCCGCGCCGGAAGGGCTTCGGGAGCTCGGCAAGAAATTCAACCTTCTGAAGGGCCGGGACTTCCGCGCCTCTGTGCGGCGCATACAGCGGCACCACATACTGGTCGTGGGTTCCTTTATCATCGGTTTGGACATAGACGAACCGGGCATCGGCAAACGTATCGCCGAGGTGGCCAGCCAGTACGGCGTGGATAATCTCAACGTGCTGTTTCTGACGCCCTTGCCCGGCACGCGGTTGTGGGAGCAGATGAAATCGGAGGACCGCATCGCCCTCGATGCGTTCCCGGAAGACTGGAAATACTACACGCTGACCTTCCCGGTGGCCCGGTATAGGCATTTGTCTCTGGACGGCAGCATCCAAGAAATGATCTCCTGCAACCGGAATTTTTATTCCCTGCCGCGCATTCTGCGCAGGGTGGCCAGCAATTTGTGGCAACGCCGCAAGCCGCTGATCAGCTTGGTGGGCAATCTCTCATTCAGGGGCAACCTCCGTGTGAGCGGCAAGGCATACGCGGACTTCAAGCGTCAATGGGGCAATCTTCACGACGCTGCTTGAGGCCCAAGTGCTTATAGAGAACTGGTGGAGGGAAACAGGTGGCGCAGGTCTTTCCTGGGAGATTCCGCCCCCCATCGACCTGTTGAATCTTTTCCAACTCGTTAAGGGCAGCCCTTGAAAAATCGGGCAGAAAACCGCTGTGGAAAAGGAGGGATGATAGATGACTAACCCTGCACCGGCCTCATCGTTGATGGAAAAAAGGTCCAACTCCCGCCCTAATTTTCGGTGATCGCGCCTTCGGGCTTCCTCCAAGCGAAGGAGATGCTTCTCCAAGGCCGCAGCAGAGGGGAAAGCCGTGCCGTAAATCCTCTGCAGCATCTTATTCCGTTCGTCCCCATGCCAATAAGCGCCAGCCACGCTGGTGAGTTTAAAAGCTTTGATCATCCCGGTGGATGGCAGGTGGGGACCTCGGCACAAGTCTACAAACTCCCCCTGCTGATAAAGGGTCACCTTACTGTCGGCAATCTTCTCAATCAATTCAACTTTATAAATTTCACCTCGTTCCCGAAAAAAGCGCAGAGCCTCCTCCCGGGATACTTCTTGACGTACGATAGGCAGGTCCTTTTTAATGATCTCCTGCATTTTGCCTTCAATACGATGAAAATCTTCCGGGGAAAAACTCCGCTCGCAATCAAAATCATAGTAAAAACCATCTTTGATTGCAGGCCCAATGGTAATCTTGGCATTGGGAAACAGGCTCTGCACGGCCTGCGCCATGACATGCGAGGTGCTGTGCCTTAGAACCTCTGTCCCCTGTATCGAGGGCAACCCTACCCATTCCAGCTTCCCCCCTTGCTCCAATGGGGCTTGCAGGTCTACGAGAGTTGCATTTATTTTGGCCGAGACCACCTCATCAGACCGGCCTGGTCCTTGATCATCAGCTAAAAGGTCCCTCGCTAAAACCCCTTGGGGATAACTTTTGGTTGTACCGTCCTGGAAGTAAACCTCAATTTTGTCCATGTTTTTTCAGTTAATGTTTTCCGTCCTCAAAATAAGAAAAAGGCATCATTGGGGAGATACATGATGCCTTTTCAATTGAGTGGGTTAAATTTCCGGCAGCCTCAAAATGAGATTTGTGGTAGGCACGAGGGGATTTGAACCCCTGACTTCTACCGCGTCAAGGTAGCGCTCTCCCCCTGAGCTACGTGCCTGCAGTTTCTTATAAAATTTTATTCATTTTTACTGATAAAAGATTAAATTGTCAAGAAAAATATTGAGCTTAAAGAAGATTTTTAAGGTGCTTTATGAAAAACCAGCCATTTTCTTTAATTTGTATCGATCTTTAAAGACACAATAAAATATATGCCGAGTCAAGGCGATCCCGCTGGGGCAGGACGCCCCTGGCGGAGGACGGGGGAATTCCATGGTTTTTCGAGGAAAAAATGCTTCGTCCGCTGATAGCTATTAAATTACGCAGAACTAATGGGACATCATACAAATTATTATGCCCCCTCACCTTTCCCTCTCCCCCCATAGGGGGAGAGGATCAAGGTGAGGGGGAGCCTAATTGGGTGGCGGCTGTTCCATTAATTATGCGAAGGTCAATGATTCGCAATGGTTGGGCGGAGATTTTTCAAAGATCTCAGGAATTTTCTTGGTTGAAAATTTTAATACCCCTCCCTATGTATTGCAAGCCTGAAATAATTGTCAAAAAAGCTGTCCCCCAGACCAGAAAATCCATCAAAAGAGGCAAAGGAAACGAATATTTAGAAAAAAGAGAGTAAATAACCGTGCAGAGTTGGAAAGTCGTAGTCAATTTACTGGCCAGTGAAGGTTGAATTTTAAAAGAGTGGGAAGTGAAAAAAAGGATTAGGATTCCCAGGCAAATAATTACATCCCGGCTGATTACAATTACCGCTAACCATCCGGGAAGGATATTCAAAATTGCCAGAGTGATAAAAGAAGATGCCGAGAGAAGTTTATCCGCGGCCGGATCAAGGTAAGACCCCAATACCGTACGTTGGTGCAGGAGGCGGGCTAGCAATCCGTCTACGGCGTCACTGACTGCGGCGCCAATAAAGACCACCAGAGCCCAACAATAAAGTTGGTCGATCAACAGGATGATGAGGAGAGGAATAGAAATGATCCGGGCGATGCTGAGAAGATTTGGAAGATTTAACATCGGTGAGATGAATTTTTTAAGGTTTTATCGCCTTGTCCCTTTTTTGATTCCATCGGACCCATTCTTCCTTCTGATCATCTTCCGCGCTGAAGGAAGTTGGTTTTGCAGGCCTACCGACTGCCGGAACGGTCACTTGCATCATCTGGGTAAGGACAATCTCTTCCCACTGCTCCTTGCTGACCTCTTCATAAGGGCGGGGAATTTCTTGGGGTCCTCTGACCTCACGGGGAGCTTTAAACCCTCCTTCCTCAGGTTTATAATCAGGTTTGACAAAAGGGTTGTAGACTTCTACCGTTCCTTCGTAGACACGAATGAGAGTAGATTTATCGGGGGCGACGTTCATACGCCAAATCGTATCGCGCACGCCGGCAACAGCGTTGGCCGAAGCGACCTCAAAGGTTTTTTTTGAGCCAAAAACTTTGCGCACGTTGACCCAGGTTTTTCCCACGGACATTTCTACTTTTACTTCTCGGGAATTGGTGCTTGGATCGAAAAAGGCTGTCTTCATTTTAAATGCCGTCTTCTGGTCGAAGCGTAGAATCGAACGATCCGGGAGTTGAATCTCGATCCGGGCCTTTTCCCCCGTACGCACTTCGTCCTCACGAGAGAGGAAACTATCCACCTTCAAGGGACACCAGGAAGTTTCCCCTTGCGGCAAGACTTCGGCTTTCCCTTGGAGAAAGATAACTTTCGCCTGTTCCCCACCAGATAAGGCCCCGCGGGAATCTTCAGCCATTGCTTTCGCTGGCCAAAAGCAGAATGTAACCAAAAGAAAATAGGAAAAGAAGAGATTCTTTCCCCCGCCCGACCGCATAAATTCTCTCCTCTCAGTCTCCCGTGGTGAAGACTTTAACTCCTAACATCCCCTTTTGGGTTTTAGGGTGCCCTTTTCAGATTAATCTTTAAGGTATGTCGAGATTGATTCCCGGCATAGACCTCGCGAAATTCGGGGATAAACCCGACCTTGCGAATTTCGATCTTATGGGTGCCGCTTTTTAGCTCGAGGGGATTACTTTCAAACTGGCCGGCCAAACCAACTTTTTCTCCGTTAAGCAGCACCTCGGCATCGTCCGGAGTGGCCAGGATGATAAGCAATCCTTCGTTGCCAACGCCCCGGCGGGTTTCTTGGGGAAAACCGCATCCCATGATGAACACCAGGATCAGACCGAAAAAAAGTATTTCCGCATAAACACCCCATTATACGAAGAGTTGGGAAGTGGGAGCTAGAAGCGGTGAATGCCTTCCTTGTTTCTTATAACTCCCAACTCTCATTTCCCTACCCCCAGTATTTTAGTTTGGGGATCATAGATTTCCTTTCCCAGCGTCTGAACGATCAGGGTATCGCCCATTTTCAAACCCACATCCCGCCCTACATTGATGTAAATGTCGCTGCCACTGACGGAAGCGACCCTTCCCGACCATTCCACATTCTGCAATTGCTGTACGAGGTTGTCCATGAACTTGGTTATGGCGGAACGCAGCGCTTCTTGCCCTAAAGTCTCATCATAGCCTGCTCTGGTTCCTAAGCCTAAGACTTCCTGAGCCTTGCGTTCAAACTCCCCTTTGCCCGAGTCGGCGAACAATAGCTGTCCGGTGGAAGCATCCACTACTCGGACATCGACGGTGCATTTGGCCGTCTGAACCTTTTGCTTATAGATCCCGTAATCGGCTCCCCCGGTACTAACACCAAACTGGGAGACAGAACCCGTCACCAACGCGTTTAATCCGAGAACTTTTCCTGCCTGGGAAGCGGTCTCGGGATTGACGGCTCCCGTCTGCCCTAAGGCCTGTTCCCCGAGAACTTGTTTCAACTGGGCCCGTTCCACAATTATGAAGGCCCCTGTTTTAAAGAGCTCGGTCGTCAAGATATCCGAGGCCGAAGAGCCCAACCGACCTGCACCGTAGCTGGTCTTATTCATAAAGTCCACGATACCTACCCGAAGCTTTGGACCTTTATGGGTGATCCTTGGAGCTTGGGTTACGGGTTGGGGAGCTGTGGTTTGGGCTGCCGGTTGGGGCTGAGACATGGTGGTTTCTTTTCCTGGTGCACCCATCATGGGCCTTCCGGCACATCCCCACAACGCCCAAAGGGAAACAATAATCAACAATAAGAATTCGATCTTTCTTGATACCATATTCTTAACCTCCTCTTTCATGGGTTGAGCACGGTTTATTTTCCCCCGCCCGGGACGAGGCACCCAGCCTGAGGGGGGGAAGTATATAAAGGTCCGTTGGGCAAGGTGGCCAAGCAAGCATCCGTAACCCGCTGGCAATAAGGGGTGTAGGATTGGAGAGCAGCGAATTTCAAAGCATCCCCCATAGATTTTTGGTCTAACCCGAGTGTGCTCTCTTTGACCTGATGGTCAGACTCCCAAAGCTTTTCCCCGGTTTTGGCGTCCTTCAGCTCAAACCTTGCTCCTACGGTCATAGAGGAATAGGCCACAAGGTAAGTAGTGTTGAATTCCGTAACCGTAGTGTAAAGAAGCGCGTCAACGCCTAAAAATTTTCCTATTTCCTGAGGAGTTAGGGAATTAACCTGGCCGGCTTCACGAATCCCTTTTTCTTGTAGCCTATTATCGACGTGAGAAATAGCCGGGGTTTCATATCCTTTCATGGCGATTCTTTGGTGAACGAGGGAACGAAATTCATTCGGAGCTTTGAGGTTGACAGTTTCATTGAGGACGGGCAACACAGCGATTGAGCGGGGAGGTTTGGCTTTGTAATCAGGAACCAGGGAGTGATGGGCTCCTCCCGCGCACCCGGCAATCAGAGCAATCATCCCCCAGAAAAAAAATCGGTAGGCAATTTTAAATGGTTTCACTGAGTGGCCTTTCCTACGCTCCATCACTGCAGAAGCATTCATTTAGGGGTTACATTAATTTCGATGGTATTCCAGGTGGTACTGAGAACTTTGACGGCGAACTCTTTAAAATTTTTCCGGCCTATTTCATCGGAAAGGGATTGAGCGCTACCCTTGAGATCTATCTCTATTTTAGCCACATTTCCCGTGAAACTACGCTCGTAAATCCCTTCCACTCCCCGGACCTGCCCTTGGAGCATATTTTTAAATTTGCGCAGGTCCTCTGGGCCAGAAAGACCGTTGACAATGACCTGGACAAGGGTCGTGGCCCCGACGCGCTTTTGAAAATTTTTAATGATGTCGTCCATCATTTTTTCGGAAATCTTGGCACTCGCTTTTTTTAAAGCTTCCACGCCGCCAGTGACTTCGTCGATATGAACGGCAGCCGCATGTTCGGACCCTGAGGAAAGAACCCCTCCAGTGTCCGTTTGAATAGCCCGTAAAGAGACATTGGCCTGCACCGATTTCATTGCCGTCCCGGCCACAGAGCCAATCGATTTAGCCAGGGCTTTCCCCACGATAACGACTTCGGCGTCGGCTTGCTTACCCAAAGTAATGGCGGCGCGGTCATTCAGTTCGGCAACTCGGTAGGCGGGGACAACTTTTATGTTTTTCGATTGAGCCTGGTGGTCTACAAAGTCGAACCCCTTCTCCCGAAAACGGTCCATGATCGTATTTTCAGTGATGGTTAGATCCGCTTGCTCCCCCCGATGGTATCCCCACCAATAATGATAATGCTGTTTCCCGATATTTTGTTCGGCAACCAGGATCATAATCCTCGGTTTGCCCACTTGCCTCAGGAGTAGACCTAAAGCATCTAATTTTTCTTTTATGGGACCGGTGGCCACCGAGGCCTGTATGGTAACCTCGTAAACATTTCTTCCCTGGTTTTCATTGAGGATCTTATAGTTTTGAACATATCCTTCGGTCTTGGTAAAGATTTCGTCATTCAGCAGTTGAAAATTTTGAACCCGGGTCTCGGACGAAACCATTATTCCTACGGCCTGTTCTACCGCTTTTACCAGGGCATCTTTAATCGCTCGATCTTTCCCGATCAAGGTGTCGCTTCCTTCAAACCACCCCTCTCCCTTGGTCGTAATGGTCTGGACTTCCTGGCCGCTGGCCCCAACATTCAAGGCCAGAAAAAAGAGCACGATCAATGATCCCGTCAAAGTAATTTTTTTCAAGGAGGTTCACCCCTTTCTCAGAAGAACCGCAGTTCATCTTTGAGTTTGCGGATGATCAGAAGGGCATCGGCCCCCGAGACTGTCCCCATGGGGGCAAATTCTCCGGTAGACAGATCCTTCGCTTCCATGACCCCCCGGGAAGTCATCACCATTACCGCATTAAAATAAGGAAGGTCATTACGTAAGTCCGGAAACGGGGATTTGGACCCGATAAATTTTGTGGTCAGTTTTTCGTCACCGCTTACTTTAATCAGGATGTCTTCGATCATCAGGGCGTAAGCGGCGCGGGTAATCTTTTCATTGGGAAAAAATTTATGATCCGGGGAAGGTTCAAGGCCCCGAACCCCCAAACGCATTATAGTTTCTATATCCGTGCGCAGGACATGGTTTTGAACGTCCGTTGCCGCTTCTGCTTTGACGATGCGGTCGGCTTCGAATTTCTTCACCGGAGCCTGGAAACTGGTATCAAATCTCTTGGGAGTTCGCTTCTCGTAGAGTTTCTCCAGTAGCAATTCCTGCACGAAGAGAGCCGCCACGTCTGCCCGGGTGATCTCTTCGATCAGGGCAATCTTCTTGCCGATCAACGATCCCGGGGCTGCCCGCTGAATTTTCTGCACCACCTTCCATTCATTATCCGCTTCGACCAAGTACTTGTCGTTTATATCCAGTACCTTCTTAAACATTTCTCCGGCCTTGTCAAAATTGAAAGCAAATTTATAGGCTTTCCCCATGTAAAAAAAGGCGGCGGAGGATTTTGGATTTATTTTGATTGCGTCTTCGAATTCATCTTCAGCTTTATTGATCCATTTCTCCTTTCTTTCTAAGGAATAAAGACGGATCATTCCCACGTGGGCGT
>ENA-OVNE01000065-OVNE01000065.1-marine-sediment-metagenome-genome-assembly--contig:-NODE-65-length-9329-cov-2.596412_pt1 | contig 9329 bp, 6 predicted proteins | sample MGYA00250109_ERZ650190 | MGnify/ENA primary metagenome ERZ650190 (study PRJEB26730, sample SAMN04396784) | marine sediment metagenome | isolation source: Baltic marine sediment | place: Denmark...
GCTTTTTCTTGTCTTCTCCCATCGACATGCGGACTGGTAATTTTTACCTCTTTATTTTAACCAGTTGCGATTGCCCAGATTCCGGTTTTTTGGCCACACCCCCTTTTGTCAATAATGAATGAATATTCATTCAAGAATAGTTTAGTTAGCACACCCGGCAAAATATTGTCAAGGGGTTTTTTGAAGACCCCACTTTTCCAGGGCGGCCTCGGCAGCCTCTAAAGTGCGCTCCATATCTTTTTGGGTATGGGCAAGAGAGACAAAGCAGGCCTCAAACTGGGATGGAGGTAACCAGACCCCGGCCTGCAACATCTTCTGAAAATATTTAGCGTATTGGCTGACATCCGCTTTTTTGGCTGAGCTATAATCCCAGACTTCCACCCCGGTGAAGAAAAGAGTGAACATGGAACCGGAACGGTTGATCCGTGCTGGGACCCCCTTGCGGGGAAAAAGCGCCTCCAACCCATGGCAAAGATCTTGGGTAAGGCTATCTATTTTTTTATATACCGCCTTATCCTCAAGGATCTCCAAAGTGGCCAAACCGCAGGTCATAGCCAGCGGATTTCCGGAAAGGGTTCCAGCTTGATATATGGGCCCCAAGGGTGCAACTTTTTCCATGAGCTCCTTCCGCCCTCCATAGGCCCCCACAGGCATTCCTCCCCCAATGACTTTGCCCAGACAGGTGAGGTCGGGGTTGATGCCAAAAATTTTCTGGACTCCACCATAGGTCAGGCGGAAACCTGTGATGACTTCATCAAAAATCAACAGCGACCCATTTTCTCGGCAAAATTCCTCTAACCCTTTCAAAAACCCTTCCCGAGGCAGGACGATCCCCATATTCCCGGCCACCGGCTCGACGATGACACCGGCAATTTGCGAGGGGTTCTGGTCGAAGATAGCCTGAACCGCACTCAGGTCATTGTAGGGGGCAACGAGAGTGTGGGCAGCTACAGACGGGGGAATTCCAGCGCTGTCTGGAATTCCAAAAGTAATGGCCCCGGAACCGGCTTTGACCAGAAAGCTGTCGGCATGGCCATGGTAACAACCTTCGAACTTGATGATCTTATCTCGCCCTGTAAAACCCCGGGCCACGCGCAGAGCGCTCATCGCTGCTTCTGTCCCTGAGCTGACCATGCGCAACAATTCCATGGAAGGGATGGCTTGAGAAATTTTTTGAGCCAGGCGAACTTCCAACTCCGTAGCCGCACCGTAGCTCCAGCCATGGGCAAGAGCCCGGGACATGGCTTGGTGTACTTTCGGGTGGGCATGCCCCAAAATCATGGGTCCCCATGAAGAAACATAATCGATGTAGACCTTTCCGTCGGCATCGAAAATCTTCGACCCTCTGGCTTGGGAAACAAAGAGCGGATCAAGCCCTACGGCTCGAAACGCCCGCACCGGACTGTTGACCCCGCCAGGGATTACCTTCTGGGCCTCGATGAAAAGCTTTTTGGATTTTTTCGTTACCATATGCCCCCCTAAATAGTTGGTCTATTTCGTCTTTCGGGTCATCTGGAAAGACCAAACGACCAAACAGACCAGACAGACCAGACAGACCAAAAATTATTTAAAATAGCGCATGCTCGATTTTTTATGTTCCCGCTTGGAAAAGAGAAGTTTATAGTCCTTCAGCCCGGTTTCCCTGGAAAGCTGCTGAGCGATCAAGCGGCAATCCCGCGCCCTTGGCCCGTGGACCATGGTGTATAAATTAAAGGGCCATTGGGGTAAAGAGGGACGAAGGTAACAATGGCTTACTGATGGAAAAGCGATCATCGCCCGGGTAACCCTGGGGATCTGATCCTCCGGTACCTTCCAGACCACCATGGCATTTCCCTGGTAACCTGCCCTTTGATGGCGTAAAATGGCTCCAAAACGCCGGATCCGTCCCCGGCGAATAAAACGGCGGACCCGCTTCAGAAGCTCTATTTCCTCCCATCCGAGCTGTTGGGCTACGGATTCAAAGGGGGTGAGAGATAAAGGCAGATCTCCCTGGATTTTACGAATCAGTTTCTTATCTTCCGCTGAAAATTTTTGGGAGCCCATGGATAATTATTATGACTTATACCATAGATGGAAGAAACCCGTCAATGTATACTGGGCAGCAGGAAAAATCACCTTAGCTATTTTTGTCCGAGAGAGCAACCAAAAAAAACTTGACAAGATTTTTAATTTCTGTTAATTCGATACTCTGAATGATGATTCATTCGTTTTTTTATGGTTGCCTTTTTCATTAAATTAATTGGGACGCAGATTTTCGCAGATAAACACTGATAAATATTTTCTTTTCTATTCATCCCGATAATCCGTGTTTACCCTGTTAGATAGTAAACATCTAACAGGGTGAATCTGTGTCCAAAAAGGAATTTCCTATACAATCAAGTTTTTTTCTTCAGGTTTAAGGTTGTTCTAAAACTTATCGACTATGGATCATGGATTTTTACCCACCGCAGACTCCTCATCACCTCCTTTCTCTTCTTAAGCTTTAGGTTGTAAGCTTTCCTGATTGCACCTTGCACCTTACGTTTAACACTTTACGTTTACCTTTGCAATACCTTCGTCGCTTCCTTGGCAAAGTAAGTTAAAATCAGGTCGGCACCAGCTCGTTTGATGGACGTGAGGACTTCCATCATCACGCGTTCTTCATCCAACCATCCGCGCTGCGCTGCGGCTTTGATCATGGAATACTCTCCACTTACGTTGTACGCCCCAACGGGAATATTGAATTCCTCCCGTACCGCGCGGATAATGTCCAGGTAAGAAAGCGCCGGTTTAACCATGATGATATCCGCCCCCTCCTGAATATCCAGCCCTGCTTCCCGCAGAGCTTCACGGGCATTGGCCGGGTCCATTTGGTAAGATCTGCGGTCTCCAAATTGAGGCGTGGATTCCGCGGCCTCCTGGAAAGGACCGTAAAATCCCGAGGCATGCTTGGCCGCGTAGGACATGATGGGAATGTTTTCCAAGCCGTTCTGATCAAGAATCTCGCGGATTACCTTTACCCTCCCATCCATCATGTCTGAGGGAGCGACCATATCCGCGCCGGCTTCGGCGTGGGAGAGAGACATTTTGGCCAAAAGGTCGAGGGTGGCATCATTATCCACCTGATCCTTGATCACAACTCCGCAGTGCCCATGGCTGGTATATTCACAGAGGCAAATGTCCGTAATGACCACGAGCTCCGGAAGCCTGTCTTTGATGGCCCGGATGGCTTGTTGGATGATTCCGGAACGGGCATAGGCTTCGGAGCCCCGGGGATCTTTCTTTTTGGGTATACCGAAGAGGATGACTGCTGGAATACCCAGGTTGAAAGCCTCTTCCGCTTCCTTGACAGCCAAGTCCACGGACAGTTGGGCGATCCCGGGCATGGAGCGAATCTCGTTTCTGGCTTTCCGGCCATGAATAACGAAGAGAGGGTAGATGAAATCATCCCCGGATAATCTCGTCTCCCGAATCATTCTCCGGAAAGTCTCATTCTTTCTCAAACGCCTCGGGCGATAAACGGGAAAATACATACGAAACTCCTTTCAAATTCGAAATGCGAAATTCGGAATGCGGAGTTAAAATATTTCGCACTTCGCATTCCGCAATCTGCATTCCGCAATCGTTAGATTCCCTTCTTCCACCCTTGTACTCTTTCCAACCCTTCTTGCAGCTTGGCTCCCTTTTCCGCCAAGGTTCTCGCTTTCTCCTTTTCTTTCTCTACTGCCTCTAAACGGGCTTTGCCTAAAAATTCTTCGTTATGCAGTTTCAGATTCGTCCGGGTCATTTCTTCTTCTACTTTGGAGATTTCCTTTTTAATCCGCTTTTCTTCGTCATCAAGGTTAATTAATCCCTTTAAGGGTAAGAATACCTCTATCTCCTCCACTATGGCAGTCGCTGCCGCTTTAGGTTTCTCTCCTGCGGATTGGAAGGAAATTTTCCCGGTGTGGGCAAGGCTTTCTATGTAAACCCGGTTCATCCTTGGGGGGTTCAAAGCATCCTCTTTCTCACTATGGAGGATGACTTCCACCGCTTTGGAAGGGGGAAGGTTCAATTCGCTGCGCAGGTTACGGATGGCTCCAATCACACCCATGACCAGTCCCATTTCCGCTTCCGTTTCCGGCTGCACCTCCCCTTCTTGAACCTTGGGAAACTCGGCGACCATGATGGACCCTTCATTACCCGGAAGTAATTGCCAGATTTCTTCGGTGATGAAGGGCATGAAGGGATGGAGGAGTCGAAGCGCGATGTCCAATACCCGAACGAGAATATTCTGAGCCACCCATTTTTGTTCAGGATCTTTTTCTTGATAAAGGACCGGCTTGATCAGCTCGATATACCAATCGCAGAACTCGTGCCACAGGAACTGGTAGATCGCCGAGGCCGCTTCATTGAACTTATAACTGTCCAAGCCCTGGCGTACCTCGCCAATGGTGCGATTCACCCGGCTTATTATCCAGCGGTCAGCCAGCGTTAATTCCATCTTCCCAGGCGCCCGATGGGGGTCATATCCCGGCAAGTTACTTAAGGTAAAACGGGAAGCATTCCAGATTTTGTTGGCAAAATTCCTGTACCCCGCCAGGCGTTCTTCGGACAACCGTACATCTCGTCCTTGCGCGGCAAAAGCGGATAGGGTAAAACGGAAAGCATCCGTACCGAACTTTTCAATGACGCCCAGCGGGTCTACGACGTTCCCCCGGGATTTACTCATTTTTTGCCCGTCGGCATCCCGAACCAAGGCATGAATGTAAACATCTTTGAAGGGGACATCTCCCATGAACTTGATCCCCATCATCATCATCCGCGCCACCCAGAAAAAGAGGATGTCAAAACCTGTCACCAAAACGGAAGTCGGATAAAAAACCTCCAGATCTTTTGTCTTCTCCGGCCATCCCAAAGTGGAAAAGGGCCAGAGTGCTGAGCTGAACCAGGTATCCAGGACGTCCTGTTCTTGTTCCACCCGGGAACTGGCGCAAGTTGCGCATTGGGAAATCGGTTGAACCGAGACGGTCACTTCTCCGCAATCGCTGCAATACCAAGCCGGGATCCTATGACCCCACCAGATCTGGCGGGAGATGCACCAGTCGCGGATGTTATTCATCCATTCAAAATAGGTGCTCTCCCAAACCGAGGGGATAATCCCAGTGGCCCTTTTCTGCACGGCTTCGATGGCTGGACGAGCCAGGGTCTCAGCACGTACGAACCACTGCTTGGAAACCATAGGCTCGATAACCGTCTTGCAGCGGTAACAGTGGCCGACATTGTGGAGGAAAGGTTCTATTTTCTTCAATAGATTTAAATCGTTAAGATCTTTGATCACTTCCTTGCGGCATTGAAATCGCTGCTGGCCTGCGTATCTTCCAGCCTGGGTATTCATTTTCCCGGCGTCGTCGATTACCCGTATTACATCCAGTCCATGCCGGCGGCCGATTTCGAAGTCGTTGACGTCATGGGCCGGAGTAACCTTCAGGGCACCGGTACCGAATTCCTGGGTAACATATCCATCGGCAATTACAGGGATCCTCCGGTTCATGAGAGGCAGGATGACATTTTCCCCGATGAACTTCATGTATCGTTTGTCCTCGGGATGGACGGCAACTCCAGTATCCCCGAGCATCGTCTCCGGTCGAGTGGTGGCCACGACCAAATATTCCTTGGAGTCCTCCAGAGGGTATTTGATGTAATAAAGGTGTCCCTGCTCTTGCTCGTGTTCTACTTCTAAGTCCGAGAGCGCTGTCTGGCAACGGGGGCACCAATTGATGATGTAGTCGCCCCGATAAATCAGGCCTTCCCGGTAAAGGCGCACGAAAACTTCTTTCACCGCCAGGGAAAGGCCTTCATCCATGGTGAATCTCTCGCGGCTCCAATCACAAGAGCTCCCTAATTTTTTCAGCTGTTTGATAATCTGGCCACCGAACTCTTGTTTCCACTTCCACACCCGTTCGACGAATGCTTCCCGGCCCAATTTATGCCGGTTGGTTCCTTCTTCGGCCAACTGTTTTTCCACCACATTTTGCGTTGCAATTCCCGCGTGGTCCGTTCCCGGAAGCCAAAGCACGTTGAAGCCATCCATGCGCTTGTATCGGGCCAAAACATCCTGGAGGGTATTGTTCAGGGCGTGGCCCATATGTAAAGAACCGGTTACGTTGGGAGGGGGAATGACGATGGAAAAAGGAGGACGGACGGACCCTTCATCCGCCCGGAAAAGATTCTTGTCCTCCCAGAACTGATACCATTTTTCTTCCACTTTTTGGGGGTTATAAACTTTTTCCCAAGTTTTTATTTCTTGCTCTTTTTTCACACCTTCTCCTCGGCATCCACTTTTAGTTTTTCGATTTCTTGTCGCAATACTTCTGTAGCTATCAAGGGAAACATCTCCCGGGCTACCCGCTCTAATACCCGGATTCCGTCTGAGGCCATCCACTCTTCGGTTTTCATCTGCAGGGCTTCCTTCTGCGCCTGCATCTTTTCTACCTCTGCTTGCAACTTTTCAATCTCTTTCCCGAAGGCTTCCGCGGCGATCCGGGGGATCATCTCCCGGGCCCTTTGATCTAAAACCTGCAAGCCCTCAGCAGCCAGCCACCTTTCCGCCCTGGTGTTCAGCGCTTCTTTCTGGGCCCGGATTCCCTCCACTTCTCCTTGCAGCCTTTCGGTTTCCTTCTCCAATACCTCCTGGGCAATAGGGGGAATCATTTCGCGCACGCGTTGGTTCAGAACCTGCAACCCCTCTGAATCCAGCCATTGTTCCACTTTCGCGCTCAAAGCTTCTTGCAGCGTCCTGATTTTTTCTACCTCGGCTTTGAACTTCTCGATTTCTTTTTCCATTCCTTCTTCGGCGATGCGGGGAATCATCTCCCGGACCCCTTGATTTAAAACCTGTACCCCCTCTGTAGTCAGCCACCTTTCAGCCCTGGCGTTCAACGCTTCTCGAAGGGCCCGGACCTCTGCTTCATAGTCTTCGAATGAAGGTGGAGGTTCCGCGGAGCTGGAGGATTCCTCCACGACCTCAGTTAATTCGATAATTTCTTCTTTTTCTTCATTAGTCATAATCCCTCCCCTGATATTTTTCTGCAATTACCACAAAAAACCCTAACCGTCAAGTAATATGAGCCATGGCAAAAGGTAACGACCCATTGACCGAATGACTTAATAACTCAATGACTAAATCACTCTTAAATAATCAACCAGGGTTGAGGAAGGAAGATTTTTTCATAAAGTTTGATGGCGTAACGATCCGTCATTCCAGCGATGAAATCCAAAATGGCCCGCTCGACCGGCTCATGGGCAAACGCTTCCCCCGCTTCTTTCCGGAATTCTTCTTTCCTTTCTAAAAAATAGGCATGGAGTTCCCGGATGATTTTGGCCGACTTGATGAAATCCCCGTGCACCTCCGGCAGGTTATAGACTCGGTCGTACAGGAAATTTCTGAGTTTCACCGTAGCCTCCATTGCCCCCTCGCTCAAGCCGATCTTCAATGGATCGGAATCCTGGGCTTGCTCCAGGATGTCCCGCACCATGGAATCGATTCTCTGCCCGTGGGATTCTCCCAGGCGCTCCACGCAATCTCGTGGGATATCCTGGGGAGAAATCAATTCGGCGCGCATGGCATCATCAATATCATGATTGATGTAGGCAATGATATCCGCGATGCGTACCAGTCTCCCCTCGTATGTGCATGGTTCGTCCTCCGGGTCCTCCGGGATTACATCCCCTTTGCCTTTGGAGTGCTTAAGAATTCCGTCGCGGACCTCAAAAGTTAAATTCAGGCCTTTCCCGTCTTTTTCCAGGAAGTCAACCACCCTTAAACTCTGGGCCGCATGATGAAATCCTCCCGGGCAAATCTCGTTAAGGATCTCTTCACCGGCATGGCCAAAAGGAGTGTGTCCAAGGTCGTGTCCCAGGGCGATGGCTTCGGTGAGGTCTTCATTCAGAGCAAGGGCCTTGGCCAAGGTGCGGGCTATCTGGGAGACTTCCAGAGTATGAGTAAGGCGGGTGCGATAATGGTCGCCGGTGGGTGTTAAAAAAACCTGGGTTTTATGCTTGAGGCGGCGGAAGGATTTGGAGTGGATGATCCGGTCGCGGTCGTGCTGGAAGGCGGGCCGGATGCTGCATTCATCCTCCAAGATCTTTCTTCCCCGACTCTCGGAGCTAAGCTGGGCAAAGGGCGATAAAAATTTCTTTTCTCTCTCTTCAAGCATCTTGCGGATCGACATCATAAATTCCTTTAGCTGTGGTAGATATTCTTTTTACGGTCCCTATGAGTGCCCTGAGCCAGAGATTCGTTTTTAAATTCATCTTGGCCAACGACCTATGCCCTGGCCCCCGGGCCTGCTCAAGCTGCCAAAAGCCTTTAGGCCTCGTTGGAGAACGAGATTTAGGCAACAAATATTAGACTCAGGACATTAGGTTGTGATTTACAAAACCCTATGTTTTAAGTTAATATCGTTCTATGAAAGTAACCCTTTACCGCTACCTGTTGAAAGAGCTTTTCCCCGCTTTTGCCCTCGGCCTGGTTGGGTTTACTTTCGTCCTGCTTACCGGAAGGATTTTACAACTTACCGAACTATTCGTCAATAAGGGCATTCCCTTGTCCTACATCTTGAGGCTTCTCTACTCCCTTCTGCCCTCTTTCCTCGTCCTGACCATTCCCATGGCCACGCTGTTATCGGTGCTGCTGACCTTTAACCGCCTATCCGGGGATAACGAGATCACCGCCTTTAAAGCTTCCGGCGTAAGCTTGTACCAAATGATCCCGCCGGTATTGATGCTCGCTTTCCTGGCCTATGTGGCCACAACCGTCCTTTCCCTCTACTCCCTCCCCAGGGCCAATTATAATTCCCGTTCCCTCCTCTTCCAGATAGCCAGTAGTAAGGCGCACGTCGGTGTTCGGGATCGAGTATTTAACGATGATTTTGAAGGGCTCGTCCTCTACATAGAGCGGATCATTCCTAAGACCTTTAAATGGGAAAATGTCTTTATTTCAGACTCCCGCAATCCCTCCGAAGCTAACACGATTATCGCTCGTGAAGGGGAGATCCTCTCTGATCCGCAACAGCTTTCGGTTACCTTGAAATTAAAGAACGGGGCCATTCACAAATTAGGCAGGCACCCGGAAGTCTACCAAAAGATCGATTTCAGTGCCTACAACCTCCGCCTTACTTTAAAGACCGGTTTGAAGGGAAAACAAAATGGAGAAAAAAATCCCGCTGACATGTCCTTAAGGGAATTGATCGAGGCCGTTCAAACCCTCCGGTCCAAGAAAGCCGATTTCAAGTCCCAATGGATCAAAATCCATGAAAAATTTTCTATCCCTTTTGCCTGTCTGGTTTTTAGCATCATCGGTATTCCCC
>ENA-OVNE01000066-OVNE01000066.1-marine-sediment-metagenome-genome-assembly--contig:-NODE-66-length-9199-cov-2.994628_pt1 | contig 9199 bp, 10 predicted proteins | sample MGYA00250109_ERZ650190 | MGnify/ENA primary metagenome ERZ650190 (study PRJEB26730, sample SAMN04396784) | marine sediment metagenome | isolation source: Baltic marine sediment | place: Denmark...
GCATTCAATAACCTGTCATTGCGAGGAGCGGAGCGACGAAGCAATCCCAAGAAGAATTAGATTGCCGCGCCCCTTGGGCTCGCAATGACTTGTAAAGAAATTTATTGGGGTTGTGGGGGGGTGTGGGAACCCGGGATGTTGCTCAAAATCATCAAAATTGTTCATGCCACCCCGGGAGGTGTTTCCACTTTCTACCCATATTTTTGATTACGGATTAAGGTCTGACTCCCTCTCTTGACGTATGCAAAAAATTACATTACGATGGTATTATGATCACGCCAGATCCGGACCTTGAACCTGATTGGGATGATTATAACATAGAACACATCGCGAAACATGGGCTTAGGCCGGAGCAGGTAGAAGAAGTATATTATGGCGAGGGTCCTTACCCGACCCTCGCGCTTAGAAGCAAAAAGAAAATAGGCCGGATGAGTGAATATCGATACAGACTTTAGGGTACTGATGCATCCGGCTTGTGTGTGGAAGCTATCATTGCTCCTTATCCTGAATTTGGGGTTTGGGATGCGTGACTGCCTTTCCCATGACGCCTTCAACCCAGCGAGCTTATTTTAGGAGGCTTAAAAAATGAACAAACTGCCAAAAAAAATACGAAAGAGACTGCAAAAAGAAGCCCGCTCCTGGGATACCTCCATAGCCCAAGAAAAACCGGGAGAAACTGCCCAGGTTCTTGAACAATCAGTAATTTTCAAAGCCTACCGCCCCACCCGGCAGCCGGTCTCCCTCCGTATGGACCCGTTTGATCTTTCCATGGCGAAGCGCATCGCCCGCCGAAAAGGACTTTCTTGCACCCAGCTCATGTCCATGTGGCTGCACGAAAAAATCGACCAAGAAAAAGCTGCTGCCGGCAATGATCGGTAAAAGAATAGGGAGGAAAAGTATGAAACTCAAAGGCCAAACCGCACTCATCACCGGGGCAAGCCGTGGCATCGGGGAAGCCATCGCCCGCGCTTTGGCAGCGGAAGGCGCGCAGGTCGCTATCACGGGACGCTCGGCACAGGAGTTGGAGACGCTGCAAAAAGAGTTTAGCGGGCTGGGCGTGCGATGCGAAAGTATCGTCGCCGATCTCACGCAAAACGGGGCCGTCGAGCAAGTGTGGGCGCAAGCGGCGCAAGCGTTTGGACATATTGACATCCTCATGAACAACGCGGGCATGGGCAGCAGCGCCAACCCCAAATCCGTGGTAGATTACGACGACGCCTTCTGGGAGACGTTACTCTACGTCAACCTCACTGTGCCGTACCTCTTCTCGAAGAAAGCGTTACCCTCGATGATCGAGCGCAGGTATGGACGCATCATCATGACCGCGTCAGTCAACAGCAAGATTGGTTTGCTGCACGGCGCGGCCTATGCGGCGAGCAAGCACGGACTCTTGGGGCTGATGCGTACGTTGGCGATTGAGACGGCGCAGCAGGGCATCACCGTCAACGCCATTTGTCCTGGGCCGGTGCGCACACGCATGAACAATTTGCGCGTGGAGTATGAGGCGAAGCGTCTTGGCATATCCGTCGCGGAATTCGAGGCGAGCTTGACGCCGATTGGCCGCCGTCTCGAACCCCACGAAATTGCGCCGCTCGTCGTGTATCTCGCCAGCCGCGAAGCGTCCGTCATCACGGGACAGGCCTTCAATATTGATGGCGGGTTTTTGATGGTATGAAGTGAACCGTGAGGGGTAAGGGGTAAGACAAGACACGCAACATCTGACCCGTGGCCAGTCTCCTAAAGGGGTTAGGGGGCAAGCATTGTAGGGGACTTGACCGTGATTGGGAAATAAGTAATAGTAGGAAAAAAAAGAAGGAGTGAAATAATGGAACCAAAGGTACCCACCCGCGAAGAGGCCTTGGTCATCTTGCACCAGTATAACGAGAGCGATAGCTTGCGCAAACACGCTTACGCCGTCGAAGGAGTGATGCGCTTTATAGCCAAAAAGCGGGGTGAGGATGAAGAAAAGTGGGGCATAATCGGCCTTATTCATGATCTCGATTATGAAAAGTTTCCCGATCAGCACTGCAGGAAAACGAGAGAAATTCTCGCCGAACACCATTGGCCAGAGGAATATATTCGGGCCGCCGTTTCTCATGGATGGGGGATATGCTCAGACGAGGTGCCCCAAACGGACCTGGAAAAAGTTCTGTATGCCATTGATGAGCTCACGGGACTCGTGGTGACGACCGCTTTGGTTCGACCTTCCAAGAGCGTTTTGGATGTAACCGTGAAGTCGGTAAAGAATAAATGGAAAGACAAGAGATTCGCCGCCGGCGTAGATAGGGCGGTCATCGAAAAGGGTGCCGAGAAGCTGGGGGTTGGCGTAGAGGAACTGATAGAAGATACGATAAAAGGAATGCAAGGGGTGGCGGAAGCCATAGGTTTAAAAGGAAATCAAACCTAAAACCTCCTTTGGCAGTTTTCCAGCACCCTGCAAAGAATGCCGGAAAAGAAGTTCTAGCGGATGCCTATAACCCGCAGGAAGATGTTTCCACCCGCATCCGGGCCCAGGAAGTGATCTGCGCCTGCCCCCGGATATTTACCCGGCGGATGATCGTGGGAGAAAGCCAGACTCCAAGTCGAGATCTTGATGCCTTCCAATACAGTCCCTGGCTGGTCGCTAACCTGAGTCTGAAAGCCCTTCCCCCGGCACGGTCCGGGGCTCCCCTGGCCTGGGATAATGTCATTTATGACAGCCCGTCTTTGGGTTATGTGCTCGCCACCCACCAAAGCCTAGCGACGCACGTGCGGGAAACGGTCTTAACCTATTATTATGCGATGGTAGAAGCCCCTCCGGCTCAGGAAAGGACCCGCCTACTGCGCACGCCCTGGCAGGACTGGGCTGATTTCATTCTTTGGGATCTTTCCAGACCGCACCCTGAAATCAGGAACTTAATCACCCGCATGGACCTGTTTTGCTGGGGGCACGCCATGGTTCAGCCCCGGGTTGGATTTATCTGGGGAAATGCCCGCCGGCAGGCTGCCTTGCCGCAGGGCAACATTCATTTTGCCCATTCCGATTTAAGCGGATTTTCGATTTTTGAAGAGGCCCAGTATCGCGGGGTTTTAGCAGCGGAAAAGATCCTGGCGAAACATGGGATCCCCTTTTCTTCCTCGCTATAAAGCCAATAAAAGATGTTCCCTCTTGGGAATATCCGTTGGTGGCGGTCAGGAGATCTGGACTTAGGGCGTACTTGGAATGCGGCGTTTTTTTCTTCGATCCAGGATTTCAGCGAGGATGGGCAGTAGTAAGGAACCGCCAGGAAGTGTAAAGATGATTAAAATAGGCACGTATAACGATAAGCGCTTTAAATGATTTTTGAGCTGTTGTTTTTCCTCTTTTTGCCATTTTAGATCCGCATTTCTCGGTTTGAAAAGGAGTTGCAAAAAGCCCTGAATATGTTGAGCTTCATTGAATATCAATTCTTTATTCTTTAGAATAAGCCTCTTTAAAAAAAGACGAATCATAGAAGAATTGGCAATGGAGGTATTTTGAGAAGATAAGGATGAAACCTTTATATTCCAGGAGTGTAATGAATTGAAAGGGTAGAGTCAAGGAGAAATCCTTACCTGGTTTCACCTGAAAGGACCGTCGTGGGATTCCGTTCTCCAGATAAAAATTTGACTTCAAATATATTCTATCGTAAGAGTAATAAAATGCCCCCACAGATACTAAGGAATGAACTAATAATTTTTTCTGTTGGCAAACGCTAAGAAATATTCTTCGTGTCCACGCTTTACCTTTGGCGAAGTGAAAAAGAGAGGAAAGAAATTTTAAAACCAACCCCGGGAGGTTTTTATGGAATTCATAGAGTCCCATGTGCATGCGGACGTTCTGGTTATTGGCGGGGGGAGCGCGGGGGCGATGGCTGCGATCCGGGCCAAAGAAGTTGACCCCAAACAGAAAGTCGTAATCTTCGAAAAAGGGCATATTCTTTATAGCGGCTGCATTGCCCGGGGAATGGATGCCCTGAACATTGTAGCCGTCCCGGGAAAGACCACACCTGAGCTTTACGTCGAGTCCAACGGGATCGCCTGTGAAGGCATCATGGATGAACCGGTCAATTACCGCATGGCCGAACGCAGCTACTCGATGATGAAAAAATTAGAAAGTTGGGGGGTTTTTTTCCCCAGGGATCCGGAGGGAAATTATGAGCTCCTCCAGGTCCATCCTAAAGGCAAATTCTGCTTGTCCATGAAGGAACCGGAGCTGAAGACCATCCTGGCCAAGCGCTTAATCGGATTGGGCTGCCAAGTCTTCAACCGGCTGATGGGGTTACAATTGATGGTCGAGGAGGGGCGGGTCGTTGGGGCCATTGGCATCAATATCCACACGGGCGAATTGGTCGTTTGCCATGCTGGATCGGTGATCCTTTCTTCAGGAGGAACAGCGCGTTTCGGGTTACCCAACAACGGTTACCTTTATGGGGTCTACGATTTCCCAGGCAACACGGGGGATGGATACGCCATGGCCTTTCGAGCCGGGGCGGAAGTCACGGGTTTTGAATACACTCTGAATTACTACATCATCAAGGATATCAATGCGCCGCTCCTTTACATCACCTTGACCCGCGGGGCGCATCTTCTCACGGCCATGGATGTTCACCTGGAAGACAGCCATCCCTCCATCAAGTCAATGTTTACCGAACACCGGAAGGATGTGGGGCCTCTGAGGATTCGCATGAAGCACCTATCTGAGGAGAAGATCCGGGAGATCGAGGACATCCTCTTTACAACGGAACGGCCGGTTCAGCAACGCTTCTTCGAAGGGCGGGGCGTCAATTTCCGCACCGGCGACATCGAACTCTGGCCCACCGAATTTTATCTTTGCGGAGGCCACGGCATGACGGGAATTTTTGTGAACGAAAAGGCCGCCACAACATTGCCCGGGTTATACGCTGCGGGAGATGTTTCCCTCGTCGCCCGGGGCCATCTGAGCGGAGCGTTTGTTTACGGCGAGATCGCCGCTGAAGAGGCGACCGAGCATGCGCGCAAACATCCGCCGGTGAAAAAAAGTGACCCTCATGGCTTGGGAGACCTGAAAAAGGACCTACGGAAACGGAGCGAACAAAAAGACGGTGGAGTTTCCATCGAAGAATTTGAGTATAAGGTGCGTCGGTTGATTGGGGATTACGTGACCCCTCCGAAAAACGCCTACAAATTGAACCAGGCGCTCTGGTGGATGAACCGCTTCCAGCAAGAGATCCGGGAAAAGGTCCACATTCGACACATCCATGATCTCTTCAAGGTTTTGGAAGTGGAGAATATCATCCTCTGCGCCAAACTTTCGGCCACTGCTTCCCTGGAGCGCAAGGAGAGCCGCTGGGGCTTCTGGCATTACCGGTCCGACTTTCCCCAAAAGGACGATGAAAACTGGCAGAAACACATCATGCTGAAGAAGGGCGAAGCCCCGGAAGAAATCCGTATCTACCATCGGCCTGTGGCCAAGATACAATAGGGGGGAAAGATGGATATCAATATACTCACCAGCTTGAATGACAATATCCGTATTGATCGTGATAAATGCACGGCCTGTGGGCGGTGTGTAGAAGTTTGTGTATTAGACAATCTGCGCCTGCAACTTTCTCCTTGCCGCCAGGCTTGCCCGATCGGAATGAACTGCCAGGGATACATTCATCACCTGGCGAAGAGGGAGATGGAGAAAGGTCTGGAAAGGGTTCGGGAAACGGTTCCTTTTGCAGGAATCCTGGGCAGGATCTGCTCGAGGCCCTGTGAAGCGGTATGTAACCGGATCAAAGTGGATCAACAGCCTGTGGCCATCCGCGATCTAAAGCGGTATCTCTCGGACCAGGACGGGGAGCCCCGGACCCCGCCAATCTCTTCGGAACGGTCTCAAAAAGTAGCCATCGTAGGATCGGGTCCCGCTGGCCTGACCGCAGCTTTCTACCTCCGGGCGTGGGGTTTCCGGGTAACCCTGTACGATAAAGAATCTGCCCCCGGGGGTTTGATGCGCTGGGCCATACCGGAATTCCGCCTTCCTCAGAAAGTTTTAGATAGAGAGCTTACTTTCCTTGAGGGCATGGGTGTGGAATTCGTAGGGAACCGAACTTTGGGTCAAGACCTGGAACTGGAAAAAGTAGAGCAAGAGTATGACGCCGTTCTTCTGGCCATTGGAGCCTATGGTCAAACCCGCCTGGAAATTCCCGGAGAGGACGCCCAGGGAATTCTTCCGGTTTTGCAATTCATGAAGAAGGTGCGGCAGAAGAAACCTCCCCAGTTGGGTGCCAGGGTTGTGGTTATTGGAGGGGGCAATGCTGCGGTAGATACCGCCCAGACGGCTTTACGTCTGGGAGCAAAAAAAGTACATTTAGTGAGCCTGGAGAAAAGGGAGGAGATGCCAGCTTTTTCCTGGAGTATTGCCGAAGCGGAAGAAGAGGGGGTCAATATTCAGAATGGGTGGGGCCCGCAGAGGTTTCGGCTGGAGGGGGAAAAAGTAGCCGGCGTCAGCTTCAAAAAATGCGTGGCCATGTGTGACTCTCGGGGAATTTTTTGTCCCAGCTACGACGAAAAGACCACCATGGATTTACCTGCCGATACGGTCATTCTGGCCATCGGACAGAAGACCGAGTTGGAGTTGGTAGAACCTTCCTGGCATGGGCCATCGGGCATGCGCTGCCATCCCATTACCTTGCAAACGCCGAATTCTAAAGTGTTCTCAGCGGGTGACTTTATCCAGGGCCCCAAAACCATTGTAGAAGCCATGGCTCACGGGAAAGAGGCAGCTATATCCATTCAGCGCCTCCTGCAAGGCGAGGATTTACATTATGGCCGGGGAAATGTAACCCCTTATGAGTTGCAGTTTGAACCCGACCTTTCCCGGGCCCAAACTCGGTCGCGGGTAGCCATGCCAACCCTGCCGGGATCTCAAAGGAAGGGATTTCAGGAAGTGGCCAAAGGATATTCCCAAGAAGCGGCGATTGCGGAAGCGGAGCGCTGTTTGAATTGCGGCATGCCGTTCGGGCTGCGCACTTGCTGGTTCTGCCTGCCCTGCGAGATCGAATGTCCGGAAAAAGCCCTTTACGTGGAGATTCCCTACCTCCTGAGGTAGAGAAGAGGGAAAAGGTGAAATGGGGAATAAAAAATGAAGTGGGATAGGAGGAGGGCAAGAAAATTCTTTTTATTTCTAAATTTGATGGAATCGTAAAAAGTCAAGATTGCCTCATTTTTGTCATTCCCGCGAAAGCGGGAATCCAGTTAATTCAAGTGGTTCTGTCCGCCTGAGGCGGACTGCTTTCGCAGGAGTGACGGCTTTTCCGACTTTTTACGAGATCATCAATATTCAGTTTCTTAAAATACTTAATTAATTATGCCTGACGCCTTTTCCCAGACCGAAAAATTTTTGTTGACAAATTCGAAAGAATATATTATTTTGTTCATAAATAGTTTGTTTATAAATATTTTGGACCTAAAGATAAATACAAAGAGGTGGAGAAATGCCCAAACAGCTCACCCGAGATGTTGCCATTATGGAGGTCATACAATCTCTTCGCAGAATAATTAAGAGCATCAAGGATTACTCTTATGAAGTTTCTAGAAAATTTGGAATTACGGGTCCGGAACTTTGGGTCCTAAAAACCATCTCCACAAATGGAAGCGTCTCCCCGGGCGATCTGAGCAAAAAGATGTATTTACACCCCAGTACGATAACCGGCGCCGTTGATCGCCTGGAGAAGAAAGGGTACGTGTTAAGGGATCGGGGTCAAGAAGATCGAAGAGTTGTTAAGGTTCACCTGACCCCCAACGGGAAGAAGCTAGTTAGAAAAGCGCCTAATCCAATCCAAGGGAAAATGATCTTTGGATTAAGGAAGTTGAAAAGGGAGGAATTAAATTCCATTTACGATGCAGTCAAAAAATTGGTAGAAATCGTGGAGGCACAGAACGTGAAAGTCACTTTCATTTTTGACCAGGAATAAATACAGGAGGAAGCAAATGTGAAAAATGAAGAGAAAGGATATGCAGAAAAAGTAGAGGCAGCAGCCCAAAAAGCAGAAGCCGCTAGTAAAAATAGGTACGGAGGGCCGTCTTTTACCAGAAAAAGATTGGACTATCACTTGAGCACCAAATCGCTAGAACCCAAAAAGACATTTGGGGATGGTATCATAATAATTAAAAGGGGTGTTACGCACTGCCAAACAAGAAAAAGGAGGTATTTAAATGTCAGTAAAAATTGGAGAAGTTCAGAGCAAAGTATCTGCCGATGTCAAGAAAACAGATGAGGTGAATGTTGATTTCAAGGTAAGCTATTCGAGTAAGCTAGAGGCAGTCAAATTCAAGCCCTCTGAGGACCTCAAGAAAGGTGACACAGTAAAGATCACCATTGAAAAGGTCTAAAGATTGATAAGGTGGAGGTCAGCGTGGTAGAAAGGCAGTGCAGCTCCCACCCCCCCCCTATGCTGCCCTCCCCAACCACTTAATATCCTCAAAGAGGGGATTGCACAAAAAGGTGCGCCCTTTTATTTTTGAATTAACCAAAACATTAAGAAAGGAAAGAAGGAGGAAGAAGCGATGAAAACAGCTCGGTACATTGTCTTGGCGTTTATGGTAATAGCATTCGTAAGCGGCTGCGGCCAAAAGCCTACTAAAGAGATCGAGGATACAAAGGCTGCCGCCAACGCGGTAATTTCCGAGGGTCTCGGCAAATATTCCCCGGAGGATGAAAAGAAATTGAATGATGCAACGACTATGGCAATGGATGAGATCAAAATCCAAGAGGACAAAACTTTTAAAAACTATGATAAGGCAAAGCAGATGCTGGCCGAGGTGAAGAAGAATGCGGAGGAGATCAAGGCTGCCCTTCCAGCCAAAAAAGAGCAGGCCAAACAGAATGCCCTTTCAGCACAAGAAGCTGCGAAAGCTACCGTAGATGATGCAAAAAAACTCCTTGCCCAGGCTCCGAAAGGCAAGGGCACGGCAGCGGACATCGAGGCGCTCAGGGGAGATGTGAAAGGAGTTGAAGAGTTACTCCCCGAGGTTCAAGGCCTGATCGACAAAGAGGAGTATCGCACAGCAGTTACTAAAGCGGGTGCCATAAAGGAGAAGGCAACTGGCGTAGCGAACCAGATTAAGGAGGCTATGGAAAAGGTTCAGGCAGAAAAAGCTACGAAGGCGAGAAAGCCCTCGAAGAAGTAAGTGGCCACGGTATATTTATCAGCATTGAAACTAACGTCCATAGCAC